>Ga0209229_10000294_pt1 | contig 20075 bp, 20 predicted proteins | sample SanBayMetagenome_FD_187466 | JGI IMG/M metagenome (GOLD analysis project Ga0209229, IMG submission 187466) | Freshwater and sediment microbial communities from dead zone in Sandusky Bay, Ohio, USA (SPAdes) (version 2) | ecosystem: Environmental > Aquatic > Freshwater > Lentic > Sediment... | reverse complement strand
AATTTACATCTGCCATATTCTATGTACCCCTTTTATTTATTTGTTTAGCGAATTAAGCAATGCTCCTGCATCAGAGTTTTGAAGGCCTGATGCCACATCGATAATTTGATATACAGTTGGAAGGTCTAGAAGATCTTCTAGCGCTTCTCTGTCTTCTGCCAATTCTGGCTTGAATTGCTTTAGTGCAATTTGTGCACAATCAATGAGGATGTCCATTGACTTGTCATTATCTTCTGATGCCTCTGAAAGTAGAGCAAACTTAGCCATAAAGGGTCTAAGTAGTGATAACTTAAGAGGTCTTACTGAAAGTTCTGTACCGTCTATTAGTGTGATGGTCTTACCGTTTGTAGTGTTATTTGTTGAAGGCTTGTCAGCCATAGTTTTCCTCCTTATAGGTTAACAGTTAATTATACCACGCTGGGGCTTGAATTTTTCTCTATTTTTTCATAGGATAATCCCATCCCAATTCCGAAACCAGCCTTTTGTGCATTAATGCCTTGCAATGCCACAATATCTTTAGAGTTTGCTGCTTGTCCTCCGCTAAAAACTCTAGCCTTCATTTCTTCCCAAGCATTTGCCTTGCCACTTGTTTTATCTAAATCAACACCTTGCATTGCAGCAAGAAACTTCTTGTTAGAATAATCAAGATCTCTCTTAACCTTAAGAGTAGCCATAATCTCTGGCATTGACATAGATGATTCTAGTTCGTCATAATCTTTCCAGATCCCCAGCAAAAATACCTCAGACTCGATTTCTGCTAAATCTAACTCATCCCAAGAAGATCCACTTTCTTTTGCTTGTTCTTTTACAGGCTCTTCCGATTTCTCATTTATTTTTATACCTGCGGAATAATCTAGCAGTTTATATATTGTCGGCATATCAATATTATCTTCCAACTGTTCCTGAGTTTTTATGCTTGGATAATATTGCCTCATTGTAATCGTTGCACACTTAGACAAATAATGAATTGCCTCATCGTCATTTTTTGATGTTTTAACATTTTCAAACTCTTCTAAAAATAACTTTAAGTATTTTATTTTTAATGGGGTTATGTATAGTTCTGTTCCATCAAAGAGTTCTATAATTGAGGTTTTGTATATTTCTGTAGGCATTATATAAGTATACCAAAGAGAAAGGCCCAATCCCGAAAGATTGAGCCTGTCCCATATTAAGTTGTATTATGATGCTGCTGGGATAGTACGATCTACGATCTTACCGTATGATGCGTCATCATTTGGAAGAAGACGGAATGATACTTCGAACATTGTCGCTTCGTCTCTCTTTGCAGATACTGTTACGCTTTCAATTGAAAGTGCACGGTATGCTACATAAACTCTTTCAAGTTCATCTGATGCTGCACACTCGCCAGTACCTGGACCAACTGCAACCAAACCACGCTCGACAGGGCATTCACCGATGTCTCCTGCTGAAAGATTAAGTGTTGGGTTTCCTGCTACTGTGCTGAGATCTGCATCTTTGCCTGCGAGAGCAAATAGAAGATTCTCAAGTGTTGATTCTGCGAATGTAGTATTTAGGTTTACCTGCATGCCTTGCTTGAACAACTTAGCAACGTCAAGAACCTGATCTACTGCAACCTCACCAAAATCAGGCTGGAATTGAATTTCCAAACCATTCATTGTGTAACCAACGTTACGGAAATCAGCATCATCAGACAAAGTTGTCTTATATGATACATCCTCTACGTATGCTGGAAGGGCTGCGTCTGTGAGTACGCCTGCTTCATGTGTGAAGAGGGCTGCTGCTCCAACAATAATATTGTTGCTGCTACCACGTGTATATGCCATTTATTTCACCTCTTTTTTTCTTATGGATTAAAAGGGCTTGTTTCCTCAAGATTAATTATAACACCTTTTTAAGAAGAGGATATTTCAGTATCTTGGTGGTATTCAAAGTCTATGATTATCTTGTTACCGCCGTAGGTACGGGCTGTACCAAAGTCAATAATATCTCTTACTTCTTCAAGTTGATATACTCTAAATCTGTGGAAGAAGAACTTGCAGTCCATGCCATCGATCTGTCCCTTGGCTTTTGCCCACTTGTTAATTTCTTCGCCTGTCTCATCTTCTCTGTCCATAAGACGAAGAACTTTTTCTTGGACCTGTACCATATTTTCTATAACATTATCCTGTGTGGCATAAAAATAATAAAGTAATTGCTCTTGCTTGATATGTGGAAACGGAGATCTACGCATACGAATAAGTCTATCCCAGGTTGCCATAACTCCAGCATAGGCAAGTCTTTGTGGTTCTTGAGTACTTGATGGGGTGATAGTAACCCAACTCTCAGTTAACTCATCAATAGTTGCTGGACGAGATGGAAAGAAAGGCACTCCTATGCCTGTGTCTAATCCTATCTTTTCTTTTAAATATTCGTTAATCCAGAGAACTGGAGTATTAAACGTTGATGTTGATTCTGCCATTATGCAATCCTCCCTGCATTAGCAACCCATTGGTATCCAGTCTTTATTCCTAAAGCCCTTCCACCTCTTTTTGCTGCTGATATATTTTTCTTATAAACCTTTGGAGAGTTAAAATATTGTAATAGTCCGCTTGAGTTTAAAAATGATTGTCTAAAGTAAACTCCAAAGAAGTTGCTAATTACTTTATCAAACTGACCTTGTGTTTGTCCACCAGGATTGTCTACACGAACCTCTTGTGAAGTATAAACTTCTTGTCCATCTATTTCAAATCTAAGAACGCTTGCTCTTTTTGGTCTAATTGTAACCCCGACTCCTTGCTCCATAATAGTTGCTTTATTATAAAACGGTACATTGGATCCTTGCTTAATAGAAGAAGACTGTTTCAAAGATGATGTAAAGGTTATTCCTGCGCTGCTTATAGTGTAGTCAATATCAAATAACCTTGCTGATGGACTTCCAACTTTTTCCCACTCATAAATATGATGAAGTAGTTCTGGAGACATTTTAGCATTTGCATCAATGAACTGTGAAGCCATCTCAGATATTTTTGGTGCAAGAGACATATACAGTTCTGTTTTGCCTTTTTGTACGCCCTCTAAAAATCCAGTTGAGTAATTTACAATGTTATTTATTTCTTTTTGAAACTGTCTGCTATCCATAATAACCTTAAGCATTATAAGTCTCCTGACTGATTCTCAGATCTACGGACCACAAGATTATAATACTCTATTCCACCAAACGGACCTACGTATGGTTCTTGTGTGGCAATTTCAAATATAGTGGATTTACCTGCACGGGGTCCTGATGTTTCTGTATATATTGGATTACAATTTTTGTCTCTAATATTTGTTAAAATAATATTTGTTATTGAATGAGGCGAATCTAGACTTGAAATTCTAATATCTGTTTTTGCTCTACCAATAAGAACTGTTTTTTGTGTAATATTTACATTTGGCTTAACTTCTTCATTGTTAGCATTGCCTGCTGCACTAAAATTAACAGCAATAGTTTTATCTAAAATCCAGGTCTTTTTAACATTGCCATAAGTTCCCTGGTCAACGATTGGATAATAAACATCTGCTTGCATTGGGAAAATAAAATCTGGCTCTTCGCATATCATTAAATTATCCCTGGCTTAACGATAGTCTTAACATACTTATCAAGTATCTTATCAACTAGGAAATTTCCTGTTCCGCTAAGCATTGCCTTGTCAAATTGAATTCTAAACTGATCTGTATTGTATGCAGTAACATATCTCTTATAGTAGTCTAGTTTTCCACATTTTAGATCTTCAATTAATAACTTTGTTGCATATTCAACATCATCAGGTACAGTTATGTATCCGTGATCTACTACAACTGTGTAGTCATACCCTGCTGGGAATGCTATTCCATTGTATCCATAGTAACCAAGATCTCCACTCGCAACTGGAAGATTCTGTGCAGTTGACTCGTATCGATTTAAATCTCCATCTTGTACTCTTTGAATAGCAGTTTTATCTGATGTAATGATATACTGAAATTCATACAGATCTGGATTAGATCTATCATAAACTAGAACGTTGTTTTCATAAACCTTAAATATTCTATAAACTTTTTCCCACAAAGGTAGGTAGTCTCCACCATTACCAGTTCCAAGTATTGTAATCTTTTTGTTATAAAAACCTTCTGGTACAAATGTATCTATCATGGATCTTGCTACTAATTCTAAAATTTTATATTCTGCAATCTCTGATGCAGTTGTTCCTAATGTATTTGGGTCTACATATGGTCTTGTTAGTTCATAATACTCTTCGTGAATTAATTCTTCTACCTCGTCAACTGTAAATATTTCAACTCTATAGTGATTATCATATCTTCCAGGAAGTTCAATATTAATATTATCTCCTGTTGACGATTCTAAAAATTCTAAAGTTTGTACTGAAAGGTCCGCCATATCGGTTACTCTTGCATAGATATCTACATCGCTGTATCCAGAAGGAACAACAAAGTTTACTATGATGTCATCGTATGGCGGAACTCTCAATATCTCCATATTTTACTTACCGAATTCCTTGGCAACTTCTTCTGGTGTTGCTACACGAATATGTGAACGAGTAAGCCACTTTTCAGAAGCCTCTTTAGAAACAATGTTGTAGCCACGGTAAACTTTTCCTACCTCTGACCAAGTAACATTCTTAGTTGAGTAAAGAGCAACAGTTTCTTTCTTTTCTGGAGCCTTCACTTGCTTCTTCTTCTCAGATGTCTTTCGTGCTGTTGTTGCTCCGATAACACCTTCTGCTACTGCACCAAGTGCTTGAACTTCTTCAGGTGCCTGGTATGATGGTGCTTCAACGACCTCTTGAACAGCCTCTTCTACAACTGGAGCCTCTACAACATCTTCTACATGTGATGCCTCTACAACAGGCTCTTCTACAACTGGTGCGTCTGCAACTGGTGCTTCTTCAACTGGTGCTTCGTATGTTGTTTCTTCTACAATTGGATTTTCATTAATGTTTTCCATAATTCCTCCTTGTTAGTATTATATCATTATAAGTAATAAGGGGAGCAGGAGAACTAACTCCTACTCCCCCTAAAATGTACTGTCTACAGATTATGAATCTGATGCAGCGTCAGCGAATGCAATTGCATCCTGCTCTTCCCACTGAATACCGAAGCGAACGAAGACTGTATATTCTACAGTGTCCTTCTTTGGCTTGTATTCACGGTTTACAGTGATATCACGCTGGAATCCCCATACACGGTTCTGTGGGAATGTCAAGTCGACATATCCTGCAGGGTAGTAAGGAACTTCTTGTACGTCAATTCCGAGAACACGTGTTGTACGTGCTCCACCGAATGTCTGTGCTCCACCATCAAGGTATGCTTGACGGTTCATTGGTGTTCCACCAGCCTGTGAAGCAAATGCTTCAGCAACTGCATCTGCAAGTGTACCGTTATTCTTAACGATTCCCTGGAATGCATCTGTTCCTGCGTAGAACTTCAAGTTAGACTTGATAGCACGGTACTTACGTGGCATTGCAAGAATGATCTTCTGCATTGCATCAGTTGTCCAGTTATCGTTTGTAACTGTAACTACTGCTTCGTGAGCATCTCCGTCATTCTGTACACGGTTTACGAAACCGTTCATGATTGACAAGAAGTTGCCTGTTGAACCATCGCCATTAATTGCAAGGTCTTCGATATCGTTACCGAAAGCATTTGTCATTAAACGGACAATGTGATCTTCTAGTGCTGCACCTTCAATGTTATCTTCTAGTGCTTCTGCAGATACTTCCCAGTCAAGACGAATCTTCTTTGTAGTCAATTCAACCTTTGAGAATGTTGCACCTGCGTTTGTGTAGTCGCCAACTGCTTGCGCTGCTGCACGAATTACACGCTCTCCGACGTTTACCTTTTCGAGTTCCATTGTATTGGCTCTCATAGTAACACGACGGCCATCTTGGGCGAGAATGGTAGCATCCCACACGTAGTCGATAAAACGACGTGCTTGCTCTGGGCGTAGGATACCTGATCCAGCCTCACCTGAAGGGTTAACTGCATTTGGTCCAGATGTAATTCCTGATAGTGCGTTTGGGATATTGCCCAACTCTCCACCATTGGAATAGTTACCTGGTACGTTTGAACCTGCGTCAGATCCAGATGCGAATGCACCTTGTCCCTGATACAGACCTGGTGCTGTTCCACCAAGTTGGCCTGATGTTCCAGGCTGGTTCTTTTCTATATTTTGTTCCGACATATTGTCACCTCCTGTGATTTTTTACTTATTGTTTTTTTAATTAAATAAGTCGGCTGTTTTGAGGAAACTACCGCCCCATAGGGATTTTTCAACCGTTTCAGGCTGATTCTGTACTATCTCGCCGAGATCGCCAGACTTTCGGAAAGCAGTGTCTTGCTCTACAAGTTCCACACGCTTACCAAATTCATTGAAATCACTTGATACTGCTGCAATATCTTTTGCAACTGCTTCAAATGATGTTTTTGCTGTTTCAATATCAACCTTTGTAGACTTAAGCATTTCTACTTCTGCCTGCAAAGACTTAACTGTTGAAACTAGATCGCTAAAGGCTGATTCTAGAGTGTTCTTGATTTCAGCAACTGAGTCAACAACTGCTTCATCTGATTTAGATACTTCTATAACTTCTTCAACTACCTCGACTGCAGGTGTCTCTTCAGACTTTGCAATCTCTTCAGGTGCTGTGGCTTCATCAGCCTTAACAACATCTTCTGTAGTTGTTTCAACTACTGCATCAACCTCTGGAGCGACCTCTGACTTTTCTACTTCTACTGCTGCTTCTGTTTCAACAACTTCTGCAACTGCTTCTGTGTTTTCTGTCATAGGACTTACCTCCTTGTTAATCTTAGAAGTATTAATGCCTTTAGCACTATCAACTAAGAATTTCATCATGTTTGTTTTTTCACTATCCGTTTTTTCAACGAACCCTATGTTTTCCATCTGCTCACCAGTAATTGGGCTAAGTTCTGATTCATTTTCAGATGCGATTACTATACCATTTGCCTTATCATAAAAAACATTTTCTAAAACAGTGGAGTCACCTTTGACTACATCGACTCCATCAACTTTTTCTACTGAAACAATATTTGCAAATTGATTTGCTGGGGAATCTACAAGACTCAACTCAACCAAATCATATTCCTTAATTACTCTAATTGTCTTATCTGATTTCTCATCATAAGCATCGTCCCACTTGTTCATTCTTCCGCCAATAGAAAAACCTGTAAGTGTGCCATCTAAAACTTTTTCCCAAGTATCTTGAGCGCCCTTTGAAACATATGCAGATACAAAAACACCCTTATAGAACTTCTTTGTTTCTGGATCAAAATACTTATCTTCTTTAAAATCTACCATCTTGCCTACTGCTACTGGCTGATGCATTTCTCTGATATTACCACGGAACTTTGCGAATGCTTTCATTGATGCTTCTGCTGTTACAATATCATCCTGCTTGTCAACATTATCAAGGGATGCAAAACCAGATACGACTCTGCGTTCTTTATCTACCTTGGTTAAAGGCATAGATAGGCGAAGATTATCACCATCTGAATTCCAATGCGCTTTTGATATAATCATGGTTATTCTATTATATACCCTTTTTTTCTAAAGTATCACTATTTGGACATATCGGGCATATCGTCAGATTTACGACCTTCGCCTTTTGGATTTCTTCCACTTATTGTGGCTGGTCCATCAGACTGGTTGTTAGTTCTTTCGGTGTCCCGTGCTCGATTGGCATTGTCATTTGCTGCTTGTTCTGGCTTTGGATCAAAAGGCTCATTGCCTCCCTCAATCTGAGGAAGACCAAGAAGTTCTCTACCTTCGTTTGGTAGCATAACCTGTGTCTTAACAAGTCTTTCAATAATTTGTGATTGAGCAATTTCATCTGTAAGTGTAAGTTCATTAAACTTAAATTCAAGGATATCTGTTTTTTCTTTTACGATCTTGTTGATCATCTTCTCAAGATTTCTTTGTGCTGGTCTTGCAACCTGCTCTTTGAATGTACGGTCTTGTGAAAGTGCTGCAGCAATTGCTGCTGAATCAGATCCACCAATCTTAGAAAGTGGAACCTGATGTGCAACAAGAATGTCGTCTCTGTTCTGCTTACGATATTCCTTAAATGATGCTTCCTGAATTCCGTTTTCTACAGGGTCCATCTTAAACTCTACCTTATTGGTATCTGAATCCCCAGGAAGCGGAATGTAAAGGGTTCTATGATTTTGCCCCTTAAGTCCAGTCTGTAAGAACCTAAACATCTTGTCTTCTGCTTCAGCAGATAACTTTGCACCCTTAAGAGTTACAACATATCTTGGAGTTGCTTTATTCTGGAAGTAGTCAATGTTATACTGTGATGCAAGTTGGTCTCCGTGAAGTGATCCAATTGCAGACATAATGTCTGGTACTCCATAAAATGTATTTAGTGGTGAGTATTCTTTAAAGTGAATAATTTCATTAGGACGAGCATCTATTCCAAGCGGATTAGGATTGGTTGCTCCAAAGTTGCGGAAGTAAACTACTTTGTTTGCGATTACCTGAACAAAGCCATCACGAAGACGACGAACACGCATTGTTGTTGATGGAATATGTCCTACATATCCAATGTCTCCACGAACCGTTCTACCTATTTCAAGGTAACCATTTCCAGTTGCCTGTAGGTCAGTAAATACTTTTTCCATTGTTGTGGTAAATGAATCTTCTGTATTTAATGACTCAAGCCAGTCTGTTAATTCAATCTTTGCTCTTTCAATTCTTTTACGTGCATTTTCTGCTGTCTTTGGTTCTGATGCTTCTAACTTAAGCATTGTTCTTTTGGATACTTTAAACTCATATCCAAGACCTACAATGTTTTCAACCTTTGCATCAATGGCAGCGTGATTTGCAAATGAAGTATCATAAAAACTTGCAAGTTCGTAAAGATTCCAAGGAGGAGTAATTACGTCAAAGAGTCCGTATGCATTTCTGAAAACAGTTCCTGAGTTAATCTCTTTAGACTTTGCTCCATCACGACCTGTGCTTTCTGCTCGTGAACTATCTATGTATCCTTGTGTTGCTTCTCCCTTAATAATGCGAGAAGTTCTTCTTTTAAAGTTTGCATCAAGTCCCTGAAGATCTTTGATTACATCCCAAGATTGATTAAATGGATCTTGCTTTGTAAAAGTGTCATCTTCTGGAAGTGGGCTATCTGTCTTTGCTCTAATAAAAAATTCTTTGTCTTCACTCATTAGTCATCACTTCCATACTTTGCAATTGTGTCTTTGGCTGCTTGAACTGCACCAAGGTCATTTAGTGAAGGAATTAAACCTTCTGCCATTCTTTGCTTTTGCTCTGAGTATTCTTCTTCTGAAATTCTTGTTAATCCTGGAACGAAGATGCATTCGCCATCTCCTTCATCCCCGTAATATTTTGCAGCCTCTTTAAGTTTTGAGATCTGCATAATATCGCCTTTCATTGACTCTATATTCAGAACAGAACCAGTTCCATCCGTAAACCACTTGCCGTTAGCCTTTTTATAAACATATAGGCCCCAGTCATAATGCTTTTCAATAATTTTTGCACGTGACTCTCCCACTTGGCCCTTCATTTTGGGCAAAGCCTTCTTCTTTTTGCGTGGATCTTGAGGATTCATATCAATAAGTATACCACATTAGACAGCATTAGCGGTTATTTGTTTCGAAGTAATACCTTTATAGACAGTATACTCGTATCCATTAACCGTAAATACCTTTTCAGTATCAATAATAATCTTGTTTGTTCCAGTATAACTCTTATAAACTGTTGACGGATCTACTCCATAATAACTTGTTGAAGACAAAACCAGGACCCCTTGCCAAACAAAAGAAGATGTTTTCCAGTCGTCCCACTCAAGGGTAAGAGGAAGAGAATATTTAACTCCAAACCAAGGACGGAAGTCAACTCTCTGAACTTCCTGCAGGTTTGTTGACTGATAGTAGGAGATTGTGTTAAATGTTATTGGTCCGTTTAAATTGATTGAGCCAACTCTAGAGGTAAAGTCTAATAGATTTGGGAAAGATATTCCTAAGAATCCCCATTCCTTTATAGTTATAACTGGCTCTTTAACTACTTTACCGTTCCAATAAAAACCGATACCATCTTCTAGTCTTCCAGTCTTTACGTTTATAGCATAAATCTTTGCCCGTTCTCCACTTGGATGAGTAGCCACCATATAAAACTTTATATGATTATTTTTTGACTGAATTTCAAATATTTCTGTTGGAGCATATGGGAATGCATCTTGATCATATCTCAAGGCTACCTGCATAGCCATAACTTTATAGTTGCTGGACATTTCTTTATTAATTGGAATAGATAGGCCACGGTTAACTGCTGGATCATATGTGCCTTTTAACTCTATGCCAGTATATCTTGTTAGATATAAATATGGCGAACTGCCCTTGTAAATTGAAAAAGGATTTCTTTCCTTGTAGTCATAATAAAATCCAGACTTTTTATAAGGATATATTTCATTTCCAAATCTTGTTCCAATCGGGTTTGGAGATGTTGAGTTAAATGCTTGAGAAGCATACTCAAGGTTTCTAATCTTGACCCTATTATTTATAATGCCCTTTACATTAAAATCTAAATGTGTAACAATAGCAAGATCTAATGGAGAAACATCTTTTGGAGGATAAATAATCATATTATTTACAACCTCATACTTTGTAGTTATCCAGTTATCTCCTGGAACAACAATAGAATCATTAGATGGCTTTTCTAAATTAGTAAAGTTTGACTCTAAAAAGTTTGCCCCATTTTCAACATATTGAAATGTAACATAAGATCTAACTAAAGAGTTTGATGTGTCATACTTGTAATTTTTGTATGCTCTATTTTTTAAATCATCATAATTTAGATACCCCGTAAACAATTGATTATCTAAAGACTCATAAGTTCTTTGTATTGGAACGTTATACTCATCTGACAATTCTGCATATGTCCACTCACCAGTCTGCTCTTCTTCAACAAAGTTTGATGGTGCTGGATAGTTAATGTTAAACTGGATTAAATCAAGGTCGTAGTAGGAATTATTTTTTTCATCTTTAACAAACTGAGAAAAATATGTCAAAGGAATATAATCTTCCCAATATCCTTGTATATCAATATCGAGTGTATAGTTGTCAAAGTACTCTGATGGAGAAAGAGTATAACTTGCAGTATGATCCTGGAACCTATCTATAGTATATGAGACAGCACTACCTGAGTCAATTAACTGATCCCATTCTGCACTATTGTTTCCAAAATAATCATCTGTAGAGTTGTAGGCTACATCTGGGGCATCTAAATACAACTGAAAAACATTTTCATCATTTACTGGAATGCCTCGCTCATTAAATAGGTATTCAATTTTTTTATGATTTCTTGCTGTACAAAATCCAACCTTATAGATTTTTCCAGTAAAGGTTTGTGTCAGGTCTGACTTTCCACCTATATAAAATTTTAATGTATTTATATTACCAAAGAATGATGCAACACTTCCTCCAAAATATTTAGATACCTTGTCTATATCTAAACCTACAGGAAACATTTCTTCTAATGCTATTCCAGTAAAAGGATCTTCGCCCGACCAAGAGAATATTGCAAGAATCTGTTCTGTATTTCCATAACTTAATTTATAGAATATATTTAAATTATTTGGATCATCTGGATCATCTGGATTTACATATATGTATACTTCAAAATAGTCTGAAGAGTTTTCTGATTCTACCCTAAACAAAGTCTGTGTCTGAGTTGGCTCTTCTAAAAACCTAAAAGAACCATAAAAAGATCTAACCCTTTCATTTAAAAAATTTAAATTATCAAAATACATATACCCGTTTGTAACGGAGTCAAAAGAAAAGAATTTATCTGGCTCATCTTGAATCTCTCCAAGGTCAGAATACAACTGATCGATATTTGAGGACTCTAAAACTATCTCTGGTAGTTTGTAGTCTGGAGTACATAAAAGATTATTCTCAACACTTAAGTTATCAACAATTGCCTGGTTCCACTTTCCTATATTTGGATATGAATAATTGTTTGTGTAATCTGCAAATGGATAATCTATGTATATTGATGAACCACTATATGCCTGATTAATACCCTCTGGAAATTCAACACCCTGGCCATAAACAAATCTTTTTTTAGCAAGAACGATTGGAACAATATATGTATATATAGCAACACAGTCGATCTCTATTGGAGATACATCCTCGTATGCATAAAATCCGATCCAGTCTTGTTCTTTATCATTTAAAATACTTACAGGAAATGTCAGATCTGAAGTTAGGTAATTTAAAGAAATTACTTCTTCTCCATTGATAAGAAGAGATGCATTATTTTCTAAAATTCTTATATGAATAAGCATTGGCCTTGTCCATTCGCCAACATAATAAGCCCCAGAATTATTTCCAACTTTTAAAATAATAAATGGGCCTTCGACATATAAGCCATCTGTAGATGCAATTGGACCAAGAATTCTTTTCTTTGTAATTGAGTCTGAATTAATTCTCATCCACGCTTCTAGAGTATACTCTTTATACTGACCAGCCTCAGATAAAAATCCAAGACCTGGAATTATAATAGATGGCAATCCATTGTTTGGCAAAAGTTTTGTTAAATTTGATGCGCCGTATACAAGTGGAATTCCTGTATTCTTTGCCATAAGACTATTATCTTTAACCATATAATAACCCTTGTTGTCTTGAAGACCATAAGCATCTGCTTCAATTGCAAAGGATTCTGGTAAGGATATAGTTGAAGGCAAAGAAATCTTTTGAACTCCAAGAGAAGATGAGTTAAACTCTTCACACCATTGGCCAACAGTAATTCCATTTACTAAAAACTCATAGTCCTCTACGTTAGAGGCTCCACCAATATAGTTAATTTTTATAACAATTCTAAATTGTGTATTATCTTGTGGAATATCAAATGTCTCTGATATAAAAAACCATCTATTTTGAATAGAGGTTGTGTAAGACTTTAGTTTTTGTATTGTACTGCCAGATGTTGTGTCATCGTATTCGTAGCCTATTTCAAAACTAGAGGTATAAGCGCTTATGGAATTAAAAAATCCTCCTACAGAAAATGTTGATAGAGTTTGATTTAAGGTTGAAAAATTCTCAATGTCTTTACTTATGCAGACTACCTGACCAAAATCATTTTCTGTTAAGTCCCCAGTTATTTTTGTTGTTTGACTTTCAGGAAATGGTTGATCTATAGAATCTGAATAGTCAGAAACCTCTCCACCAATTGGAGCACTCCATTTTGTTGTATCAGACAAAACCCTTTGAGGCTCTGAAATTAAAGAAATATAGTCAGCCTTGTCGTCCAGAGACCATAAAGCAATTGGATGCTCTGCATATATTTTTTCTGCGTACAGGTTTGATGGATTAGACATTATAAGTCTATTTTACCACAGAAGACTACTTGTTTATTTTAATTTCACAGTAGTCTGTTGTGCAGTACATCTCGCCTTGAGCCTCAAGATTTTCTGCTCCATCATAAATAGCAGCAAAATCAATGTGCTTTAACTTGCCGATATATGACTCATATTGCTCTTCAGTAATCTGAGTGTATGGCTGTTGTGGATATGTGTGATTTCCCATTGGTAAGAATGAGACTGCTTTTAATTGTCCCTCGTACATATGCAGTGCTGGAACAACATGCTTTGACTCTGTTTCCTTGTCAAATGAAAGTGTTACAGAAACACCATTGTCAGACCAGTACTTCTGAGCAGTTGCAGCAAGTGCAATCTTCTCAAACAATGTAACATCCTTTTCAGATCGTGGATGACCTGACTTGATTGGGAAGTATACAACTGATGTGTTTGCTGATACTACGTCGTCTTCAATTGTGTACCCTGCTGCTTTGAACAAGTGCATCATTGGATCTGTATTTCCAAATCGAACTGCACGAAGGAAGAAGTTTCCTCCAGGACCCCAGTGAACTCCAGGAGTTGCACCAGAAAGAATTGAAACTGATCCTGATGGCTTAACTGTTGTTACACGAATTGATTCACGAACACATAGCCATTCTGAATACTGGTGATCATAGTGACGAATCTTGTTGTATCCTTCGTCCATCCATTCACGAACAATTGGCAAACCTTTCTGATCCGCAAATGATGCAATACCAGTAAGTGATGTACCAATGCGACGATTGCGTTGCATAATACCGTTTGTTTGTGGCCAGTGTGTTGGAACAAGTGTTACAGTCTTTCCATATAGGTATGCAAACTTAAGGGTACGCAGGAAGTCTTCCTTAGATTCGTGACGATTTAAGTGCACTTCTACAAGTGTACATAGTTCGTATGATTCTAATGGCTGCTCCGCACAGGGATTAAAGCCCATCACACGATAGTCTTTTCCATCTGGCGCATCCTTTAGTCTGCCATAATTACGAGCAACATCAAGCCAGATAAAACCTGGTTCTCCATTTTCAGTAATTAAATCTACATAGTCTTCGTACTTTGTTCCTACTTCTGCTGAAATAGAATTATTAGACATCCAAGCCCAACCTGGATTTTCTGGATCAAATGAGTTACGCTCTGGGAACATCTCTGAGTTCTTTAGATTCATAAATGTTTCATCCCCCGCATTACCCAAAGCAAGAGTTGCTGATCGTCTTACGTTACCTGATACCACGCAAGTACCGATGAGGTTTACCAAGTCTACAATGGCACGAGAATCTAGTGTTTCTCCGCCTCTGGAGCCGATTACACGGTCTATCTGGTCGTGTAACTTGATAAGAGGTGCAGGTCCTGATGCAACGCCTCCAAAGCCCTTAATAGGGGCTCCAAGAGGTCTGATCAAATCATAGTTAAACTTTTGAATACTTTGGTTTGCTCTTAAATATGAGTTGATTAGAAGTCTGACTGATTCTACCCAACCTTCACGAGTGTCTGGGATTTCAAATATCTCTTCTGGTTCTGTTGGGGTGTAGATTGAGAAATTCTTATCCTGTCCTACTGTGTCGAACCCTACGCCAATTCCAAGCATCAATGCATCCATAACCCAAGCAAACAAGGCTCCTGGATCATTCTTATCAAGATCCTTTGTAGATACCATTGCACAGTTTTGAAGTGCTGCCGAGTTCTTCTTCTCCATAGTCATAGGAGTTCCAAATGCCCACATACCTCGACCTGGTGGTGTCCACTTTAATTCAAACATTCTTTGAAATGCTTCTTGTGCTGACTTCTGAGCCTTGTAGTCATTCCAAGGTAGACGGTTTTCTTTGGCGTGATTCTTTTGAACTGAATACATACCTTCAATTACACGACGACAAACTTCGTGCCATCTTTCTTTGGTTCCATCTTCCTTCATTCTTGAGTAAGTACGAATAAAAGTAATTTCTCCAAGTGAATTTTCTGCTGCATCCTTAAACCCAAATGGGCTTTCTTGGCTTTTGTACTTTTCTACGAAGTCTTCTGGAAGTTTAAAACTAAAAAAATCTGACATAATGTGTATCGTCCTTTCAAAAACGGAATAGTCTTAAGTATAGCAGAGTTTTTAAAAAAGTAAAACTCTCCCCTAAAGTTATAGTTTATAGTTATAAAGTCTGCCAGTGCAGATATTTTCTGTAGTCTCCGTGACCAATAATATTTGAGTCAACCCACCAATCTTCGTGAAAAGATCTGTGAACTAAAGAGTATCCAAAAGAATCTAAAATCTCTCTCTGTGCATCCCTAATTGAATCATTTCTCCAATACATATTTGCATCGTGCTCAAAAGTAATTAAAGTAAATCTATATGTATTTAATGGTACTGCTATTAAGCCCTGAAGTGTCCAATGACTATTTCCTACTGGCCTACCGTGATTGTCATATCCAGCATCTATATCTAACTGTAAGAAATCAATCTGTTTTGGAAAGTTATTTTTTTCAAAATGTTCTATATAATTAAAGGCAAGAGCATCACCCATACAAGGATTTTTTCGATTTGCATTAAACTCATCTCTCATAGAATCAACTATTTCAAATGATACCCCAGTCCAGTCATACTCTTTTTCTAGTAAGTAAGTATTGTTTCCATTGCTATAGTGTGCTGCTCCTAACTCAACATAATACCCATTCTTCTTTTTATTTAAAATTCCAAGAATGAACTGCTCTTGATCTGTCATTTGATGAGAGTTAAAGTCTTCATTTGTGAATCCAATATTTGTCATTTAAATAAATCTCCTTTTAATCTTGTTGGTTGCTGCACTGTTCCACGTATAAAAACAGTAGAGAAGTATCTTATTGTATCATCTAATACTGGCAGTGAGCCATGAACTATATGTCCTCCGTGGATGTATAGGGCATTTGCTTTTGGCTTAATTGTAATTTTTAGATCTGGATAATCTAATTCCCCGCCTAAATAGTCATTATTATAGTATAAGCAAAAACCATATCCTATATAATACGGTAGATCTGGAATCCACTGATCTGCGTGGTGTTTAATAAAATCACCTTTCTTATATCTTTGAAGATGTATTTTTTCAGGATAATAAGAATAAGACTCAAAAAGATTTTTCATTTTTTCGTTTATTGCATCAAAAACATTTGTTGACTCAAAGTATAGGTTTTTGCCATACCAAAAATCTGGAGTGTCATTTTTATCTTTAACTGATTTATCAAACCAATCTTCTTCTGGAGTATTGTTGATTATAGTATAAACATCGGCAAGTTCTTGCTCTGTTAAAAATTCTTCTACTTCATATACATCATCGTAAAGTTTATTTATTTTCATATACTCCCCAATCATTTACCACTAAGTATGTGGTTTACCTCTATATGATTTATGTTTACATGACTCGGTAACTCAGATACCCACCTAATGCACTCTGCCATATCTTCTGCTGTTAATGCAGCACTCTTTTTTTCTATCTGAGTATCTATTGTTCCTGGACAAATTTCAGTAACCTTAATTCCATACTCTGGAAATTCTAGTCTCATAGTGTCTACTAATGCCATCATTCCTCTTTTAGCGTTTGTGTAGTTGCCTCCTGCTCTATATGGAAACTTCCCACCTAAAGAACTAATAAAGATAATTGTAGGAGATTCTGACTTCTTCATAGATGGAACAAACAGTTGTGAAAGATACATTGGACCAGACACATTTATGTCATACGCTCTTCTAAAGTTGTCCATTGTTTCATTAATTATATGAGTAGGGCCTGAGCCTCCACCAGCATTATTAACAAGAAGATCAAGGGTTATATCGCTATACTTTTCGTGAAACCTTTTAATTTCTTCAGCGCTAGTTATATCCAGCCTATAAACTTCAACATTATCAGAAACTAGATTAATAACTTTAGACAAATCTCTTGAAACAGCAATAACTTTATATCCATTTTCAGATAAAAGTTTTACAGTTGCATATCCAACACCTTTGCTTGCGCCTGTTACAATTGCTGTTTTCAAGATTAGTGAATCCAGTGTTGTGGAACCATTATCTTTTCACCACTTTTAACTAAGTGTGCTGTATGGTGATACGGTGGTGACGGAGGGAACACAATAATGCTTCCTGCTTTTGGCTTTACAGCAAAAGTATAGTTACCAGTTTTTTCGGCTTCTGCAAAGTCTGGATCTGGGCTTGCATTTTGTAATACTCCATCTGGAGATGCTATAGTAAAAGAAATTTCTCCACCCTCATAGTCGTCGTTTAAATACATAACGAAAGAAACTTTAAGACGACCATCTCCTTCTTGCTGATCAAAATGTGCACCCATGTAGGTTCCTGCCTGGTACTTTTTGATTGGGTACTGTGGGAATAGTTTTGGCTCTTCTGTAATACCCTGAGCCTTTGCGTAATCTCTTGCTACATCATCAAATGCCTTTTGGAGAGTGTTATAGATGTACTTATCTTTTTCGTCAGCGTCTGAGGTTAAAGCGATTGTCTTGTCTGTTCCATATACATATGCTTGACCACTACATGCCATCCATTCTCCCCAAGCGTCCTTGTTGTCATTTTCAATTGCATCAACAAGTTTCTTTGGGTCTTCGATTACATCTGTGTAATAATAAACTTTTTCTTCAAGTATTTCTCTGTCCATTTTTATCTCCTAATACTTATTATTTTCATAAAAGCCTTTTACTTTTATAAAACCTACTGTTACATATCTTATTGGTCCTTGCCCTACGTGTCTTACTCCGTGCTCATATTCTTCGTTCCCTGGGAAAAGAAGCAATGTTCCTGGAGCAGGTCTTAAGTCTGAATCCTGTTTATTTTTAAAAAACAGAGTCCCATCCTTATAGTCATCATTAAGATAAAGTATAGCAGCATATTTAATTGATGGATCTGTGTGCTGGTCAGTATGCGATTTTAACTCAACGCCCTCATACATCCTTTGGAGTGTTCCAAATCCAGTCAACTCTAAATCATCATTATGTAAAGAAATAAGATTCTGAAGTCTTTTTTGTAAAACTTTACTAATTTCTTCTTGACCTATTTCTAAGTTTTTATCCTGCCAACCTTGAGTAATTTCAAACTTGCCTTCAGCAACAAGGTTTTCAACGTCGTCTCTTCCAAATTTTTCCATACAAAATCTAGCAAGATTTCTTGTATACTCTATTGACCAGTCTTCGTTAGGAGTTTTATTGATTATATCTAAAACCTCTTCTAACTCTTCTTTTACTAAAAAGTTTTTAATAGAAAGAATTTGATCATGTAAGATTTCTATATCATATCCAGCATCCTTAAACTCTTTTTCTAAAAATATACTCATTATAGTTCTTCCACCTTATACTTATTGCCTTCTGCATCTAACTTCCATCCTTGCTTTAAAAGTTCTTGCCATTCGGCTCTTTCAATTTCTTGCTGGGCTCTTGTTTTTTTCATTTCTTCTGCCCATTCATCTCTTAGTTCTTGTGGATAATCTGACTCTTCTCTATCATCCCAGAAAGATCCGATGGTGTATCTTACCCCACTTTCAATCAGGGTTACTTCGTGCATATTGTTAAATCCACCGTCAAATACAGCAAGCATTCCAACCTTTGGCTGAATCTCTATTTTTTGTCCTGGAAACTTTAATAGTCCACCCTTAAAGTCATCATTCAAATAAAGGAATCCAGCATATCTGCTTCTTGTAAATGCTCCAGACTTTCCTTCAGCATCTGTGTTGTCTGAGTGTATTCTTGCATATGCTCCTGGCTCCCACTTTTGTGTGTGATATCCAATTTTACAAATTGTTTTTGGTTCAAGGTCGTGAACTGAAGCAATTGCTTCTGGCATTGCTTTTTCAATGTCTGAAAAAATAGTTGGAGATAGACCAGCATCAAGTACCTCTTGATCGTTATCTTGTGGAAGGACAGAAGAGTATGACTCATAAAATGATATAGGCATCCACGATAATTTTCCACTTTCTGCTTGAGCATCAAGTGCTTGAATCATTTTTTTACACTCTTCATCACTAATAAAGTTTTCATAAACAACAATATCTTTTGTGATTCTTTTTTTATTGTTTAGATTCATTTTATCCTTCTTTCTTTGTCAGCATTACTTTTGTTAGGATTTTCATCTCTAAATTTTTGCATAATGTCTGGTTGCATTTCTGCCCAAACATCTTTACCAAACTCTTTTTCTTTTTGAAACCACTCAGGATCTCCTACAGAATACTTCATCCAATACATCCTAGAAAGGTATTTGCTTTCTCCTGTTGCTGGCATTACTCCGTGCAGGTATACACTTTCTCCATTTTTTAATATTTCAGGGTGACCTGAAGGGAAAACAAGAAAGTCTCCAGCCTCTGGCTTATACTTGTATGCCTCTCCATTTACAATAAAGTCAATCTCTCCACCATCATAATTATCATTAAAATAAGCAAGGGCTGTTATAGCAAACTTGTACCCTGGACTAATAATAGGCTCTCTGATATAGTCTGAATGATATGTCATTGCAATTGGGTCCTCAATATCTGTTCTGTATCTTGCTATAGATGGACCAGTCATTTGCCATTCTTCTTTAGTTTCTCCATCATTTGACAATACCGTTTTTGTTTTGTCAAGATCTACACCATTGCGAGAAGCATAGTCTTCAGTAACTAAATAAAAATTCTTAAAAAGTTCAAGGATTGCAAGTCTTTGTAATTCTTCTTTTTCTGTACTTGTTTCTATTTTTTCAAGATAATCTATGGTTAGTCTATGTGG
>Ga0209229_10000293_pt1 | contig 20079 bp, 12 predicted proteins | sample SanBayMetagenome_FD_187466 | JGI IMG/M metagenome (GOLD analysis project Ga0209229, IMG submission 187466) | Freshwater and sediment microbial communities from dead zone in Sandusky Bay, Ohio, USA (SPAdes) (version 2) | ecosystem: Environmental > Aquatic > Freshwater > Lentic > Sediment... | reverse complement strand
CCAAGGAAATCGCCAAAATCAGGATAGGAGGCAACAGAGGATTAAGTTTTGTTAAAATAAATCCAGTTAAGCCAAAAAAACAACTCCCAAACGTCCAAAATCGTAAGGTTAAAAAGGGTAAGTGAAACGATGGTTTAGGGGATTTTCGATGGCTTCTGGATGTGAGAGTTTCTGGATCATTTTTAGGTTCAGAAAGTTCCACATCCATCTCAAAATGAGTGTCAAAATCAATCCCATCAAATCCAGCAAAGGTTGATAGAATCACAAAACCCCCACCAATAGCAAGACAGAATAGATACAGCGTCAGCATAATGGGGTTCTTAAGTAGGGATTGACATCCACCCCGCCGTAAAACGGGCGGGGATTCCATCTATTTCAACAAATCAACCCTTCGACAAACTCAGGAGACAATTGTTGAAATGCTGGACGGGTTGACGCTTCATCGAGACGATGCTCTCTTTGCAGAAAGTCTGACCTTCTCTCCACGTCCGTTTAGAGTCTCCGAAAGCCCTCCGGCGACTAAAATATTTACTGCGGCGTTAATATCTCGATCATGAAAAGTGCCGCAATTCAAACAAATCCACTCTCTAACATTTAGCTCTTTTTTGCCACCTTTAAAACCACAACAAGAGCAAGTTTGAGAAGTTGGAGTCCATCTATCAATTACTCGAAAATCACGCCCGTACATTACCGATTTAGCTTCCAACATAGTTCTAAAACTACGCCAACCTAAATCAGAAATAGCGCGAGATAATTTTCTGTTCTTAACCATCCCTGAAACATTCAAATCTTCCAAGACTATTGTTTGGTTTTCACGAATAATCTTAGTTGACAGTTTATGAAGAAAATCGTTTCGGGTATCGGAAATCTTAGCATGAAGTCTAGCTAGTTTCTTTCTAGCAACTTCCCTTCTTTTACTCCCTTTCTGTTTTCTTGACAAATTTTGCTGCAATCTCCGTAAATGCTTTAACTGTTTCTTTAAAGGTTTAGGAGATTTAACTTTTTCACCATTACTTAATGTAGCAAAATCAGTTATCCCTAAGTCAATTCCAACACTTTTTCCATTGTTGGGTAATTGTTGAGGATTAAATTCAACTACAAAACTAACAAAGTATCGATTAGCACTATCTTTAATCAGGGTAACACTAGAAGGAATTGCCGGTAATTCTCTACTCCAGATTACTTTAATATCACCAATTTTGGCTAAGTAAATGTAATCAGAATTGGGATAGAGTTTAAAACCATTGTCGGTGAACTTAGCAGACTGTTTAGACTTACGCTTCTTAAATTTAGGTGGCTTAACTTTCTTACCTTTTCTTTGCCCTTTACAGGATTTAAAAAAGTTTGAATAAGCCTGCTCTAAATCCCTTAAACTTTGTTGTAAGGGGATAGCAGACACTTCTGTTAACCATTCTTTTTCCTGGGTTTTCTTGAGTTCCGTAAGTCTTTTGGAAAGTTTATTACTGGAAGGTTTTTTATTGCCAGCACGATATTGCTCTTGACAATAGGCTAAGGCATCGTTAAAAACCACCCGACAACAACCAAACAATCGGGATACTAGCCCCTTTTGTTGGTCTGTTGGATAGATTCGGTAGCGATACCTTAACTTCATGCGGTAAAATTAGATTGGTCTGTATTAACTATAGCTAGGAGTATGGTAGATGTCAACTCTTTTACGAAAAGAGCGTCACAGTGTTTCGGATCTAAAGATTCACTTGATCTGTGTAACTAAGTACCGACGTAAAATCTTGACACTGGAGAGCTTGAAATTAATTGAGAAGTCTTTTCAAGAAGTGGCCCAAAAAATGGATTTTCAAATACTGGAATTTAATGGTGAATCAGACCATATCCATGTTTTAATCAAATATATTCCTAAACTCTCTATTTCTGTCATAGTAAATGCTTTAAAAGGAGTTTCTAGTCGTAGATATGGGCAAGCAGGATTCCCTAAACCCTATGGGAAACAATCTTTATGGTCGCCTAGTTATTTTGTGTCTTCGGTAGGTGGTGCGCCACTGGAGGTTTTAAAATCTTACATCAAAAATCAAGAAAAGCCGTCGTAGAACGACGGGGTTTTAAACCCATTTTTTCGATAACCATTGAAATACTCCTATAGCAATCCTAAATAGGTTGTAACATTTTATCGTAGGGGTTGGGTCTCCCAACTCTCTTTGCTTGTCTACTTCCTTCTTGGCCAAGGAATTTGATCCAGTTCAACTAACTTTTGAGAAACAGCCACTGCACCATATTGATTTAAGTGACTCGGATCGGAAAAATAATTATAATTATGTAACAATTCGCCGGATAAATCAATAAAAGTCAGTCCCGTTTCCTGACTGATTGATTGCATAAAATCCCTAAACTTTTCTTCATAAGCCATCCGCACTTGATCCAAATAATCTTGGGTAAGAGGCATATTAACAAACACCAAATTTATATTTTTAGAGTCTACATATTCAATTAAATTTTTTAAAGCAGTGGTTTGTTTTCCCTCTAATTCAAACCCTTTATAATCCCCATCATAATAACCAGAAACTTGAGAATGATTTTGATAATAAATTTCAGGGCTAAATTGAGTCGATAAAGGTAAAAATCCACTGGGTAAAAACTCAGATGCTTTCAGTGATTGGTCATTAAAAGGTTCACCTTCGTCAACGGGGGATTCAATCTGGTTTTTAAACCCTTCTCCCCTGACTATAGACTGTAATAGAAATTGCAGGCGATCGCGTTTTTCATATACTTGTGAATAGCGTACAAACTGTTGATTTAATTCCGTTTGAAACCCCTCAAAATTCAATTGTCCTTGATGAAACTTTTTAGCTAAATTTCCCCAACTAGATTGCCAACCTATAATAGAAGGCTGCTTCTGCTCAATTTGGGGCTGAATTTGAAATGTTCCCTGGGAAATTTGTTGATAACCTTCCGAGGCAGAAATAGTTTCATAAGTACGATCAACTCGACCACTATTCAGGGCGCGTACCCCATCAGCTAGAATAATTAACTTGGGTAATTGTTCCGGGGGTAAAATTTGACGAATAATTAAATCAACAATTTGTACAGTTGCTCCATTCACCCCAAAATTATAAACTTTTAATTTCCCATAACCCCGGGCTTTTAATTCCGTTTCTAAAACCCCAGGATCAATCCCCCGTAAAGCCCTAGAACTCCCAATAATCATAATATCCGGGGGGCGTTTTTCCGTCAAAATAAAATGTTGATATCGAGCCAACTGTTCATCTAATTGGGGGCTTTTAAAAGTTGGATAAAGAAATTGAGCTAACTTACAGGCTTCTAACCCTAATTTTGTATCAGATAAATTGCATTTTTGGTTTTTGACCGTGGAAGAAATAAAATTACTGCCATTAAAGATATCATTTTCTTTGGAATTTTTCTGACTTTCCGTAATATCTGATGCCACGATAATTTCCGAGTTTTTTTCCTCTAAATTACTAGAATTATCAGTAGTGATTACCATTTCCCCAACCCGACTCAGAGGAATTTCTACTAACAATTCCCCTAGAATTTTATCCACCTGTACAACAAATAATCCTCCCAAGGTTGCCCAAACTAAAGCTAAAGCAATTTTTTGATAACGGTGGGTTTTGCTAGGTATGGAAACCATCATCGCCGTCCGTGGGGCAAATAACCGGGTAGTTACCAATCCTTGGGCGAGAACTTCAGCCCCCCGATCTAAAACCTCTCGCCAATTGGGATAGAGCAGATTTGAGGGTTTGGAAACATCGGCTTCAAGATGATCCAGATTTAAGTCAGGACGCAGGACTAAACCATCGGGTAAAGATGACTTTTCTCCCAGGGTTTCGCCCTCCTCTGGGGGAGTAACAAAATCGGGTAAGACGGAGGGGACAGTATCAGGTTGACTGGTTTTTAGATAAATCCCGTAGCGCCAGAGAGGAAGTTTCTGTCCTGAACGACGGCCATAAATTCTCACCCCGGAAATACCACTAATCCGATGGTTGCGTAAAAATTGAGCAATCACCGGAGCCACCTGAGATTGGGACGGACAAGTGGCTCCCTCGGTCATGACGTGCAGTAATTCGGCTTTTTGTAATAACAGTACCCGAATCCCCCCCGTGGCTAGTTTTAGCTCTAAATCGGGATTAACTAAACGAGTCAGAACAAAGCGCAAGGCGGAAAGATTGCCCTGTTCCGCTAAGGTTAGAGCCGTGGGCTGGAGGTCAGAATGTTGGGCCGCGGGTAAATTTAACCAATCTACCCAAATCGGAGCACCCGGTTTAGCTTGGGTGGCGGTGGTTTCTAAACCATAGACCGTGACGGCACAAATTCCTTGAGGAGCCAGGATATCCAATAGGGGGATAACAATATCCATCACCGCCTGTTTATCAGGAACCTGACGCTTGCGGCTTTTGGTTGCGCCGTTCGTTTGAGTAGAGACGCGCCCGGGCGAAGCCATGCCGAAGGCTATTGGCACGTCTGTACAGAACAGATGTAGGGTGGATTCTTTTAAGGTAGTTCGGACTTCTACCTGTAATTGACTCAATTTGTCATTGATTAAGCGGGCGATCGCCTGTTCATCCCCCCAGCGCCCCCACTGTTTGAGAATCCGATCCGGTGAAGTTAAATCAATCCGTAACATCCAGTCGGGGGTAGATTCCCCCTGGACTTGCAACAAAATACAAGCATCCCGAAACCCCTCAAGCTGCAACTGTCGCAACCGTTGAGCAATGGGTTGAGCTAATAGGGAGGGATCGGGACTATAGGCCGATTCACACAATACCCACAGCCGCCGACCGGATGGATTGGTTTCCGGTGGGGCTTCGGTTTTTGTGCCTTTTTGGGATTTTTCCCGAATCGTCACTTTTACCCCAACGCCTAATCCTCCTAAAATTTCGCTCAGGTAGCTGGCGATCGCATCGGGATAACCCTGTCGGGCTAAACTTTCCGTTGACACCTCAATGGCTGTAACCGTTGACGGTTGAGGGTCAGTTATTGATGGTTGTATTAATGGTTCGTTATTAGTTGTTAATGGTTGAGGGTTGAGGGTTGTTGATGATTGTGTATTAGGGAGGGAGGACGCTGGCACTGCTGCGGGTGCTTCGGTATTAAATTCCAAAGGCATGGAAGTGAAAGCCAAACCTTCATCGGCGAGGGAGGAAAATGGTTCTGGTTCGGGTTGAATCGTCTCCTCAACCCCCCCTGGCTGTATACGGTGGGCCGGAGCAAGTTCCTGGGGCTGAGAGCGTCTAAATAGGCTGGTAATTTTTGTTAAGGGATTCTGTCTAGGCTCAGGAATAGGTTGAATATTTTCTGATGTTAGGGGGCTTTCAACAGCCTTAGAAGGCCCTGTAGATGTCTGAAATTGTAATTCCGTGTATTCGAGCTTAACTGTCCAATCCGGTCGTGCCGCCCCCAAACTTCGACCCGATAAAAAAATCTTGTAGATTGGTTGATTGGGCGGTAGTAAAGCCGTTAGATTCGTTTGGGTTAAGGCCCCGGAAAAATTAGATGTAGCGATTTTTTCATCGGGACTGATCAGTGCTTCACACAGAACGTGCAAATGATTGCCACGCAAACGAATTTGAACCTGCACATCCGCAAGTCCAACGGCTTTTTCTGCCCATTGGGTTAAAGCTAAACCCTCTCCGGTTAAAACTGTTTTATTGGCCTTCAATTCAACTCCCTACCCCTACCAAACGGCCCGATTTGTGAATTTCATTTCTAATCTCAAGGGTTAATGCCTGAGATGGGTTCAAAAATACAACAACACCCATGTTAGAATTCGACTACAATTTTGGCACGATTAGCCCAAAATTTAGATCAACTCCCCGTTGTTGCGCTTGAGCACAAATCATCTATGCAACCCACCCCCACCAATAATCATCCAGTAAAAAGTCCCGACCCCATTGCTTTTCCCCAAGAGTGGTTGGTCAGTTTGGCTACTCCACCCCTATTAATCGCTGCACTGGGAACCAAAGCACTCCATGATTTTATGTTGAACCTTAGCACCAACAGCGAAGAAATTTTCCGAGGCGATCGCCTTCCGATTCTGCATTTTCCCGAATCAGACAAAAAATAGAATAGAGAACGGTGACAGATTTGACTGTAAAGTTCTGTGGTTATGCGAGAAATTAGGCAATACAATAAACTGGATATTCTTGCCACACACACAGGAAAAGACGATCATGAGTTCACTGCTCCAATCTTCCGAACAGGCTCCAAATACGGTCGTTTCGTCAAACCCGCCAACTACCACTTCGGATTTATTTTTACGCAATCGTCTCAAGATTATTGAGGATGTCTGGGAGTCCGTTCTCTGTCAAGAGTGCGGTCAACAACTGGTGGATTTACTCCATCAGTTAGCATCCATGACCTCACCGGAAGGACAGGCTGAAGAATTTCAAGGATCGGATTCCCTCAAGTTAATCGAACAGCTTGATATTAACCAGGCTATTCGTGCGGCCAGAGGGTTTGCCTTATATTTTCAACTGATTAATATCGTTGAACAGCACTATGAACAACGGGAACAACAGCTTGCTTATAACCACGGAAAAGGGAAAGCAAAGTCACCTGTCTCCCCGGTGAAATCCATGTCTACTTTCGATACTCGGAATCAACGTTTTTCCGATCAAGAAGAAAGTCCCCTTCCTAATGTCACCAATTACAGCGAACAGGATCGGGAGTTGGCTACTTTCCATTCCCTGTTTCCGATGTTGCGACAGTTAAATGTTCCCGCCCAAAAGATCCAAAGGTTATTAGATCAACTAGATGTGCGGATGGTATTTACGGCTCACCCGACGGAAATTGTTCGCCATACAATTAGAACCAAACAGCGTCGCATTGCCACTATCCTAGAACAACTTGATCAAATTGATGAAAGTTTTGGCGGACTCAGAACTGAGGAGCTAGGAGAATCTTCCATTATGTCGGAATTGACAGAAGAACTCCATGAAAACTTGACCGAAGAAATTCGGCTGTGGTGGCGTACCGATGAACTCCACCAATTTAAGCCAACGGTTTTGGATGAGGTAGATTATTCCCTGCACTACTTTCAGGAAGTTATATTTGACACCATTCCTCAACTTTATAAGCGCTTAAAACACGCTTTAAATGTTTCTTTTCCCTATCTGAAATTACCTAAACATGATTTTTGTAAATTCGGATCTTGGGTGGGTTCAGATCGAGACGGAAATCCATCGGTAACACCGGAAGTTACCTGGAAAACTGCTTGTTATCAGCGTCATGTTGTCCTAGAAAAATATATTGAAGCCGTCAAACGCCTCAATCGTTTATTGAGTTTATCCTTACATTGGAGTGATGTTCTTCCCGAATTATTAGAATCTTTGGATCGAGATCAAGGACAATTACCTGATATCTATGATCAAACCGCCATTCGCTATCGTCAAGAACCCTATCGTTTAAAACTTTCTTATGTCCAAAAACGGTTAGAAAATACTCGCGATCGCAATTGGCAAATGTACAATAATGCCGAAATGTCTCGCATCCGAGAGCGTCTGGTTCCTGACCACGAAGCCAGTAAATTATACCGTTCTGGGAATGATTTCTTGGTGGAGTTGAAAATGATTCAACGCAACCTAGAGGAAACCGGAATGAACTGTCAAGAACTGGAAAATCTCATCTGTCAGGTGGAGGTTTTTGGGTTTAGTTTAGCCCGGTTAGATATGCGTCAAGAGTCTTCAATTCATTGTAATGCTCTGAACGAAATTACTAACTATTTGCAAGTCTTACCCAAACCCTACACCGAGCTTTCAGAAGCCGAAAGATGTCTATGGTTAGCAACAGAACTCCAAACCCGTCGCCCCCTAATTCCGGCGGAATTACCGTTTTCTGAAAAAACCTGCGAAACCATTACCACCTTTAGGGTAATGCGGGAATTACAACAGGAATTTGAGCCGGAAATTTGCCAAACCTATATTATTAGTATGAGTAATGAAGCCAGTGATTTACTGGAAGTATTACTGTTAGCAAAAGAAGCCGGACTTTATGATCCAGCCACCGGAATTGGGAATGTTATTGTTGTTCCTCTGTTTGAAACGGTAGAAGATCTCAAACGTGCTCCCCGGGTGATGACAACTCTGTTTGAATTACCTTTATATCGGGCAATGTTAGCCGGAGGTTATGAACAATATAAACTTGTGAGTCACGATCCCGATCTATCTCTACAAGAGATTATGTTAGGCTATTCCGATAGTAATAAAGATTCGGGTTTCTTGAGCAGTAACTGGGAAATTCATAAAGCCCAAAAAGCCTTGCAGAAAGTGTCTGAATCCTATAAAGTCGGTCTGCGAATCTTCCACGGACGCGGGGGTTCGGTGGGTCGAGGCGGTGGCCCAGCCTACAAAGCGGTTTTGGCTCAACCGGGCCGCAGTATTAATGGCCGGATTAAAATTACCGAACAGGGGGAAGTCCTGGCGTCTAAATATTCTCTCCCACAGTTGGCTTTATTTAACCTCGAAAGCGTGACTACCGCAGCCATCCAAGCCAGTCTTCTCCATAACGGTTTTGATGAGATTGATCCCTGGAATCAAATTATGGAGGAGTTGTCAATGCGATCGCGGGCGCACTATCGGGCTTTAATTTATGAAGAACCTGATTTACCCGAATTCTTCCATCAAGTTACCCCGATCCAAGAAATTAGCCAACTACAAATCAGTTCTCGCCCCGCCCGTCGCAGTGGTGATAAGAAAAAGGATATTTCTGGTTTAAGGGCGATTCCCTGGGTATTTAGCTGGACTCAGAGCCGTTTTTTACTGCCTTCTTGGTATGGTGTGGGAACCGCTTTACAGGCATTTATCAACGAGGAACCCCAGGAAAATCTGAAACTCCTGCGGTATTTCTACGTTAAATGGCCATTCTTTAAAGTGTTGATTTCCAAGACGGAAATGACCTTAGCTAAAGTAGATATGGAAATCGCCCATCACTACGTTCGGGAGTTAAGTCATCCCGATGATCTCGAACGGTTTGAGATATTATTCCAACAAATCCTCGCCGAATACCATCTCACCGTTCAGTTAGTCCAAGAAATTACCGGACATCAACAACTATTAGAAGATGATCCGGTTCTACAACGTTCGGTGCAGTTACGCAATGCCACGATTATTCCTTTGGGTTTATTACAAGTGGCTTTGTTAAAACGGTTACGTCAACACGGAAAATCCGTGGCTTCGGGTGTCGTCCATTCCCGTTATAGCAAGGGTGAATTACTCCGAGGCGCCCTATTAACCATTAACGGTATTGCCGCCGGAATGCGAAATACAGGCTGATCTTTTCAGTCATCAGTTATCAGTTATCAGTTATCAGTTAAGAAGGGAACGGTAAATAGTCAAGATTAGATGCGCGGGTAGCTCAGTAGACAGTTGATTAACGGCTAAACATAAACTCACTTCAACGCAATCACACCTCGATTAATCCGCCTATCAGCCTTCGATCTCGAACAGGTAACGGGGATATTTGCCTTGCGGTCTATAAAAAAACATGATATTGATCAGAAGTTGCATTATAATTCGTCAGAAGTGGGCAGAAAGCAATATTAATGGCTGCTAACAGCACACCAGATAGCTGAGTTTACTTGATTCTTGAGCCAGTCAATCCTAATTTATGCAATCAAACCTTGTTCGTCTGAATATTCCTAGTGGTTGGGCAATCACTGATAATTCTTTTGGGGATGAAGATCCGTTTGTACAGGATGGTCGCATTCTCAATCAGCATTTTTATCATGAAAACTTGCTATTGATTCAATCAATTGAGTTTAAGGAAACAGACTGGATTATTAATCAAAATGGTTATACTTTAAAACTTGGCTGGTATCCCCATGCTGATCCTAATGGATGCTATCGGTTGCAGTTGTTACCCAGAAATTCTGAGCAAGAGGGACTAGAATTTCAGTCCAAAGATAGGGAAAGAATTCGTCAAGTGATTGAACAGTGTTTTGATTTAATTAGTCGCGGAGTTGATGGTGAGGAAATTAAATGGACAATTGAACAGAGTGATAAAACCTTTGAAAAAAATTCTCGTTTAGGATCGGGAATTAGAAAAAAAATTCAAGATTATAACCGATATCAAAATCGTTTTTATTATGGTCAACTTTACTCCTTGTATCCCCCCATTTATTATGAATTAACTAATATTGTTTACCGGAGTGCTAAAGCAAATAAAATTGCGTATAATATGCCAACGCCAGATAACTCCCATCGAGCGTAATTGTTAAAGCCACTATTCATAGAACGTTGTAGATATAGGAAAATTAAGGATGTTTACTGTGTCAGAACAAAACCCGAACCCGGAATTACTTTCTCAAGAATACCCATCAGATCGGCCTGTATTTGATGTTCTCATTGACTTTATGACCCTAGATGGTTGGGTTTATAGAGAAATTGAACATCGGCGAGTCTTAGCATTGGGTGTAGAGGGCAAAAACGGCCGATTTGATTGTTATACCATTGTTAGGGAAGAAGAACGGCAAATTGCGGTTTATTCCGTTTCTCCAGTGAAAGTTCCTGACTATAAACGCTATAATATGGCGACATTTATCACCCTGCTCAACTATGGGACAGTGGTGGGAAATTTTGAAATGAATTTTCAAGATGGTGAACTTCGATATAAAACCAGTTTAGATGCGGAAGATGCGGCTCTAAACCCGGCATTGATTAAACATTTAATCTATACCAGTGTCACGACGATGGATGACTATTTACCCGGAATTTTATCGGTAATTTACGGTAATATTTCCCCAGAAGAAGCCTTCCAACGGACTCAATATTAAGGTTGAGGGTTGAGGGCGAGAAGACCTCGCCCCTACCTACTCTCTAAAGATGATGGCGAGAGGTTTCTAGGGGAATCTGTTTTTCTGATTTGGCGATCGCCATATAGGTAGATTCAATGGCATCTAAATTAACGGAAATTGATGTAATTCCCCACCGGACTAAATCTTCAATTAATTCGGGATATAATGCGGGAGCATCTCCACAAATTGAACAAGGAATATTAGCGGTTTTTGCCATTTCAATTAACTGTTTTATCGCTTTTTTAAAAGCCGGATTGCTTTCATATAAACCTGGGAATACCTGCATTTGATTTCGATCAATTCCAAATAATAATTGGGTCAGATCATTGGTGCCAATTGAAATCCCTTGAACTCCTGCTTTCAGGTAATCAGGTAATAAAAATAGAATTGATGGAACTTCCGCCATAATCCACACTTGAAACTCAGGATAATGACTTAATTGTGATGCTTCAATCCGATGTTTATAGATTAAAAATTCCTCGACAGAGCGAATAAATGGTAAAATAAGATGAATATTTTTATCCCCAGATTTATACAATTCTAATAAAACTTTAAGTTCTAAATCAAATAAAGCCAGACGTTCTAAAGATGGAGATTCTGAAGCCAGAAAATTACCTCGATCAATCCCATCCTGAGAGGATAACTTCTGATCCCCCCTACCCCCATTGGTAAGGGGCTGGTGGGGGTAAAAATAAGTTAATCCTGAGACAGATTGTTCTACTTCTCGTAAATCGAAGGCTCTATAATAAACAGGTCTAGGGGATAAAATTGTTACAATCTGATCAAGTTGTTCAGCCATTTTTTGAACAAATATCGGCTGTTTTTCTGATAAAATCCAGTCATTAAAATTATAGAATTTACTCCCTATTTCCTGAGAAATCCAGGAATTTATAGTAGGATGTTCAGAACGTTCTAATACTTCAATAGCCATTAATTCTGAACGCAATAAACCCACTCCATCAATCGGTAAAGAATCGAGTCGCTGTAGAGAACTCAATTGACTAATATTAACCATCAGGGCTGTGGAGTTTACATTTGACGAGATTTCGACCAATTGTTGTTGCTGAAAACTCGGTTGTGAAAACATTTTATTAACGGGAAATTCTTTTTTGATAATATAAACTTCCCCGTAATTACCATCGACAAAAATAGATTCACCCGTTTTTATTTTCATTGTTGCATTCACGATCCCACAAACAGCAGGTATACCTATTTCTCGCGCCACAATTGCACCATGACTGGTCATTCCTCCCTGTTCAGCGACAATAGCAACAATCTGTTTTAATAATGGTAAATAATCCCAAGTAATCGCTGTAACAACTAACACAGTATTCTCAGGTAATTGTGATGGGATTGGATCTGTTTCTGTTAGGATATATGCAGTTCCCCTAGATTTTCCAGAGGCTAGGGCTAGTCCTCTAAAACGCTGTTGATTCGAGCTAGAATCTGATATTATCGGATTAGAATAAAGACTGTTTTCGGAACATTTAGCCCCGACTAGATAGAATTGAGGTTCTTGATCTTGGGGCTGTTGAAATAAACGCCAATCTAATCGAGTAATGGCGGGATTAGACTGTATAATTTGTTGAATAATCTTAATTAACTGTTGTAATTGTTCCGGCGTTAAGGAAAATATTTGTTGTGGTTCAGAAATCAAGGTGGCAGAAATAGGAAATTGAGAAATTGGAGTTCCGAATTGCTTTTGGGGAATTGGATATTTTGTCGGTTGATCAGGAGAAGATTTTAAATTATAGATAATAGTTTTAGAGCCTAATTGTTGTTGAATTATTCCCGTTTGGGGTTGAATTAAATAAATATCAGGATGGCTTTCTCCCCATAACAGGGAAAATTCCAAACCCCAAGTCGAGTTTATTTCCCAACAGTTAGGGCGAATTTCCACAAAACCGGAAGCGATCGCAGACTGGAGAGGTTGAACTAATACCACCGGACGTAAATTTTGTAATTCAATTTTGTATCGTTGCCAATATAATAAACTTTTTGCCCGAAAAAATTCACAGTAGGCTTGTTTTAATCCCACTAAAGCTTTTTGAGTATCCGCCCACCCGATCACCGATTCAAAAAGTCCCGATGTCTGTAAGTGATGGGGAGTGTTCAAACTCGGATAAAAAATCAACGCTGAGGTTTTTAATTTGTCAATGCTGTCTTGAATAGGTTGACTCGATGACGGAGGTAAATGACTATCCATCATTTGTTGACAAAGATGTTGAGCAATAATTTGTAATTGCCGGGGTTGATTGATGTCAAAATACAGAGATAATTCAGGGAAATCAACAAATCGGGGTTCTAACCAATTAATGGTTTCTAAAAACTCCCAAAATAAATGATCCGTAACTACAAAACCTGGTAAAACCGGATGACCCTGATGGAGTAATTGGCTTAAATAAAAGGCTGGCTCCCCAACAAAATCGCGATGATCAGATTGAATTTCGTGAAGCCCATAAAAATTATCCACACTTTGAACTAAATTTAGTAATAACTTGATCTGAAAACCCGAACTGTGAAAGCGCTCCTAAGTTTATTTCTCAAACCCAACTGTCCGTTATGTGACCGACCTGCGACAACAGAACTTTGTGATTATTGTGAACGACAGTTACTTCGCTGTCGGTTTCCCCCTGGGGTTAAATTTACCTCTGAGGTGCCACTTTGTGTCTGGGGACAGTACAAAGATGTTCTCAAACGAGCGATCGCCGCTCTCAAATATAATCATCATACCGAATTAGCTAAACCTTTGGGCTATGGATTGGCACAAACTTGGTTATCGACTCCCGGGTTAGGGATCTCCCCTGTGACCGTCGTACCCATTCCCCTCCACCCAGCTAAGTTAAAAAAACGCGGGTTTAATCAAGCAGAACTGTTGGCGAAAAGTTTTTGTGAATTAACGGGTTTATCCCTATCTTCTCACGGTTTAGAACGAATTAAACAAACGGAAGCACTCCATGAACTTTCGCCCGATCAACGTTTAAAAGAAATGCAAAGTGTGTTTAATATTGGTCAGGATTTCCGGCGTCGCCCTCCCCAGGGTTCGGTTTTAATTTTAGATGATATTTATACTACAGGTGCAACGGTTAAATCAGCCATTTCTCAATTCCAAAAGTCGGGAATTTCTGTTGCGGGTATTGTGGCGATCGCCACTACTCAGAAATCAGTCATCAGTCATCAGTAATCAGTCATCAGTTAAGTAAAATAAATATTAATTTTAGTTGACAATAACCAACAATTGCTTTATTAATGATAACTGATAACTGATTACTAATAACTGATTAAAAAAATGACTTTGATTTTAGGAACTGAAGCAGCCGATAATCTAACTGGATTGATTGAAAACGATGAAATTTACGGGCTAGGGGGAGATGACACCCTGAAAGGTCTTGAAGGCGATGATACGATGAATGGGAATCTAGGAGCAGATGTTATTTATGGTAGTCCAGGGAATGATCTGCTATTTGGAGGAAAAGGGGACGATGTTCTGATTGGAGAATCAGGTAAAAATCAAGTTTTTGGTAACTTAGGTTCAGATTTATTATTTGGAGGAAATGATAGTGATTCTTTGTTTGGAGGTCAAGGAATTGATCTCCTAGCGGGTGGCGGGGGAAATGATTATGTTTCCGGTGATCTTGGAGATGATTTTATTGCGGGGATTGATGTTGATTCAGCCACTCCAGGGGCGGGTGAAATTGATACTTTAGTTGGGGGTGCGGGATTAGATGGATTTTACTTAGGGAGTTCTGATTCTAGCACCTATTACGCCGCCGGAGGTTTAACGGATTTTGCCTTTATTAGTGATTTTACTGTAGGTCAAGATTACTTTGCTTATAAAACTAATGATGTAATTACTTTTAAAGATTTAACCTTATCCGGGTATGGAACAGGAGCGGGTATTTATGTTAATAAATCTGGTTTAGAAGAACTGATTGCATTTTTACCAGGAGTCCAAGCTAATCAACTCAATCTTAACACTGATTTTAAACCTATCTGATATTCCATCCTTTAATTTTTGCTACACATTCCCCCCGGTAGAGACATTCCATAACGTCTCTACCGGGGGGTTAGTTTCCTATTCCCTACTATAACAATTTTACCCAGTAATTTTAGCAATCAATCTTGAATTTGGGCTGCATATTGTTCCGCACCCAAACCGACTAATAGATGTAAAATACCATCGGGTAAACGTAAAATTCCTTCCACACCTGCGGTTTTTAATTTATCTTCATCAACCAGGTTATTATCAATAACTTTAACTCGTAATCGAGTTAAGGCGACAGCATCAACGCTTTGAATATTCTTTTTTCCACCCAAGGCAATTATGATCTCCTGAATCCGATTTTTTGCCTCGGAATCCGAGATAATTGGGGATGAAATCTCCGCTTCCGTTGCATTAACCTCCGTTGCTTCCGGTGCTATTTCCTCAACAAAATCCGCCTCTGGCCCCGCATTTTTGAGATATTCCATCATATCCGTTTTTAAATTTTCCGAACGGGGGCCAAATATAGCTTGAGCACTATTTCCCATTTCTAAAACTCCCGAAGCTCCTAATGCTTTGAGTCGGGGTTTATTCACCTTTTTAATATCATTAACCGTGATTCGTAATCGAGTAATACAAGCATCCAAAGTAGCAATATTACTGCGTCCGCCAAAAGCTCGAACTAACTCCATTGCCATACTACCAACTCCGGTTCCTGGGGTAATCGTTGTTACGGTTTCTACCTCATCTTCTCGACCCGGAGTGGAGAAATTAAACTGTCGGATTCCAAAGTAAAAAACACAGAAATATAAAGCCGCAAAAAACGGCCCCAATGCGGGAATTAACCACGCCTTTGTACCTAATCCATTAAACAGGAAAAAGTCAATAAATCCCTGGGAAAAAGTAAATCCCATGCGCCCACCCAAGGCAACAAATAACCAATCACAAAAGCCCGCCATTACTGCATGAATGGCGTATAAAGGCGGGGCTACGAACATAAATGAAAATTCAATCGGTTCGGTAATTCCGGTTAAGAAAGAGGTGAAAGCAGCAGAGATCATAATCCCGCCAGTTAACGCTCGATTTTTGGGTTTTGCTGTCCGCCAAATAGCGATCGCCGCCGCAGGTAAACCGAACATTTTGAACCAATAAGCACCCCCTAAAATTCCGGCCGTTGGGTCGCCAGCAAAGAAGCGATTAATGTCTCCGGTTACGATTCTATTGGTAATTGGATCAAGAAATGATCCGATTTGAAAAAAGAAAGGAACATTCCAAATATGATGTAATCCAAAGGGTAATAATAACCGTTCTACAAGCCCATAAATTGCGGCGGTAAGACTAACATTTCCCCCAGATGCAGCGGCATTTGCAGCCGTAGAAATCGCGGCTCCAATGGGCGGCCAGACCACGCTCATTAAGATTCCCATGGCGATCGCTGCAAAGGAAGTCACAATCGGAACAAATCGTTTTCCGGCAAAAAATCCCAGATATTGAGGTAATTGAATTCGGAAATAACGGTTAAATAAATAGGCGGCAACACAGCCCATAATTAACCCGCCAAACACCCCCGTATCTAGGGAAGGAATGCCCATAACAGGTTTTAATTGTTCGGGATTCATGCCAAAGAAAGTAGTAGAAGCCGCCCCTAAAGAAGCAACAAAAACCACAAATCCCACCGTTGCAGCTAAAGCAGCCACCCCGTCATTTTCCGCAAATCCAATGGCAACGGAAATCGCAAAAATAATCGGTAAATTGCCAAAAATTGCATCCCCGGAAGTTTTCATAATGTTCGCTAAACCTTCAGGAAGCCACCAAAATTTAGGGGAGGAAATTGTTCCCGATGCCAGATTTTGTAATTCAATTAAACGAGCGCTACCCAATCCTAATAATAAGCCAGCAATGGGTAAAACCGAAACGGGAAGCATTAAAGACTTTCCCATTTTTTGTAATAAAGCAAAAGCGTTTTTGAACATCGTTTTTGTTATTAATTGTTGATTGTTGATAATAACTAGGCAGAATTAAAATTCCTGAAGAAGAACCCCACCCAACCTCCCCTTACCAAGGGGAGGAGTTTTTGACTATTCCCCGTTACCTTTTTTGACTATTCCCCCTGCTTACTAAGGGGGGGATTTCAATTATTCCCCCAGCTTACTAAGGGGGGGCTAGGGGGGGTCAAACATCCATAGAATACAACCCCCGCACATCCGCCCCCGTTTCTGCATTTAAAGCTTTTTGGGCTAATTCTTGACACTCAACTAAACTTAATTCTCGGATTTGTGCCTTAATTGTGGGAATACTCGGAACACTAACACTTAATTCCTTAACCCCCAAACCAATTAATAATGGAATAGCTTGAGGATCACTAGCAATTCCCCCACAAACCCCCACCCATTTCCCCTGTTTAATAGCTCCTTTTACAGTTAAATCAATTAATCGTAAAATAGCCGGATTTAACCCATCTACATAGGGCGCTAATTTCGGATGTCCCCGATCCATAGCTAAAGTATATTGGGTTAAATCATTAGTGCCAATAGAGAAGAAATCAACCTCCTTGGCAAACTGTTCTGCCATGACTGCCGCCGAGGGAACTTCCACCATAATTCCCACAGAAACGGGAGGAAGATTTAACTTTTCCCGTTCTTCTTCTAACATCGCTTTTGCCATTCTAATTTCTTCTAATCGGGCAATCATTGGGAACATAATTCGCAACATTCCCGCCTCCGCCGATCTTAAAATAGCCCGAAATTGGGTTCTTAAAAGTTCAGGACGATCAAAGCCAAATCTAATTCCCCGTTCTCCTAAAAATGGGTTTTCTTCATGGGGAATTGGTAAATAGGGTAAAGGTTTATCTCCCCCTACGTCTAACGTCCGAATAATTAACGGCCGTTCCTTCCCTAAAACCCTGGCAATACTACTATAAATTTCCGTTTGTTCGTCCTCTGTAGGGGCAGAAGCACGCTCCATAAATACAAATTCCGTCCGTAATAAACCAACCCCTTCTCCCCCCAATTTCACCGAAGTTTCTGCCTCCGATTTGCTTCCAATATTGGCAACAATTTCCATCCGGTATCCATCGGTAGTGATGGCGGGTTTCATGGCATTAGCTAAGTCGGTTTCCCGTTTTTTTGCTATTTCAACTTGCAGGGTTTTTACCCGTTCCATTTCCGCCGTTGTCGGATTTAATTTTAAAGTGCCTTTACTGCCATCTAAAATAACAGGTGTACCATCAGCTAAATCTAATACTTGAGGTTCAGTTCCCGCGATCGCCGGAATTTCCATAGAACGCGCTAAAATGGCAACGTGAGAGGTCGAACCCCCGGCAACGGTACAAAATCCAATCACTTTTGATCTATCCAAGGTTGCCATATCCGAAGGAGTTAAATCCTCAGCAATTAAAATAGTATTCTCAGGATAAATCGGCCCGGTTAAGGTTACTCCAGTCAAAATTCTTAATACCCTTTGCCCCACATCTCGGACATCATTTGCCCGTTGAGATAACAACTCATTTTGTAATTGTGCCAGTTGCTTTGCACTATTGGTAAAGGTTTGTTTCCAAGCAAAAGCCGCACTTTTTCCCTTATCAATGGTGCTGGTAGCAATATCAATTAATTCGGGATCTTCTAATAATTCTTGATGGGCGGCAAAAATCGCCGATTTGCTGGGATCGCCCTGGCTATGAACATTGGCCCGTAACGCTTCTACCTCTAATTGGGCCTGTTCGATCGCCGATTCTAACTTACGCCTTTCTGTATTGGGGTTTTCGCCCTTTTCCGTCACCTCAATTTCCTGTTCCCTGACCCGGAAGGTCTGACCAACGGCTATTCCAGAGGATGCAGCCACCCCTAAAACCAGATTCGGATCGTCCGAACGCCGACGGGGGGCTGGATTCGAGATTTCTCCTTGAGCAACACTAGCCGGGGCTGAGATCGGGGCACTTCCTTCTTCCCCCAACCCGGAACGCATGGCCTCAGTGAGTTCGGCGATCGCTTCGGCCGCATCTGGCCCCTGGGCCACCAATACCACCCGATCGCCGTTATTGACTTCTATGGCCATTAATCCGACTACACTCTTAACATTTGCGTCTTGATCACCCCGTTGTAAACGAATTTTTGATTTATATTTTTTAGCTAAATTTGCTAATACGGCCGAGGGTCTAGCGTGTAATCCTGTAGGATTAGGAATAATAATTTCATCTGAGGTAATTATCTCGGCAGAAATTGGGTTATTTTCAATGACTTTTGGGGCTAAAGTCAGTTCTAAAATAACTGTTTCTCCAGCAACAACATTACCCGAACTGGCTTGAAAAGTTGCCACTTGCTCACTATTAGTAATCACAATTTGGGTGAGCAAACTTTTAGCATTTAGAGCTATATAATCGGGATCAAATTCTATTAAGGGATCGCCTGTTTGAATGCGATCGCCCATTTTAACTTTAGGACTAAACCCTTGACCCCGCAATGTCACCGTATCTAAACCAATGTGCATCAACACTTCTAACCCTTCTGGCGTCTTCAGTGTCACCGCATGATAGGACGGATGCAGTTGGATCACTTCCCCGTCACAGGGGGCAATTAACACCTGACTCACGGGGTCAATAGAAATCCCATCCCCAACCATTTTTTGAGCAAATACCGGGTCGGGAACCTGTTCAATGGGTAGAATATGTCCCGATAAAGGTGCTTTTAATAGAACGCCAATCCCTTTGGGAACTGGTGTTACAGTATTAATCATCAATTAAGTCCTGTTTAAATTGTGTTTTTTAATCTGGGTCGGTTGTTCAACCCTGGATATTGTTTAAGATACAATTAACTTTTTGTCATTATTCAAAGATTTCGATTTTGTTTTAATTTGCAACAATTCTTAGTATAAAACGGCGACTTCTGGCAATACCAATGTCTACTCATCTTCAACCCTATCTTCGTTGATCAAAATATCTTGTTCCTCTGCTTCTACATTAACAGGACTTACGCAGCTATGCTATGCGTAGCGTAGCCCTGTATGGGAAATCAAACAGTTAACCGGGATAGAATCTTGTCAATGTCGCTGAGGGAAAATTCAAAAAAACCATATTGCTTGCGCTTTATTAGTTTGTACGTTTCTCTCAACAACAGCGAGGAAAGTTTCTCAAACTGTTTATGAATTAAAAGCTAATTTATTGTCTAAATATCTTACCCAAGAGCTTAAATATCCGTCTTTGAAGCTAAAATTTATTGAGCTTTAAAACTCATGAATTGAGACTAATTTAATCCGGGTTCCTTGCGATTCTCTGAGCTAAATCGCCGAAAATCGCTCGGTTTTCTATGCGCTATGTATAGCG
>Ga0209229_10000292_pt1 | contig 20086 bp, 19 predicted proteins | sample SanBayMetagenome_FD_187466 | JGI IMG/M metagenome (GOLD analysis project Ga0209229, IMG submission 187466) | Freshwater and sediment microbial communities from dead zone in Sandusky Bay, Ohio, USA (SPAdes) (version 2) | ecosystem: Environmental > Aquatic > Freshwater > Lentic > Sediment... | reverse complement strand
GATCTTCTCGAAAAGAGCACACCCCACCGTTTGCAACTCGCCCGCTGGATCGCTCACCCTCAAAATCCTCTAACGGCTCGCGTCCTGGTCAACCGAATATGGCAACGACACTTCGGGATCGGAATCGTTCCGACAACCGATGATTTCGGAAACACCGGCCTGCCACCTGCGAACCCACTTCTGCTCGATTATCTTGCTGGTGAACTGATCGAATCGGGTTGGTCGATCAAACATCTACATCGTATCATCCTGAGCACCCAAGCGTTCAGCAAAAGCTCTCGGCCCGCGATCGACCCGGATGCCCCTAGCTACTATCAACCCCAACTCCATCGTCTCGACGCCGAATCGATCCGCGACTCGATCCTGTCGGTCAACGGCACGCTCAACGATAAAAGCTCGGGTCCTAGCGTCTACCCCACGCTGAGCCAAGAAGTCAAAGACGCTGCCAATCCAGTCTCGGTCTCGATGTGGCAGGAAAGCCCCAAGCAACTCCAAAACTGCCGTAGCGTTTATTTGATCGTCAAGCGGTCCTTGAAAGTCCCCTTCCTCGAAACGCTCGATTTCGCGAATAGCACCTCGCCAACAGCCATTCGAAACGTCACGACCACCGCCCCGCAAGCTCTCTTGCTGCTTAATGACCCATGGATCCACGAACAAGCCGACCAGCTCGCGCAGCGATTGATCCGAGAGGCCGGCTCGGAATTGACCCAACAAATCGACCTTCTCTGGAAGCTTGCTTACCAACGCCCCGCGAGCGAACAGGAACTCCATTGGGCCAGCTCCTATCTGCAAAACAACCCGCAGCGATTGGCAAGCCTCTGCCGATCGGTTCTCAATAGCAACGAATTCCTCTACGTGGATTAATCCCTGATGCTCCCCGAAGACCACCGGCCGAATCCTCGGCTCGACCGTCGGCACTTCTGCACCCAAACCGGCGCAGGCTTTGGCTCCCTGGCCCTTGCTTCGATGCTCCAGGGACAGGAGCCCAAACTGCCGTCGAAAGCCAAATCGGTGATCTTTCTATTTATGTTCGGGGGGCCCTCCCAAGTCGATCTGTTCGATTACAAACCCGAACTCCAAAAACGCGATGGCCAAAGCATCCAGAACGAGTTCCGACGCGGGAGCAAAACCCAAGCGGTCCTCCAAGCCAGCCGCCGCAACTTTGCACAACACGGAAACTCAGGACTATGGTGCTCTGATGCGTTTCCAAATATCGCCAAACACATGGACAAATTGGCGATGGTCAAGTCTCTGACGAGCGACTCATTCGCCCACGGAAGCGCCCTGCTGCAGATCAACTGCGGGCGAATCCTCCAAGGCCACCCGTCGCTCGGCTCCTGGGTCAACTACGGACTAGGATCCGAAAACCAAAACTTGCCCGGCTTTGTCGTGATGCTCGACCCCAGAGGTGGTCCGACCAGCGGTGCTCCGAATTGGTCCAACGGATACATGCCAGCATCCTACCAAGGCACCTTGATGCGATCCGGAACCCAACCGATCCTGAACCTCAGACCTCCCGCAAATATCGATGCAGCAAGCCAACGCGCCGAGATCGATCTGCTCAATGAACTGAATCGCAATTATTCGCAAGATCGCAATGGCTATTCAGAGCTAGACGCCCGTATCGCTAGCTACGAACTAGCTTTTCAATTGCAAATCGCAGCGCCCGAAGCGATGGATCTCAGTCAAGAAACCGCAGAGACGATCGCCATGTACGGCATCGATGAACCCAAACCCGAATGGCACCCACTGGCGCTCGGACCGAGCACCTTCGGTCGCCAATGCCTCATCGCCCGAAGACTCGTCGAACGAGGGGTGCGCTTCATTCAAATCTACTCCGGGGGCGGGAACGCCGGTGGACAAAACACCTGGGATGGCCATCATGGAATCGAAGAGAACCTCAAGCTCCATTGTCCCGAAGTCGATCGACCTATCGCCGCCCTGCTGTCTGACCTAGAGCGGTCCGGTCTGCTTGAATCGACCCTAGTCGTCTGGGGAGGTGAATTCGGACGAATGCCCGTCTCGGAGACTTTTAATACCGGCGGCAAACCTGGGGGGCGAGATCACAACCCCAAGGGGTTCACTTACTGGTTCGCTGGCGCGGGAGTCAAGCCTGGGACCAGTTACGGCCAGACCGATGAACTCGGAGAAGCTGCCGTTGAGAACCCACGGCACCTTCGAGACTTGCATGCGACGATCCTGCAACTGATGGGGCTCGACCACCGCAAACTGACCTACTTTCATGGAGGTCTGGACGAAAAGCTCACCGGTGTGATTGATGCGTCGCCGATCCGCGAAATCATGATGTGAGCCGCAGATGAGTCTTGCGAATTCGGCCTAAGGCCGCTTCGTTAGGCGTTTGCCACAGCTTGCAAGGGATCGGTGGATCGACTCGTACTCGGGCATGGCCCCTTTGCGAGGGCGGACGACATAGTCGACCGATCCGGGCAGACTGTGTTGAAGCCGTCGAAACGCTTCGCGTATCAACCGCTTCCATCGGTTCCGCACCACGGCGTTTCCGACCTTGCGAGACATAGATATTCCGAGCCTAGGACGACTGAGCGAATTGGCTGCGGTATGGATAACCAAAACCGAGTCGGCAATCACCCGACCGGTCTTGAATAAACGATCGAAGTCGCGTTGCCTGACAACCCGTTTGGATTTGGGGAATCGTTCAGAAGGTTGTTCAGGCATGCATCGCGACTGGAGGATCAATCGTTGATCTTCGCGTTGGAGATGAGTTTAAGGAACTCTTGGTTGCTGGCGAATCGACCGAGTTGCTTGGTCAATTGCTCCATGGCTTCGACAGGATTCATCGAGTTGAGAGTTCGCCGAATCATTGTCACGGAGTGGTAGGTATCTGGGTCGTGAAGCAATTCCTCACGTCGGGTGCCTGACTGCGTGATATCGATCGCAGGCCAGATCCGTCGATCTGCCAATTTGCGATCCAAGACCAGTTCCATATTTCCAGTACCCTTGAACTCTTGGAAGATCAATTCGTCCATGCGAGAGCCGGTATCGACCAAGGCCGTTCCGACGATCGTCAAGGATCCGCCTTCGGCAAACGCTCGCGCGGTCGCGAAGAGCTTCTTGGGGATGTCCATGGCCTTGATGTTTACACCACCGGACATCGTAGGACCCGAGTTTCCAACCCATTTGTTGAAGGCACGAGCCAGTCGGGTGATCGAGTCCATCAGCAAGAACACATCCTTGCCCATCTCGGCGAGCCGTCGGCATCGGTCGACGACCAATTGGCTCAATCTCACGTGCGAGTCGACGTCTTCATCCAAGCTGCTTGCGATGACTTCACCACGCTTGACATTCATTCGCATGTCGGTGACTTCCTCTGGCCGCTCATCGATCAGCAGTACGATCAATTCGACGTCCGGGTAGTTTTCCGCGATCCCCCTGGAGATGTCTTGAAGCATAATCGTCTTGCCCGATCGGGGTGGAGCGACGATCAGACAGCGTTGGCCACGCCCAAGGGGAGCGAGCAGATCGATCACCCGGTTGGTCAGAGGCTTCGTGCCGACTTCAAGCCTCAGCCACTTCTCTGGATTGATCGCTGTGAGGGTATCGAAGACTTTGACGTTGGCGTACTCCTCAGGCTTCATTCCCTCCACGTCGAGGATTTCTCGGACGCGAGGACCCTGAGAGCGCCGGCTATGTTGCATCACCGCACGGATCTTGAGTCCCTGGCGAAGCCGGAACTTCTCGATCATCGTCCCAGGCACAAACGGGTCGGACCGTTCCCGAGAATAGTTGTTCGAGGACGATCGCAAGAATCCATAACCGTTCGGATGCATTTCAAGCATCCCGTAGAATTCCTCACCGGGTTCCTCTTGAACCGCCACGGCCCCCTCTGGCCGAGGAATCGGATTGCCATCCTCATCAAGTTGCGGCTCTTCAGCACCTTCGTCATTAACCGGAGTTTCATCCGGATTTCCAAAGGCTTGTTGGTAACCTGGACCATGTCGCCTGCGAGGACGACGAACGCGAGGCCGAGAACCCGGCGCCGCACCCGCACCACCACCACTTCCACCCATGTCATCTCCGTGTGAACGCGATCGGTAACGCTTCTTTTTTGGCATACAATAACCCAGAAATCAACGAAAAAAAGAATCCTTGGGCACGCGGGAACAACGAAATCGAAGACCCTGCGAGACTTTAAAAATCTGGGACGTTCAACATTCCGTGAACGTCACGACAACCTAGTTGCTGACTGTCTGCTGGAACCCAACTCGGTGATGCTCACATGCACCACGGATACCAGGAACAATGAAACCGTTCTGCCAATCGCTACCCTAGAAAGGGTGGCCTAAGCGCATGAAACGAGGAGAACACAACCGTTTCCGACCAGCAATACCGCAAGCTTAGGCGTTTCCTGCGGAAATGTCAAGCGTTTGGCACTTGTGGCGGATTTCTTCCGGCAATTTTAGCCGAAAACCTCCAATTTGCTCGACCCTCATCCTTCGCGCATCCGATGCAATCGTAAAAGTCACCCCGCAATTCCTCCTCGGTCACTCCGGAGCCGTTACAATGCAAGTCCGCTATGCTCTCCTACACCCAATGACGCTCCTGCTGCTCTGTGCCGCGATTCTTGCAACGGCAATGCAAGCAAAACAAGTCCAAGCCGCCGGTGAGCAAGCCGGTGAGCAAATCGAGTGGTCCGAGAACCTCGCCGAGACGATGAAACTAGCCCAAAGCTCTGGCAAACCCGTGCTGGTCCACTTCTACGGTGACCACTGCCCTCCGTGCCGTATGCTCGAGAAGAAGGCATTCAAAGACCAACAACTCATCGCCGCATTCGACGAACATATCCTCGCAGTCCGTATCAACGCCGAACAGGACACCAAAACCGCCGCGATGTTTCGCGTCAATCGTTGGCCAACCGATGTGTATCTCTACGCCAACGGGGATGAGATCTATCGAAATATCAGCGCGCAAGACCCCGGGGTCTACGAAAAAACCATCGTTAAAGTCGCCGAGAAAAATCAACGTTGGATCGCACAACGCCCAGCGATTCGATCCGATTCGCCCGGGCAAGATCGATCGCTGGCGCGGGCCGATAGCAAACCATCGTTCTCGCCTCAAATCGCCATGGCGAGCGGCCAACGGGTGACCCAACCGGCTCGAATTCGTCTCACCGAAACATCCGTCGCCTCGGTCGATACCGCCGAGGTCTCCATCGCCCAAACCAACGAGTTGACCCTCCCCGAACTACCGAACCCTCTGGATGCCCAAGCACCCAAGGTGATCGAAGCCCTTGCTCCGAGCATTGAACCGCCAACATCAACTCCTGCCCTAACCGAAGCTGCGCCAACCAAATCGTCACCGACCGAAGCACCATCGACCGAACCGCTCCCTACCAGCGTTGCACTGAACGGATTTTGTCCGGTCTCCCTGAGCGCGTCGATCGAAGCCTCCCAATCGGGAAACAACGCGCAAGCAGCCTGGGTCAAAGGCTCTCCGGAATTCGCCGTCCGCCATCGAGGTCGAGTCTATCACTGTGTCTCCCAAGAAATGCTCGCCAAATTCCTCGAATCTCCCGATCGCTTTTCGCCGGTGTTAAGCGGTTGCGATTTGGTCGAATATTCCAAATCGGGCAAATGGATCGATGGTGACTGCCGATTCGGTTTTATCGAACAAGAAACCGGACGAATCTTTCTTTTCTCCTCAAGTTTGAATTGCCAAGAGTTTGCGCAAAACTGTGAGGCATACTCGAACATGGTCGGCAAGCCTGCTGCTCGTTAGAGGTTCGCTCTACGCTCGCCGCCCTATTTCCTAACCTTTAGGACGGCAAGCATGGCTCGGCATTCTTTCATTCGGCGATTCGCAAAAAACAATTTCCTGATGACCCTCGTCTCAGGTGCGGCAGCAGCACTTTCGGCCAACGACTCGGCCTGCGGGCAATCTATCCACTGGCCCCGGCAAGATCTAGCCATCCCTTTTGAACTCAGTTCCATCGGGACCCCACCGGCTCAATTGGTGCTTGAGGTCTCCGAGGATTCCGGAAAAACCTGGCAAAGCGTCGCCAAAGCTGACCCCAAGCAACGTCAGTTTCAATTCCAAACCCAACGCGATGGGGCGTACTCCTTTCGAGTCAAGTCGCTCGACCTCGGTGGTCAAGTCATCGATCAACCAGGCGAGACAATGCACATCGTCATCGATTCGACCAAACCGACCGGGCAACTCCTGATCGATCTGGACCGAAAAGGGGACCTTCAAGCCGAATTCCGAATCGTCGAATCTTCGCTCGATCACAACTCGATCCGCCTGGAATACCAAACCGAACTCGACTCGGCTTGGAAAGAGATCTCCTGCAAAACCGAAAAAGGGACCCAAGAGCACGAATGGATCGGATCGGCCAGTTGGTCGATCCCCCACCAAACGACCCAACTGGTCGTCAAACTCTCGGGGCGCGACCATGCAGGAAATACCTTCGATATCACCCGCATGCCTAGACTCCCTAAGACCGCTCTGGGGCTCACAGGCTCGATGAAATTGGCAAGTACCCGACAAGACGGAACGCCGGCTACGGACCGACAACCGGCAACCGCCTCGCTACCGACCAAACCTACCCCAACATCGCTCATCGGCTCAGGGGTGGCCAAGCCCACGTTGAGTCTTCCAACCCTCCCAGGCGGTTTGAACCTAGCTCCTGCCTCGCCCGCCAAAACCCTACCCACAAAAAGCATTCCTTCGCAACCTACACCGGCCCAACCCCCGATGTTTACCTCCACCGGACTGCCCGTGCGAAACATCGAAAACATCCCTGCCGCAAGCCTGAGCAACTCCGCGCCGCTGGCCGAAGCGTCCGATGCCCAACGTCCAGAAATCTCTCGACTCCCCTCCCTGGATCCTCCCTTGCCTAACCTCTCGAATCCCCAAGCCAACGCCCTGCACTCGTCGAGCAAATCCTTCGAACTCGATTACGCTATCGTCAACGATCCCGGCTCGCCAATCGCAAGCGTGGAACTCTGGGGCACCCTCGATCAAGGCAAATCATGGGATCGATGGGGGGTCGATGCCGATCGCGAAAGCCCCTTTGATATCGAAGTCGAAACCGAAGGAATGTTCGGCTTTCGAATGGTCATCGTAGGAAGCAATGGCCTAGCCTCCCGTCGCCCACTGCCGGGCGATGCGGCCGATGCCTGGATCCAAGTCGATTCGACAGTGCCTCGCGCTCGAATCCTCAGCGCTCTGGCAGGAAAAGGATCCGATGCCGGTTCCTTGGTCGTCGAGTATCAAGCCCTCGACGATCACTTCATCGATCGGCCTATCTCGCTCTACTATTCGGAAACGCCCCATGGGCCCTGGATCCCGATCACCCAAGGTGCAAAAAACCAAGGCCGATTTGCATGGACCGCCGAGAACCACCTGCCTGAAAAAGTCTACCTTAGACTCCATGCAACGGATGCCGCAGGGAATGTAGGCGAACATATCTTGGATCTGCCCGTCGATGTCCAAAACGCCGCTCCTCGGGGAAAAATCCAAGGCTTCCGTCCCCGCTAAATCCGATCTCTGCGATTTGGATCTACCGCAAGTATCTCAAGTATCGCAAGTATGGCTTGACCAAGCCCGCTAGGTATAATCCAACCGATGCGGGATCGTGGGCGCTTGCTCGCGCTGCCTCGCTAATCCCGCACGCGACGTCCCAACGAGCTTAAGCCTTGCCATGCGCCAGACCGGTCCTGCTGTTCACCGATGCCCATCGCACCGACGGATCTCCATCTGTCGCATCGGCTCGATGCATGCCTGCTTGTCCATCGCCCTGCTCTTATCCCAAGTCACGGCGCAGCACCCGGTTGCATCCGCTCAAGCCGTTGGCCAAACGCTTCAGGAGTCGGGTCCGAAAAAACTCGCATCGAAACATCTACCCAATGCGATTCAAGTTCGCAGCGGCGTGATCTCCGGAGGGCTTCCCGAAGGCTCAGCGGCATTCGCGGAACTCCGCGATCTCGGGGTGCAAACCATCATCAGTGTCGATGGTGCAAAGCCCGATTTGGACTTGGCCAAAGAGTTTTCGATGCGCTATGTCCACATCCCCCATGGATACGACGGTATACCCTCCGAGACCATCGCGGCGATCGCCAAAACACTCAGCGAACTGCCTGGTCCGATCTATATCCATTGCCATCACGGAAAACATCGAAGTCCAGCGGCTGCCGCGTCGGCCTGCGTGGCCCAAGGAACCTTGAGCCAATCCGAAGCGATCGGAATCCTCCAGCTCGCAGGCACCAACCGCGCCTACCGAGGCCTCTTCAAGACGGTCAAAAACGTCAAACCGATCGATCCACTCGAGTTGTCAAAGCTCCGATTCGATTTCCCCGCTTCATGCGATGTCCCTCCCCTGGTCGATGCCATGGTCGCTTTGGAAGTCACCTTCGCGAAATTAGATAAGTTTGCGATGGGCGGTTGGAAGCCTCTCGAAGCGACCGAGTCGCTCGACACGCCCCACCAAGCGGTCCTCCTTCAAGAGCACTTCGAGGAATTGCTCCGCCTCGATGATGTCAAAAACTATCCAGGGCCGTTTCGCGATCTGCTCAAAGAATCCCAGCTCGCAGCTCTCAGGGTCCAGAGTATGCTCAACCCCAGCGCGCCGGCCATCCTGGGTGCACTGACGCCCGAGCATCGCGAGGCCCTTGGAGTCAACTGGAAGTCCATTCGCTCAGCGTGCACGGATTGCCACCAGCGATTTCGCGATCTACCCAAATAGGTCGCCGAATGCCATGCTACTTAGCGTGGCGTCCAAGTCGACGGTCCCATTCCTGCGGTTTTTCGCAAAGGAATCGTCCGGCGATTGACCATCGTCGATCCGTCGGGCATCGTGAGTTTCGCATAGACTTCCACGCTCGTGCCAGCGGGCCTTTGCTCGGTCCATCGGATCGGAATGTGCAGACCCGGCGCCGATCCGACCGGCTCAAGATAGTCCTTGAGTTCCGCATCGGAGAATTCATAACGACCGATGCGTGCGACCGAGCCGTCGGCAAGTGTCTCTTCGACTACAAGAGTTAGAGCTCCAAGCGATGGCACAAACTGCCCGGCGGTATTGCGCGGGATCAAGACCAAAAATAGTCCGTCATCACCGGGCTTGCCATCGGAGTTCTGAGCTCGGCACATCGTCGGGTGCCAGTCGATTTCTCGGACGCGGCTGTCGGTAGGCTTCGTCGGGATCCTTCCGGATTTCCCTCTCGCTTCGAGGGCTTGGACCGCAGAGGTTTGGATCACCGGTGCTGCGGTGCCGGATGGGCCAACGCCGGATGGGCCAATGCCGGGCGCTGTCGATGCAGGGAGCTGGATTTTTCGATCCAAGAGGGAAGCTTCCGAGTCGTTCGAGGGCAAGCCTCGCGGGGCTCGTTCGAGGATCGAACCACTTTCGATTCCAGGAACTCCCGGCAAAATTGCGTCTGGAATTTTGAACTCCGGTGTTTTCAACTCCGGTATTTTCAGTTCCGGTGTTTTCAGTTCCGGTGTTTTCAGCGAGGGGGGCCCTAGCTCAGGCAGGAGATCCTCGCTTGGTTCCCTTCGCATTTGAGGATCGATCGCTTGAGGTTCACGCACTTGCGGCTCGGGAACCAGCGAGCTAGGAGGCAGCGACTTAGGTGCCAGCGACTTAGGAGCAATGGGATCAGGGGCCGGCAAAATCGGTTCGGTCGCTTGTTTCGGGACGACGATTTCCGGCGGCTCGAGGATCAGCGACTCGTCGTCTCGCTTGCGACCCGAGGGAAGCTTCAAGGGAGCTGGAGCACCGCTTCTGCTTTTGGGGGATTCGGGCTTTTGCGATTCGGGGCGAACCATCAAGGGCCGGTCGGAGGGCGAAGTGTCGAGGCGACTCGTTTGACGCTGGATCTCTTGCAGTCGCCCCTGGAGCTGAGCGTTGGTGCGGCGCAGGTCTTCGAGCTCGAATTCCATCGATCGGTTTTCCGCATCGAAATCATAGACGAGGTCTTCGAGAGCTCGGTTTCTTTGAGCCATCTGCTCGACATACAACTCGGTGACGGCTCGCTGGCGGCAGGCTGGAAAACTCATCAGCAGCAACCCAAGCAGCATCCAGCGCGTAAGGTACCACTGGCCGAGCGGAAGGCCGAAGCGCCGCAGTACCGGGAGTCGTTGTTGAGGTTTTGGTGCAGAACCGATCATGCAATTGCTGGTTGGCCAAGCCCGAGATCTTTCGCGAAATCCACGACGTTGGTGGACCTCGAAACGTAGTAGCCCATCGGACCTTGCTGCGTCAAGGCGAGTCGTCCCTTGAGGATATGGAACGCTAGCAATAAGTCGGATTAGGAGGATTTGGTGGATTTTGACGATTGGGTGGACTTTTGCATCAAGATTCCTTTCAGATCGAGACGAAAAACGGGATTGGGGGCGGGTTGGAATTGGCGGCGACCAAGCGTGGCGCTTGCAAACAAAATTTGGGTACATTCTCCACCGGTTAACTCGCATGACACATACATACCAGTCTCGACATACGGATGATTGTTCGGTCGCATCGTTGGGCATCCGTTGGATATTGCTCGGCTCGATGTTGCTGGCTTTAGGTTCTTCGACAGGATGCAACCTCCTTTTTGGGCGTCGGGGAGGACCGGGAGGAGACTTGGATTTGACGCAATTGCAGCGAGAAGGTTATTCGCTTGGGGCCAACGGTGTGATGCTCGGTGGGACCGTCGACGACACGAGTGTGTTGTTGGAGGTCAATGACGGCAAGAAGCATTTGGAGAAAATCCCGATGACCGAGGGCCAGCCGATGTTTGTGGCCGATCTGATCCGCGACGCGAAGTTGCACAAAAAGGTAGGGCGAATTCATGTACGGGTGGTAAGGCCCAATGGCACGTCCGCACCGGTGAGGATGGATATCGACTTTGACGAGTCGGGCCGACGCGTCAAAGAGAGTACCAACTACTCGCTCAGGGCTGGCGATCGCGTGGTGGTAACCAAGGACGAGTCGAACTTCGTCTCTCGCATGTTTACCAGCCCTACGTTGTCCGGGTTGATGCGATAACGAGCTACCCATGTCGGATCGATGGATTGACACCGCCTCGGCTGTCGTAGGGGTGTTTTTAGTGATGGGTGTGGGGGGCTTGGCCCGCCATTGGAGATGGTTGAGCCCAGAAGTCGATCGTTCGCTTGCGAGCTTGACTTCGTACGTGCTCATGCCATGTCTTTTCTTTCACCGCATCATCACCGACGCTTCATTATCCGCGGATCTTGATGCTTGGTACCCTGCTGTATTGGGGTACGTTTGCACCTTTCTTGGGGTCGGGATCGCTTGGTGGACAGCAAGGACCTTTGGCGGTGGCTTTGGGCTTGCATCGGATCCGGAGCAAAGGACCTTTGGACTGACCGTAGGGATTCCCAATTACGGGTACATCGCATTGCCGTTGGCCGAAGTCTTTTATCCTTCGTGTGTCGTGACATTGATGGTCCACAACGTTGGGGTCGACATGGCGCTTTGGAGTGTTGGTCTTTACACGATTTCGGGCAAGGGGATCGACGCATCATGGAGGCGGATCGTCATGAGTCCGCCTCTTTTGGCCGTAGTTCTAGCCGTGTTGATCAAGCGATTCGATGGGGTCGCCTGGGTGCCCGGTCCGATCGAGCAAGCGACCCAGAAGTTAGGGCTCTGTTCGGTTCCGATGGGTTTGGTCCTAAGCGGTGCGATACTCTACGACTATATCGGCATAAGTTCATGGGCCAAGGCTTGGCGAATTTTGAGTTTAGCCATCCCGATCCGCATGATGATTCTGCCTTTGGTGATCCTTGCGATCGCGACTTGGGGGACAGACTCAGAGTCGCTCAAGCAAGTGTTATTGATCCAAGCGGCGATGCCAGCAGCGACCTTCCCGATCGTCATGACAAGGCTCTACGAGCAAGACGTCCAGACCGCTTGGGTCGTTGTGGTGGCGACATCGCTTTTGAGTCTCTTGACGATCCCGGTTTGGATGATTTTTGGCGCAGCATGGTTGGGATTTGGCTGACTTGCTTGCCCCCCGGTGAGTCGTCTTGTCGTCGTTGTCTCGCTTCAACTCTGAGGAACCACGGAACAAACCGAATACACGGAAGCATGACATAACGGTGTTGGTCTTAGTCATCAGATTGTCGAACACCTCGCGTGGCACGAACTCTCTCGACGACCTTCTCACCCTTGACGGCGTCGCGCTCCGAAAATAGAGTCGCTGGTCGAGTCTCGATCGGTCGCTAAAACACTGGGGTTTTGCATGTTGCCTCGATGGACCTGACGACCTGAAACGGTATCTGATGAACCGATCGAATGGAGTATACTTGTCGCAGGTCAGCGCCTCGCACTTGGTCAACGCCAGGGGCTTAGCTGGCCATGCCAAGTTCCATCACCTAACAGAAACAAATGGAGATCCCGATGAAAATCACTCGAACTCAACTCCCGCTCGCCGCGGCGCTCGCGTGCGTGTTGGCTTTTACGACCGCACAAGCGCAGCAAGTGCCGTTGCCCAAGACCCCCGCCGACGTTCCTGGCCCCGCCGCAGGCACCTTGATGACCAAGGAATATGTCCACATGGTAGGCCGCATGGCTTATGTCTGGGGCTATCCGATGGTCAACTCGCACAACCGCCGCGCCGGATTCGCCTATGTGACCAGCCAGAACGGCAACGTTGCAGGTCTCAACGGCGGTATGGTCCCCATGGCACCCATCGGCCAAACGGGGATGTTGACCGATTACGTCAAGCCGGAGCAGACCTTCGTCACCTGTCCCAACCAGGACGTGGTGTATGGCGCTGGTTATTTCGCGCTCGACAAAGACCCCGTGGTTTTTCAAGTGCCGGATTTTGGCAATCGCTTTTGGGTTTATGCGCTCTATGACGCGCGCACGGACGAAATTGCCGAAATCGGCAAGCCCTACGGCACCAAGCCGGGCTTCTACATGATGGTGGGACCGAACTGGAATGGCCAGACGCCCGCTGGCATCACCGCAGTGGTGCGTTCTTCAACGGAATTGGGATTTGCCATCCCACGCATATTTAAAGAAGACACTGCCGAGGACACGAAGGCCGTTCAGCCGCTGATCAATCAGGTCATGTTCTATCCTCTCAGCCAGTACGACGGCAAGATGAAGAACACCGACTGGAGCAAGCTGCCGAACTTCCCGGCGCCGGCAGGCCCTGGGGGCGAGACCAAGTGGGTCGTTCCCGAGAAGTTCTATGACCAGCTTCCCGGAGTGATGAAACTCGTTGCCCCGCTACCCGGTGAGGAAGCCCTTTACGCTTGGATCCGTTCGGTATTCGAAGCCGCCGAGAAAGACCCGGCGACCAAGCAGGCGTTGGTGGAAGCTTTCGTGGCTGCCGACAAGGAGATCATCGACCCGATGTTCCAGTGGAAATACAACGGCCGCTCGGCTGGCAATGGCTGGTACTCACCGGTGAACAACGCGCAGTGGGGTACCGACTACCTCAACCGCACCGCCACGGCCAAGTCGAACATGTATGACAACAAGCCCGACGAGACGAAGTACATTTACCGCGATTACGACAGCGAGGGTCAGCAGCTCCACGGCCAGAACAATTACACCGTGACGTTTGCCAAAGGCCAGGAACCACCGGTCAATGGCTTCTGGTCGCTGACTCTCTACAACGATAAACACGTCTTCCATGCGAACACGCTGAAACGCTACTCGCTGGGCACCAAGAGCAAATCGTTCCTGAAGTACAACCCAGACGGTTCGCTCACCTTGTATTTCGGTGCGAAGTCGCCTGGTAAGGACAAGGAAAGCAACTGGGTGCCTGCGCCGGAGGGTACGTTCTCGCTCTACATCCGCGTCTACTGGGCTGAGCAGTCGGTACTCGACGGCACCTGGATGCCGCCGCAGGTTCTGATGGTGAAGTAATCACCGATAGCCACTGGATAGCTGCCAATCCTGGCCTGTAGCCACCTGTCGCCGTAGCCACCTGTCGCCGTAGCCACCTGTCGCCGTAGCCACCTGTCGCCGTAGCCACCTGTCGCCGTAGCCACCTGTCGCCGTAGCCACCTGTCGCCAGACGGTGGAGGCTTTCTCGCGCCGCCGTCCACCGCTTGGCAGCAGATGGTTCGTGGTAACCTGTGAGCCAAACCAACTGGGCCGTTTGGTACCGGCCAGGATCAACCCAAGCCGACTGCAAATGCCACCGCGTATGCTTTGCAGTGGGAAATCGACACCTCGACTTTGGTGATCCCAAGCTCCTTGGCGATTTCCAACGCTCGGTTCCATAAGATCACCGATGGTGCTCCAGAAGGCAAATTCACCACCTCGACATCTGTCCACTGGATTCCTCGGGACCAACCGGTGCCTAAGACCTTCAATACCGCCTCCTTGGCCGCCCAACGCCCCGCATAATGCAACTCAGACATCTTTCGGTCTCCGCAATAGGCGATCTCCCTGGCTGTAAACACGCGGCTCAAAAACTCCTCGCCATGCTTGTGCTCCATTCCAGCAATCCGCTCGCACTCGATGATGTCGGTCCCTATCCCAAGCACCCCTCTAGCGGCCTTCGATCCTTGTTCTTCCATTAATTTATTCCTCGCCCCTTGCTGCTTGTATCCCCGATGGAAGCATCGCCAGCAATTGCCTCTGCGATAGTATCGTCAACGATTGGCCCTCGGAACGCCGATCCTGGATGTCCCGCTCTCGACGGGCTGTCAGCCCCGCAAGAGCTTGGGCAAATCCCGCCAAGCTCCCTGTTTGGTCCGGTTGGCTATCGGTCTCCTGAAGGTTCCCTTGAATCACATAGTGGGTCTGCAAATTGATGTCCGTTTGCACTTTGGCACCCAACTGACTTAAAAATGCTGCCGAATCCTCTCGGTCCAAACCCAACAGGGTTCCTACCAAAACCAAGTGCTTGCCCTGCATCGGTAAATCCCCTTTGCATTGCGTCAAGATTTCGTCGGCAATCCGACGCCCCCGACGCATGGGGTCGGTTTCCAAAGGTCCACCGTCGCGGCGGAATCGCCGGGGCTCTACCCTGGTTGGACTCTCCTCGACCTTCTCGATGCGAGAGCGACGGACGGTCCTTGGGTGCCGGACCCGATCGCTCCAGACCCGACCTCGAACCAATCCGAATTGCTCCTCGAGTTGCTCAAGACTCCCAGCCCCAGAATTCATAGCCGCTTGGATCAGGATAGCTGCAGAGGCCTTGGCGTCCTCGAGCGCATCGTGGTGCTTAAAATCGATGGCCAAATGCTCTGCCATCGATGCGAGCGAATGCGATCGCAGTTGAGGCCATGCTCTCTTGGCTAACAATCGCGTGCACAGCACGTCCATCGGTGGAATCGCAAGTTCGTAGTGCATGCAAGTCGACATGAGCACGTTGGCATCAAAACCAGCGTTGTGCGCGACGAGCACCGAACCGTCCAACCACTCGTAGACCTCCGACCAAATCGCGTCCCAAGTTGGCGAATCGAGGACATCGCTCGCACAGATTCCATGAACGGCCACACATCGGGGCGAGAAATACAATCGGCCTGGACGTATCATCCATTTCTTCTGCCGCACGATTCGCCAAGGCTCTAGGATCGCGATCCCCAATTGGCAAGCCGAATTGGCCTGATGGTTGGCGGTCTCAAAATCCAACACTGCAATCGTTTGCATCCGCGGAACCTTAAACTGCCGACCGGCAAGCCGGGAACAATCGGGCCTGCCGCTCGGCCGATAGCTTACCGGCATACTCGGAGACCTCGTAAGCCTCGACGAGTCCGGGACTAGGACCCCATTGCTTGTTCCAAAATCGCTGCGTCCTTGCTGCAGTCCTCTGGAGGAAGAACTCCTTGAGCCACACGTTCCAATCCCCCGGATCGCTCGGGGCTGGTCCAAGACGCTCGATCCATGGAATCCACTCAGCGAACTGGGAACGATGGCATTGGAGCATCCGCAGGATCCCTCCGAGGTGCCCGGTCGCATCGAGGGTAAAGTCCGCGCGGAATGGCGAAGGCCTTGTGAATAGATCGACCATGTAAGCCACGACAGGTTCGCGACGAGGTACCGGGTAGCCTGGTGCGACCTTCGGGACCATCACCATGTACGAGGCGTCCTGGACGGCTTGACCGACGGCCCGATGGTCTGGATGGTAATCCCAGGGCCTATGGGTCAGAACCAAATCGGGTTGAAAGTCCCGGATTTGGCGGATGACCGCTTCGCGGACTGCAAGGCTTGGCTCTAGATATCCGTCAGGAAAATCCCAACAGTCGTAGCGACATCCAAGCACCGAACCGGCCTCGTGCGCTTCGATCCTGCGCCGCGCGACCAATGCATCGGAACTCATTTCGTGGTGTCCCGATTGCCCATTGGTCACACTTACAAGCTGGATTTTGGCCCCGTGCTTTCGGTGCTCATGAAGCAACCCACCTGCGAAAAACTCCGCATCGTCGGGATGAGCTCCCAAGACCAGAACGCGGCAGGCCTCATCGAGAGCATTCGTGCTGGATGCATCGTGCATAAAAAATCAATCTCAGTCGGTTTGCTTTATTTCAAGGGAGTATCGAGTCGAGCCCAGTACGGATGCTGCCGGTCAGCCCGTCCGAGTACATCCTCGAGAATCACTTGGGTCGAACCATTGATGTCGTATCGCCGCGTTGTTCCCTTGGCATCAATCGTAATCTTCTTGCTGAAATCCACCATGTCTGGATTGAGCCAAATGCTGTACTCTTTGGCCGCCGCCTTCTGAATCCTCACCGAATTGTTCTCCCTGTTCAAGGACGCTTCGATCTCGTACTCGTCCCATTTGTCAGGCTCGAGCAGGGGATGGACAAGCTTCTCGGGATTCAACTGAGCCGTCTCGAACCACCAGAAGTAACGGTCCCCAGCCCGGCTTGTGACCACGTTGAAACGATCGGGGGCAACGTTTCTTCGCCGAGTCGGTACCTGCATCCAATCGACGATTCTCGGGAGCTCCTCCTGAAAATGATCGTGTCCGCGACCGGTATAGAGCGTGATCATTGTGTCGACCTTGCGATCATCGAGCATGTTGTCCCAAGTCGATGCGTTCAAGTACATCGGGTTCTCGCCATCGAATTGGCCGTTGACAAAGTAAGTCGGTACATACTTGGAGTTAGGCCAATATTGGATCACGTATTTCTTGGCGATCCCGCCGATGATGATCGCCCCTGCCCACATATCCGGATGTGCGAGGGCCAGGTCCCAAGCCGCATCGGCACCCATGAAATGACCGGCGACAAAGATACGATCCGAGTCGATATTGAACCGCCGCATCGCATCGCGAAGAGGCCTGAGTATCCGCTGATGCTCGTTCTCGGTGTAATTGTACATCGGCTGCTTCGGCTCGTTCCATTCCGGCGAAATTACGATATAGCCGTTGCGCGAAGTATCCCCAAAACACCTCAATTGCGAATCGTAGCGGTTCAACGAGGTCCACCAGTCGAGCGAATCGTAAAACGGAAGCTCTTCGCTGGGCAGAGCCAGCACACAGGGGTATCTCCGATAGGGGTTGTACTCGGGGGGCAACTGAACCATGTATCGGACCATACCTCCCCCGAGCTCTCGGCTGGTCGGAACTTCCAGCAGGAACCGACCAGGCACCGATCGCTCGGTCAACGTCTGGGGGTCCTCTGAGCTGGGAACCTGAAGTTTGACCTCCGAGGTCGGCTCGGTCTGGACCGCAGGAGGCATGTTTTCAAGAATCCTCGAGACATACCGAGGTGTACCTGATTCGAGCTTCATGATCCCTTGGATCAACGCATCATTCTTCCGCTTTGCACCGAGCAGCTCGGAGATCATCCTTCGAGCGATGTACCCGGATCGGACCACCGAGAGGTTTCGCTCTGCGAGCCCAGCTCCATAAAGCCAGCCGGAAAAGCCTAGGGCGATCCGTTGGTCGGGGGTCAAGGTCGGATCGGTCCTCAAGTTGGTGTAGTCGGCAAAACGTACTCGCGTGTCCTCGGTCAAATGCTTCGATATCTCTTCAAGGACCGGTTCGAATTCTTGTTGCACCGACGGATCGGTTCCCTTGGACAAATCCTCTCGCAATGAATCGAGGATCTGTGAGCACTCCTTTTTGACCGTGGCGATGGCCTCAAGCCTGCGCTCGATCTTCAATTGCGTTTCGACCGAAAGGGTGTTGGCCTCAAATCCGCGCAGGATTTGTTCGGCTTGCATAAACTGTCCGGCGTTTTGCGAGATCAATGCCGCGTCGAACATTTGCTCAGCCAATAACTGATCGATCCGTTTGATCTCGGACCGACTGGTCTGAAGCTCTGGGAATCGTTGGATGGCTTGCACCAACATCTCACGAGCCTCCACATACCGCTTGGCTGCCAAGTACACACTGACGATGTCGAGCCAGTCCTGAGCCCGATTCGGATCGGCATTGCGAAGCAGCACTTCTCGAAGTTGTGCTGGCGGTATCGCCGACATCGCGACTCGCATATCCCAAGTGATCGAGGTCTGAAGGGTATCTCCCCTGAGCCCTTGGATCCGGACGTACTGAGGAGAGACCTCGGTAATCCCCTGGACGATTTGCTTGTTGGGGGATTGAAACATATAGATCCGTCGACCAAAGGGGTCGAAAGGAGTCGCGCTAAATGCATTTCCGAGCCCTCCTTGAATGACCAAGTCGGTTTTGCTCACATCGCTCTGATTGACCTTGATCGGGATCTTGAAGGGCTCAGGCGTTTCGATCGGTTCGCGCGCGACGCGCTTGCTGCTGACGTAGGTCATCCTCAGGCCGTCATCGATCTCGGCGATCCGGACGGCCGCCTGGGTCTCGTTGCTGCCTGCGAACCCTTTCTTGTCCAAACGGGCTTGGGCCCTGAGGATTCCAGGCCCGATGGCCAAGCCGTTATCGAGGATCAGCGTTTGTTGCTGGGCAATCGATCGATCGACCCATGGCCCGGCAAGAATCATCGCTGCCAAAAGGAGCCATAGCCGCCGAGGCCAAGAGTCGGTTCGCATGATCTCTTTGCCTTCTTGGTTCGCGTATCGACCTGTTCGCGGTTTGGGGCCTGCCAAAGATGAGGCTATCGACCGCCGAAGTATTTCTTGAGGGTTTCCGAAGCAGCGTCCTTCGTGTTTTTCGTAGTAGGTCCCGTCGTCGGCTTGGGCAGTTTCATCGGGGGTTTCTTCTCAGGACGCTTGGACTTGCCCGCAGTCCCTTCAGAATCCGTACCCGATCCGCTGTCGCCGACCGAGGCGTCCTTTTCTGGAGCTACCTCTGTCATCTCATGGAGGATCTCTGAGTCCAAATGGGTCGTCTCATCCAGCTGGAACTTGCGAGTGTCGGGTTCGGCATCCACGACGCGCCGATCGACTTGGTCGGCCTCGAGCAACCACGAACTGATGTCGAAGCTCTCTCTGGAATCGGTGAGCTTGGACTCTGCCTGCTCGACGATCCGCTCTGCGACCTCTTGGGCAGTGTGGACCTCAGGCTTCTTGGCACTGGCGATTCCGATTTCGATAAGGACCTCGAACTCCAATTGACCAACACGGATGTGGTCTCCTGACTTGAGGATTTTGGCCTTCTCGTGCGACAGTTGCTTCTCGTTGACGAAAGTCCCGTTGCGGCTTTTTAAATCCAGGAGCAATAAACGACCTTCCTTTTGAACCAAAGCGCAATGACGTCGGCTGACCGACTCGCTTTTAGGTCGGAGTTGGCAATCGTCTCCGCGTCCGATGAAGAATTTCTCCTCCTTGATCGGAATCAATTTCCCCTCATGGTTTCCAGAAAGAACCTTGAGCGAAATCTTCATAAGCTTCCTCGCGTAAATAGACTACAAGCCGTCCCATGTCCCAAGCCTTGGTATCCCAAAGGCTCGGTGTGCTTCCGACGCGGGCGAAATCGTCTAAAGCACTTTTTGTCAACCGGGCAATCAACTAAATTCTAACCGATCGCTCACGCAGATTCAATCGGAAACTATCCTCAGTTAATCCCAATAACCCACCGATCGCTGAGAATACTCGCTGTTGAAACCAATCCTCCCAATTGGATTTACCCTCACCCCCCCCTATTGGCGCGTCCCTGCTCCCGAGATCCTCAACCCCCAAGAGACTCCGATACTCCAAGGATTTTTCGATTAAGAAGCTCCCGTGCTGCAATAATCCAGTCTTGACCCGCCGTTGAGCGCTGCAGAG
>Ga0209229_10000291_pt1 | contig 20093 bp, 34 predicted proteins | sample SanBayMetagenome_FD_187466 | JGI IMG/M metagenome (GOLD analysis project Ga0209229, IMG submission 187466) | Freshwater and sediment microbial communities from dead zone in Sandusky Bay, Ohio, USA (SPAdes) (version 2) | ecosystem: Environmental > Aquatic > Freshwater > Lentic > Sediment... | reverse complement strand
TTTTACAGCATTCGTTGTGTTGGTCTTTGGAAATAAAGGAAGGAATCATCATGGCAACCAACAGTCAAATCGCATTCAACCCGCAAGGCGAGACCGTAGTCATCGCGGCTGCTGTCGCACCTCCGCTTGGCGTGCAGGTTCCGGTCTATCAGAAGTTCTCTGATCATGTGGCTGGCCAGATGCGTATCGTGAACGCCAGCGCCAACACTGTGCATCTTGGCTACGGTCCGACTGCTGCCGAGGCCCAGGCCAACGCTGTGGCGGCCACTGCAGGCAATCCTGCTCCCAGCATCCCGTTGGTGGCTGGCGCTGTTGAAATCCTGCGCTTCTCTGCTGGTCTGTACTTCAGCGGCGCAGCCGGTGCTGCTTCGACGGTCTACATGACCCCAGGCGAAGGTCTTTGATGGAGTCGGACACGATGCTGCAGGAACAACAAGAAGGCATTGACCTGGTCAAGTATGGCGTGCTCTGGCAGAAGGTCCAGGAGATGGACAAGAAGGTCGACAAACTGGAGCGCAACATCGAGGAGCTGCTGGCCCTGGCCAATAAAGGCAAGGGCGGCCTATGGTTCGGCATGAGCATCGTATCTGGTATCTCGGTCGTCGTCGGGTACATCATCAGCCTCTGGAAGCACTGATGCGCGAGCAAATCCTGCAGATGGTTCGAGAGAACAGGCGCACGGCCAAGGAATTGGCCGATGCCCTGGGCTTGTCCAAGCAGGAAGTTATCTCGCACCTGTCTGCCTTGCCCATCAGTGCGGTGAGGACGGTAATCCACACCGGGCGCAGCCGACCTGTTGTGGTCATCCAGTACGTGGCCAACTAGGAGGCGCTGATGGCATACAAGCTCGGCACACGCTCAAAACAGAGGCTCAAGGGAGTGCATGAAGACCTGGTCAAGGTCGTCGAGCGAGCCATTGAGATCACCACCATCGACTTCACGGTCCTGGAGGGTTTGCGCACTCCAGAGCGCCAGAAGGCGCTGTATGAGGCCGGCGCGAGTCAGACACTCAATGGCCGACACATCACAGGGCATGCAGTCGATCTTGGAGCCTGGGTTGATGACGAGGTGCGCTGGGACTGGCCCCTGTACCACAAGATCGCCAAGGCCATGAAAGAGGCGGCCAAGGAGCTGAACGTGGCCATCATCTGGGGTGGTGATTGGAAGGGCTTCCCTGATGGTCCACACTTCGAGCTGACTCGCAAGGAGTACCCATGATTGATCCGATGACCATCCTGGCGGCTTTTGGTCCTCTGGTGGTGGACCTCGGAAAGTCGCTGATCGGCCGCTACATTCAGACCGATGGCTACAAGCCGACCAATGTCGATGAGTACATCAAGGTTCGCCAGCTCGACATCGAGATGTTCAAGGCTATGAATGATGCAGGTGGCACAAATCAGTCATACCCCTGGGTTGAGGCCATCGTGCGGCTTATGCGGCCTGGCGTGGCGCTGATCGTGCTCGGCACCTGGGCCACGCTAAAGCTGAACGGACAGCCGAGCGATGCGGTGGACAACTTCGCTGCGGCTGTTGGCTTCTACCTGTTCGGTGACAGGACGCTGTTCTACGCCAGGCGCAAGGGATGAATCAGGACGGCTGACGCTCGCCAGTCTCGAAAGCCTCCCGGCCATCCATCGAATGGTGCAGCCAGACGCCTTCATCAAGCGTAGGCTTGCACCAGCACGAGCCATTGACCTCGTGCTCTCGCAGATCATGCAGCGGCACCACATGCCAGCCTGCACAGTTGCAGTCCCTGCCCTGGCGGCAGTTCTGGTTGCAGGTCACCGGCACATGCCTTCACCGTTGTAGGCAGGCCAGCCGGCCTGGCCTTTGGTCTGCTTCCACAGCTTGACCATCTCGCAGTATTCGGCCTGCTGGCGCTCGGCCTCCTCGAAGTCGGACTGGCCGACGATGCCCATTGCGATCACCAGGCCGATTAGGCCCAGGATGACGTGGTAGCGCTTGAGTTGCATGGTGGTCTCCTTCAGTCGGTCACGAGGCAGCCGTTCTCGATGCGCATGAAGCGCATCAAATCCAGCTCCTGCGCCACCTCAATGATGGCCTGCTGGGCGCGCTTGGTCAAAGCGCAGCGCTGGCAGGTGGCCAGGATGCGCGCGGCCGTCTTGTGGTGGCCGAGGCTGTGGAAGTCGCGTGCCTTCTCGATCTCGCGTTTCTGGGTCTTGTTCACGGTCAGCTCCTTGCTGGTTGGTTGCGATGGCCACATCTTACCACGATTTCCCACGATGGACGCAAGTAAGTGAAAACCCTTAGACCACCTCGACATCGTGCGGCTGCTTGCGGCCGTCCAGGATGGCGTGGATGCGCTTCTCGGTAAGACGGTGGCACCTGATCATGGTGCGTGCCGGCAGCATGTCCAGCAGCTCACCGTAGTTGGCCAGGACGGTGCGCACGGCCTGGATGCCAGGACCGTCCAGCCTGATGGGCTTGCCTTCGCGTTTGTGGCGCTGACCGGCCACTGCCAGGCCGCGGATGGCGTCCATCAGCAGGCCGCTGGCGTCCTCGCAGACCTGCATCTCGACCACCAGGGTCTCCAGCATGTTGACGGCATCGCTGACGACACGCCAGTCCTCCTTGCCAGGCTCCGCGGCCGTCTCCAGGGCGTGCAGCCCCTGGTACATGCGCGTAAGCTGGTAGGTGCGCTGCTCTTGCGGCAGCGGCTCGCTGGCGCTGGCCATCAGCTCGTCCAAGTGCGTGTAGGTCACCGGCCGGCCAGCCAGCTTGCGCTTGCCTGACTTCTTCATGGCGCGACCACGTCCACCAGGCTGATGATGCCCTGCTCACGGTCCAAGAACACGGCGATGGCCGGAGGCCGCGGCCCACCGATGACCTGGCACGCGGCCAGGCTGATCGACGCAGGACGCAGCAGCGCCACCAGGATGTGGCGCTTGTCGTTCGGGCTGTCGGCAGCCATCAGTACGACCTCCAGACCTCGATCTCGAAGATCCACAGGTACAGATGGAACTCGCCACGGTCGAACCCAATGGCGAAGTACGGCCAGCGACGAGGAAACCACTGCACAGACACTCGCGTGCGCTGCTTCATACGGCAGCCTCCTCCTGGCTCTTGGCCAGCCCCTGCTTGATGTAGTGCAGCACCTGGGCGGCCAGCGTCCTGGTGTCTGCGTCAGCCTGGCGGCGAAGCGCCAGCTCGACCTCTGGCGGCACGCGGATCGTCAGGTATCGGTCCTTGACGGCCGAGGCCGACGACTTGGGAGTGGTCGGCGCTTTCATCAGTCGGTCACCTCATCGTAGGTCGCAGCAAAAATGTCCGGCTTGCATGGGTAGTGTTCGCCCTTGACGCCGGTGATGATCCAGTCGCCGGGGCAGACAATGTGGCCTCCCTCAAGCGTGTCAATCCAGCCGTGGTTGTGCATGATGTCTCCGCAGTGTTTGCACACTGTCTGTCCGTCAACATCTGGCGTGCGGTAGTAGCGCACGATGTCGCCTTCCCATTGCATCTGCTTGCGATACTCAGGTGAAAACGTGACCAGTTCGCCACCAGCAAACCCATCATGTGTCTTGCTGTAGTCCAGCGGGTGATCGCCATTCTTGAACCACTGCGTGGCCTCGATGACAACAGGCTTCTTGCGAAACTTGGCCATCAGTCAGTCCCTCCAGCATTGACCATCGCGGCCTCCTCGAACATATCGGCGGTGGCCTGGCCGGTGGCCAGCTCGACAGGCACGCCATGCGTGAGCAGGCTGACCAGGTCGTCCTGGCCTGCCACCTCGATGTCGAATCGTGTCTGGGCAGCGTGCCGGATGGCCTGCGCCTGGTTAGCAGCGCGGATCAGGCGGTGCTTGTTGGTCTCCGTGTCGGTGACCAAATAGATGCGAGTGCTCATGGGTTTCCTTGGTTGGTGGTGAAAAAGGCGCTGATCTGCTGCTTGGCATGATCCGCACCTTTTCCCACTATAACCCAATATCCAACACCTTCCAAGTATTCGATCCAGTCCTTTTGCTCTGGGCTGAGGCTGCCACCCTTGCTGCGCTTCATCTCGACCCACAAGCGCCAGGCCGGCACGAATAGGTCAGGCACGCCAGAGGCCACACCTTCGGCCTTCAGGCGGCCAGCGGTGGCCTTGCTGCGCGCTCCACCATTGGGGATGGCGAAGATGCGCACGCCTGGCCATGTCTGCCTAAACCAGCGCACCAGCTCGCGCTGCTCCTCGTGCTCGGTGGGAATGCGGTCGACGGTCAAAACGGAATCTCCTGTTCCCACTTGTCGCAGGCGTCCACGGTTGCTGCAAAGTCGTCAGGCGGCCGCATGAAGAACTCCACACACAGGCCATCGACCCCGTAGTGCTCGCAGGTGTGGCAGCACTTGGGCGGCCCTGCCTGGACCCATTCACGCCACTGGATCAGGAACTCCGGCTCTGGTGGTCTGGTGGTCATGTTCAAAACTCCTTCCACAGTTCGTTGAAAACATCCAGCACGCGGTGATCACGCACCTGCATGCCTTCCCCACTCTCGTGGCCAAGCCAGAAGCTGTGCTCGTCGTAGCGCTTCAAGTAGAATGGCCCGATGGTGACCATCTCATCGCTGCGCCTGCTCTGCAGCTCCCACAGCGCATCCAGCCACATGGCTGCAGGCAGCGTGACGGACTCGCATCCGGCAGCGCGCTTCAAGTGTTCTTCAACGTCAATCATGCTTTCTCCTTTGTTCATTCCTCCACCAGAAGTACGACATGTCCCTGGTGTCTAACTCCCACAAATGCATGCCAGTCAGTGCTTTCTGGCATGTCCGAAACTTGCGCATGGCCTTCATCAGAATCTGGCGCACACGCTCCTGAGTCCTGTCCATCTCCTGGCCTGCCTCGCGCAGCGTGCAGTTGTCCAGCACGCACAGCACCACAGCCCACTCCTCGATCTCAGTCAGTGGCGTGATGACCACCAGACGCCTGGCGAAGTCCTGGCGCAGCACCAAGTCAGGATCGGTGCAGGTCGGCCAGTAGGTGTCCACCGGCTCGCACGGCTCAGGCTCGATGTGGCGGCTGTACCAGATGGCCTTGACCTCGCTGGACAGGTTGGCCACACCCAGCTTGCCATAGTGCTGCAAGGCGCGGCCTCGGCTCATGCCCAGCTCCTTTTGATGACTCGGTGAAACTTCCCGTCCATGCGGTACTCGATGGCCTTGGGCGGCCTGCTGCTGCTCATCTGCGCGGCCAGGTACTCCAAGCCTTCGCTGTCACTCATGCGCTCGGCCTCGGCCAAGTGCGCTCCTGCAGCATTGGCCATCGTGAAGAGCTGCTGCAGCGCACGCTGGCCGGCATACCCTTCATGCAGCACCGGCAAGTACTCGGTGATCGGCTTGTCAGACAGGCTGCCATAGTAGGTGCAGGACAGCATCTCCTTGCCTGATGCGCGGCTGACGTGCTTGCGCCAGCTCCAGGACGTGACCTCCAGGTCGCTGCCTTCCAGTCCCATGATGTCGTCGTTGCGAAGCTCCAGCTTTTTGCGCTCCGGCTCAGGAAATGGCGTCAGGCACGCAGGACAGATGGCCACGGCAATGGCGCACAGCTCGCCACAGTTTTCGCAGACTTTGACTGGTGCCTCGCCATTGCCATCTCCTGCCTTCTTGGGCGGCTGCACGGCCGTGATCGGCCCATGCGTGGCCACCACGCCAGCAAAGTCCAGCACCAAGCAGTGGTCGATGTGACTCTTGACCCGCATGCCGCGGCCAGCCATCTGGACGTACAGACTGGCCGACATGGTCGGGCGCAGCATGGCGATCAGGTCGATGTCAGGGTAGTCGAACCCGGTGGTCAGCACGTTGGCATTGGTCAGGGCGCGCAGCCGGCCAGCCTTGAACTCGGCCAGCAGGCGCTCGCGCTCCTTCTTTGGCGTCTCGCCAGTCACGCACTCTGCGGCCACGCCACGCTGGCGCAGGACTTCGGCAACATGGTGCGCGTGCTTGACGCCAGTGCAGAACAGCAGCCAGGCCTTGCGCTCGCCAGCCAGCTCGATGATCTCGCGCACCACCTTCTGGTTGTTGTCGTCGGTGTCGACGGCGGCCTGCAACTCGGACTCGATGAACTCACCACCACGCTTGTGAACGCCAGAGGTGTCCAGCTTGGCCTTGGTGACCTTGCTGCGCAGCGTTGCCAGGTATCCCTTGAACACCAGCTCCTCGATGCTGACCGGCTCAATCAGATCATCGAACAGCGCAGGCTTGTCGGTGATCAGGCCGTGCCCCAGGCGGTAAGGCGTGGCCGTCAGGCCGATGACCCGCAGCGCAGGGTTGATGGCCTTCAGGTCGGCCAGGAACTGGCGGTACCCGCCTTCGTCCTTGTGGTTGACCAGGTGGCACTCGTCGATGATCACCAGGTCGACGTGGCCGAGCTGCTTGGCCTTGGTGCGGATCGACTGGATGCCTGCGAAGGTGATCGGCTCCCCGAGTTGCTTCTTGCCGATGCTGGCGCTGTAGATGCCCATCGGCGCGCCTGGCCAGTGCTGGCGCATCTTCTCGGCATTTTGCTCGATCAGCTCCTTGACGTGCGTCAGCATCAGCACCACGGTCTCTGGCCAGTTCTGCAGCGCGTCCTTGCACAGCGCGGCCACGATGTGGCTTTTGCCTGATCCAGTAGGCAGCACAAGGCAAGGGTTGCCTGCATGGCCTGCCTCGAACCAGGCATAAAGCTGGTCGATGGTTCGCTGTTGGTAGTCACGCAGCATCAGGCTTGTCTCCGACAGATGGTGCTGCTGGCAATGGCATCCAGTGGGTCACTTCCTCGTTCACGCGCCAGTGCGTTTCCTCGTTATCGTTGCATTCGTACCAGCCTTCTTGCCAGTACGTGGTGTCGGTCGCTTCGTCGTACTCTGCGCCTTCGGTGACGAACTCCCCGTAGTCTTCCTCGCTCAGGGTTTTGGGCGGGGCGTGCATCGCTCGGATCACCACCTGCTTGCCGGTGCTGTAGCGGAAGACGGCGAGCACGTACTGCCCTGGCTTGGGCAGGCGATCGACCACGGGCACCCAATCACGGACCACGCCTTTGAGTTCATCGATCCGCTGCTGCATCTGCTTTGCAGCGCGCAAAGCTGTGAGCTGACCGATGTAGTCGTAGCAGAGCTTTCCAAGGCGATCAACTTCAGCATGTAGGCTCATGGCGCGCTCCGGTATGTCGCTCCAGTCCCATCTGGTAAGCGGTGGCTCTGGACCTTTCAGTGCGACGGCAGTGCGGCTCAAAAGGTCAGCCAAGCGGTCGCGTAGGCCGTCGAGTTCTTCAACTTCAGCGTGCAGGCGGCGCAGTTCTGCAGCGGCTTCATGACACAGCCAACCCACAGGATGCCAAGTCGTGCCGGACTGCCATCCTTCACCGTCTTCCACTCCGATGCGAACATCTGCTGGAATCTCGTCCAGCAACTGAACAAGCGGAACCTGTTTTGCTTGATCGTTGTTCATCCCACAATCCTCGCGTCAAAGGTTGCGCGCAGCTCTTCCACATAGTCATCCCCAAGGCTGCACATCTTGGGGTTGGTCAGAATCTCGCGGCTGGTGTAGACGTGGGCATCGCCTTCACCGTTAGCCACATCGCGGCCTTCGATGACGTAGACGGCCGTCCACTGGTCCAGGCCGTCCTTGCGCTCCCAGGGCACCAGGTCAGGGTGCAGGACATGGCTGTCGCAGGCCTGGCGCTGAAACTCCACCGGAATGCCATCGGCCTCGTGGCGCTCGCAGCGCCAGGTGCTGTCCTCCTTGGCCGTGCTGTGCGCGCAGGTGCGGCAGTTGACGTGCTTGGTTGTCTTGGTCTCGTGGCAAAACTCGTGCGCATCGCAGAACTTGCATTGGTACCAGCTCGGGTCGGTGCTGATGGGCGGCGGCATGCGGTCTGATGTGGCCAGGTAATGGCCACGCCTGATGAACTTCTCGGCCACCTCTTTGTCGTAGCGCACACGCTCGGTGTAGATGCGGTCGTCGTCCTTGCAGACGGCCACATACAAAGCGCGGTCGATCTCAGTGCCATGCATGTAGAGCTGCATCTGGACAAAGTGCTCTGGCTTGGACTTCTCGACGCCATTCTTTTCCAGGTCGGCAAAGCTCTTCGAGCTGTGCGTCTTGAACTCGGCCACATGGCGCTTCTTGGGCGCTGCAGGCACGCCAGACTCGATGATGGCGTCGATGCTGCCGGACACATGCGCACCGAAGTCCACGCGCGCCTGCTGCCGGCTGGTGCGCACGTCCATGCCGATGGCGCGCAGGTCCGACACAATGGTGGCCTCCTCCATCTGGCCACGCCTGAACAGGCGCAGGATGCGGCCAGGGAACTGGGGCTGGACGGCCCAGCGAAACGACAGCCACAGCCACCTGTCGCATGGGTGACCCAACTGGCTGCAGCCCATGTGCGGCCTTGGCGGATCGGCCTGCTTCTCGTGGTGTTTGTCGATCAGGCCTTGGATGCTATGCTCTGGTTCGGGTATCTTCATGGTGCCCGTCTCCTTCTAGTGGTTGCCAATGCCCAGGACCAGCTCGCGCTGGCCTGGGCTTCTTTTCACTTCACTTCTTCTGCCATGGCGGCGCGGCCTTGGCCGGCGCTGCAGAGGCTGCAGGAGCTGCAGCAGCAGGTGCTGCCGCGGCAAAGGTGGGCGCTGCTCCACCATTGACGGCCTTGAACCCCTTCACATCGTTGCTGGCCTCATAGGTCTTGCCGGTCTTGTCGTCGGTGCGCGCAGGACGCACCTCCAGCTTGACCTGGATGCTGGCGCCGATGAGCTGGTCAGTGTCCTGGACCTTGGCCAGGCCGATGGCTCGCATGATCTCGCCAAGCTGCTGGCGGCCAATCTCCTCGGCCTTGGCGCTGGCGTTCTTGATGTTGAGGTTGCCGAACACCACGCGGCCCTGGTGGGTCGGCCCGGTGATGTCGTAGCGCAGCTTGATGTACTGGCCATCGCCAGCGACCGTGCTCTTCAGCTCTGCCTGCGTGATATTGGCTGTGTACCAGCCAGCCGGCAGCGGCTCGTAGTTGTTGTTGCCCTGGGGCATGTCAGATGCTGCGTAGGTTTGTCCGAGAAAGGCCATGATTCACTCCTTGGTGGTGATGGGTTCGATGGTGAAAGAAGGGCGGCCAGGCTTGGCCGTGATTGCTGCTGCCAGCGGCTTGGTGATGGACTCGTCGGCGGCCTTCCAGATGGCCATGTTGATCTCCGGCTTCCACCGGAACAGCGTGCCAAGGTGATCGGTCAGGCCGTGCTCAGCGGCCAGCTCCTGCACCTTGTCGGCATCCACCTTGCGGTCGATGCGGCCCACGACCTTGACCCGGAAGCCTTCAAGCGCCAGGGTCTCGGTACCTTCGGTGTCGTCGCGCAGGTTGGCGATCTTCCTGATCTGGTCTTCAATCGCACGACGGTCGGCCGTTGCGGTGGTCTCCGTGTCCTTGGCGTAGACCCACATGGCGGCCAACTGCTCTACGTCTGTGACGGTCTTGATGAAACCTTCGGTCTTGAGCATTTCGCGGATGTTCATCACTTGCCTCCGATCTTGGCAATGACTGCACCGAGGTCCGGCGCTTCCCAGGCGTCCAGTTTTCCGCTGCGGTCCTTGGCCAGCCAGAGGCCGTCTGAGTCGCACATCAGGGCGCGCTGGGTGTTGTTCTCGCTGTCCTTCTCGACACGCAGCGCCAGCACCTCGTCGAAGAAGTATGGCAGCGCCTGGCCGGTCTTGTTGCCAGGCATCGAGGGCGCATACAGCACGCGACCCATCTCGTCCTGGGTCTTCTCCAGCTTTGCGCTCATGTAGACGTGCCGGCCAGGCAGGTCGCGGAATGCGCGGATGATGTCGGCCATCTGCTCCTGCATTGCACCGTAGGCCTGGCGTGGATCTTTGGTGGCCTTCTTCTCGGCATTGAGCACCACCTCAGCGATCTCGCTGATGGAGTCAAGCGCGACCGACTGGAACCCCTTGGCCTCGTCGGACTGCGTCAGCCAGGTGTAGGCCTCCCGCAGCGTCTCCATGTCGCTGATCTCGATGAAGGGCAGGTCGGCGTCCTGGATGGACAGCAGGCCTCCTTCAGCAGACAGCACGATGGGCTGCGGCAGGGTCTTGATCAGTGAGGTCTTACCTGCACCGGCCTGGCCGTAGACCAGGACTTTCACACCATTGGCAGCGAGGCTGCCGGTGGTCTTCACGTTGATTGCCATGTTGGCTCTCCTTCTTGGTTGCAAAAATGGCCGGCTTGCACCGGCCTCGTTGTTGTCAATGAGCAGCGCGCTCAGCGAAGACACGCTGCAGCTCGATACCTTGACTGACATACTCGTCAGAACCGTAGACCGGATCGACTTCGTACCACTGAGTCGCATCCAGGCGACCACCTTCTGCCAAGCGCTCCTGAACACGAGCCACCAGGCGCTCCAGACGTGCGGTGGCATCTGCGCGCAGATCAGGGAAGTGCGGCTCACCCGTCTCTTCGCAGTATTCACACTTGGTGCCATTGATGGCCAGGTTGTGCCTCCAGCGGCGGCCGGTGTTCACGTTCACCAGCTCGACGAAGAAGCGCTCAGCGATGAACGGCTGACCATCGTCTTGACGACCTGCATCGAACAGGTCAGAAACGACACCGACTTCAAACTTGCTGCTGCTCATTTCAATCTCCTCGTTTGCTGCGCCTTCGGCCAATTCCGTTCGCGCAGTAGTTGAACTGTAATCCATTCTGGAGTACCATGTCAACACTTTGATGTGAAATTTTTACGACGAGGCCCAAAATGCTGACCCTTGAACAAATCCGCGAGGCACTGCGAGATCGCATGCCTGCCCGAGTGGCCGAGGCCACCGGCCTGCACTACAACACCATCCGAGAGGTGCGCGACAACCCCGAGGCCAACCCGACCTACAAGGTGCTCAAGGCGCTGTCGGACTACCTGACACGCAGGGAGGCCACGATCAATGGCTGACCTGTCCAAAGTCCTCGGCGGCCCCTGGTCGCCACCACCCGAGAAGAGGGTGGCACCACCAGAAGAGCAACTGATCGACGCCATCAAGGCGGCCGGCATGGAGCCACCAGAGCAGGTGATCCTGGACGGCAAGATTCACAGGTTCAGGTCCGGCACCAAGGGCACAGGCGGCAAGGGCGGCGACAAGCCTGGCTGGTACCTGGTCTTCGGTGATGGCGTGCCGGCCGGCCGATTTGGCTGCTGGAGAGCTGGCGTCGAGGTGACCTGGCGCGCAGATGTCGGTCGCAAGCTGACACCGACCGAGGAGATGGCACACGCCAGGCGCGTGGCAGAGGCCAAGGTGCTGCGTGATGCCGAGCTGGAGCGCCAGCACCAGGTGGCGGCCAGCACGGTCGAGACCATCTGGTCATCGGCCTCCGCGGCGCACCCGGATCACCCCTACCTGGCGCGCAAGGGCATCAAGACGCACGGCGCACGCATCACAGGCGATGGCCGGCTCGTGGTGCCCCTGTTCGACAAGGATGGCCAGCTCTGCAGCCTGCAGTACATCAGCCACGATGGCGGCAAGCTGTACCACCCAGGAGGCGAGGCTGGTGGCAAGTTCTGGATGGTGGGCACGATGGACGATCCAGGCGCGCTGTATGTGGCCGAAGGGTTTGCAACCGCGGCTACGGTCCACGAGACCACCGGCCGGCCCTGCGCGGTGGCCTACAGCGCCAGCAACCTGGTGCCGGTGACAGGCACACTGCGCGAGATGTACGGCCACCAGCAGACCATCGTCATCGTGGCCGACCACGACAAGGGTGGCGTGGGGCAGAAGTATGCCGACCAAGCCAGCGCCAAGTACGGCGCGCGCGTGGTGATGCCTCCAATCGAGGGCATGGATGCCAACGATTATGCGCAGGCTGGCCACGATCTGGCAGGGCTGCTTTCCCCGGCCAAGGACAACTGGCTGATCCCGGCCGACGACTTCTCGGCCCAGCCGTCACCGATCTCCTGGCTGGTCAAGCGCTGGCTGCAGAGCCAGGCGCTGATCATGGTCCACGGCCCATCGGGCGGCGGCAAGACCTTTGTGGTCCTGGACTGGTGCCTGCGCATGGCCAGCGGCATGGCCGAGTGGTGCGGCCAGAAGGTGCGGCCAGGCAATGTGGTCTACCTGGCCGGCGAAGGCCACCACGGCCTGCGTGGGCGCGTGGCAGCCTGGAAGCACCACCACCAGGCCGGCTCCCTGGCCATGTGGCTGTCCAAGGACGGATGCGACCTCAACACCCCGGCCGGCTATCTGCAGGTGGTCGAGCAGGTGCGCGGTCTGCCGGAGAACCCGGCCATCATCGTGGTCGATACCCTGCACCGATTCCTGGCCGGCGACGAGAACAGTGCCCAAGACGCCAAGACCATGCTGGACGCCTGCAACAGCCTGATGAACGAGTTCCACTGCAGCGTGATCCTGGTCCACCACACTGGCGTGGCCGAAGAGGCCCAGCACCGAGCACGCGGCTCAAGCGCCTGGCGCGGCGCGCTCGACATCGAGATCAGCATCGTGCCAGGCAAGGATGGCGTGCCCATGCAGATCGTGCAGCGCAAGTCCAAGGACGCCGAGCTGGCTCAGACCGTCCACGTCGAGCTGCAGCAGGTCACCATCCCAGGCTGGTACGACGAGGACAACCAGCCAGTCACCTCCGCGGTGATCGTCCAGGCCCAGGCTCCGACAGCGGCCAGGAAGGACAGCAAGATCGACAGCCATCGCAAGACCTTCGAGAACGCCTGGTGGGCATCCGGCGCTGAGGAGCGTAATGGTTTACCCTACCTCAGCAGGTCGGCAATGGTCGACTACCTGGTCCAGAAGATGGACGTGAGCGAGGCCTCGGCCAAGGTCTACATCAAGCCAAGCGCCACCGGAAAACCCATCGCAGACCTGCTGGTGGCCGAGATCATCGAGGCCTTCGAGCACGGCTGGCTTGTGGTCAACGATGCTCACGCCAGCTCCATGCTGATCCGAAAGTCGGAGCGCTGAGATGAGTTATCCACAGACTTATCCACAGGCCCAGGAAGGGAACAAGGTAACGGAACGGAAAAAAACGGAATTCCGTTCCCTGGGCAAAACGGCGGAAAAAGGGAACGGAACGGAACACACACCTTTAGGTGTGTTCCCAGTTCCCTTCCGACGCGGCGCGTTTCCATGCCGCAGGATGGTTGAAACGCAGAGAAAAGTTATCCACAGAAAAGTAAGCAGGCACTAACATGACACAGACCAACGTGAACGAGATGCTGGCCGGCCGTGAATGTCGGTATGGCAGCTTCCAGGGACATGCCAGGATCAGCCAAGACCTTAAGGCTGCCATGCACGAGCGCAGCGGCTGGGATGGCCTCCAGGCCGACCAGCGCGAGGCCTTGGAGATGATCCAGCACAAGATTGCGCGCATCTTGAACGGCGATCCGAACTACGCTGACAACTGGGTCGACATCGCAGGCTACGCCACCTTGGTGGCCAACCGGCTGGAAAAAGAGGAGAATGCAGCATGACCACAAAATCCCACAAACCGAAGGCCGCGGCAAAACCTCGGCCAAGCAAGTACGAGAACAAGGCCGACATCTGCGCCTTGGTGCTCTCCGGCATGCGTGGCGGTATGAGTGCTTTCAAGGCGTGCGAGGCGGCTAGTGTTCCTCACAGCACCTTCATGGAGTGGATCAGGGATGACGCGGAGCTGGCCAACAGCTACGCGCGTGCGCGCGAGGACTTAATCGAGCGCATTGCCAACGAGGTGATCGAGCTGAGTGATGCCGATGTCGGCCTGCAGCCGGACGGCAAGAAGGACTGGGCGGCAGTGCAGAAGCACAAGCTCCAGGTCGACACCCGCAAGTGGCTGCTGTCCAAGCTGGCCCCGAAGAAGTACGGCGAGAAGCTGGAGCTGACTGGCGACCCTGACCGGCCGCTGGCCATCCAGAAGATCGAGCGCGTGGTGGTCGGGAAGTGACGACCCTGCGCATCGAGACCCCACAATGGGCGCTGCCGCTGCTGGAGCCGGCGCGCTACAAGGCAGCCTACGGCGGCCGTGGTTCCGGCAAGTCGCACACCTTTGCCGAGATGCTGATCGAGGCTCACATCATGGACCCGACCAGCCGGTCGGTCTGCGTGCGCGAGGTCCAGAAGTCGTTGGCGCAGTCGGTCAAGCGCCTGCTGGAGCTGAAGATCGAGGCCATGAACGCTGGCGCTTACTTCGAGGTTCAGGAGGCCGTGATCAAGTCCAAGAAGGGAGACGGACTGATCATCTTCCAGGGCATGCAGAACCACACGGCCGACTCGATCAAGTCGCTGGAGGGCTACGACCGTGCCTGGGTGGAGGAGGCCCAGAGCCTGAGTCAGCGCAGCCTAGACCTGCTGCGGCCGACCATTCGCAAGCCAGGCTCCGAGCTGTGGTTCACCTGGAACCCGAGCCAGTCCAGCGACCCGGTCGACCAGCTCCTGCGTGGCGACAAGCCACCACCGGACTCGGTGGTGCTGGAGGTCAACTTCGACGACAACCCCTGGTTCCCGGACGTGCTGCGCTCCGAGATGGAGTACGACAAGGCGCGCGACCCGGACAAGTATGCGCACGTCTGGCGTGGCGGCTACCTGCAGAACAGCACTTCGCGCGTCTTCCGCAACTGGCGCATCGAGGAGTTCGAGGCACCGAAGGACGCCATTCACCGGCTCGGTGCCGACTGGGGCTTCGCAACCGATCCGACCGTCCTGGTGCGCTGCCACATCGTCGGTCGCACCCTCTACATCGACCACGAGGCCTACATGGTGGGCTGCGAGATCATGAACACGCCTGAGCTGTTCATGACTGTGCCGGAGGCCGAAAAGTGGCCAATGGTGGCCGACAGCTCCAGGCCAGAGACCATCAGCCACATGCGCAAGAATGGATTTCCGAAGATCATGCCGGCCGTCAAGGGCAAGGACTCGGTGGTCGAGGGCGTCGAGTGGCTGAAGTCCTACGACATCGTGGTGCATCCACGCTGCACGCACACCATCGACGAGCTGACGTTTTACAGCTACAAGACAGACCCGCTGACCGGCAAGGTGCTGCCGGTGCTGCAGGACAAGCAAAACCACGTCATTGACGCACTGCGCTACGCATGCGAAGGAGTCAGGCGTGCCGCGGTGGTCAGCAGGCAGGTGGACTTCACACCATTGCCCGTGACCAGTAAATGGTAGAAAATACTTGCAAATAGGGGCGATATATGGCACGCATGTCAAAAGAGCAGTATCTGAACAATCTCCACAGTGATGCGCTGAATCAATTCAACGACATCCAGACTGCTCTGCGCGATGAGCGCTTGCAGTGCCTGCAGGACCGGCGCTTCTACAGCCTGGCCGGCAGCCAGTGGGAAGGCCCACTCTGGGATGTCTACGAGAACAAGCCCAGATTCGAGGTGAACAAGGTTCACCTGGCGGTGATCCGCATCATCAACGAGTACCGCAACAACCGCATCACGGTCGACTACGTCAGCAAGGACGGCAGCGACAACGACAAGCTGGCCGAGACATGCGATGGACTGTACCGTGCCGACGAGCAGGACTCGGTGGCCGACGAGGCCTACGACAACGCCTTCGAGGAGGCAGTCGGTGGTGGCTTCGGTGCCTGGCGGCTGCGCACGGTCTACGAGGACGAAGAGGACGAGGACAACGAGAAGCAGCGCATCCGCATCGAACCGATCTTTGATGCCGACAGCTCGGTGTTCTTTGACCTGAACGCCAAGCGCCAGGACAAGGCCGATGCGCGCTTTGCCTTCGTGGTCACCTCGATGACCCGCGCCAGCTACAAAGAAGAGTGGGGCGACGATCCGACCGACTGGCCGAAGATCATCCACCAGTACGAGTTCGACTGGTGTACGCCTGACGTGGTCTATGTGGCCGAGTATTACAAGGTCGAGGACGTGACCGAGACCGTGCGCATCTTCCGAGCCATCGATGGCACCGAGGAGCGCTACCGTCAGGCCGACTTCGATGCAGACCCTGCGCTCGAAGAGACGCTGGCGGCCATCGGCAGCCAGGAGGTCCGGCAGCGCAAGATCAAGTCCAGGCGCGTCCACAAGTACATCATGTCGGGCGGCAAGATTCTGGAGGATGCCGGCTACATCGCAGGCAAAGAGATTCCCATCGTTCCGGTCTACGGCAAGCGCTGGTTCGTCGACAACGTCGAGCGCTGCATGGGCCATGTGCGCCTGGCCAAGGATGCGCAGCGCCTGAAGAACATGCAGCTCTCCAAGCTGGGCGAGATCAGCGCGCTGTCCAGCGTCGAGAAACCAATCCTGGTGCCAGAGCAGGTGGCTGGCCACCAGGTCATGTGGGCAGACGACAACCTGCGCAACTACCCGTACCTGCTGGTGAACCCGATCACCGGCCCGGACGGCAGCCAGCAGATCAGCGGCCCGGTGGCCTACACCCGCAGCCCACAGATTCCTCCGGCGATGGCAGCCCTGCTGCAGATCACCGAGCAGGACATGCAGGACATCCTGGGCAGCTCGCAGCAGGCCGACAAGATGGTCTCGAACATCTCCGGCAAGGCCATCGAGATGATCCAGACACGCCTGGACATGCAGACCTTCATCTACATGAGCAACTTTGCCAAGGGCATGAAGCGCTGCGGCGAAATCTGGCTCTCGATGGCTCGCGACATCTACGTCGAGGAAGGCCGCAAGATGAAGGTCGTCGAGGCCGACGAGTCGGTCGGCATGATCGAGCTGATGAAACCGATGGTCAGCGAGACCGGCGAGGTGGTCATGGAGAACGACCTCAGCCGTGCCAAGTTCGACGTGAACGTCGATGTCGGACCATCCAGCTCCAGCAAGCGCGCAGCAACCGTCAGGGCACTCACCGGCATGATGGCCATCACCGACGACCAGCAGACCAAGCAGGTGCTGCAGGCGATGGCCATGATGAACATGGAGGGCGAGGGCATTGGCGAGGTGCGCGACTTTTTCCGCAAGCAGCTCGTGCGCATGGGCGTGGTCAAGCCCACCGAGCAGGAGCAGGAAGAGATGATGGTCGAGCTGCAAGGCCAGCCCGAAGACCCGAACAAGATATTCCTGCAGGCCGCGGCAGAGGAGGCCATTGCCAAGGCGGCCAAGGCGCGCGCAGACACGGTGGACACCATCGCAGATGCCGAGTACAAACGAGCCAAGACGGCCGAGACGCTGGCCAACATCGACAACGAGGACCAGCGCCTGGCAGTCGAGTCTGCTCGCACAATCTCCAACATGGTGACCGGACGTGGCTGATCCAACCATCAAAGACCTGGCCTATCGAGCACTGGCTTCAGTGGTCGGCACGCCAGTCGACCTGGCCACGATGGCCATGCGGCCGTTCGGCTACCGCACGCCAGACGAGCAGATCGTCGGCAGCAGCGAGTACATCGGCCGGCAGATGGAGCGTGCCGGCCTGGTCAGCTCGGCTAGGGCACCGATCCAGGAGTTCCTGGCATCGATGGCCGTGCCAACACCTGGGGGCATGGCCAAGGGCGGCGCAATGCTGGCCGGCATGGCAGCCATGCCACGAGCCAGCAAGGCCGAGAACATCGCGCGCGGCCTGTACCACCCGATTGGCGAAGGCAAGAAGCTGGAGAAACCAGTCAGCGAGATGCAGTTCACCCAGGAGGTGGTCAAAGACCTGCCTCCGCGGCAGATCATCAGCCCCGAGCGCCTGCAAGGCGCAACCATCCTGCCGGCCACTGGCGACCGCACGGCAGCCGGCCGCATGCTGACAGAGATCGAGGGCGTGCGCCTACCGACCCCGGTGGCGCTTGAGGGCGGCCCCGACTTCATGCGCACGCACCTGCCATTCGGCGCAGCCTGGGCGTCTGACAAGGGACCGATCACCGGCCTGTCAAGGCGCGTCCAGGAGGCGGCCAGCAAGGGCAGCGGCGATGTCTACATGGTCTACACCCCGATGAGTCATGTCGGCGGCGACTTCTCGACCATGATGTCCGATGCGCTGCTGGAGCAGATCAAGGGCGGCAAGATCACCAAGAAGGCCAAGCGCGAGTTTGATGCCGAGGTGCGCAAGTTCCGGCCTGAGTGGAAGGGCGTCGACAACCCGCAGGCGCGCGACCAGCTCAACGCCAACGGCGCGCTGCGGCATGCCTTCATTGATCGCATGACGCTGGACCAGTTCAAGACGGCCGGCTTCCCGGACCTGCCGACCACGCGCGCGGCCATCACCGAGCAGTCGCTGATGGACGTGCCGATCCATGCTGGTGGCTTCGCGGTGGCCAAGATGGACCCGACCGGCCGCATCATCACCGAGTCACCAGCTCCGCACACCACCTACAACACGCAACTGGCCGGCCAGTATGTCGGCGGCTTCGAGCAGCCCATTCCGCGCGAGCTGATGTTCTCCGAGTTCACGCAGGCCAGGCGCGCTGCCGGGACTGATCCGGCTGGAGACATCCGGTCATTCCAGCTATCGAACCCGGTGCAGCAGGCCACCCAGGAGTGGGTGGACAGCCTGATGCGCTTCATGGAATCCACGAGGACAGGCCGATGAGCACGCAAGACGAGTTCGAGCGCCTGGTCGAATACATTCACTCGGCCATCGAGTCAGAGCAGCAGGAGCCAGCCGAATTCAAAGCCGAGACCGAGCTGCGATTGCGCCTGGTCTATGCGGCCTTGCGCAGAGCGCTAGGAATGAGTGAAAATGTGGGAAACGGTAACCACTCAGCCGTTCAAATTGAGTGAGTTTGATGGGGTCAACGATGAATTTAAAGGCAGAAGCAGGAGAAAACGACAACGGCGGCGAGGCTGCGGTGCTGGATGACGAGCAGCAACCTGTTGAGATTGAAGTCAGCGAGGATGATTCCGCTGATGGCCGACAGGCTGTAGGTTCCGATGACGAGCACGCGGAGGAGTCAGACGAAGTTGTGGTCTCCATAGGTGAGGAGTCGCCACCCACCGAAGAGGAAGTTCGAGCACCTGAATGGGTTCGAGAGCTACGCAAGGCCAACAGGGAAAAAGAGCGCCGGATTCGTGAACTCGAAGCGCGTCTCGCCACCACTGCACCTGAGAACAAGCCAGTGCAGTTGGGACCGAAACCGAAGCTGGAGGACCACGACTACGATGCGGAGAGATTCGAGCAGGCATTGGACGCCTGGCATGAGCGCAAGCGGCAGCATGACTTCATGGTCGAACAGGCCAGGCAGGCAGAGCAGCAGCAGCATCAGGCCTGGCAGGCCAAGCTGGAGGGCTACAGCAAGGCCAAGGCCGAGCTGAAAGTCCGAGACTATGAGGATGCCGAGGCGATTGCCCAGGAAGTCTTCAGCGTCACCCAGCAAGGCGTGATCCTGCAAGGAGCTGAGAACCCTGCACTGGTGGTGTATGCACTCGGAAAGAACCCGAAGAAGGCAGCCGACCTCTCAAAGATTACCGACCCCGTGAAGTTTGCTTTTGCGGTGGCAAGACTGGAGAAAGAATTGAAAGTCACAAATCGCAGAGCAGCACCCGCGCCTGAGCGCATCGTCCAGGGAACTGGCCGAGCATCTGGCACGGTGGACTCAACCCTTGAACGGCTGCGCGCCGAAGCTGAGAAGACTGGAAACTACACCAAGGTGCTCCAGTACAAACGGCAGAAGCAAGCAGCATCCAGAAACTGATTTTTGAAATAGGAGCCAATCATGGCGAATAGTTTTTCCAAAGAAGAGCGTGTTGCGTTCGAGAACCTGCTCGAAGGCTTTCACGATGCCCTGGTGCTTTCGCGCAACGTGAGCATCTACAACACCGACCAGACGATGATGGCTCGTACCAACGACATCATCTGGCGTCCCCAGCCCTACATCGCGCAGTCGATCTCCTCGACTCCCGGTGTGGCCATCCCTGGCTACCAGGACATGACGCAGTTGGCTGTTCCGGCCACCATCGGCTTCAGCCGCACGGTGCCCTGGACCATGACTGCGCTCGACCTGCGTGATGCGCTGCAGGAAAACCGTCTGGGCGAGGCTGCCAAGCAGAAGCTGGCCTCGGACATCAACCTGGCGATCATGAACGCTGCTGCGAACCTCGGCTCGCTGGTGGTGGACGTTGGCGCTCCTGCTGGCACCTATGATGATGTCGCTTTGTGCGACAGCATCATGAACGAGCAGGGCGTGGCCAACTATGACCGCTACCTGGCGCTGTCCAGCCGCGACTACAACGGCCTGGCTGGCAACATCGCTACC
>Ga0209229_10000290_pt1 | contig 20127 bp, 35 predicted proteins | sample SanBayMetagenome_FD_187466 | JGI IMG/M metagenome (GOLD analysis project Ga0209229, IMG submission 187466) | Freshwater and sediment microbial communities from dead zone in Sandusky Bay, Ohio, USA (SPAdes) (version 2) | ecosystem: Environmental > Aquatic > Freshwater > Lentic > Sediment... | reverse complement strand
CCTTCCAATCGGGGCAAGTTTAAGACCCGATGAGCTGTCCTAACACCGTAACCATCTCGAGGGGCAACACCTTCGCCTGCGTCTTCTCCTGGACGCCGGGTGCTTCTGGTCCGGCCAACCTCCTGACAACCACGATCACCTCGACCTTCGAGGACAAGCAGTTCAATCAGTACGCGATGACCGTCACCAAGGCGGGCGACGGCCTGTCCTTCACCGTGGCCTACACGGGTTCGACGGCGGACTGGGCCATCGGCGTCGGTCGCTGGGACATCAAGTTCGTCTTCCCCGGCTCCACGGTCAGCCGCTCCGAAATCTTCCGCGTCAACGTCATCGACTCCGTCACGGTCTAAGCCATGCCCGACGCGATCATCACGTCCACGGCCTCGACCTTCGGGACCATCTCCGGCACGTTTGCGGCGGACCAGTCGACCATCACGGGCACGGTTTCGGGCATCGTCCCCGGCACCCTCTCTGGTTCGGTCGGCGTCCCTGGCCCCGCTGGCAGTCCCGGCGCTCCTGGCGTTGGCGTGCCTGTTGGTGGCACGGCTGGTCAGTACCTCCAAAAGATTGACGGCGTCGACTATAACACCGACTGGGTCACGCTCAACCTGTCAGGCTATGCGCTGCTTTCGGGAGCTGACTTCACTGGCCGCGTCACCTTCCCAGGCATTATTAGTGACGGGTTCGTAAGCTTCTCTGGGGTCAGCATCAACACCACACCCGCCGATCCTACCGACAAGGTCGATGGCGACCTCTGGATTTACGATGACGAGGGAGACTCTCCGTCCAAGTTTAAGGTCTACCTAGAAGGCAATACGCAGAACATCGCCACCGAGTCTTATGTAGGTACTAATTTCGCCACAAAAATCTCCCCTGTCTTCACGGGCGACCCGAGGGCCCCGACCCCGCCCTCCGGCGATAACGATACCAGCATCGCCACCACGGCCTTCGTCAAGGCGCAAGGCTACGCCCCTCTCGCGTCCCCTGCCTTCACGGGCAACCCCACCGCCCCGACGGCGGCCCTTGCGGACAACGATACCTCCATCGCTACGACCGCCTTCGTCCAGCAGGAACTCCTGTCGGGCACGGCCAACGCCCGCAACCTCGAGGTCTACGTCCGCAACCAGACCGGCTCGACCATCCCTGCCGGGGCCATCGTCTACATCAACGGCGCCACGGGCAACCGCCCGACGATCACGCTCGCCCAGGCTAACAACGACGCGAACTCCGCTCAGACCTTCGGCTTCACGAAGGCCGCCATCGCGAACAACGGCTTCGGCTTCGTCATCGTCCGCGGCGAGTGCGAAGCTTTGGACACCTCGGCGCTGACCGAAGGCGTGCAGCTGTACCTCTCCCCGACGACCGCCGGTGCCTACACGACCACCAAGCCCTCCGCCCCCCAGCACCTCGTCTACGTCGGCATCTGCGTCCGTGCTCACCCGACGCAGGGTGTAATCCTGGTCGCTGTGCAGAACGGCTACGAGCTCGAGGAACTGCATGACGTGGCAATCGGCACGCTGGCCAACAACGACCTGCTGGCCTACGAGTCCTCCACCGACCTCTGGAAGAATAAGACCTTCAGCGCCCTCGGCCTGCTGACCTCGGCTGACGCGGCCTCGACTTACCTGACCTCTGCCACCGCCGCCTCGACCTACCAGACAATCAGCGGAATGTCGTCCTACCTTACGACCGCTTCGGCTGCCTCGACTTACTTCACGATTGCCAGCGCCGCAAACAAGGCCGACCTCGCCAGCCCGACCTTCTCCGGCACGCCTTCCCTGCCGACTGGCACGATTGCCGTCACCCAGACCGCTGGCAATAACACGACCGCTGTCGCGACTACGGCCTTCGTCACCGCGGCGGTTCCGGCGTTTGCGACCGCGACCAACGTCATCAACGATCCGACCAGCACCACCCTGGCGCTGAATCCGTCGAACATTCCCTTCCTGTTGGCGAACGGCAATTACAGGAATTATTGCAGCCTGACTATCAACGCCATCAGCGGAAGCGCCGGCGTTACTCAGTTCGGTCCTGCTCGCGAGCTTTACACCACCTCGACATCCGTTGCTGGTCGGGCTACTTGGTTCTCTTCTTCCTATGCTGGCGACTTTGCAAACATCTCTTCGCCTTCCAATGCTCGAGTCATTAATTGGTCTAAGCGTGTATGGATTTTCGGTGTGGCTATCCTTGGCCGAGGTTCTTACCTCGGAAACGCCAACACCATCTGCCGCGTCAATCTCGGCGGACGCACTAGCAGCGCAACTGGAAACCTAACGACCAAGGGTATCGGATTCTTCAAGGTCGGCGGCACTTCCACGTTCGTAAACCTTACCGTGCACAACGGCACGACACTGACCAACGTGGCGACCTCTGTGACCGTAGCCAGCGACGCCTCAGTTCATTATATCATCTACTCTGACGGCGCAGGCAACGTGCAGCTCTACCTCAACGGAACGCTGGCCGCTTCGACCACTGCTGGTCCTACGGGTGACAGCACTGCGGGCGCAAACATCTACGAAGAGCAGCTAGAATCGGCAACGTCCAACGGCGCACTTTCCTCCATGCACGTAGCCGGCGCAGGCGTCTATATCCAGCGATGAACTACACCTATAAAGTCTCCATGAGCGGCGTCCACCTTGCCGATCCCTATGCTTTCCTTAAGGCCGTGTTCCCTCAGTGGAATGGCGAGCCAGCCCAATCAAACGGAGCTTACGTCCAAGTCACCTTCGACACCCCGCAGACTCCCGCCGACCTCGGCCCTCTCGTCAAAGTCGAACTCATTTCAAACCTATGATCACCCACCTCCTCGCCCTCGTCGTCGGCTTCGTCGCCGGTGCCCTCGTCTTCCGCAAGCACGCCGTCAAGGCCAGCGAGCTCGAAGCCAAAGGCCGTCAGGCTCTCGACGCCCTCAAGGGCAAGTAAGCCGTGCGCCTGCTCCTGGTCATCGCCGCCTTGGCCCTGACCGGGTGCAGCCTGTTCCGCTCGTCGCCGGCGGACGCTCCCCTGCCCAAGCAGCCGGACGCCCCGACGACTCCTTCGGTCGTCCAGACCCTAGGCAAAGACCTCGACAAGACGGATCACCGCGTGGCCGCGTCCCTCGTCGCTATCGAGCGCAACGCCGACAAGCCAAAGGTGGTCGTGGCCGAGTCCCGCCTAGCCCAGTCCTATCTGCCCCAGCCCCCCGAGGCTGACATCGCCTTCGCTATGGCCCGGGCCACCAAGGCCGACCCTATCGACTACGCCAAGCAGATGGAGTTCGGACGCAAACTCGCCACCGCCGTCAACCGTGCCTGGGAGAAACTAGAAGCCGACCAAGCCGAAGCCAAGCGAGTCTCCAGCCTGAAGGACAAGCGTATCGAAGACCTGACCGCCGAGGTCGTGCGCGTGAAGCAGGAAGCCTCGAACAACGTCTGGACGCTGACGGGTGCGGGCCTCGCCGTGATCGGTGCGCTTACGACCGCCTTCATGGGACCGCGTATCGGCATCCCGCTGCTCTTGTGCGGGGCGTTCTGCGGTTCCGTCCCCTTCATCATCGACTCGCCGTATTTCGAGTACATCGCCGGCGGTACGCTCCTGGTCTGCTCCGGCCTTGGCCTTTGGTGGCTGGCCGACAAGGTGCGCGACTCGGTCAACAAGCCTAACGACGATGTCCCGCCGCAAGCCTAAGCCAGTCAAGGTCGTCTGGCGCAAGTTAGGCCGCGAGCGCGCATGGGGTCAGGCCACGATCGGCGAAGACCTCATCGAGATTGACCCCCGCCTAGGTGCGAAGCGTCAGCTCGAAGTGCTCTGCCACGAACAGGTCCATCTGCTTTTCCCCGGGCTGTCCGAACCCGATGTGGACAAGGCCGGCAAAGCCCTCGCCAAGATGCTCTGGGCTCAGGACTACCGCCGCGTCCTGCTCAACCCGAACGCCAAGCCTCCCCGCATCTCGTGAGCGCCGCCCCCTTCAACCCCGAGGACATCCCGAAGGAGGTCAAGGACGGCCTCGTCGCCTCCATCCTTGGCGGCCTCGCGATGACGGCGCGGCTCCTGCTGTCCACCGAACCCGTGTCCCTAGGCTGGGTCGTGCGCCGTGTCTGTGCCGCCGCGATCACTGCGGCCTTGGTCGGCTACGCCATCCAAGAGCACATTCAAAGCCCGGGCCTGCGGATGGGCGTCGTCGGTGCGGCAGGCTACGCGGCCCCCGAGTGTCTGGACTATCTGCTGAAGTACGTCAAAGCCCGCGGAGAAAAGGAAGTCGCCGCGGTCGCTGGCAAACCCTCCAAGCCACATGGGAAAGGCAAAGCCAACAAGCCAGCAGCCAAGCGGGGGAAGTAACCTCGTCTTGGCGGTCTGCCTGCTGACGGCCTTCGCGGGCCTGTCGGCGTTTGCGTCCGCCTACATCGCCGGCGTGGTCCTCGACTTGCTCCAATCCCGAGACGCCCTGGTCATGATCGTCACCGATGCGGGCATCAAATCGGACTCGGTCAGCGTCGAGCAGGGTCTGTCAGCTGCGACCCTTGCGCTGAAAGCCGTCCGCGACCTTGGCTGGGCCTTGGCCGTGGGGTGCCTTGGGGTAGGGGTAGCGGTCTTCATACGCTCCCGCCGTCAAAACGCCTCCTAGGGCAAGCCAGAGGGGTCTAACAACCGCTTGACAGGGCAGGCTAGGGTGGCATCCTGTACCTATCCGGCGAGGGGTACGCTTAATATGGCGGGCCTTTATGACCTGGGGGCTTAAAATCCTAGACCCTTGAATGAGGGTCGCAGGGTTTGTTGGGAAAGGTGCTTGACGAATGCGGAACAGTCCGCCAAGGTCATTGACGCACCACCAAACACATGAAGTCCCTCATCGCCCTCTCGTTCCTCATCATCTTCGGCTGGCTGGCCGTCGTCACCTTCTGCGGCCCGGAACTCTACCGCGCCATCAACGGCCCCGAGCCGGTCAAGGCCAAGGCCATTCGCCGCTCCCGCTAATCTCCACCCACCATGCCCAACGCCAACCACCCCTACACCGACCACCTCACCTTCGCTGGTCGGCCTATCCCCCTCAAGCGACCGATGGCCGTCTATGCCGCCGTCCGCTTGCAGGCTATCCTCCCGCAGATCGCCGCGCTCAACGCCGCCGGCAAGACGCAGGCCGACGCCGCCGCCGCCCTCGGCACGACCGTCTGCTCCCTCCGCAAGTGGATTGAAATCACCGGGACTACTTGGACGAACCTCAAGGTCCGTGGACCGTACAAGACCCGCGCCTAATGCGTTACCTCTCCGTCTGCTCGGGCATGGAAGCCGCGTCCGTCGCGTGGCATCCCCTCGGCTGGCAGCCTGTCGGCTTCTCCGAGATTGAACCCTTCCCCTGCGCTATCCTCAAACACCGCTTTCCCAACATCCCTAACTATGGCTCACTCACCGAATACAAACAATGGCCCCTTGAACCCGGAGCAATCGACCTTCTGGTCGGCGGGACTCCTTGCCAGTCCTTCTCCGTCGCCGGACTCCGCAAAGGACTCGATGACCCACGCGGCAACCTCGCCCTCGTCTTTCTTGGACTCGCTGATAAGCTCAAGCCCAGATGGATCGTCTGGGAAAACGTGCCAGGTGTCCTCAGTTCAGCGGGTGGACGGGATTTTGGTTCCTTCCTCGGGGCGTTGGTCGAACTCGGGTATGGGTTCGCCTACCGAGTGCTGGACGCTCAACACTTCGGAGTCCCGCAGCGTCGCCGTCGAGTCTTCGTTGTCGCGTGTCTTGGAGACTGGCGTGCTCCCGCCGAGGTTCTTCTTGAGCCCGACTGCGTGCGCCGGGATACTAAGAAGGGCCGAGCGAAGGGGCAAAGCCCTGCCGCCGGCGCTGGAACAAGCCCTGCGGCAGGCTGCTGGTGGGACGGAGGCCAAGTAAGCCAGACCCTCGACGCGGTGCTTGCGAAGGGCCAGACCATGCCGGAGAAGAACAGGTTCCTAACGGTGCTTCAGCCTATCTCCCATTGGGACGGCGGTGACGTCCATCCGACGCTCAACCAGTCAGCCAAGGGCAGCGGTGGGGTCGGATCGTCTAATCAGGAACTGTTCAGCCAAGGCGGTGCTTACCTCGTGCCGGGTCAGCCGACCCCCTTCCGCAAATCCAAGCAAGCCTGCTCCACGACCGACAACGAGACTTGGGTTCCCGCCGACGCCAGCAACACGCTGAACAACTTCGACCTCGGCGACACCCGGACGACTCATGCCGTCGTGCAGCCTGTCGCCATCCAAGGGACGATCATCGGCAGAGGCGAGAACGCCGGCCCGCAAGGCACAGGTGCGACCGAAGGCGGCCCGATGTTCACGCTGACCAAGACTGACATCCACGGCGTCTGCCATCAGATGCCCGGTTCCGTCGCCCCGACGATCGGAGCAAGTGGCCCGCCCTACTCCCGCACCGGCAACGAACGGGTCGAGGCCGAGGCTTTAGCCGTGACCTTTCAACCTGGCAACCTACGCCGAGACGCTGGCGCAGATCCGTCTACTACTACTACTACCCTCAAGGCTTCGGCTGGAGACCAGATGCCGCACATTGCTTACCCAACTGCCGCGGCTTTTAAGAGCGGACAGGGAGCAGCATCTCGTAGCATCGGATGGGACGAGAACGTAAGCCCGACACTTCCCGCTAACGCTGGCGGCAATACAGCCCCCGCTGTCATCGGGACTATGACCGCCATGGCCGTCCGCCGCCTCACCCCGGTCGAGTGCGAACGACTCCAAGGCTTCCCAGATAATTGGTCCCGCATCTCTTGGAAGGGCAAGCCCGAGGAGGACTGTCCCGACGGCCCGCGGTATAAGGCTTGCGGGAACTCCATGGCAGTCCCAGTCATGCGCTGGATCGGTGAACGCATCGCCGCCGTTGACTCTACCCTTCCTTCCCATGCCTGACCCATCCCACCGCCCATACAAACCCATGACCATCATCCGACCCCACGACAAGCCCGCCCTCTGGTGGCTCTTCCCCTGGAGCTACGCCCGCACCCTGCACAGCGCCGCCAACGCCCTCCGAGCCCTCACCGATCGGCAGGACAAGGCCCTCGAGATGCAGGCGCACATCATCGTCGACCAGTCCGAGGAGATTACGAACCTCCGGCAAGAGGTCGCCCGCCTCGCAGGTTCCCGCGACCACTGGCTGGCCAAGCATGACCGGGCCTACGCCGTGGCCATGCACAACGAGAAGGTCATCGCCGAGATGGAGGCCCGAGGGTATGTCCGCCTTTAAGCACCTCGACGGCATGGTCGCCCTGCTCTCCGAAATCTACGAGATTAACGAGCGCGTGATGTGCGGAGACATCTGCTCCGCGAAGACCGCTATCGCCTCGACCAAGATGAAGAAGCTGCTGAACCATTATCACGAAGCCCTGCACGAGGACGGGGCCAGCAAGGTTTCGCTCCAAGCTTACGTCGCCGCCGGCGGCTGGGTCGGCATCACCTACTCCTACGAGGTCGACGGCTTCGAGGTCGCCGGATCACAAGTCCCGAGACGCGTATGAGCGAACACGATAACGACACCTGTCCGCATCTTGTCCGGGCAAGCCTGCTTGAAGCCGAGGTCGCCAGCCTCAAGGCCGACGCACAATTGGTAGTCAAGCATCTCGGTGAGGCTTGTGCGGATAACCTACGACTCAAGGCCGACGTGGTCGAACTTGCCGATGCCCTCAAGTTGGCTTCGGAGGTTGGCATCAAGGTCGCCGATGAAGTGACCCGCCTCAAGGCCGAGGTCGAGCGGCTCCGCAACCTGTTCGCCGACACGGAACGCCTGATGCTCCTCGACGGCGAGTATGAAGCCGCCAAGGTCGGCACCTACGCCCGCCTCAAGGCCGGGGATGAGATGGCTGAAGAAATCATTGGCTGTTATGAGGGGGAAGGATATGACCCAGCAGACTCCGAAACCCTCCCCAAGTGGAACGCAGCCAAGGAGGGCAAGCAGCCATGACCCTCAACCAGCGCTTCAGCGTCGTCGCCCTGCTCCTGCTTGGCCTCAACGCCCAAGCCAAGACCGACGCGGCCTTTCTCTCCGCCGTTGCCGAGGTCGAGTCCGGGCACAACCGCAAGGCCATCGGAAAGGCCGGCGAGCGTGGGATGTATCAGGTCGGCAAGGAGGCATGGGACGACGCCTCCGCCCGCCTCAAGGCCGAAGGACACTACGCCTTCCCTTGGTCGAAATGGCGGGACGCTACCGCTCAGGACATGGTCGCCGCCTCTCATCTCCGCTGGATCAGGTCGAACTTCCACCGCATCGGCATGACCAACCCGACCCCCGAACAGATGGCCCTCGTCTGGAACGTAGGCTGGACCGCCGCCCGAGAGCGTGCCTTCCGCCCTAACGACTACGCCTTCCGCGTGGCCAATCTTTTCCGCTTGTCCCCGCACCCTCGTTAAAGAGTCTTTCCCAATGGCATCCCTCCTTGTGGCAATCGACCCTGGCGTGAACGGTGGCATCGTCTGGTCGGTCGACGGTGATCCTGTCGAGTGCGCAAAGATGCCCGGATCGGATGTCGAGGTCTGCCAACTGCTCGCTGACTTGAGCTGCAAGGCCAAGGACGCGGAACTCTTCCTCGAAGAGCCTCCCCTGTTCGCCGGCAAGAACATCCCCGGCTCGGCCATCGGCAAACTGATGTGGAACACGGGCGTCCTTTACGGCGCCGCCGTCGCCATGGGCTGGAAGATACACCGCATCCGTCCCGCCATCTGGCAGAAGGCCCACACCTGCGGCACGAAGGGCGAACTGTCCTCGACCCAGTGGAAGAACAAACTCAAGGCACGCGCTGCCGAACTGTTTCCGACTGTCGACGTCACCCTCTGGAACGCCGACGCCCTCCTGATCTACGACGCCGCCACCCGCCGCGTCATCAACTGAGTTTACATAACTCAGACACCCCCCGACTTTTGTAAACTCTCCCCTCATGAAGAAAGACCCGAAACTCCCCGCCGACTACCGCATCATTGCGGACTCGTCCTACATCGTATTACCCGACCAGAAGGTCGCCCGCCTGCTCACGCCCACCGTCCGCAACGGCGTGACCTACTACAACCTCTTCGTCCCTGGCTACACCCGGATGTCCCTCGCCGACATCGAAGCCACCATCAAGGCCGGTGAAGTCGCCAAGGCTGACCAGCCCACCAAATAATCTCCCACCATGAGCACCACGCCCAAAACCCAAACCGCCACTGGCTCCCTCGTCGCCGCGCTCGCAGAGCTCGACAACGTCAAGGCCAACAAAATCAACCCGGCCTTCAAAGCCAAGTACGTCTCCCTCGACGCGCTGCTCGACGCCATCAAGCCCATCCTGCTCGACCACGACCTCGCTCTGATCCAGACGCTCGTCTCCGAGGACGGCAAGGTCGGCGTGTCCACCGCGTTCCTCCACGCGTCGGGCGAGCGCTTCGACTTCGGCAAACTGATGGTCAAGGCTGACGGCCTGACCGCCCAGCAGATCGGCGGAGCCATCACCTACATCCGCCGCCAGTCCATCCAGACCGCCTGCGGCATCTCGGTCGACCTCGACGATGACGGCGCCGTGGCCTCTGGCTTCCGCCCTGCGGCCTCCGTGGCCTCCGCCCCTAGCCCTGCCACCCCTCGCCCCCTCACCCGATGAGCCAGCCCGAGTTTGACCCCTTCGACCCGGTCAGCGCCGCCATGCGTGCCATGCACCAGGGCAATATGCTCGACGCCAAGGATGCCCGCATCCATCAGCTCGAGGAACGCCTCGAAACCCTCCGCGAGGCCGGCGACGCGCTCGCCTATTGCTTCCGACACGCCCAGTCCGTCACCCCGGAGGAAGTCATGGACGCCATGCGCGAATGGCAGGAGGCCCGCAACCATGCCTAACAACGAAGAGGTCTGGGCTGATGCCTGCCGCCGTGCCGAGAAGCGCTGCGAAAACCAAGCCCAGACCATCGCCGACCTTCGCTATGCCGGCGACGAACTCGCCCGCGTCATGGACGACATCCTCGGCTCCGGCATGATCACCTGCCAAATCTCCCGCGCCGTGATGACCGCCACCGTGGCCCGCTGGAAGAACGCCAAGACCGGCCAATGACCCAACGCGGCCCCAGCAGGAAGAACACGGCCTTTATCAAACGAAGCCTGACTCCTGCCGAGGCCGCCTTCGTGGCGAATGAACTCGCCATGGCCCAGTCCCGCTGGGATTACCTCTTCTCCCTGAACAAATGGAACGCACCCACGCCACCCCCAAAGGCATCCTCACGATCGCCAAGACCGTCCCGGGCCAGTACGCCCTCCTCCTCTTCCTCGACGGCTTCCCCTATGTCGAGCTCACGGCCCGCAAGTCGGCGGACTACCTCTGCGAACTCAACGCCTGGAAGCGCAAGACCTACCCGTCGCTCTCCCGGTCCGACGTCCGCTTCTTCACGCTTGCCCCGAACGGGGAAATAAAGGAACTTGCCTTCAACCGATGACCAACCGCGACAACATCAAGCGCCTAGTGGAGAACATCACCGGCTGTCTCGCCACCGTCCAGCACATCGCCGGACGCTACGAACAGCACGACGCCGACATCATCACCCTCTCTGACCTCAACCGCTCCGCCATCACGGAGTTGCAGGTCTTCCGCGATCACATCGAGACGGCTGATGAGGCCGCCGCCGTGAAGCCCCTGCATGACCGGGTGCATGTCCTGGTCGTCCAGCTGCGCGTCCTGCGGAACACCCTTGAGCAGATGGAGAACGCCGCGGAGAAAGCCCTTGAGGATGTCCGCCACATCTCCGCCTCCGTCGAAGAAGCCGACCCCGAAGATGACAGCCTGTGAACTGTGCAAGGGGGCTTGCTGTGAAAGCATCCTCATCCCTATCGACGCCAGCCCGACCACGACGGAGTTTTATTCCGCCCGTGGCGAAGTCTTCCAGATTGTCGGACGCACCTTCGCCGAACTGCCTAGCCGATGCCCGCACCTGTCAGGCTCCGGCAAGTGCAAGACATACAGCAACCGCCCTGTCGCTTGCTCCCGCTTCGCCGTGGGCTCGACCATGTGCGTGACCGCCATCCAGCGCCGTCGCCCCGATCAGGCCGACGCCATCATGGCCTTGCTCTAATTTCCCACCAACCCAGAACACCAAACACCGAATACCAATGCCCGACCTCATCACCGAACGCGTCATCTATGACGGCATCCAAGCGCTTAACCAGAGCGGCGCCAAGGAACTGCTCAAGTCCCCCGCCCACTACCAGGCGTATCTCGCCCGCACCCGCGAAGAGTCCAAGGCTCTCCGGGTCGGCACCGCCGTCCACAAACTGGCCCTCGAAGGGCTGGACGCATACAACGCCACCCACGCCATCGCCCCCGAAGTGGATAAGCGGACTAAGGAAGGCAAAGCGGCCTTTGCTGAGTTCGCCACGGCCAACGAAGGGAAGGCCATCCTGACCGCCGATGAAGGCGCCTTGGTCGACGCTGTCTCCAACGCCGCGATCGGCTGCATGAAGGAACACGGCATCGTCCTCTCCAAGACCGAAGTCATGTTCACGGCCTTCCTCGGTGACGTCTTGGTCAAATGTGCAATCGACGGGATTTCTGAAGACGGCTATATCTACGACCTAAAAAGTTGTGAGGATGCCAGCCCTCGCGGATTTTTGGCAGCCTGCCGTAAGTATAATTACCCCCTGCAAAGTTACTTCTATCGCCACGCCGTCGAGGCCGCCTACAAGTGCCGCGTCCTTGGTTTCCGCTTTATCGCCGTCGAGAAGGAGCCGCCCTATGCGACCGCCGTCTATGAGCTGGGGCCGGAACTGATGACGAACGCCGCGTTCGACTTCGAGCGGGCCATCAAACTCTATAAGGATTGCACCGCCTCGGGCGAGTGGCCCGGCTACCAGAAGGAGATCACCACCATCGACCTCGCCGCCAAGCCCAGCGCCGCGACCAACATCTCCTTCGCCTAATCTCCCACCATGGAACCCAACAACGACCGCCCGCCCCTCAAGTCCATCGAAGTGAATGGCACCTATAAACTGAAGCTCATCAAGCCGAAGTTCGAGAAGGTGAAGCACAACGAGGACGGCACCTCCTCCGCCCGCCTGTTCTTCCTCGACGACCAGGGCAACTGCCTGTCGAAGTCCTACGGCTCCAAGTATGGCAAGCCCCTCGCCATGCTCATCGGCAAGTTCTCCGGCAAGTTCACCGAAGAGCTGCGCTTGGACGCGACCCCTGCCGAGTTCATGCAGTACATCGAACCCGCCTGCGGCAAGACCTGCCTGATCGGCGTCGAGGCCATCCCGAACGGCGAGTGGAACGGCAAGCCCCAGTTCAAATACAAGCTGACCTTCCCCAAGGGCGGCCAGAAGCCCATCGTTCCTGAGTCCCACACCGAAGCCCCGCCCTTCTAGTCCATGACCGAGGCACCCACGCCGATGGCCGCACCGACCCTCGTGCTGATTTCTGGGTTCGCTAGGGCCGGGAAGGACACTCTCGCCTCCGGGCTTCTCGAGTGGTCCACCCGCCCCGCCGAGCACATCAACTTCGCCGACGCCCTCAAAGAGGCCGCGAACCATTACATGGATTACCTCGGCCTAGAGGGCGACTTCTTCCGCGAGGACTTCAAGGTCGATAACCGCGACTTCCTCGTCAACGCGGGCAAGTTCGCACGGCGCCTAGATAAGGACGTCTTCGCCCGCCACTTCGCCAATTGGTGCCCGGTGATGAAGCACCATGACCAGCCCTCCCCCGAGACGGTCGTCTGCTCAGACTGGCGCTACATCAACGAACTGCGGGTCTGCCAAGACATCCTCTGGGAGAAAGGCTGGAAGGTCCGCACGGTCTACGTCTCGACCGCTGGCGTCGGCCCGGCGAACGACGAAGAGCTCGACAGCATCGCCGAGATACGCGCCGCCCACCTGTTTGACCAGGAGTACATCTTCAAGCCTGACGCCCGTAACCAGATCATGTCCGAAGGACGCATCCTCGCCAAGTCATGGAGACTCTGACCCCCGAGACCATCAAGTGGGGTATGCGTATCGGCATCGCCCCTGACCGCATGGCCTTCCTCGCCTCCTGCCCCAAGTTCACGGTCTGCCACGGCAACCGCAAGTCCGAGCGCAACGTGAAGGACAACCCGAACCATCACCTCCAGCGCCTTGGCTCTTGCTGGTGGTTTCGCCTGCGTCGACGCGGCAAGGACATCGTCGAGAACATCGGCGGCGATCTGACCACGGCCCGCAAACGCCGTGACGAAATGCTTGCGGCCTTCGATGCCGGCAAGCCCATCCCTTACCTCGCCAACAAATGAGCACCCCGACCCGCTTCGTTGCCTTCGGCGACAACCACGGCGACATGGCCGACGAGAACGCCGTCGAGGCCCTCGTCGAATTCATCAAGGACTACAAGCCGACCGTGCGCGTACACCTCGGCGACTGCTTTGACTTCCGATCGCTCCGCCGTGGAGCCGGGCAGGATGCCGAAGGCGCTGAGTCCCTCATCTCCGACATCGAGGCCGGTGAACACTTCCTCGAGCGTACCAAGCCCACCGTCTACCTGATGGGCAACCACGAGCACCGGGCCCAAGCCCTCCAGCATACCTCGGGCTCCGCCCTGGTACGCGACTACTGTGCCGACCTAGAGGCCCGCATCAAGACCACCGCGAAGAGCTGCGGAGCCAAGACCATCCTGCCTTACCACGCCGAGAAGGGTGTCTACCGCCTTGGGCAGGTCGCCTTTATCCACGGCTACGCCCACGGCCTGAACGCCACCGCAGAGCAGGGCAAGCACTACGCCGACCGAGGCGGCGCACTGATCCACGGACACACGCACACGCTCGCCCAGGTAAACCTGACCAAGGCCGAAGGCGGCGCGGCTTTCTCCGCCGGCTGTCTCTGCCAGAAGGACGCCATGGCCTACGCGTCTCACCGACTCGCCACCTCCCGCTGGGGCTCAGGCTTCGCAGCTGGCTGGGTCGACGGCAAGGACTGGAAGGTCTGGCTCGTCCACCGCGTCGGCTCCCGCTGGGTCTGGACGACCGACCTCAAGGTCTTCACCCCGAAGGCCCGATGAAGCGCTTCGACGCCCACGCGCTGCTGGCCGCCCTCAAGGACGAGCCAAGGGAAGACCTAGACGGATGGATCAGGACTATCGACGTCGCCCCGCTCCTCGGCCTGAAGACCCTCGCCGGTGTTCGCGGCCCCATCGCCCGCATCGTCAAGGCAGGCTTCGCCGAAGAGCGTCGCGTCAAACATCACCGCCTAGTCTATCGCCTGTCGCCCCGCTTCAAGACCTGGGCGAAAGCCCACGAGGCCGCCCTAGCCCTCGAAGCCTTCAAGAGCCCCGCAGGCTGGGTCACGCTCACGCAGTACGCCCGCAAGAGCCGACGCACCGTCCGCGGCATCCAGTACCGTATCGACGGCGCTGACATCGCCCGCAAGGTCTTCCGCACCCCTCGCCCTGTCCCTCATTACCGCAAGACCGACCTCGACCGCATCCTACGCAAAGCATCTTGACCAAGGGCACCCACGCCCCCAAACCCCAACCCTCTCTTCCATGACTCCTCCGAACAACGTGCCGGCGGAACGCCACCTCCTCGGTGTCCTTCTCCGTGACGCGCTCCCTTTCCCTGCCGACCTATCTCACGACGACTTCTTCGAGCCCGCCCACGCTGACATCGCCCGGGCCATCTGCTCGCTTCAGCTCGACGGCATGGTCGCCGACGAACTTACCGTCACCGAGCGACTCCGCTTTGACCGATCGCCAGTGGACGCCACAAGCATCTCGCTCCTAGTCACTGAATGCGGTCAATCGACATATCGCCCCGAACACGTCGACATCATCCGGCGCATGGCGACCTTACGCGAGGCCGCCAACCTCGCAGGACACGCCTTAGACCCGACCACCGACCCGGATGTCCTGCTCGACCATTATGCCCGCCTCGCCGACAAGCGCAAGGGCTCAAAGGTTAAGCACGGCCCCAAGCGCATGGCCTTCGACGACCTGATGGCCTTCGACCGCAAGGACGACCCGAACACCGTCCTCGGCAACCGCTGGCTCTGCAAGGGCGGCTCCCTTCTGATCGTCGGCCAGTCCGGCACGGGCAAGTCGTCCCTGATGATGCAGGCCGCAGTGCATTGGGCGTTAGGCCGTGACTTCTTCGGCATCAAGCCAGCCCGACCCCTGCGGGCCATCATCCTTCAGGCAGAGAATGACGCGGGCGACGTGTCCGAGGCTTTGCAGGACGTCGTGGCAGGTGCCTACCTCGACAGCCAGGAGCGTGACCAGCTGCGGGAGTCCCTCGCCATCTTCCGCGACACCGTCAGCACAGGCACGGCCTTCACCGCCGCCCTCGCCGACCTAGTCCGCGAACACCGGGCAGACATCGTGTTCGTCGACCCGCTGCTCTCCTTCGCCGGCATCGACGTGTCCGACCAGGAGCAGGCTTCCAAGTTCCTGCGCCATGACCTCGCCCCGATCCTGCTCGAGACAGGCGCCGTCCTCGTAGCCATGCACCACACCGGCAAGCCCAAGGCCGCCAGCGACAAGGAAGGCCACACCGTCGCCGACCTAGCCTACGCGGGCCTAGGGTCGTCCGAGTTTACGAACTACTTCCGCGAGGTCGCTGTCCTCTTCCGATGTCAGGGCGACGAGCCGATCTACAAGTTCGGCCTGACCAAGCGCCGTGGCCGTGCCGGCCTCCGAGACTCCGAAGGTCAGTTTAAGGGCGAGATACACATCCGCCACGCCGCCGAGAAGGGGGTCATCAGGTGGGAATACAGCCAGCCCCCCTCCCAAAGTGGGGTTGAGGTCGCCCCAAGGGATGCCCATTCCAGCCCCGCCAAGGGGTCGCCAAGGCGTTTGAAGGTCAACTGAGGGTCAACACCCGTACCCCCACCCTAAAGCCAATGCTAAATCCCTTATCAACATCCGACTCAACTTCCGTCCCATGTACTTCGTACAAGGGTGACTCTAGTCTCACCCCTTGTCGCTTACGCTCGGGGTTCGACCGAGTCTCTGGCGAGGAGGCAAGTCTACTGCGATGACCAAACCGAACCGTACTAAAGCGCGGAGAGGATGGATCCTGCGTAAGCTGAGCCTGACCAGGTACAGGCAGAAGGCTTGGAGGGAACAGCCTGAGAGGATGGAGCATATCCGGCAGCAGGCCACCGATGCAGCCAAGGCAGTCAAGGAAGAGAAAGACAAGGCGCTCAGGGAAGTCATCAGCACATGGCCGGCGAAGATGACATCAGCCGAACTCAGGGAGATCGTGGAGCAGACGCTTGAGTATGATGGCAGGTATACCTCACTGACCTATCGCTTCACTCGTAAGGCCATGCTCAGGTACGACACTGACGGATACTGGCACAACCTTTGCCACTTGCCCGCCGAGTAATATCCTTTCCACTACAGTGCGTGACCAAGGCCAGCATCAACGACCTCTCTGCTCCGGCTAGGGATGCGAAGAGCTTTGACGCTTGGTTCTTTGCCCAGCCGAAGAAGGTGCAGGAGAAGATGCGCGAGAACGGCGTGCTGCCTTACCGCGAGATGTCGCAGTCTCGGCATGTGTTCCAAGTGGACGCCAATCATCCTGCCTGGTCTACGAAGGACGGTGACAACCTACGCAAGGAGACAGAGGCGTTTATAAGTAGGGACCACGTAGGGGTAATGCTGAAGGGCTTCATCGACGCGCTGGCCGCGACGGACAACTTCGCCTTCCGTCGTCACGTCGAGACGGTGAGGTGGGCGCTGTCCCTGCCCGGATGCCTGGACTCCCGCACGATCGGGAAGATGTACGGACGCTCTCACTTCTGGATGCGTAGCCGAGCCAAGGAAATCCAACGCGCCGTAAACTCTGATGCGGTCGGAATGTTCCCGCACGTTAATGCCAGACGCGACAAACATAAGCAGGCCCGCCCCCGCCCTGCCCCGCACAACCCGTGAAAACAGCCCATATACCCCCCTTAAGGAGTCTCCTAGACCCCCCCCGCCTTCACGCGTGGCCCGACACCACGGCCTTTTTTTACAAGTCCGTGTGACAAGAGAGACCTGTTGACAATGAAACCCTGTGATTCGAAAACCCGGCAGCTCGCCGAACTGGCGCGGTTTGAAAAAGCCAAGCGAGACGCAGTCATCGTCGAAACTTACCTGCGATGTAGAACCATCCACGCCACGCGTCAGGCGCTAGACTTCACGCATTCACGCGAGGTCGTGCGTAGGGCCATCTCCAAGGCCGGGGTCTACGACAAGTCCAATCGGGATCAGGTGCTTATTGCGAAGTTCAAGCCAAGCCCGAAGAAGTCGAAATGGGATGACCGAACCTATTCAAAGTCCCATGGCTCCGAACTTCATATGCAGACCGAAGCAGAACAGATGCTAAAGGATGCCTGCGTCGCATATCCCCGCCACATTCAACGCGAAGTCCAAGTTCCCGGTTGCCAGATGCGTGCCGACCTAGTCGGGTTCAATTGGGCAATAGAGACGAAGAAGGAGTGCAGTTCGCAAGGTATGCTTACAGCCATGGCTCAGTGCCTGGTCTACCGAAAGCACCTCAACAAGCGCCACGTCTGCATCATGCTTCCCGACGATCTGGAGCCCGCTTCCTTCTATGTCAGTGAATGCCTATCCTATGGCATCCCGGTCATCAAGATGTCGCAACTTATCTGGTGGGTGAACACCGTCCAAAACGATGCCCAGCCAAACTGACATTGCCGAGGCCCTCGGCCTTACGCGTCAGCGCGTCTCCATCCTGGTCAAGAAGGGGATGCCCATCGACTCAGTCGAAGCGGCCACCGCTTGGAGACAAGCGCAGGAAGATGCCCGGCTACGCAAGGCACCGATTGCCCCCGCGCAGCTCGACGACGGAAGCCTAGCCGACACAATCCTCGAGCACCGATCACTTGTCACCCGTGCCCGTGGCGTCTGGCTGGGTGCGATGGATGCGGGAGACCCCAATCAGGGAAAATACCAGTCGGCGTATAACTCCAGCCTGCGCTCCCTGATAAGCCTCGAGGAAGAGCAGGAACGCAGGCTCATCCTGGCTAAGGATTACATCTCGTCCCGCGAAGCCGGCGAAGCGATGCGCGAGTTAGCGGCAACGATGGTGAACCGACTCGACAAACTGGCGCTCGACGCGGCAGAAGGTTGCAACCCTGAAAACCCGGCCAAAGCGGTCAAGGTGCTCGAGGCTTGGGTGCGTCGGGTAAAGGCCGAACTCTCCCAAGATGACGAAGCGTAAGCGCAAGCCCAAGCGAAAGCCGATGCCAAAGCCTTCTCGCCCGCACAAAGACAAGCGGCCCAAGTGGTCGACCTTCTCTGACCGACTCTGGAAACTGCTGAAGGAGCACGGCCTCGACACATGAACAAGTCCGACCTGCTCCGCATCGGTCGGGAAGTCCTGCGTCCGTCCGACTCGGGCGACGTGGTCGAGTGGCTCGAGGACAACGTTCACGCCATCCCTGACTCACCGATGCCCGGGCCGTTCCGCTCCGACCGCACGCCGTGGATCGCGGAAGCGCTACGTATCGCCGCCGACCCCGAGACGCGTCTGCTCACCGTCCTTGCCAGCATCCAGTCAGGCAAGTCCCTCTTCGCCCGCCTGCTCACCTGTCACATCATCGTCAACGCTCCAGGGCCGACGATGCTTTTGCAGGCCACCGACCCCGAGGCCAAGGACTTCGCCCTGCGTTACCTCCGCCCGGTCTGGAACAACTGCCCGCCCGTCAAGGCTCGGCTTTCTCTCGAAGACCTTGACCGCTCGACGACCGCGGACTTTGACCGCATGACGCTTTACTGTCGCGGCATCTGGAACGAGGCCAACCTTCAGCGCCTGTCCTTGCGCTACGTTATCGCCGACGAGTGCTGGATGGCGCCGCCCGGACACTTGGCCGAAGCGAGCGCGCGCGTGACGGCGTTCGGCTGGATGGGCAAACGGGTGTTCATGTCACAGGGTGGTTCGGCTGGTCAGGAGTTCCATCAGCTGCACGAAGGCACGGACCAGCGTGACTGGAATATGCGTTGCCCGAAGTGCGACCACCTTCAGCCCTGGTTGTGGGAACAGATCAGGTTCCCCGAGGACGCGAAGGCCAGCGGGACGTGGGACTTGCACAAGGTCAGCGTCGGCACGACCTACGAGTGCGCGGGATGCCGGACGCACCTGCCCGACACGAACGCTTCCCGCCTCGAGGCCAATGCGCGTGGTGCCTTTGTGGCTACGGCCACGTCGTCCAACTCCGGGCACATCGGCCTTCACTGGAACTCGCTGGCCTCCATGAGCTGGGGCGAGCTTGGCGTTTTGATGCTGAAGGCCAAGGCATCGGCTGACGAATACGGCGACGAGGAACCGCGACGCATCTTCAAGCAGAAGCGGCTGGCCCTTCCCTGGAGCGAAGAGGGCGGCGAGATGGTATCGCTAGCCGAGGCCGCCAACTACAAGATGGGCGACGACTGGGACGCGGAGGCCGTGATCACCCCGAAGGCCAAAGTCGCCGACCGCGAAGGCGCACCGACCGGAAGCATCCCTTTCCGCACGATGGGCGTCGACGTTCAGCGCGGCCACTTCTGGGTGGTCGTCCGCCGTTGGTCGAAGACCGGGCATAGCCGCCTCATGGCCTTCGCCCGCATCGACTCATGGGGGAACGTCGAGGCATACGCCAAGCAGCACGGAGTCCATCAGGCTCTGGTGCTCGTCGACTCGGGTGACAATACGCAGGAGGTCTACCGCGAGACAGCCAAGCGCAACTGGAAGACGGCCAAGGGCTCGGGCTCTGACGACTTCGCGGTGACGTCCAAGGACGGCCAGACGACCCGCCGCTTCTATTCCGAGAAGCAGTCCATCGTCGTCCCTGGCATCCCGCAGCGGGCGACCCTGATCGTGCACTCGGCCACCGCCGGCAAGGATTTGCTCCACGGCCTGCGGGCTCGCCGCGTGTGGAGCTACTCCCTCGACGCGGGGGAGGACTTCGTATCCCAGCTGAATTCGGAAGTCCGCATCAAGGACCGCCGGACGGGCAAGCCCCAGTGGATACTTCCGCAGGGCAAGAAGGATAACCACGCCCTCGACTGTGAAATCCTTGCGCTACTCGCCGCCGTCCGCTGGGGCATCGCTGGTCGGGAAACTGCCGAAACCGACTTGCCTTCCGCATGAGCCCGGGCAACCTATCTGCAAGGGTACGGCGTTTAGTGTTGTGGGTGGAAGAGACTCATGG
>Ga0209229_10000287_pt1 | contig 20156 bp, 19 predicted proteins | sample SanBayMetagenome_FD_187466 | JGI IMG/M metagenome (GOLD analysis project Ga0209229, IMG submission 187466) | Freshwater and sediment microbial communities from dead zone in Sandusky Bay, Ohio, USA (SPAdes) (version 2) | ecosystem: Environmental > Aquatic > Freshwater > Lentic > Sediment... | reverse complement strand
GTGGGAAGACTTGTGCTATAGAAAATATACACCGGACTTTCTGCTTCCTAATGGTATTATTATTGAGACTAAGGGAATGTTTACTGCTAAGGATAGGCGTAAGCATACGTTAGTTAAGAAGCAACATCCGCATTTAGATATTCGATTTGTATTTACACGTAGCAGTAGCAGACTAAGTAAGCAATCTCAAACTACGTATGCTGAGTGGTGTGTTAAGCAAGGCTTTCTGTATGCAGATAAAAAGATACCTGAAGACTGGCTTAAAGAACCAAAGAAAAAAGATATGCCCCTAGAATTCAATCCATTTAAAGGAACTAAACATGAGTAATGCAATTAAAAAAGATGACATCGTACTAATCATTCGACCTAACTTCACTGAAGCCAAGTGGTCCGGTACTGTAGATCTTAATGTGATGTACATGCCATCCGATAAGTTAGACGAAGAGTCATACGAAGAACTCATGGGATTAATGCATGGGGTTATTACCTGTTTCCATTTACTCAATACCGATGCCGAGTTTGGTGAGAAGGTATCAGAAGAGATGGACAAGATGATTGAATCTGGTAAGTTGGTTGTGAGTCAGCTAGATGAGAACACCTTAGGTGAAGTCATTGACTTGACCGAGTGGACCCAGACACGGGGGAATGCATAATGGGAACCTTGGATGATCGTAACAAGCCAGTCCATCCGTTTAATACACGCAAGTCTATTGACGATTGTTCAGGGGAAGAGTGGAGTGCTGCAACTAGGGCATTCTGGGAAAGGATGGATGAAGATCCACAGTATCAAAAGCAAGAGAGTCTATTCGCTGGTGACTCTTTGTTTGATAATGTGGTAAGACAAGACGAAGATGAATACGCTGTCGAAGAAACTCAGCTTATGCTGGATGACGAGAAGCAGTTTGACAAGATCGTAGACGTGTTAGGTCCTTACGATGCCATTAGCTATTGTCATGGTGCTGCACTGGAGATCCTACTTAACTTAGACAACTGCTTAAACAATGCTGCAGCTATTCGTAAGGCTAGTCGTGCATTAGATCGTATGGCTAGGCTGACAGAAGAGACACGAGGAGTTTACTGGTGAGCACAGAACCTACTATCTTCGTAGAGGTACGCTTTGAATTGGTATTAGATCCAGAGTCTGTGCCCCCCACGTACAAAGATACCGACTACCTACAGGAAGTACTGCAAGAAGCAATCAAGGATGCAGTCTACGACATTGGTGCTGAAGAAGTTAATGAATTCTTTATTGAGCTGGAAACCGATCTATGACTGCTCCCGTCCGTAAGCGATTCGATAGAGAACTATTTAATGAAACAGATGGTACTGCTAGAGATTCCGCTAGGACGTACTGGACATCGTTAGGTCATACCGTGGAGGATCATCCTGATCGGTACGCAGTAGACTTAATTGTGGATACAGGAACCGAGACATTCTATTGTGAGGTAGAGATCAAGAAGGTATGGACAGGTGCTACATTTAAGTACGATACCCTGCAGATACCTGAGCGTAAGGCTAAGTTTGCTAAGCTAGATAAGCCAGCATACTTCATGATCTTCAACAAAGAACGTACTCATGCTTTTATCTGTAGCCACACAGCCCTACTCGAATCCCCAGTAGTTGAAGTACCTAACAAGTATGTATACAGTGGGGAATTATTCTTTCAAGTGCCGATTAGTAAGCTAGAACTAGTGGAGATACCAAGTGGCAACCCGTAAACACGAACAATCCCCACAAGATAGGATTGACAATCTACTATTAGACAATCATATGTTCTTCTTAAATGGGGACATTGATGTAGAGAATGTAGATCGATGCATCAAGTGGATTGAGTATGAGAACATAGATAGTACTAAGCCTAAGCTGCTGACACTGTATGTGAACACACCGGGGGGAGATCTGTATCAGACCTTTGCCTTGATCGATGTCATGCACAGTAGTAAACATCCTATCCGTACCATTGGACTAGGCAACATCATGAGTGGGGGTTTCTTAATTTTTGTCTGTGGTACCAAGGGTGAGAGATACATTGCTGCTAATGCAGGGATCATGTGTCACCAGTTATCCGATGACATTACAGACAAGTACCATGACATCAAGTCAGCAGTAAAAGAAGTAGAGAACTGTAATGCTAAGATGATTAAGATCTTACGTGATGCGACAGGCTTAAGTGCATTAAAGATTTCATCTAAGCTACTACCAGCAAGTGATGTATACTTGACTGCAAAGGAATTGATTCAATTGAAAGCAGCAGACTACATACTAGGAGAAGAGAATGGCACACCTGTCTGACGAATTGTTTGATGAGAGTATGGTAAAGTTAAAGAGAGCATTAGGGGTTGCTACCTGCGCCATGTCTGCAACTGCCAACTCGGAATGGCTTGATCATAAACCTGCTATCGAGTATGCTTTATGGCAAGTGCAAGAGAATCTATGTGATGTTATATTAGATGTAGAGGATGCAGTAGAGTACCATACCCAGTATAAGAAGTTAACACGGGTACATGCATTGCATGAAGCAGCACGATTAGTAGAACGATTTAATGATTCACCAGTAGTAATACCGTCAAGTGAAAGTTTTGCAACGGTCATAGCTAAGGCAATCAGGCAGTTAGCTACCACAAAAGAGGAGAATGATGATGAGTATGAAGACTAGTATTGCATTGGGCATGGCAGCAGTAACCGTGGGTCTTACCGGGTGTGCATCTTCACCCTATGGTTCCGAGTCTAAACTGGTAGTGCAAAAGAGAGCACAGGCTATGAGCAGACAAGAGGTTATCAATGCCGTACAGGATTGTGAAGCAGCTAAGATGAGACCCATTCTCATTATGGCTAAACGTAGGGTTAATGACTGGGATACAGATGTCATCATTGATGTGACCTGTGGACCACGTACTCAGACCTATTACTTTTAATATAATAAAAACAAATACATACGAAGGCAGTTGCTTTAGGAGGAATTTTAAGTATAACTAAAGGTCCCCCCGGGAGTACAGACTACACTGTGCTCCTATTTTTTTCAATAAAATCAACAACATAGGTACATTTCATGACGAAATACACAATGACTCCCTACAATGACTTCATTGCCAAGAGCAGATACTCCCGCTACATAGACGATCTTGGCAGACGAGAGCATTGGAGTGAGACAGTAACAAGATACTTTGACTTTATGACAGAGCATTTAAAAGCTAAAAAGAATTACACCCTGACTCCTGAGTTACGTGCCGAGTTAGAACAAGCAGTAAGAGATTTAGATGTAGTGCCATCCATGAGAGCCGTCATGACCTCGGGACCAGCACTAGAGAGACAGAACGTAGCAGCATTCAATTGCTCCTACCTACCTATCGATGACCCTAAAGCATTCGATGAAGCGATGTACATCCTCCTGTGTGGTACGGGTGTAGGATTTAGTGTGGAGAAGAAGTATGTATCTAGATTACCTGAAGTCCCAGATCGTATGTTCAGTAGTCAAACTACTATTGTTGTTTCGGATTCTAAAGAAGGATGGGCTAAATCACTTCGACAACTCATTGCTCTTTTGTACTCTGGCGAAGTTCCACAGTATGACTTACATAAAGTCCGTGAGGCAGGTGCAAGACTCAAGACCTTTGGAGGCAGGGCATCTGGACCAAAACCCTTGGAAGACTTATTTAAGTTTGTCATTACCAAATTCAAGGGCGCAGCTGGTAGACGTTTATCTGCCCTCGAATGCCATGACATTCTGTGCAAGATCGGGGAAGTTGTTGTTGTGGGTGGAGTACGTAGGTCGGCAATGATCTCACTGTCAGACTTAACCGATGACAACATGGCTCATGCTAAGGCAGGTAACTGGTGGGATGGTCAAGGGCAACGTGCCTTGGCTAACAACTCTGCTGTGTATGAGGAGAAGCCTAGCATTGGACACTTCATGCGTGAGTGGACATCTATTTACGAATCACATTCAGGTGAGAGAGGAATATTCAGTCGTGATGCATCCCAAAGACAAGCAGCAAAAAACGGAAGGCGTGATAGTACTTATGAGTTTGGTACTAATCCTTGTAGCGAGATTATTTTACGCCCTTATCAATTCTGTAATCTATCTAGTTGCATTGTGCGTAGCACTGATAGCTTTGATTCTTTATCCACTAAGATTCGCTTGGCAACTATTCTCGGAACATTTCAAGCGACCTTGACAGACTTCCCATACCTACGTAAGATCTGGCAGAAGAACACAGAAGAAGAGGCACTGTTAGGTGTGTCAATGACGGGTATCCTTGACAATGCGTTATTAAATAATCCAGACGATACAGAATTGCCTAAACGATTAGAGGCACTACGTGATATTGCTGTTGCTACTAATGCTGAATACGCTGCTGCCGTTGGAATTAATCAGAGCGTAGCTGTTACTGCTATTAAACCTGAAGGCACAGTGTCGCAGCTTTGTTCTACTGCGAGTGGCATTCACCCTCAGCATAGCCAACACTACATTCGTAGGGTACGGGCTGATAACAAAGACCCTTTAACACAGTTTATGATTCAGGCTGGATTCGTAGCAGAGCCATGCTTCATGAAACCTGAGAGCACCACTGTGTTTAGTTTCCCTGTGAAGGTAGCTGAGGGCGCACTGTTACGTGAAGACTTGTCTGCCATCCAACACTTGAAACTGTGGCTACTATTCCAACGTCACTACTGTGAACACAAGCCATCTGTCACAATCTCTGTGAAGGAAGACGAGTGGATGCAGGTAGGTGCTTGGGTATTTGAACACTTCGATGAGGTTACAGGGGTATCTTTCCTGCCTATGGACGGTGGAACATACAAGCAAGCCCCGTATGAAGAGTGTACAGAAGAGCAGTACAACCAACTGAAGTTGTTAGTGCCTGAGTCAGTAGACTGGGGTAACTTCCAAGAGTATGATGATAATGTTAAGGGTGTACAGACATTAAGTTGTACTGCCGGAGGCTGTGAGATATAATTAGTACAGGTTGTAGGGTACCTGCACAAGAAACCCTACACTTAATTCTAATACGCATGATGCTTGGTGTATATAGTCGGTCAGTCAGAATGAAGTCACGCTCTGGGTTGCAAACCAACGTGTACGGCTGAATCATCCCGATGAGCATAACAGTTCGCAACTGTAAACAGGCATCAGTCGTATTGGTATTACATGAGAGTGTGGTAAATAGTAAGCAAGCCTAACTGTCAAGGTTAATCAGTACCCCAATGGCATGATCCCTATGTGGAGACGGTCCGTATGCTGAAGCGGAAGGAAGCTGTAAATTGGGGAAGAGGGTACAATCTTCTTTTAAACACACGACAGTACTCTCATTTAATATTAAAGGAGCTAACATGAATCGCTACAGAATTGCAGAAGAATACCCAGACGTACCCCTTATGATGCTAGACCCTCAGTACTTTGATAAAGCTATTGTGGGCGTAGTCCAAAGAACAAATCAAGTACAAGCCATATGCTATGATGCAGTTAAATGCATTAAGCTATTAGCCAAGTATGAAGGTATGTCGGAGGAAGAGGCAGCTGAATACTTCGAGTACAACACACAGGGTGCATTCGTAGGTGAACACACTCCTGTGTTTTTATATAAGTGATTATTGGAACTGCTTAAGCAAAGCTTCGTACTTGTATACTTCTTTGTAGTCTTTTGCAGCGTCTAGTGTAACTCCATCATTCTCTTGTGCGTACAGTTCATTGATAGCCCTACGTGCAACAGCGGGTAGTTTGTTGAACTTCATACGATTTACACGATCCCGATCTGTGGAAGACATTTGAGCTTGAGTCATCTGTCTAGCAATATTTAGAACTCCTCTTTCGCCAGTAAAGTTTTTTACAAAGGTGAGACGTTTTTGATCCGTAGTCATTGCTTGATATCGATCACTGTTAATCAGAGATGTTATCCTACTGTCTACTAGAGGTATCGCATTTCGAATAAAAGCACGATCATACGTTTTATCTCCCGTGCTACCAAAAACAGCGTAGGGATCTATCTTCAGTTGAACAAACTCTCTTTCAATAAGATCTTTCTCGGGCACTTTTCTGATACCCGTTAAGCTGTTAAAGAACTCACCTGCTCGTACGGGAGCCTGATTTGAAAAGTAAGGCTGAAACTCTGGCAAATCTTTCTTGAACTCTGGCAACTTAGCCATTACCCGTTGAGCAGCAGCTTCCTGTATGGTACCTAAGAAGCCCTGTCCCCCGTCTATCACGTTGGGGTCTCTTGCAATCTGTCCTTCTTTATCAAACAAATCTAAATATTCAAACGCTGCCTTACCGGGGGTAGTAAATCGACCAGCAAAATCACCTAGTATTCTGCCTATAGCTTTGCCTACCTTTTCAGTATCCTTACCAGCAACGCCCTCCAACACACCGGGTAATTCATCAATCAAAGCAAGTTGTGATCCTGCTGGCAGTTTCATTCCAGTAATAGCTAAAGCTACTTCGGTTAACTTTGCATCTTCCAGCTTACCTAACTTTTGTTTAGCAATAAAGTCACCGACTGCTAGGTATGGACCAATAGGAAATACACCACGAAGATCGACTGTACTGCCATCGTCACCTTTATAGTTGTACCATTCGCTATCTTGATTCTCCATACGATACTTATATGCCGCATAGATAGCTGCTGTACCAACAGCACCCCTAGAGAACTTAGTCATTCCCTTCTCTAGTAAAGCTTGACCTGCTTCGTCACCCTTAACCATCTTCATAGCACCTTGTGCCATCTCGGAGGCACCCGATGTAGCACCTAGGGGACTATACCTGTATTGGAATGCCATAGCATTAGTCATAAAGCGAGGGAAAGTTACAAGCAAAGAACCGCCCGTCCTTTCAAACATTCGTACAAAGTCACTAGCAAAGCTTTCTGCCCCTGCCTCAAGCCCCGTCTGGGTTGCTTTCTTTGTCTTTGGTACATAGGAGAAGGTAGCTTTTAAAGTCTCGTCTGTGGCTGTCTTAAGGATGTCTGTGGGGATTATAGTATCGTTAGCTAATACATCATCCATGTTTAAGCCAATACGTTTTAGCTGACGATCTACGCTAGAAGCAAAGATAGCTCGTCTAAAGAATACGTCTTGTGCTACGTTTAAAGTGTTTGCTACTTTAGATATTCTAGACAGATCTTCCGTACCTGTTTCCTGTAAGGCTGTAAAAATCTGACGTTGTAAAGTTGGATTACGCTTAAGTAAAGCATCGACAGTCTCTGCAGTTAAACCTGAATCACTTAAGTATCCTAGCGTAGCAAAGCTATCCCGAACAACATTAACAAGTCCACGACCCGTAGCTTCTGCAGATACATCACCACTAGCTAAAGCCTTCATAGCCCTACCACCTGCATAGATACTGTTTTCAATTAACCTTGCACCTGCGTCAAAAGTTAATCCTACACCCGTGCCTAATACGTTACGTGCTGTAGTTCCTATGCCGGATACGACTAACGCTTTAGACTCTCGCTCTAGTCTCTTTACTCCATTCATAAAGCTGCCGATTGGAGTTACTAAGTCTTCATCCGCAGCTAAGATCTTATCTAATTCTTTCTGTGCTGCCGGATCTATTGAGCCTAGTTTCTTAAGTACTTTACTTAATTGTGAGTAGGCATTTAAAGTTTTACCCGCTTCACTAGTGGTTGTTTGAATTGCATTAGCAAAGTCTACTGCAGTAATGTTAGCTCTCGATAAAGCATTCTCAAAAACTGTATTATCTAAGTCATCTAAGTTAGCAACAATGTCATTGACTGCCCGGCTAATCTGCTGCCCTTCCTTAGGTCTAAATTCTGGAGCAAGATACATAACATACATAGCAACTTCCATTGCTTTTTTATGTACATCACCACGCACAGTCGCTTCAGTTAGTTCAGTCGGGGGAGACAGAGCATCTAATACTTTCCGACCTTCAAAGATATCGGATTGTTTTTCTAACTCTTCTTGATTCTTACTAAACAATTCTTTTAGTCTAGTAAGTTGTTCATCTTCTTTAACAGGTGTTTTTTTACCTGCAATCATTTGTTCAAACTGAGATTTAGAAGTCTGTATTTTTCTGCCCATGGTACTTGCTACTTCAGCACCACCAGCCAAGACTCCAATTGCAGCACTAACACCAAACTGAAGTTTATCTATTTGATCTCGTTGAGTGCCCACCTCTCTAGCTACTTGCTGATCAATGGCACTTTGCCCAACACCTAGACCCGCCTCTAATCCAGCTACCGCACCAAATGCTTTTAGCTTAGTACTAAGTACATTCTGAATAGCACCACGAGCAATCTTATGACGGACTATGGCACCTGCACCAAAGCCTATTAGATTAGCAGGGTCTGTTACAGCGGAGAGTAGTCCTTCAGCTACGGGTCTAATGCCCGGCTGTCCACCCTCTGAATAAAATGATGGTACAGAATTAAATAGGTTGTGCGCCCTAGCAGCTTTAACTACATCTTCTTGCTTAGCATTACTTAGCCAGTTTAATTCTGGAATGGCATTGAGAGAAGTGTTCCACTCTACCTGACGCATGGAAGTCATCCAGCGTTTGGCATAATCTTCGTCTGACTCTTTTTCTTTTTGTTTACCCGCCTTACCAAACCTAGCTTCAGCGTAGTCCCGAATAACTTTAAGATTATCCGGCTGGGTATATAGATCCGTAAATGGAATCTCTTTAGCTTCTACGTTACCAACAATACCAACTTGCTTACGCTCTTCTGGTGTACCTGCAATCCTCTGTACTTCAGGATCTTGTTGGAATTTAAAAGCAGCCGGGACATCATCTGCTTTTACTACGGGTAGATCAAACACAGACTTGGGTTGCTCTTCATCTGCTACAGGCATATCAAACACAGAAGAAGATACAGCTGCAGCAGCAGCCTTCTGTTCTTCCGTTACATTAGGTTCAATATCAAGAGGGGCACCTTGAACAGATACCCCCGCTACTGGCAAATCAAACACACTAGCCATTTAGATGTCCTTATTATTCTTCTTATTACTGAAAATTCATACCATTCCAAGTTTTTACTGTGCCGTTTTCTATGTAGGTTTGCCCCGGTATCATTTTCTTCGGATCAATTTTACCATTTACAATAGCAGCAGTGGGTACGACAATGGGCTTTTGAGATATCTGTGGCGCAGTATCGCCTGTATCTGCTCCAATCTTAGGCTTCCTCCAGTTTACTGTGCCCTCTTTATCAATTGAAGCAAAGGGTAATAAAGCATCTCGAGCATCACGATCATTTGCAACCTTGCCGTCTTTGATATAACCCAACTCTTTAAACTGATTCTCAACAACTTTTCGTTTGTCTTCGGCATACTTATTAGCACCTGCCACATCTCCCGTATAAATAGGTGCACCTGTCTCAAGGTCATACCGCACCTTGTCACCTAATTCGTAGCCCTGCAATCCGACACGTAACGAGTTATTTACAATCGTAGTAATTTGTGATGCAGTTCTAGGCTTGCGTTCATCTCCTCCTCGGTCCTTAAACTGATTCTCAATAACTGCATTAGCTACCAGTTGATCAGATAACTTTTTGTTTTTAGGGCTGTCAAGATTTTCTTGGTTTGCTTTAGCATCCCGCAGTCTTGCTTGGATATTAGCAATGGTCTCTGGATTGCCGAACTGTGACAGATCAATAGTACCTTGAGTAGGTTTAAAGTCTTCGCCCATATCGACACGACCCCTAGCAATCCCCCTAACTTCAGCAGCAGTTCTTCCTGAGACAGTTTCAAATTCTTTTTCAGCCTGTGCTACACCCGGGGATGCAAAGCCAAATGCCCCACGTACAACTGGGGTAGCCTTACCTGCATCTTGATCCTTAGCAATACTAGTACTTCTGCGGGTATACTCTGCTGGATCCATCTCAGTACCGGGCTTAGTGACTTTAAATATATTAGCAAAGTCAACATCCCGCAAATCTTTTTTATTCTTTAGCTCTTCAATTACAGTTTTAGCTGTAGCTGGTTGCTGAATTAAACCAAGAATCTGTGTCTTAGTAAAGCCAACACCTTGTGCATTGGCAAAAGAAGCCAGCTGGTTAGCTTGTTCAGTTAAGGTATCTCGCTGAGTCTTAAGACCTTTCTCTTTAGCTGCAGCTTCCTGAACTAACTGATCTAATTCTCTAGTAGCCCCATTACGAATCTGTTTATTACGAGATTCAATAGACTCTGCTGCTCCTGTAGAGAAGCCAGCAACTAATGCTCCGAAGTCAAATGCCATATTATTCTACCATTCCTTTCTGCGGTCTAGCCATCAGACCCATTGGTTCTGCCATAGGAAGTTCTTCTGGTAGTGCTGTAGGTATTTCCGCTGCTGCTGGTTCATTCATAGATTTCTCTAGGTTTTTCATAGCCATACGCACTGCACGAGGATTAGCTACAAAACCTTCCATGATCTGATCTATGGACTCTGCATAGCGAACCCCATACATATCTGCTACAGCCATAATCATTTCTTCTACTGCAGGGGCAACAAGAACACCCACGTCAATGGTGTGCAAACCTTCCATGACAGCAGTCTTCTGTAGAATGTTAGCTACATTCTGTACAGGAACTTGTAGCTCTAGCATCTCGAGAATAGCATCGTGATTATCTGAGTCAGCAATTAGTTTATTTGCATAGTACTCAAGAGCATCCTCAACTGTTACAAGTTGTGGGGGATTTTCCCATGGGCGATTACCCGGCTCTGTCGTTAAAGACATTCCGGGGATTGGGGCATTTACAAATCCAGCATCAGCAGCCATTATTTAGATTCCTTCTTACTGTTATTCTGTTGGAACTCTCGTCTCTTTTGACGCAGGGCATAAACAAATTCACCAATGGTGGCTAGAGAATCTTTCTGTTCTGAAGTACCCCTAGCCATAGGATTTTTAGGTGTTAACAACCCCTTTGATCCACTACTCTTGGAGGCACTACTATCCCTCTGCTTAACGTAAGCTTCAATCTTTTTCTTATATGTCTTTGCGCTCATTGTTTATTCCTCAAAATTGGGTGCCACATAGCCACTGCTCCCCAGATCTTCTGGTCTTACCACTCCTGAATCAAAGAAGCCACCTACCCACTTAGCACCCTCATCCCATACCTTACCGCCAATTGAAGACAATGCCTTCAGAGCATCCGCAGGTAAGCTAGTTCCACTAATAATGCTTGCAGCAGACTTGCCAATAGCCATGGTAATCTCCGCATCTTTAGCCATAGTCGCAGCTAAGATGGTAGCGTTAGACGCAATCTCTTGTTTAGCAATTGCATTGACACGCTCTTTAGCACTTTCAGAAGACTTCCATGAATACTCAATCTCATCACGGAACTGCTGCCACGTATTGTTATATTCTACCATAGTTACTTCCATAGCCTTGGTAGCATTAAACTCATTAGCCCTGTTGATAGCTGCAGTGTTAGCCGTAGAAATCTCCCTACGCCACTGGGCATTAGACTGATCAATCACAAGTCTATTCTGTGCATTAAATGTATCTCGTTGATTCTGCACATCGGCATTGAACTTAGCTACAGTGTTAGCTTGGTCTGTATTAAACTGACTCATCGCATTAGTTTGAGTAGTATTAAACTGCCCTACTTGGGTAGTCAGGTTAGCAAAGAACTGGTCTGATTGATTTTGACTAGAGGCATTGAACTGCTTAGCAGCATTCTGAGCAGCAGTATCTGTCAGGATAGACTGTACATTGGACTGTGCCTTAAAGATCTCTGCCTGTTGTTCATTAGCTAAGTTAGCCATATCCATTTGCAAGAATGACTGAGCATTAACTACAGCAGATTGCTGACGGTTGTTAAGGTTGGCAGTTTCTAAGTTAGCTATCTGTGCAGCATTAGCCATAACTAACGCTTGACTGTTAGATAAGTTAGCTAAGTCTGTTGTCTGAGCCAGTCTTGCATTCTCTAAAGCTTTCTGTTGTTGTGCTGAGAAATTAACATTAGCAATCTCTGCTACTCGTGCAGCATTAACTACATTCACTTGCTGTTGATTAGACATCTCCTGACCTATAAGGGCAGCATCGATCTGAGCATTAGCTAAAGCTGTTTGCTGCCTGTTAGACAGGTTCTGTGTTTCAAGGGTTAGGGCAGTAGTAGTATTAAACAGGCGGGTCTGCTGTTCTGCATTTAATTCTAGTTGTCTTTCTTGCAGTGCACTAGACACATTGAATAAAGAAGTCTGTTGTTTAATGCCTAAGACCTGACCTTCCAGTGCAGCTTGAACTTGGAAGTCAGTAATCAATGCTTGCTGTTTATTGTTAGCATTGAACTGAGCATTTTCAAATTCTTGCGTACTCTGAAGCATTGCTGCTTGTTGCTCATTACTAAGTTCTTGCCCTACGATAGCAGCCCGAACTTGTAGATTAGCTAATCCTGTCTGTTGCCGATTAGATAAATTCTGGGTCTCAATCGTCAAGGCATTTGTAGTATTGAACAAACGAGTTTGCTGCTCTGTAGTCAGCTCTAACTGTCTCTCTTGTAAAACATTAGATACATTAAACAGAGCAGTCTGTTGTCTGATACCCAAGACTTGACCTTCTAATGCAGCACGGGCTTGGAAGTCTGTAATTAAAGCTTGCTGCTTACTATTAGCATTAAACTGACCTGCCTCAAACTCTTGGGTACTTTGCAGTACTGCCATCTGTTGTTCGTTAGTAAGCTCTTGTCCAACTAACGCAGCTCTAATTTGTAAGTTAGCTAACGAGGTTTGTTGCCTATTAGATAGATTCTGTGTTTCAATTGTCAGAGCGTTAGTAGTATTAAACAACCGAGTCTGTTGTTCTGTGGTTAACTCCAACTGTCTTTCTTGTAAAAGATTAGACACGTTAAACAAGGCAGTCTGCTGCCTATTTCCTAAGACTTGTCCCTCTAGTGCAGCACGAGCTTGAAAGTCAGTGATTAAAGCCTGTTGTTTATTATTAGCATTGAACTTTCCTGCTTCAAAGTCTTGTGTGCTTTGTAGCATTGCCATCTGTTGTTCATTGCTTAACTCTTGTCCAGTTAAAGCAGCACGAACTTGTAAGTTTGACAGTGCTGTTTGTTGTCTGTTCGACAGATTAGCCATATCAATCTGCAAGTTCTCAGCAGAAGTTTGTAGTCTAGCTTGCTGTGCATTAGACAAGTTAATGTTGTTTACTTCAGCAAATCGAGCTGCATTAGTTAAAGCAACTTGAGTACTCACATCTAAATTCTTCTGTTGAGTAGCAGCTCTAATCTGAGCATTGGCGAGTACAACAGCTTGGGTATTCGACAGATTCTGTGACTGCAAAGAAAAGGCATTAGCACTGTTTTGCAATGCTGTCTGTTGTCTTGCACTTAAGTTAGCTAACTCTATGTTCTGAGATGCAGCAGCATTAGCTAACGCTACTTGCTGTCTGTTGTTTAAGTTTGCCATGTTCATACCAGCAAACACTTGGGCATCTGCAGCAGCAATAGGAATTGCACTTTCCATTGTAGCTTGAACGATAGCTGCACCAGCAATAGAACTACCACCTAAACCCCTAGCAGACATAGCAGCATTTGCTTTACGCATAGCCCCAGCAGCCCACGCAGGTGTGCCATCATTAAATTGATTCATTAGATTAGCCAACTGCCCTTGAACTGTTGCAGTAGCATCTACACTACCCTGCTGTGCTGTAGCTAAGGCTTGACTAAAGGTACCTTGCTCTGCTGTAGCTCTAGCATCAGAATTTAATGCAGACATCGTAGCAGCTACAGCTTGAACTGGATCGTTGATCTGCAGGTTTTGTCTAGCAACATCTACTAATTCTTGTTCTGTAATAGCACGAGCAGCTGGAATAATGTCAGACTTACTAATGGTCTGAGCAGCTATTGCTTCTGGCATGATCCCTGCTTTAGCTGCTTGTTGTACTTTAATTGCTTCCATCTGTGCTGCATCAATTGTTTTGAGATTAAACTCAGTAGCAGCAACAGCTTGTGGAGTAGCAGATCCCAGCTTGGCAGCCTCAGCAGCAAACGTAGCTGTAGTCTGAGCAGCCTGTCCTTCTGGCATTAGCCCTGCCTTAGCTGCATCCTGCACCTTAGTTGCTGCCATCTGTGCTGCTTGAATTTCTTTGAGATTGTAATCTGCAGCAGCAATGGCTTGAGGAGTTGTGGATCCCAACCTAGCAGCTTCAGCAGCAAAAGTAGCAGCAGTCTGAGCAGATTGTGCCTCTGGCATTAGTCCTGCTTTGGCTGCTTCTTGTACTTTGGTCTGTGCCATCTGTGCTGCTTCAAGGGCTTTTAACTGGTAGTCTGTAGCAGCTACAGCTTGAGGAGTACCGGACTCCATCTTAGCAGCTTCAGCTGTAAGCATAGCTCCCGTTTGAGCAGCCTGTGTTGCTGGAGTAGCTGCCCGTGTTGCAGCTTGTGCTATCTGTTCTGGCGTAATTGCCATAGGAGCTACTGCACCTACTTGTGCTCCTTGTGCTTGTGCTGCAGTTAATCCACCTAAAGCGGTAGCTGTTGGTACTGCCTGTGCAGCTTGTACTTGTGCTTGAGGTGCTACTGTTCCTTGTGCTCCCTCTACACCTTGAAGTGCAGCACCGACAGCTGGAGCAGCAGTAGCTGCTTGCATTGTAGCTGCTGAAGTTGTAGTAGGGGCTGCCATTGTAGCAGCTGCAACTGGAGTAGCACCTGTGACTTGGCTTGCCTGTGTGGGGGCGAGTTGGGTAGCAAGTGATTCACCTGTACCTGCATACTGCATAGCGGGGGATATCTGTGCAACCCGAGGCTGAATAGGTAAACCCGTGATAGGATCAACTTCTGTAGTACCAGCAGCTTGTGCAGTAGGAACTACATCCCCACCAACAGCATACTTTCTAACCATACCACCCTTAGCCATAAACTTCTCCGTAATAAGTCCATACTTCTGAGCATCAGCAGGAGTAGACTTGAGGTACTTATCAAACATATTCATAGGACCTTCGTAACCCATTTTACGAGCTACAATTTCCCGTTGCTTTTCTGTGAATGTTTTCTCTGCCATGGTTTAAAACCTTATTTAAATAGTCGGGTACCGCTACGGTCAATAATTAATGCTTGTTTCCTAGGTGGTCTAGAAGGGCTATCAGGAACGCTTATATGGACCCATGAATCGAATTCTTCTATGATCTGGTCATAGGGTATGTCGGCATCTACACACGCCTGTACGACCTGTTTAGGGGTCATACCGGGGACTCTTATATCTGCTGCACATCCGATACGGTGTTGGCTGGTATCTTTACTACCAATATAATCATTTAGAATCTTAGCCCTGTAGCCTGAGTTTACTATAATAGGTAGATTAAGTAAAGCTCTTACCTGTTCTAATAACAAAGCAACACGAATAAGATTAGTCTTCTCTGTAGCATTGGGGGTATTATCCCAACCCTTACGGGCAGCTGTAGTAGATACTGTGAGTTCTTCAAGGGTAAAGTGAGGGCTTAAGTTCACTTAGAGGCTACTCCCTCTTTCTTCTCCCAAGATCTCATTCCTGCCAAGCCAAGTAAACCTAATAGAATCTGCAGAGTAAGGGTTGTATCAATAATAGGAAAGGCACCTGCATAACTAAACATTACTGTAGCTACAAATCTAGCAAAGGGTTCTAGGATAGCAGCATAGCAGAGGGACAGACCACAAACCCACCCAACAAAAGGTCTCCACCCGGATACAAACAAATGAGCACTACCTGCTTCTACTTTATTAATGTCTGTCTGAGCAGTCATTACTGCCAGATCACCAGACTGTTCCAGTTTAAGTAATTCTAGCTGTGCCTTAGCACGTTCAGTGGGGTCAGGGAATACCCTGTCAAGAACTTTGCCACCAATCTCTAGTGCTAGGCTGATAGGATCAAATGCCATTATTATTTCTTAAATACTAGTTCTGTCATGTAGCTAATAAAAGCACCAGCAACTGAAGCAACACCCATCAATGCCCACAGAGAACCTTTACTACGCTCTGCCATAGCCACTAGTTTTTTAATGTCTACTTCCATAGCGTCTACTTTACGCTCTAGGTTATCTACGGACTGTACTAGCTTGCCGTACTCTACGGGATTGATTTCGTTCATTACGGTGTCCATTACTGAGGTTTAGTTTCATCTGCTTGAAAATCAACTACTTGTGGGTCAGCTTGCTCTTTAATCTTAGCAAGAAGTACCCATGCTCCAGTCTTAGTAGGAAGTTCGCCAAGCGTTTGCAAAATAGCATTTACTTCTTCTAGTTCCAAATTTAATACAATCATTATGCGCTCCAAGGAAGAGGAGCAATCATGGGCACTACTGGTGGGGTGTTAATAGCATCAAGTGAACCCTGTACTGAGGCTTCCATGTTTGCTACCCCGTTCTCACCGAGAGTGTCTTTAACCCACTGTACTACCTGTGCTTCTGTTAGTTGGTCGTAAGGAGTAAAGCCTTCACCTTGCTGTAGGGTAAAGTTTTGCCAACCACTTAGGTTGTAAGAAGCACCTTGGTCTTCACCTAAGATGTTCCATTGTGCAGATACCACGACATCAGTTTGTCCTTCGAGTACAGGCATTACCGACATTGATTTGATTGTCCATGTGTATGTTGACATTTTACTTCCCTTCTAATAAAGTTAAACGAGTGATTAATGATTCAATTTGAGTCTGTTGTTCTTGTATTGCTTTTACTAATACTGGAATTAAAGTACCGTATCCTGCCTCTAGCTTATCCGGGTTATCATCAAAGACTAGATTAGGGATTGTGATGCCTGTATCAATCTGTGCTTGTTTTAGTTCTTGAGCAATGAAGCCAGCGTCAGCAACACCGACTTTACCACCATCACGCATATTCCAGATAAAGTTTACCGGGTTTAGTTTTTTAATGAACTCAATACCAGCCTGTAGCGGGGTAATGTCTTTCTTGTCACGAGCATCGGATATGGCGGTAATAGTAGTAACAGCGCAACGCAGGGTTGTTATTGATCCATTACCTAAAGTAACTGTGTTGCTTACTGTTGCTGATGATGCTTGTGATTGCGACCCAATAACAGTATTATTTGTGCCTGTGGTTATACTAGAGCCAGCTTGGTCACCAAAAGCAGAATTATTGCCTCCCGTAGTAAGAGCTACTAATGAATTAGCTCCGAAAGAACAATTATAAGTACCCGATGTGCTTGCTGATTGTGCAAGATAACCAAATGCACAATTCATAGTTCCTGCGTCCAAAGCAAGGGCTTGATGCCCTACAGCAGTACTAGCATATGCACCATTTTTTAATGCTTCAAATCCAACGGCTGTGCCATAACCGGGAAAAGATTGGGACATTGCGCCCATAGCCTGATAGCCAATAGCAGTACAAGGACCAGCCATTGCTGCACCACTAGAATTATTTAATGCTTCAAAGCCAATAGCAGTATATTGAGAGTTAGTGCCACTCGGCATAGTACGGTTTGCTCTGTTACCAATAACAGTATTGTAAAGTCCTGCTGAAGAACCAACACCAGCGTTGTAACCATAAGCAACATTAGCACCAGTGGTAGAAGATGTTACACCGTATACAGTACCAAGGGCAGTAGCAGTTGCAGCAGAAACGCTACTCGGAGTAGACCAAGTGGGGGCAGAAGCACCATTTGAAGTTAATACTTGTCCTGAAGTTCCTGCTGCAGTTACCGCATAAGCTGAGCCTGTACCATAAATTGCCCCACCAGCGGTTGGCGTAGCTGTGCCGTTTGTACCGCCATTGGCAATCGGCAATGTGCCTGACACATGGGATGTAAGACCAATCTTGCCGTAACTAGGTGCGACACCAACACCGCCCGAAATTAAAGCATTGCCTGTGGCTATATCGGCTAATTTATTTAGTGTGTTGGAAGTACCACCAACTAACAAGTCACCAACAGCATAAGTAGACTGACCTGTACCACCTGAAGTTGCAGCTAATGTTCCAGAGATGGTTGCTGCAGCCCAAGTGGGAGCAACACCCGGTCCAGCAGAAGTCAAGACTTGACCGGATGTGCCAGCGTTTGTGCCAGCCATTTTCATATCGCCCCAGAAGCGGTTGCTTGTGGTTGATAAATTACCAAAAGTGTTTTCGTTACTTACTGTAGCTGAAGATGGGTATGTGTTGTATCCAAGAACAAGATTGTTCGATCCAGTAGTTAAGAAACCACTTTTCGAATTTTGACTGCCAATTAGTGTATTATTGCTGCCAGTAGTTACACCATCCCCAGTGGTCCATCCAAGTGCTGTATTATGATTGCCAGTAGCGGCAGTTAAAGCTTGATGACCAACAGCGGTATTATTAGTTCCAGTGGTGTTAGTAGTTAATGCTTGATACCCAATTGTAGTATTATTAAGTCCCGTTGTATTAAACGCTGCTTGAAAGCCAATTGCGGTTAAAAGTCCCGGGCTTTTGTGTCCCGCTTGAGAGCCGATTGCAACTGAGCCAGACGCATTGGCGTTTGTAAAAAGAGCTTGATAACCTATTGCAACTACTCCGCTACAATCTGTAGGATTTCTTAATGCCTCAAAACCAATAGCAACAGCATTGTTGACTGTAGAAGCACTGTAAAACGCATCTTTCCCCATTGCTGTATTGTTAGTTCCGGTTGTGGTGGTGTATCCCGCCTGATAACCAAAAAACGAATTGTCAGCACCTGTTGCAGCTACCCCAGCAAAATTACCTATAGTGGTTGTTCTGGGCGAAGCAGATAGAGTTTTGCCATATACAGTACCAAGAGCAGTAGAGGTAGCAGCAGCACCAGCGGGGGCAGAACCCCAAGAAGCAGTTGTTCCGTTAGAAATTAATACTTGTCCGTTCGTTCCAATAGCTAACCGAGTTGCGCTGTTGCTACCGTTACCAATGATTAAGTCACCAGTAGTTGTAATAGGTGATAGAGCATTAAATGCTGCTGCTTTAGTAGTTTGACCTGTACCACCGTTAGCAAGTGCTAAAGTACCAGCGAGGGTAACTGCACCAGTGGTAGTAGTTGAAGGAGTGAATCCAGTTGTGCCAGCACTAAATGATGTTACCCCGCCAGTAGGAGTTGTCCAAGTGGGAGAAACACCAGCACCCGCAGAAGTTAATACCTGACCGCTTGTTCCAGCATTAGCACCAGCCATTAAAAGTGCACCCCAAAAACGATTTCTTGTAATACTGGAGTTACCCCAAGTGGCTTCGTTGCTTATCGGGCTGGCTGATGGTTGAGCGTTGTAACCAATAAGAATGTTGTTAGAGCCAGAAAATAAATCACTTCCTGCGCTTTGACCTATAGCAGTATTATTTGAACCATTTGTCAAATTAAGAGCCGAAGCACCCACAGCCGTACTGTTATTTCCCGTACCATTGAAAAGAAGGGCGCTGTCACCAACTGCAACATTATATGCGCCTGTGCTATTTGAAAAAAGCGAAGTATTACCGAAGGCACTATTACCTGCACCTGTAGTATTGGATGCTAATGCCTCTGAACCAAAAGCATTATTATTTCCACCCGTAGTATTAGTCCGTAATACCGAGTTACCGAAAGCATGATTATACATCCCCGTAGTATTAGCCTGTAATGTAGCATAACCAAAAGCACTATTATGATTACCTGTCGTATTTGCTTTTAAAGTATCTTTACCTACGCTTGTATTATTAGTTCCTGTGGTAGTTAATCTACCCGAAGAGTGTCCTATAAAAGTATTGTTTACTCCTGTGGTTACATTACCCGCTTCATAGCCCAAGGTTGTGGTAAAGGGAGTTACTGAATCAGTTTCACCGTAAACAGTTCCAAGGGCGGTTGGGGTTGCAGCAGCTACCGTAGGTATAGTAGTCCATTGAGTATTATAGTCTGTGCTATTAACTTTAGATAGTACTTGTCCAGTAGTCCCGCCTACAGGGATACCAACACCAGCAGCACCAGCAGGACCCTGTGGAGCATTAGTCCATGCTGATCCAGTGTATACTTTTAAAACAGAAGAAGTTGTATTAAAATATAAGGCACCTGTTAAGAGTGCATTGCCATCATTATCAAGTGACGGATCAGAAGCCTTGTCTCCAAGATACCTATCATCAAATGCATCATAAGAAGCAGCAGCATTAGTAGCACTAGTAGCTGCATTAGATGCGCTGGTTGATGCATTACTTGCTGAAGTCGATGCGTTACTTGCTTGAGTTGTAGCTATACCAGCCTGTGTCGTTGCTGTAGAAGCGGAGTTACTAGCAGCAGTTGCAGACGTAGAAGCATTAGAAGCAGAAGTAGATGCATTACTTGCTT
>Ga0209229_10000286_pt1 | contig 20254 bp, 37 predicted proteins | sample SanBayMetagenome_FD_187466 | JGI IMG/M metagenome (GOLD analysis project Ga0209229, IMG submission 187466) | Freshwater and sediment microbial communities from dead zone in Sandusky Bay, Ohio, USA (SPAdes) (version 2) | ecosystem: Environmental > Aquatic > Freshwater > Lentic > Sediment... | reverse complement strand
CGCATCCACCCACGCGAGCGAGGGGATGTGGAGGAGGTAGATGGTCCCGGCCGGGACGTAGTAGTCCTGGACGAGCGGGATGCCACAGACCTCAAGCGCCTTGTAGCCGCCCTTGATCGTGGTGGCGAACTCGCCGGCGGTGAACCGGCGCTGCCCAACCATCGACTCCATGAGCTTCTTGGCGAGCCCCGGAGTGGTCATGAGGAGGAAGTCCTTCGGACGCACCATCGCGTCCTTGCCAGAGCGGCCCGCGATCTTCTGGATGAGATCCCAGATGTCCGACTCGGTCGGCTGGTTCGCATCCGGCGTATCGGTGCCGGCCACCATCCGGGTCGCGTCCCAAATGTTGTAAGACGAGGCCGAGATGTTGTGCAGCGAGGCATACGACCCGCCGCGGTTGGTGATGTTGATGAGCCCGTTCATCGCGCTGTTGAACGAGGTGTCAGAGGCAGTCGCCTTGACGATCTTGTCCGTCGACGCCATGCCGCTGATCGCGGTTCCGAGGGTCAGCGTCGCGTTGTCGCCGCTGTTGGTGATCGCCGTGATGGCCGAGCGCCCGAGGACCGCGTTCGACGACGAGGTATCAAGGACCGCGATGTAGTCGCCGACCGAGAGGAGGAGCGACCCCTGCCCAGCGCCAGAGACGCCGTAGGGGGACGACACGATGATCTCGGTGGTGCTGTTCACGGTGCCGATAAGGGCGACGACACCGTCCGCCTTATTGTGGAGCGCCTGCTGCATGAGCAGGGTGGACGCCTCCTTGATCTCCTCCATCGTCTTCTTGGCGATGGTGGTGAAAGCGGCATCCTTGGACTGCGTGCCAACGAAGGCGAGGCCGTCGATCTGGCGGGTCGTGTAGGCACGAACCACCCCGACGTTCGCCTGGACTTCCTGCGCCGTGGTGTCAGGCGGGAAGTAGCCAGCGGACGAGAACGTCGCGCCGGACGGACGCCCGGTCACAACGTCGAAGAACACATTGTTGCCACCCCAGCGCATGTTGCGGGGGCCGCCAGCGCGACCCTTCTCGAGCTGGGCGAGGAGCGGAGTGACGAGGTTCTGCACCTTCTCGCGGAACTGCGAGTAGACGTTCTTCAGAAGCCCAGTCAGCTCCGCATCGGTGATAACGGTAGGAGCAGGCATTTCGGTTTACTCTGTGTGTGTGTTAACGGATAGACGACATGATTTCGCTCATCGCACTATCGAGCGCATCATCGAGCGTCTTGGGTTTGGTGGCCTTGGGCTTGCCTTGATTCGGCGTCGCGGCACGACCCACGGGCTGGGTGGCCTTCCCCAGTGCCCGCTTCGCCTTCTGCGCTTCGACCTGTGCTTTCACCGCAGCTTGCTGCGCCTCGACCACTTGGGACGGGGTAGCTGCATCACTTCGGCGGGCATGGGTTATCTGCGCCCAGGTGGCGAGGTCGTTCACGATGTACTGCCGAGCGGCTTCATACTGTGACGCCGGGAGATAGGGCTGGCCATTCGGCCCCATCTGCGCGTGCAGTTGCATGGCATACGCCATCCGCTCTTCCAACTCGCCGGGAGTGATGTTGGGCAGGGTCTGGGCGATTAGGTCCAGAGCTGGCCGTACCTCACTCTCGTAAAACTGCTGTCCCTTCTCTTGGATCTGGGCCATCTGTGCTTCGACCCGGACCCGCTGTATCTCATTCTCCGCCCGCTCGGCCCGCCTCTCTGGGCTGTTTTCCGCCTCATAGGCTTCGCGCACGGAAAGGAAAAAGTTTTCATCTTGCAGGAGCCGCTCCAGCTGCGCCTCACGCTCTTCCAAGAGCCGGGCATACTCCTCCCGCTCCTGATTGATCTCTAGGGCGTCCTGTTCAATCTGCTTGAACTGCTGTTCGCGGGCCTCGTTATAGACCCCGAACTGGGCCAGCTTGACCACCTGATCGAGCCGGTCCTGCCGCACCTTCCCGTTCGCCTTGTATTCGACGATGAGCGCGGGGATTTCGACCTCGCCCTCAGTGTCCTTCAGCACGAACTCGGTTGCCAGCTGGTCATCGACCACTGGGACGGCGACATACCCCTCAGGCAGCTCAGGCGCCTCGACATCGGACTCCGCTTCAGCCTCGACCTCGGTTTCCGGGGTCTCTTCTGCGACGGTGTCTGGGGTGTCCTCGGCCTCGGGCGCTTCGACCTCTGGCTCTGGGGCGGGCGGAGGGGCATCCTTGGGCACAGAGGAAATTGCGGCCTCGGCGGCCTCCGACAACGCGGTACTGATGTCCATCACAACTCCTTACGATTGGCGAGCCAGGATGTCGGCTTGCCGCGCGGCAATTTCGGCCTCTGGCGCACCGGCGAGCTGCTGTTGCAGCATCGGAGCGACACCAATCGGCGGGTTGCCAGCGGCTAACGGCAGCTGGTTCGGCGGGAGAGAGGGCACACTGGCGGCGCCAGGGCCAGCCGGGGGGCCACCTTCCGGGGCACCCTCCGCGCCTTGCGGCGGCGGCGGTGCTCCACCCCCCTGCTTCTGCATGGCCTGATTGGCCAAAGCCGTCCACCGCTCCTGCGCGGTGGCGATTACCTGCGGATCGAGGTCGTCCTGCAACAGGATCTCCCGCTCCAACACATCCTGATGGATCGCCTCGTTATCCTGCCAGCGCATCTCAGGCACCGCGCCGCCCATCCGAATGGCATCCGCCACCCGCTTGGCCCGCGCCTCCTGATCCTCGTCCGGCGTCGCAATATCCTTGGCGATGGCGAACATCTGTCGCCGCCGGTATTCCTTGGCGTCGATGACGCCCGTCTGGAGCCAGTTGTCAAGCAGGTACATGCGGAAGGCCATCGGCATCGGCATCATCGTCGACGGCTCGACCTTCACATCGCTCTGCCCATCGAAGTCCGTGGTGCTGATGGCCCGCGCGAGGTCCGGCCGGCCCTTGCCGACCGCGCCCAGCGAGCGGGGGACATCGTAGCCCCACGCCATCCCGGCCATGCAGACCTTGCACCAGTCGGTATACGCCTGCGCCAGCGCGTTGACCGCGGGGCTGAAGACCCGCTCCAGCTGCTCACGGCTGGCGATGATGGCGCGTCCCGACTCGCCGGTCACCTGGCCGCGGCTCACCGCGTTCCAGCCCGAGGCATCCTCGAAGGCTGTCTTCTCCAGCGCCAGCGCCTCCTTCACGTCCTGCCCGACCGAGAAACCATTGACCGGCTGGATGGAATCGCTCATCGGGCCAGCGCCGCGAATCTCGATCATCGAGGTCACACCGCCCATGAACGTCTCGGTGGCGATGGTATTCGGGCGCGTCAGGAAACGGCCACCCGCGTTCACGCGGATATTCTCGACCCACTTGGAGAGGAGCGCATTGACCCGCATCTGGTGGTCGATCCACTGCTCCATCACCGGCCGCGGATAGAAGGACGGGTCCGAGGAGCCGTCCCGGATCGGCACGACCGGGATGGTATTCCAGAGCAGCGGGGCCGGACCGAAGACGACCGTGTCCCCGACCACGATAAGGTGCAGTCCCTCGGGCAGGGCATCTGCATGTGGTGCCGCATAGACCGTGAACCGCTCGGTCACGTCCTCGTCGCGGAGCCGCTGGCCCTCGCCAATGGTGGTCTGGGTCAGGACCCACGACCCGATCCCCTCCGAGCCGCTATAGGCCGGTTGGTTCCCGCTCATCATCGTGCTGTCCGCGCCGTCCAGCCCCGTCACGCCGTAGCGGAAGGCGGCCTCGGCCCGGCTAATCACCTCGCGCACGACGACCCAGTGGGGCGCCTGCGTGACGGTGGCGTTCGGGGACACACGGACCTGCTCGACGCGGAGCGTCTGGCAGCCGATGTCGCCCAACGGCTTTTTCTGGCCCGGCGTCTCGCCCAGCCGCTCGTCCCACGGCCCACGATCTGGGTCCCAGAACATGTGCCAGAAGCTCAGGCCGTCCGTCTGCGCCCAGAAGGCGGCCTCGCGGGCCAAGCGGGGCATCTGGAGCTGCTCGTACTGGTACTCCAGCGCCATCTGCTGGGCCTGCGCCTTGCGCTTATCGTCCGGGTCCTGCGTAACCGGGGTCACCGAGAAGCCGGGACGCTGGTCGACCAAGATTTGGAGGCGCTGGTCGAGCGCCTTGTCGATCATGTTGTAGACGACCCGTGCCGCATCGCGCGGACGGGCCGGTTCACGCCAGGGGCCGAGTCCGTTGGCGGAGATCCACTGCTGGCCGGCCCGGAACAAGCGGTTCCGCTCCACCAGATGGAGGTGCATCTGCACGGATTCGCGCCGAGACTCCCACAGCCCGCGGGTCCAGCTGGCCCACGCGGCCATATCGTCCTCGGTGGCCTTGTCGGCCCCCGGAAAATCCGCGCCATAAAGCGCTCGCTGGAGGGCCGAGACGTCTTCGGCAGAGGTATTGCCTGCATCCTCTGGCGGATTGGGCGCGACCTGCTCGTTCGGGTCTTCGGGGTTGTTACTGAACCCCTCCATCGACCGCGTCAGGGCGTCGTCCAACAAGGCGTCTGTATAGGGTAGGGTCACTTAGTCGATTCTCCCGATGCCGACGGCAGAACGAACTCGATTCCAGTCCTTGAGTTCCTCGTACCGTTCGCGGATGGCCCGCAATGTCTCTTCCTGCGCCCAACTTTCACGTTCCTGCATCGCCACCGCGACCAGATCCTCAGGGACCTCGACCACGGGGGCCACCAAATCCTCTGGGGCCGACCGGACTGGCGCAAAGCGCTCCAGCACGGCACTCAGCCGGTGGAGGGCGTAGACCGTCACGGCGGCCCAGAGGAGATGGACGAGCATTACTGGAACAGGGTGAAGCCGCGGAGCGTGACCGTCGAGCGGGTCGTTCCGCCCACCGCCGGGCAGGTGATTTCTGCCGCCGCGTTGATGCCGCAGCGAATCGGGGCGCTGAAGTTGACCGCGATCGGCGCGAAGGCCGCCGCCGGCAACTCCACGCGCTCGACCGTGGTCGCGCCATCGGTGATGGTCACGCTAACGGCCGCACTTGGCGCCGCGCTGCACGACACGCTGTAGCCCGTGATGAAGTGGCGCTGCCCAGCCACGCCCGCCTTGGTGGCCGTTGCGGCAGTGTTGGTGTTCTGCGTGGCCACTTCCGTCCACTGGGTGATAAATCGACCTGCGTACTCTGCCATGATGTCCTCAGTCCGTTTGGTTACGCCGGAACCGCGTGGTTAATGCGTCATCCCCACCGGGACTCGGCGGGACATAGGTGGAATCTACACTACCTGCACTACTCAAACTACCGGTCATCGCCTTGGCAAACCGCGCCGCGGTGGCGATGGCGCCCTCTAACGTCAGCGTCCCTGTGACGGCCTGCACAAACCGTGCGGCCGAGGTTAGGGTGCCGGCGGTCGTCAGGGTGCCCGTGACCGCACGGGGGGTGCGGGTCGCCGTCGTGACGCCCCCTGCCATCGTGAGGGTGCCGGACACCGCCTGCGTAAAGGAGCCGGGATCTTCCTCGTCAAACGTGACGATGCTGTACACGCCACTGTCACCGCCCAGCGTCGCCTGATTCTGCGAGACGTTGTTGGTCGCCGTCGCCGTCGTCAGGATACGATAGGCATACGTCGAGGACATATCGTTGCCCGACGTATTGCGATACTGCGCGGCGAGGCTGGTCTTGGACCACCCCGTCCCTGCCAGCGTCCCCCAGGTGTTATCGTCCGCCGTGACCCACGCGGCGATGCTGACCGTACTGGCGTTGACCGGCGTGCGCCCCGGAATGGTCACCGTAAACGGCGTGGTCGGCGCGGTGAACGCGAGCGTGCTTTCCGCCGTATCGACCGCGAACACCTTGCCCGTATCCGTCGGCTGAAACACCAGCATCACCGCGTTGGTGTTCGTCCCCGCCGAGAAGTCGAAGCGCGGGTTGGCGCTCCACGTCCCGTTGAACGTACACCAAAATGCCTGCGTGGCGTTCGTGGTGCCGTCGACCTGTCGGGTCAAGCTATTCCACGTCTGTCCGCCCGTCACGCCCACCGAGAAAGTGGCCGTCCCGCGCTGGTAGCACCGGACGTACACCAAGCATCCTGTGGTCATCGACGCCGGCGGCGTCAGGGTGATCTGCGTCGCCGTGCTGGTGCCGTTGTCCGCCGGACTCGACGTAGACCCGAAGAACGTGATGGCCACGTTCGCTTACGTCCCGGTGCTGACGGTCAGCGTATAGGTGAACTCGATCTGCGAGCCGTTGACCACGTTGATGGCCGTGAACACCGAGCGATCCAAGAGGACGCCCGAGGTGCTGGCCGAGAAAATGCCGTGTTCGGTAATGGCCTGCGTGGTCGTGTAGGTGATGGTGCCGACCGTCTTGTACTGGACGCTGGTGCCTTCGGACTGCGTGCCGGTGACCCGTGCCGGACCTGCCGGGGTCTGGAGGCCCGTGTCGCCCGCCGACTCGGCGTTGGTTCCGGTGCCGGAGTCGTGGTAGTTCATCGCCTCCAGCTCGACCAGATTCTGGAAGGCGTCGACGATGAAGCCGGCCCCGACGGTCGTGATGACGCGACGCGAGGCGACCCCAAGGTCGACCCAGTCCGCGCCGGGGTGCCGGACCCGCGCCTTCAGCTCCGCATTGAAGCCGATCTTGGCGAGCCGCTTGGCCTCTTCCTTCCAGCCGCGGAGGCGGTGCGGGAAGTTCTGGAGTTTCCACCAGTTGACGTTCACAGGCCGCTCCAGCAGGCGTGGACCTTGGCGGTCAGCTTCTCGACGGCCTCGGCCGTGGTCGCCCCAACCGCCCCGATGGTGGCATCGGGACGCAGGAGGCGGATCTGGACCTCGCCGGTCTGGAAGACCGAGCGCTCATAGGTGCAGGCGTACCGGGCGCACAGCGCATCGAGCGCGTGCGGCTCCGGCGCCTGCCGTGGCGCCTTCGTCCCAAACATGAATTGCAGGACGCGATCAACCAAGCTCATGTGCAATCCCACGCCCGAAGGCTCTTGTTGATGCGCGAGTTCGGATCGTTGGCCGTCTTCGCGCTGGTAAGTTTCGCTTTCATGCCCTTCATACGACGGCAGAAGGCAATCCGTCGCTTGGCCGAGGCGGGGGACCGCTTGGCCTCCGCCTTCTTGACCGGCGGCTTGATGTCCCGGCCCTCAGCCCGGAGGCTGGCCCGGCCCTTCTCGTTGAGGCCGCCCTCGGGGTTCTTGCCCTCGGCGCGTTGCCAGGCCGGGGACTTGGCCATCAGTCCTCCTCGTCCTCGTCCTCGTACTCCGACTCGTCCTTTTCCATCTCGGACTCATCTTCCATCTCGTCCTCGTCTTCGAGGAGGGCGAGCTCGGCCTTCAAGCTGGCAATCTTCTCCTGGAGGGCGGCGATCTTCTCGGCCTTGGAGAGGCCGGTCTTCATGTCGACCTTCTCTTCGCCCTTGTCTTCCATCTCGTCCTCTGGCTTCTGACCCATTGGACCGGGCTTCGGGGCGCCGATGGCGATCATAACGGCCATGCCGGGCTTCCGCTTCATCACGGGCTGGCGCTTCCCGACCTTTCGGGCCACCGCCTCCATGAATCGTGCTTTCTTTTCCATCTACCAGCCCTCCGCGGGCAGTTGCGAGGTGAAGTCGCCGACGAGGGCCGGCTTGGGTGTATTCGGATCGAGCGCAGGGTCGTCCGCGAAGACGAGCCCCATTTTTTCCGGCTCCGGCTTGACCACTTGGACGCGGTCCCAGCCGTAGACGGCCAGCCCCAGCGCCATCACGCCGTCATCGTGGTAGCCTTTCGGGGCCTCGTACTTGACCCCGGTGGCCGTGTAGGTGAACTCGAACGCTTCCAGTTCCGAGACCAGCCAGCCGTCCGGGATCTTGAGGTCCGCGGCCTGAAAGCAGGCAATGAGGCGCTGCATGAGGCGGAGTTTGCTGGACTGGGTGAACACATGCGGGGTCACATCCACGCCCATCAGCTGCAAGTCCGCCACGATCGCATCGCCTACCCCCGTCGCGTCAGCGACGGCAGGCGTCTTTTCGACCAGTGCCGCGATTTTCGTCTTCGTCTCGGCCCACGGGGCCTGCCAGCGCTCCAGGACACAGACGTTCATCCAGGCATCCAGCCCACAGACCACCGTGTAGTCCATCGACCTAGCTAAGTCGACCCCGTAGATCACCGGTTTCTTGGTGCTCTGGGGGGTGATGCACTTGCGGATGGCCTCCAACCCGAAAGGGTTGGCTCCATCGTCGGTCGGGATGCCTTCGAACTCCTGCTGGAAGATCTCCGGCGGGAGCTCCTTGCGGGCGATTTCGATCTCTTCCGGCGGGATGTACGGGTTCTCGAGCGTAGAGGCCCGGAAGCTCTGCCAGTCCCCATCCTCGCCCGTCAGCCCCCGGTTGAACAGGGTCACGAACCCATGCCGGCGCCCCTTCGGGGTGCCCAAAAAGAGGGCCCGTCCCCCCAGGTCGACCAGCGTCGGGCGGATCGCGGCCTGCCAGACATCGAGCAGGTCCTTCGCGATCCCGGCCTCGTCGATGATGGCCAGGGCATATTTACGACCACGGGCCGGGTCCGGCGAGTCCAAGGTCCAGACCTCGATCACCCCGCCCGTTACCAGCTCCATGCGCTTATCTTGCTCATTCTGCCGGCCGATCACCGGCTGCAAACGCTGCGATAACTCGCGCCACGCCTCGAGCGCTAACTTGTAACTCGGGGCAAACCACCCCACCGGCTGCCCGGCCAGCGCCTGGTCACAGGCCAACCGAATCCCGAGCGCCGACTTCCCGTACCGCCGGCCACACATGACCACCCGGAACCGGGCGGGATGTTGGGCCACCTTCACCTGACCCGGATGCAACCGGTGCAGGCGCACGCTGACCTCGGTCGGCTTCGGCTTGCTTGCAGTCACAGGGCTCCGGAGCAAAGTTCCGGGATGCGTGCCGCCGGCGGGGGTGCTGCGTTGCCCCACCCGCGCGGCAGCAAACGACATCCCATCCACCGCTGTGCTTCGACAAGGAAGCGATCTGGCGCAGAGCCAATGGCGGCAGTGTACAAAATAACACCCTGACCACGATCTGTCAAGCCCCGCGCGAATATTTGGTAAACTGTCCAGCTTTTCTGACGTCTAGTCCGAATCTTGTTCACCCCCGACACCAGTGTCACCCCTGACATAGCTGTGTCGGGGGTATGCGCTAGAGATCTACGTTATCTCAGACACTAGTATACTAGGAGTAGTTAACTAGTAACTAGTAACTGGTACCAAGTGTACTCGTTTACTCCTTCACTCCTTCACATCTTCACTCCGCGCTGGCCAACTTTACATAATCCTGGCCACCAGACCCCACCCGCGCTGAGGGACCGGAACTCGGCATGGTTGATTCCGGCGCGACACCCCCTAGATTGCGCCAGAATGCCCCCAGAACGCACAACAGGGGGTCAGCCATACCCTGGCTACCCCCCGTCATCGTTCGGGCCTTAGAATCGATTTTAGCGCAAACTAGGCGATTTCGTCGCGATCTGGGGCAGGGAGCGCCATCGGTCCTGTTGCTGCGGCCTTCAGGACCGCGCTGACCGCAGCCTCCTTCAGCGCCTTCACGTTCCGGACCGGTGCCTCGTCCTCGATCACTTTGACTTGTAGTGTCTGCTGTCCTTCGTGCTGCACCACCTGCTTGTCCCCGTACTCCACCGGCGCGCTCTTCGACGCCGCCCACTTCAGCGTCTCGATCAGCACCCGGTCCATCGCCGTCGTCTGGGTCGTCGAGTCCCGCGCCACCCGGATCGCCTCCTCCGCCAACGCCGCCCCCAGTAACGGCCGCAACCGCTGGTACCGGGTCGTCAGCGCCTCGTCCCTGGCGATCCACTGGCGCACCATCCCCGCGCTCACCTTCAGCTTCCGGCAGGTGTCCGCCACCGTACGCCCGTTCGTCATCCCCTCGAACACCTCCTCGAGGATCTCTGTGCGCTCCGCACTCGTATGCTTGGCCATACCGCCCAATATAACTTTGACTTGTACTGTGCGCTAGGCGCGGCTGACAGGGTGGTGTGACATACCAGACCGACCGCGGCGGGCATACCCCCCCCCTCCCCCCCCCTGCTGCTGCTTCTGCTGCCCCCCGCGCGGTCCTCGATCTCGAGCACCGGGAGCTCGAGCACCTGGCGCCCGTTCGTCCTGGGGGAGTGCCCTCGCCCCCTGCCCCCTTCCTACATGAGACGCGCGCGGGCATGAGCTCCACAGAGCGGGCGAGCTCGCCCCCCCTTCCCTTCCTCGCGCCCGGTTCCTCGAGCGCTCGCCCCTCGAGCTCCGCGGCGCTCTTGCGCTCCGGCGCTCCGCGCATTATCATGTTGCCACCGGTGCACATTGCGCCGGGTCGCTAACCATTTCAGGGGGGCTGTATGTCGGTATCCGTTTCGTTCGTCGGTCGCGAGCAGGTCGCCGCGGCGCAAGTTATCATCCTCGCCGGTGCGCTCCGTCTGTACCTTCGCACCGGGATCAAGCCGAACCGCGCGTATACACCTACCGCGATGCGCGCCGCGGCCAGCCGCATCACCGGCGTGGAATACCCGCGGGGACGCAAGGGGCTCGAGCTCGCGAACGAGCACCTCGACACAATCCGGGCGATGCTCTTGAACGAGCGCCGGGAATCCGTGGGGCTCGAGCCATTGGGGGCGAACTGAGCAACCCTCGCCCCCGCGATAGGCGGCGCCCGGTGCAAGTCCGGGGGGCGACATAGTAGGACCGGGCCCGGCGGAACCGGGCGACCTTTCAGAGGGGGCAAGCCATGCAAGCGAAGGACGTTCGGAAGGGGGCCTATGTTCGGCTACGCAATGGGATGGACGCGACCTTGCTCGACAACCAAGTGCGGCGCGCGACCCGGCTCGCCTATGTCTTCGGGTCCAAGGTGGGGCTCTTCGACGAAGCGGGGAGCGTCTACACTTCGGATATCCTCGCGGTTCGGGTCGGCGAGGAATGGGAACCGGTAGAGCATTCTGCGGCGACCCTCGAGCTCGCGAGCGCTCGCGCCGCGTGGGGATTCTAATCATGCCGCTACTCACCACGTCGAATACCAAAACGCTAAAGGGGCAGGGGGCCGGGTATCTCACGCTCATACTACATCTCGCCCCCGCGAAGTTATCCGGGTACAATGTATGTCCCATGGCGACCAAGGGATGCGCGGCCGCCTGTTTGAATACGGCCGGCCGGGGCCGGTTCTCGAGCATCCAAGCCGCGCGGATCGCGAAAACTAAACGTTTCTTTGAGGATCGCGAAAGCTTTATGCGCGAGCTCGCCGGGGATATCCGGGCCGGTATCCGGAAAGCAGAGAGAGAGGGGCTGATTCTCGCGGTTCGCTTGAACGGAACTTCGGATATAAGGTGGGAAACCATCCCGGTGGATAGCTTCCCCCATATCTTCGCCATGTTCCCCGGCGTCACCTTCTACGATTACACCAAGCTACCGAACCGCCGAAACCTTCCGGCGAACTATCGCCTGACGTTTTCGCGTGGCGAGCAGAGCCCGGACAAGGTCCGCGACATTATCCGGGGGGGTCGGAATGTCGCCGCGGTTTTCCGGGTCGGTCGCCGCGAGGAGCTCCCGCTATTCTGGGAAGGGCTCCCGGTGATTGATGGCGACCGGACCGACCTGCGCTTCCTCGACCCTACCGGCGTTGTGGTGGGGCTCCGGGCCAAGGGGTCCGCACCGGGCGACCGGTCCGGGTTCGTGCTCGAGCCCACGGCATAACGTGGGCTCCGCTCGCGCTCGAGGAAGCGACCACCGGGGGGCAGGGCCCCGGCGCGAGCATGGTAGCAGGGGATCGGGGGCGAGGGCCCCCGGCGATCCCTGTCACCCGGCGCCGGGCCGGTCCCCGGCATCAGCAGAGAGAGAGAGATGAAAGAGAGAGAAGAGAAGGAAACGGAAGCACCCACGCGCCAGTACATCGTGAGCTACTGGGTGAACTTTTGCGTGGACGCGACCGATGAGGAGGACGCGACCGCCAAGGCCGAGGCCGAGCTCCTCGAGGCGCTCGAGAGCGGGACCATCGGCGACTATGTCTCCGACAGCTGTGAGGTCTACAACGCATGAGACATTGCACCGAGTGCGGCGCCGAGATGCGCGAGGGCTACGTCATCGATGACGGCGCCGAGTACTACTGCACCGATGGGTGCCTCCGGATCAATTACACCCCGGAAGAATGGGCGGCAATCTACGAGAGCGAGTGGGGCTACTGGACCGAGTGGCCCGAGGACGATGGGAGCGGGACGCCCGTCATCCTCGCGGAGGATATCGCCCCATGAAGCGAAACAAGATGAGCCACCTCCCGCACCACGCGCACCGGCACCGCCCCGGCGCGCTCTACTGGGAGACATGGTGCGGGAAGCGGGTCCTCATGACGGCGCTCTACACCGGGTACACCGGCACCGCATGGAAAGAGCCACCGCTCTGTCCGTCGTGCGGCGCCGCGCAATTGCTTCACGAAGTATTCACCCCAACGAAAGAGGAGAAATAACATGAAACGCACCACGATCGAAACCTATTGCCGTGATTGCCACGCGCCTATCAAGGAGGGCACCGAGATACACGCCGACGACCTTGGCGAGTACGTCGTCTGCATCGTTTGCACCGCATCACAAGACCACGAAGAGGAGGCATAAGATGACACACCGCACGAACGTCGCGACCGCCGACAAGTGGGAGCTCGTCCGCATCATCATGCGACAGGCGAAGGACGAGCCCGAGGTCATGCAGAGTTGGGCCGAGGGCTACCTCGAGCTCATCGACGAGGAGGAACTGCGCGCGATGGCGGCAGATGCGCTCGAGATCGAAACCATCCTCGAGGAGAACTGACCATGCGCTATGAAGTGTTGACCCGGATGTATGGGCCGGGCGAGGCAGACTGGCAGAACGTCTGGGAGGTCGAAGGGACGCCGATGACGTTCGCGACCTACGAGGATGCCGAGCGCGAGCTCCTCGAGTACATCGCCGAGTGCACGCGTGCGTCGAAGAGCGGTTACATGGACGATGTCCCCGAGTGGGACGAGTTCCGGATTGTCCCCATCCACGAGGAGCGCTAACATGAAGACCATCGACGAAGCGCGCGAAGAACTCATTCATTTTATCGAGAGCGTCAGCGTCCATTCGGTCGCCGGGTCGATCGAGGCGATCGACGGCTTGATTACCGCCGTCCGAAACGAACACCACAAAGAGGAGCGCTAACATGAGACCCGATATCGACTGGTACGCCGCCCTCGCCGACGCCGAGCGGTTCGCCGGCGGCACCGCCGACACCGGTGAGCGCAACTTGGCGCGCGCCTACCTCGAGCTCCTCCGCGAGGCGGGATACCTTCGCCTTCAGCGGGACAAGGAGCGCGAGCGTCTGGAGGTGTCCCATGCGTAGCACCGGCCCCATTTGGCAAGCGGCACGCCGGCTCGTCGCCGAGTACGGGCTCGAGGGCGCGTACCTCCACGCCTTCGAGCGCAGTCACCCCTACACCTCGTTCGGTGCTGATCCTGATCCGGACGCCCGGATGCTCTGGGGCAAGGTCGCGACCCGCATCCGGTGGATGCATGAGGCGACCGAGCTACAGAAGCGAGAGGAGGCGCGAGACGCCCTCACGCGCCGCAAGCGGTTCCGGATCGAGGTGCGGTCGTGATCCGGGTGCGTGTCACGTTAGAGCCCCCCGGTGCCCCGGTGCAGGAACTGGGCGAGTACCGGGGGGCGACCCTCGAGGCCGTCCAGGAGGAAGTCAGAGGCGCATGGCCCTACCTCCCCGCCGCCCTACTGGTCTTCGAGGTAGTCGCCAAGGGGCGAGGATTCCAACAGGCCGAGACGCAAGCGAAGATCCGCGAGCGCCTCCGCGATCCGGAGGTGCAACGTCGCAAGGTCGCGGCGCGCCTCGCCACCGAAGCCATCCGGCGCGCGAAGGAGGCGGCGATGAGCCCGGAGGATAGGGAGCGGCTCCGCAAGCGGCGCGCCAAGCAGTACGAGCAACGATGGCGCCAGTACTGGGCCGGCAGATGGGAGCGGACCCATGACAAGTGAAGCGCTCTCCCTCGTCGTCTTCGCCCTCGCGGCGGCGTATCTCCACTGGCTCGACCGCCCCCGCCGTTGACCCCCTGACGCACAACACCCCACCGAGCTCACGCTGGGTGGGGTGCTGTGTCAGAGGAGGAGAGCGCGATAGGCGGTTGCCCACTCGGGCGTCCTCGACCCCTCGAAGAGCCGCCTACCGCATAACAAAGATAATACGGGGTCAGAGAGAAAACAAGGCCAGGAGCATCTTGATCCCCATCCAGACCCCCGCGATCAGGCACCAGCTGACCATGGCGATGGTGAGGAAGATGCCCCACGCCTCGACCTGGAGCCGCCGTTTACTCGGGGGGCGATACGGGCGCGGGGTCATTGTGGACGCTCGTCACGATGGGGTGGGCGGGGGGTTTTGGCTTGTGGACGAACAGGGCGAGCTTGAGCTTTTGGCGTACCTTCCCCGGCCTCGACAGCGCCACGCGAGCGACGTTGGCGGGGAGCGCCTGACGGCTCGCATCCGCGGCCCGTCCCCCCTGGAGCCGGCTCAGCGGATTCGTCGGGGGCTGGGGGCCGTCGGCGAACACGCCTCGGGCGTTGTAGTCCGTCGGCAGCCGATCCTGAAAGCTGTCTGGGTCGTCCCATCGGGGGCTTGGCATGATCGACAATCTCGGGAATGTCCTTGAATCCGTCAAGGGTGCGGATGATGACCATGGCACCCGCCGTGGCCTTGTCTGGCGGCCCATCCTCGCTGAAGCGCCACAGCTCCCACCGCACCTGGCTGTCATCCCACCACACGCCCTCCCCCGCGGTGATGCCGTCCTTGGCGTTCTTGGACCAGTTGAGATCGCGGCGCCGTCGATCGGGCTCCCGCACCACCACCTCCAAGGCCAGCGGCCCCTCGGCCCTCGCCCACTTGGCCTTCCGTGCCGCCGCCACCGACATCAACCCGATGGCTTGCTTGCTCTCACGATACTCTTTGGACAGGATGAACTGGCCCGAGATGAACTTCCGGTTGTCGGAGCAGAGCGCTGACCATGGCACCCAGAACGAGAGGTCAGCCATAGCTTTCCTCTTCGTAGTCGATGGCCTCCTCGAGCGTCATGCGGCGCACATAGCAGGGCGTCCGCTCCCCGACCCACGCCCCGATGACATTGTACTCGAAGTGCTCGATCGCATCTTCCTCCGTCATCCCATCCTCCATGAAGATCTCGATGACCTTATCGTAGTCGTAGCAGGCGAGCGGCTCGAGCACATTGAAGTGCATCATCAGCCCGAGGAAGGCGTCCTCGAGCCCATCGGCCAGCCATAGCGGTTCGTGCTTATCGACCGAGTCGTCCATATTTGGTGAGGCGTCCATGCAGTTGCTCCTGTTCGTCGATGGTGTGGGTGCGTGGCTCTAAACGTAACGTGCGGTAATCCCAGCGGATGGGGATGTCGCTCACCCCGCCGTGGCGATTCTTGTCGATGATCAGAAACGTGTTCGCGTGGTCCCCCTGCCGCTCGTAGCGCGAGTGGTCGAAGAGCAGGACCTGGTGGCTATCGTTCTCGATCGCCGAGCCCCCCATCAACCCCTGCGCGACCGGTCGCTCACTCCGCGCCGCGGAGGTCTGGCGGTTGAACTGCGAGAGCGCGACCATCGTGACGTTCAGCGTGTGCGTCAGGTCCCGCAGCTGATGCGCGACGAGCTCGATGCGGTCGTTGATCGAGTGGGCGTTCGCGGTCCACGCCAGCTGGAGATAGTCCACCACGAAGTAGCGCGAGCCGTAGCTCTCGTGGTAGTGCTTGATGCACGCGGTCACATCCGAGAGCCGCGAGAGGGGGCGCCGGTTGACCAGCAGGTGCCCTCCCGTGCGCTCACGGATGCCATCCACCGCCTGTCTCGCGCGCCGATAGGTATCCGTGCTGAACCGCGGCCCCTGCTCGAGCTCGACCACGGGCTCGCCCGAGGCGATCGAGAGGAACCGCGTCGCGAGCTCGGAGCGTCCCATCTCGAGAGAGAGAAAGGTCACGACCTCGCCATGCTCGATGGCGGTATGTGCCAGGTTGAGCCCGATGAGGCTCTTGCCGGTGCCGGTGTTGGCGCCGATGGTCACGAACCATCCGCGCGCCAAGCCCACCCCGCCGCCCCCACCATGGCACGCGAGGTTCCACATGGGGAGCATCGTCGGGACCGCATCGATCGGCGCCAGCTTCTCGTCGAGCAACTGGAGCAAGGTATCGCCAGAGATCGAGTCGAAGGCGACCGCCGGTCCCTCCGCGCCGATCGGCGTCGCCCGTGCCCGAAGGTCGTCCCAGACCCGCACGAACGCGGTCAGGTCCGGCACCCGCTGATGGAGATCGCACAGGTCCTTGACCGGGTCGCCCTGGTGGGTGACCTCCCGGATGACCTTGGCCTTGGGCAGGTCCTTGGCGATGGCGCTGACCAGCGTCGCCCCGCCTTCGTCCGGCTCCTGCCAGACGTAGACGTCACGCCCTTGCAGGAGCGGTGCGTACTCGGTCCGCCATTGCGAGGCACCGGGCAACCCGACGGCGCAGATGGCGTGCTGCCATGCGGCATGGCAGTCGGACTCGCCCTCGACGATGAGGACCGGGAGGTTCGCCGGCGTCTGCGCGAGTACGTCCTGGCCGTAGAGCGGCGCGCCCTCGCCGTCGCGATCCCAGAAGGTGCCCTTCTGCGTCCGGATCTTCGTGCGGATGACGGCGCCCGTCGCATCGCGATAGGGCATCGCGACCACCGCATCGCCGTACTTGCCCACCCGTTGCTCGAGGCCAGCGGCCTGAAGCACCTTGAGGGAGAGCCCCTTGCGATCCGCGTAGTCGTTGAGCGTCAGGCCGCGCGAGGTGCTCTCAGGCAGAGAGACGCCGAGCACCTCAGCGAGTGAATCGAAGTGCTCGGTGAAGCCACACGCCGAGCATCCCCACTGATGGTCCCCCAGCCACGCGCTGGCCGTCCCGTCGTTATGCCTCGGGCACTTGAACGCGATCGTCCGTCCCGTCTTCTTCGTCCCGCTTCGCCGGAGCAGGGCCTGCGCCAGCACACCACGTCGGTCCATCGTATGCATCGTCCGTCGCCTCTCCCCTGAAGGTTCGTTCCCAGTTCGCCCGCCAATCCGCCTCTGAAACGGCGGCAGGTCGTCGTATACTACCCTTCCCATTCGTCATTCGCAACTCCAGATTTTCGTTTGACGTTTGATGCGGGGGATACCCTGCGGTGTCGTGAAGCTCGACTCGGTCACCAGCACCATGTCCTGCGGGACGCAGGTGAAGACCCCGTCCCGGAGCGCCACCACCCAGTGCATCTTGTGCTGCCCCGGCTCCAGCGAGTAGCCATCCCGCACATGATCCAGCGCGAACCACAGCTCGCCCACGTCCTCGACCGCCTTGTGATCGGCCGATAGCACCCGGCACCGCAGGTCGGACAGGTACGCCGGCTCATAGGTCTCCAGCGACCAGCCATAGCCATCCCACCGCTGGGCTTCCCACGGCTTCCACAGCTTGGTCGCGTCCGGCTTATGCCGCAAGGCGTGAAGCGGGAGGTCCACGATCATCGCGCCGGATTCCAGCAGGATGTGGCACCCGAACATCCGCCCCGGCGTGGCGCTCATCCCCCACCAGACGCAGGGCAGGGTCTTCTCCTGGCTCCCGCCGTGGATCACCGCCGCCTCGATGACGTAGCAGTAGCGGTGGCGTGGCAGGTCGACGTTATGCGCCATCTTGTTCCCTCCGGTAACGCTCGATCAGCGCCTCCAGTTCGCGCATCAGCCATGCCGCGCTCTCCTCGTCTGTCGCGGCCCAGACCTCCCGGACCTTTCGCACCAGCGCATTGAAGGTCTTGTCAGTCGGTGGCATACACACTCCGCGTGCCGCGAGCGACGAGGATGCGCGCATACTGGTGGGGATAGAAGCGGTGGCTGATACGGTTCCCACGGAACACATCGCGCCACTCGACGACCGGCTCCTCGATTTGCAGGTCCGCGATGGATTTCGGTTCCTCGTTCTCGCAACGCCAGCGCATCAGTCCACCCACCCATCGCCACGCCGCCAATGCCAGAAGCGGTGCGTGATGATTTCCTTGAGGAGCGACCACAGCGACGGCTCGCTGTAGCTCCCTGCCTCACACTCCATCGTCCATTGCCTGTTGCTCATATTGCACTCCGGCCCAGTCGGGCGGGTTGTGGGACACCCAGCATCGGATCGCGCCACCAGCTGTCTTCCGGCTCGGCGGGGACGGTGGGTTGCTTGTCGATGGACACGACCCGCATGCCCATGCACGTCCCGCACACCACCCAGTCCGCGTCATCGCCCTGCACCTCCCCACGCCCGAGACATTTCGGGCACGGCACTTCCTCCGTGTGTTTCATCTGCTCGCCTCCTCGAGTAAGCGGTCAAACTCCAGCACATCCTGCCCACTCCGCGCCCACTCCTCGCGGGTGCGGCCCTGCACGGTCTGCACATCGTACACGCGCCAGAAGTCGTCCGTGAAGAAGCGCGGGACCGACTTGACGTACTGCGGCTCCGTCTCGTTCAGGATGCCATGCGCGCGATACCGCTCGACGGCGCGGATCAACTGCTGCGGCGTGGCACCGCCAGCGAGACACTCGGCCACCGCCTTGCGCGAGGGGATAAATGGGTGAGGCTCCGGACGTTTCGGGTAGCGCCGCCAGACATGATCCATGACCTGCTGCACGGATGGATCGTTAGATGGGGTCGTTCCCTGGGGTCGTTTGGGTGACACAGCTATGTCGGGGGTGGGGTGACTCAGCTGTGTCGGGGGTGGGGTGTCACCCGTGTCAGGGGTGACAGCCGTGTCACCCGGCTCCAAGACCACATGATAGAGCGAGGTGCGGCCTGGGCGCGGGACCACCCGGAGGTAGCCCCGCGTCACCAGCTCCTCACACGCACGCTGTACCGTCCGCTCGGCCACCCCTGCCTCGTTCGCGAGGGTCCGGACCGACGCCCACACATTCCCGCCCAGCCGGTCGGTGTGCAACCCGATGGCGCACAGCACGCGCAACTGAGTAGGAGTGAGCGACCGATCCATCACCGCCTTGGCCGGGATGATCGAGAGATTAGGCATCGGCCGTCACGCGGTTGATGACCTTGTAGTAAATATCGCGCCGGTGCCGTAGGGAGCGCTTGTCGGTATCGCTTCCATCCTTCCAGAGGCGATCCTCGAGCTGTGCCACCCGGTATTCCAGCGCGTCAATGACCTGCTCCATCTCCTCGCGCTTCATCTTACCTCCGCCGCCGGCTGTGACTGCCCTGATTCCCGCCGCGGGGACGCCGGGGGACGCCCATGCGCTCGAGCATCGAGTGCACCGCCTGATAGGTCACGCCGAGCGCGGCGCCGATCTGCCGCAGGGTAAGGCCGGTCGCGTACAGACGCCGCACCTGCCGACGTCGCTCATTCTGAATCGGTCGCATACATCTCCTCTGAAGATTGAGTATTCTGCCACTGCGAGCACCATGCGGCGACCTCGCAGTACTGCTCGCACCGCCGGTAGCGTCCCGGCCGATGCTCAAGGATGAGCCCATCCTGCACGACCGCCGGCTTCTCGTCCAGCACCCGAAGCGCGCGCTTGCCACCGGGCTTCATCAGCGCCCACTTGTCGCCCGAATACCAGCGCTCCGTGTCCGTGCAGAGCGGGAGCTCGCCATGCGTGCGCGCCTGAGCCACCTGATGCAGGAACATCCGCTCCTTGATGTACTCGTAGGTGATCTCGAGCGGCCAGACCGGGATATCGATGACCTTGACCGCCTGCTGTGGGTAGTCGGCGTTCCGCTCTGCCTCCGAGCGCCGAAAATCCCGGAAGATGGCCACGATCTCGAGCTTATCGACGATGAGTCCGTTCTCATGGGCCAGCCAACGCAACACGTTCAGCTGCCGGGTCCAGTTCTCGTCCCCTTTCGCCTTGTAGGTCGTCGTGACCTTGTAGTCGGAAAGGGTCTTCTCGCCCAGATGCAGCCGGTCGAACTGGCCGGACAGCGTCCAGTCGTTCACCTCCGCAAAGAGGCGCTGCTCGACCATCGTATCGGTCCCGGCGCGCTCGAGGATGTGATGGACGGCCTGTCCGAGTAGCGCCCAGAGCATATCGGTCACATCGGTCTCGATTTGGTAGGCATGCTGGGCCAGCAGGATACGGCGCTGGGGGGCGTCGATCAGCTTGGTGACGCTGATGTCGGCCCCGCCGTTGTCGTACGGGTCCCGCTCGACCGCCCGGACCAAGGCGTCCGGGAGGCCGTGGAGGTTAGTCAGCGGCATTGCTTCCCTCCTTCCAATACGGGTCACCAAAATGCGCGATGGCCTTGCGTTTGATTTCTAACAAATCCGCGATAAACTGGTA
>Ga0209229_10000284_pt1 | contig 20330 bp, 13 predicted proteins | sample SanBayMetagenome_FD_187466 | JGI IMG/M metagenome (GOLD analysis project Ga0209229, IMG submission 187466) | Freshwater and sediment microbial communities from dead zone in Sandusky Bay, Ohio, USA (SPAdes) (version 2) | ecosystem: Environmental > Aquatic > Freshwater > Lentic > Sediment... | reverse complement strand
GATCATCATTGGACGGTGTCTCATACCCCTAAAGAGCCGATGCGATCGGTACCTGGTAAGGACCTGATCGACGCATTTGGCAAGCTGGCCCGCGAGCGAGGTGATTTCGAATGGCATCTTGCCTACCATCCTTATCATTCAAATCTTTTCAGGGTGGATCTTTGGGATGATCCCGAAGCGCCAAGGCGAAGCGACGCGCCGAAGATCACGTTTCGCAATTTGGAGATTCTCTGTGAGCACATGCAGAGGCCCGAGTTGCTTTGGAGGGATCGTCCCAGAAGCATTATCTTGAGCGAGCAGGGATTCCATAGCCATCCGACGGCCCAGAGCGAGACGCAGCAGGCTGCAGCTTATGCGTACGCATGGGAGAAGTGCCAACGGCTACCGATGATCGATGCATTCATTTACCACCGGCATGTCGATCATTCCCAGGAGGGCGGATTGAGGCTTGGTCTATGGCGCAACGTCGCAGGGAGCATCGCGGATCCCGAGAGCAAAAAGCCGATCTACGAGGTTTTTCGTAAGGCGGGGACTTCCGATTGGCGCCAGGCTGCCGATCCTTTGTTACCTATCACGGGTCTCGATTCATGGGACCAAGTGCTCGAGGCGATTATTCGCTGATCGGAATATCGGAGTGATTCTTCAAACCGGGCCGTGATTGCCGAAGCGTGTTATCGACATGGCGTTGACATCTTATGAACATGCGGTACCATGTCTACCAATTAAGGTAAACAAGCATGGGCAGCTTCGGCATTCTGATCAAGCAATCTCGCGAAAACCGTGGACTAACCGTTCGCGCTTTGGCGGATGCAATTGGAAAATCACCAGGCTACATATCCCGGATTGAAGTTCGAGGGGAGATTCCAAGCGTTGAACTGGTCGTTGAGCTGGCCACGGCGCTCGGGGGCGATGCAGAGCGGTTCTTGGAATGTGCCAAAAACGACTCGATGGAACGCGCGACCAATGAAATAGAGACAAAGTACCAGGATGCCTTAGCCCTTTTTCGAAAAGGAAAGCATGATGCGAGATAGACCAGCATTTCGGCTCAGACCGGAAATTCTGAAAACCAGTGAAATTCAAGAGCGAGCCGAGCAATTGACGCTCGCCTACGCCGAACAGGTTGGTCTGGAGGTTGCGAGGCTAGGAATCAACTTCCAAGTCGTGTACGAGGAAGTGATCTATCCAGATTTCGGTATCGAACTGCAAGAAGGTCTGGATCTTGGATTCGATGATTCAGGGAAAAAACTCTTCGGTCGATTCTTGCCAATGGAAAACATCGTACAAATCGATAGGATCATCAGTGACGATCCTAAACATCCACAGCGGGCCTTCACTTATTGGCACGAGGTCGGTGGCCATGGAGTATTGCAAGGCGATTGGTTACGCAAGCAACTTAAGCTTCACGGTGGCTCAAGCTGCATTGCCACCACAGAGGATTCATTGAGTTTCGACGTAATCAGTGCTCTTGAGCGACAAGCAAACGTATACGCCGCGCGAGCTGGAGCTCCGAATTGGTTGCTATATCACGTCGTCAACGAGACCATGGATCTTTCGAGGCCAATTCGATACATCGGTCCATCCAAATACACTCTTCAAATTCAGGGCCGTACCGAAACAGTCAACGTAAAGAGCTTCGAACATCTGTGCTGGATCATCGGTAAGCAAATTCAATTTCGTTTTGGCTGGCTGTCGGCTGAAGCGCTGGGCTACAGGATAGCCGAAACCAGCATGGTCAAAGACTTTACAAACTCGCCTTTTAAGTTAAACAGGGTGGCGACCGGTCGGAGATCAATCCCGATCTTCGCTGCTCCTGTCGCCGAAATCTTGGACCGAATGGTCTCTTAGTAAAAGCATCAAATGATCGGACGAAATAATCACCCAATTGATGGAGCGAACGGTTGAACGCGGTCGAGATCGAAGAAGCAGTTAGCAAGCTAGTCGAGGAGCCCTTTGATGCGGCTGAGTTCTCGTACGCATTCTTGGAAGCGTTCGGCAACAAGACCGCAACGCTTCAGCGGCTGCGCAGCGGAGGCAGGAACTCGACGAATAAAACGGATGTGGCCGGGGCGGGAATTCAAGCCGTACTTCAGCGGAACAACATTCACATCGCCACGTGCTCTGCGGGTGGACCCGACGCTGTAGCTGGGCTACTAAAGCGATTGGTGGATAGCCCTGCATCTAGTAAACACAAGGCCAAGTTCGCCCTGGCAACGGATGGCAACACGGTCCACGCCGAGTGCCTAAATTCAGAAGAGCCGCCCTTGGTGTGCGAGTTCAAGGAACTAGCTGACCACTTTGGGTACTTCCTTGAGCTCGCTGGGATCTCGACCATTCGGCAGATCCGTGAGAATGCCTTCGATATCAAGGCGACTGGCCGACTGAATCGCTTGTATGTTGAACTCCTTCGCAACAACCCCGACTGGGACGGGGACCAACGCCGCGAAGAACTGAACCATTTTTTTGCGCGGTTGATCTTTTGCTTCTTCGCAGAAGACACAGGCATCTTCAATGGCAATGCGCTGTTCACCGAGACACTCCGTCAGATGAGCGATCCTAGCGGCGAGAATACGGACTTCGTCTTGTCCGAGGTATTCCGCGCCATGGATGTTCCGATGAAGGAACGCGAAGCTGCAAAGCTACGTCCTTGGGCCGGGCAATTCCCTTACGTGAACGGTGGACTTTTCGGGAGCAGCGGATCGAAGGATGCGAGAAGCACCGTCCCAAAGTTCACGCAGATCGCTCGATCTTATCTCTTGCACATTGGCTCGCTCGATTGGACACAGATCAACCCAGATATCTTCGGCTCGATGATCCAAGCGGTTGCCGATGACGAAGAGCGTGGCGCATTGGGGATGCACTACACCAGCGTGCCGAACATCTTAAAGGTCTTGAATCCTCTATTCCTTGATGAATTGCATGCGCAGCTAAAGGACGCGGGCAAGAACCCACGCAAGCTGCTCAATCTTCGAAAGCGATTGGCTCGCATACGCGTCTTCGATCCTGCGTGTGGAAGTGGCAACTTCCTTGTGATTGCGTACAAAGAGATGCGGAAGATCGAAGCCGAGATCAACGTTCTACGCGGTGAAGCCGAGCGTGCATCGGAGATTCCGTTAACCAACTTTCGCGGAATCGAGCTGCGGCACTTCGCGGTCGAAGTTGCGAGGCTGGCTCTCATCATCGCCGAGTACCAGTGCGATGAATTGTACCGTGGTCAACGTTTAGCCCTTGCGGAATTTCTGCCGCTCAACAAAGAGAATTGGATCACGCACGGCAACGCATTGCGTTTGGACTGGCTTAAAGTCTGTCCTCCTACTGGGACCGGTGGCGTCAAACTCGTTGAGGATGACCTTTTCCAAACACCGCTCGATCAAATGGAGATCGACTTCGAGAACGAAGGAGGGGAAACCTACATCTGTGGCAACCCGCCGTTTACTGGAACGCGAAAACAGTCACAAGAGCAGAAAGACGATCTAAAACAGCTTTTCGAAACCAAAACAGCCAAGTGGAAGAATGTTGACTACGTTGGTGCATGGTTTCTCAAGGCTGCGGAGTTTAGCAAACGAAGCCAGGCGGCATTTGCGTTCGTTGCGACCAACAGTATTTGTCAGGGACAGCAAGTACCAATAACCTGGCAGATCATCCTGCAAATGGGTTTAGAAATAAACTTCGCACACACTTCATTTAAATGGAACAACCTTGCGAGTCATAACGCCGGCGTGACCGTTGTTATCACCGGCCTTCGCTCGAAGTCGCATGATCCGAAACTGCTTTTCCATGGCGACCAAGTGGTTACCGTCACGCATATAAATCCGTATCTCACGTCACACGAGGTTGAGATAATACAAGCTTCCAAGAATCCTGAATTCGTGGAAGCGGCTCTCGAGTACGGTGTTTACTATTCGAAGTCCGAAGGATTGATTGTATCTCCAGACGATTACCGTGATCTGCGAAAGCGAGCCATCCCTGAAAGGTTTTTCAAAAAGTTCATTGGCTCTAGCGAATTCATCAACGGCAAGATTAGATATTGTCTCTGGATTGCAAATAGCGACCTTGAAGAAGCAAGTTCTTTTTCCGAAATCACGACTCGCATTGAAAGCGTAAAGAATGACCGACTTGAGACGACTGACGCGTCGGTGAACAAGCTTGCCGCACGACCGCATCAGTTTCGCGAGTTCAAAGGTGATGACCAATTCAAGATTTTTATACCGCTTGTAAGCTCGGAAGATCGCGAGTTCTTTCCGGCAGGTGTTGCGGTGGACGATGTTATTCCAACAAACAAAGCTTGCTATGCGCCGAATGGCCCGCTGTGGATGTTATCCATTTTAGTATCGAGATTACATCTCGCTTGGATCGCAACTGTCTGTGGACGGCTTAGAACAGACTATTCATATTCAAACACCCTTGGCTGGAATACGTTTCCTGTTCTGCCACTCACCGATGGCAACAAGACAGAATTGAGATTTTGTGCTGAGGCCATCCTGCTCGCTCGAGAATTTCACTGGCCAGCCACATTAGCGGACCTTTACGATCCCGAAAAGATGCCGGACGATCTGCGCGCCGCTCACGATCGCAACGACGAAACGCTCGAACGCATCTACATCGGCCGCCGCTTCAAGAACGATACCGAACGGCTCGAAACGCTCTTCCAACTCTACACGGAAATGACCGGAAAGGAGAAAGGCAAGAAATGAGCGAGCTGATTCTGTTCACTTCGGATGACGGCCAAACTCAGATGCACCTGAGGGTGGAAAGCGGAACAATTTGGCTGAGTCAGGCCGAGATTGCCGAACTCTTCCAGACCACAAAGCAAAATGTCTCTCTGCATGCCAAGAATATTCTCGAAGAGGGGGAACTGCGATCGGAGGCAACTGTCAAGGAATCCTTGACAGTTCAAAATGAGGGAAATCGCGAGGTAAAACGGACGATTACCTATTACAACCTCGACCTGATCCTGGCGATCGGCTATCGCGTTCGCTCCCCGCGCGGCACCCAGTTTCGCCAGTGGGCCACGACTCACCTGCGAGAATTCCTGGTCAAGGGATTCGTGATGGATGACCAGCGTCTGAAAGACCCCAAGGGATGGGATTACTTCGACGAACTGCTGGCGCGGATTCGCGAGATCCGGGCCTCGGAAAAGCGTTTCTACCAGAAGGTCCGGGATCTCTTTGCGCTCAGCAGCGACTACGCGGCAGACGATTCCTCCACGCAGATTTTCTTTGCCGAGGTACAGAACAAGCTGCACTTTGCGGCGACTGGCCTGACAGCGGCGGAAATCATCGTTTGCCGCGCGGACCCAGATCAGGCGAATATGTCGCTGACGAACTGGAGTGGTAGTCGAGTTCGCAAGCACGATGTAATTATCGCTAAAAACTATCTGACCGAGGATGAGATCGATACCTTGAATCGCTTGGTGGTCATCTTCCTCGAACAGGCCGAGCTGCGGGTCAAACAGCGCAAAGATTTGACGCTGGAGTTCTGGCGGAGGAACGTTGACGACTTACTGCGATTCAACGACAAGCCAGTGCTCGATGGACCTGGAAAAATCAGCCGCGAGGATATGACTCGGATAGCATACGAACGCTATGACGCATTCGATACGCAGCGCCGAATAGCCGAAGCCGCCGCAACGGAAGCGGAAGATCTCCGAGAAATCGAACAACTCGAACAAGAGCTGAAATCGAAGAAGAAACCAAAGGATAGTTAAAGCCATACACCCCAAAATCGGCTTTCGCAATCGGGGAGTCACTGTCTCCCAATTTTATAGCTGCATCTGAGGCAAATCAACATGAGTGAGCAGAAACCGAAAACTATGCCTGGAGTCAGTGTCAGCTATGCAGGCAGTGGCCAGTCCATCACTTCGAACGCGATGGGCATGCGCGCTATGCAGCAGCGAGTGTGGCAGTTTCGTGGCGAGCAATATTTGCTGCTCAAGTCGCCTCCGGCATCGGGCAAGAGCCGCGCGCTGATGTTCGTAGCCCTCGACAAGCTGCACCGACAAAACCTGAAGCAGGTGATCGTGGTCGTTCCGGAAAAGTCGATCGGTGCGAGCTTTGGAAACACCCCGCTTGCCAAGGACGGCTTCTTCACCGACTGGACTGTCGCTCCCCAATGGAACCTCTGCAACGCACCTGGCACCGATGGTGGGAAAGTTGATGCACTTGGACGTTTTCTGGCTTCTGAGGATCGCTTGTTGGTTTGTACTCATGCCACGTTCCGATTTGCTTTCGAGAAGTTTGGCGTTGAAGCGTTTGATGATCGCCTGATTGCCGTCGACGAGTTCCACCACGTGTCAGTAAGCGACGATAATCGGCTCGGCGAGTTCGTGCGACAACTGATCGAACGCGACAAGACACACCTGATCGCAATGACAGGCAGCTACTTCCGAGGCGATGCCGCAGCCGTGCTGATGCCGGAAGATGAGCGTCGCTTTGTAACGGTGACCTACACCTATTACGAACAGCTCAGCGGATACAAGCATCTCAAGCAACTGGATATCGGCTACTACTTCTACTCTGGTAGTTATCTTGACGACCTACCCAAGGTTCTCAACGAAAACGAAAAGACGATCATTCACATTCCCAATGTGAACAGTCGCGAGAGCACTCAGGACAAACACAAGGAAGTTGAACACATCCTGGAAACGTTGGGTGAATGGCTTGGGACTGATGATGCTACCGGGTTCCAACTTGTGAAGACCTCGACTGGGCGAGTCCTTCGAATAGCAGATTTAGTGGATGACGAACCGATAAAACGTGAAAAAGTTGCGGCCGCACTGCGCGATCCAGTAGGTCGTGAAACTCGAGATCATGTCGACATCATTATCGCCTTAGGGATGGCCAAAGAGGGTTTCGATTGGATTTGGTGCGAACACGCTCTGACCATCGGTTACCGCAGCAGTTTGACCGAGATCGTGCAAATCATCGGTCGTGCGACACGCGATGCAGTTGGCAAGACGAAAGCTAGGTTTACCAACTTGATCGCCGAACCGGACGCGGGTGAGCAAGCAGTAACTGAAGCAGTCAACGATACGCTCAAGGCGATCGCAGCCAGTTTGCTGATGGAACAAGTGCTCGCACCTCGTTTCGAGTTCCGGCCAAAGACGCCAGCAAACGCACCGAACGGCCCCAGCGGTCCTCAGCCTGGATTGGACTACGGAGCTGACGGATACGATGCTGGGGGCTGCAACGTTGGCGTGGACCCCGTGACTGGCGGTGTAGAGATCGAGATCAATGGTCTTGTTGAGCCGGAAAGTGACGAGGCGACGAGAATCTGTCGCGAGGACCTCAACGAGGTTCTGGCTTCCTTCGTTCAAGACACCCGCACGGTCCAGGATGGCCTGTTTAACGATGAGCTTCCACCTCAAGAAACAACTCAGCAGCGCATGGGTAAGATCATCCGGGACAAGTACCCCGATTTGTCGGAGCAGGACCAAGAAGCCATTCGGCAGCGAGCCGTCGCCGCTCTGAACCTGATTCAAATGGGTGGCAAGAAAGCGAGTGGCAGCGGCGCGACATCGAACACAGCGCTGATCGATGGGATACAACGGTACGTGACCGATGTTCGTGACTTGAATGTCGATCTAATCGATTCGATCAATCCGTTTGGTGAGGCGTACAACATCCTTGCAAAGACGATGAACGAGGAGCGACTGCGACAGGTCCAGTCCGCAATTGCAGGCCGGCGAGTTCAACTGACCCCCGAAGAAGCACGCGACCTAGCAAAGCGTGCCTTAAAGTTCAAGAACGAACGCGGACGTTTGCCTTCGATCACCAGCCAGGATGCATGGGAACGACGCATGGCAGAAGGCATCGCGTTTCTGGCAAGAATGAAACAGGAGAAGTCCAATGGGTAAAAGAAAGGCAAAGGATGACGCGTTTACCGACGATGACGACGCATTGTTGGCTGAGCTTGGTGTTGAAACTGAAGTCAAACAGGATCAGACCTACACGGCCAAGCAGGAACGTATCATCGCTGGATTCGAAGACATTCAGCGGTTTTATCGCGAACACGATCGGCTTCCTCAGCACGGTGAAGATCGCGACATCTTTGAGCGACTGTACGCAGTCCGCTTGGACCGGATTCGTGGGAGCGCTGAATGCTTGGATCTGTTGAAGCCTATGGATGCTGACGGGATACTAACGGACCGCGTCCGAGTGCCATCCGAAGAGTATAAGCTGGATAGCGATGATGAACTCTTGGAGGCACTTGGCGTCGACGCCTCAGACAGCGACATCACGACGATGAAACACGTCCGCTCGGCTGCAGAACGCAACGCCGAACGGAGTGTGCCTGAAGAAGTCGCCCAACGCAAACCATGCGAAGTCTTCGAATCGTTCCGACTGGACTTTGAAGCGGTCCAAGCGGATTTAGAAACCGGACGCCAATCAACCGAATTGTTCAAGACCAGCAACCGGTCTCAGATATGCAAGGGCGACTGGTTTATCGTCGATGGGCAGAAGGCCTTGGTCGCGGATGCCGGTGATTGGTTCACACCTGAGCACGGCGAACGAGATAGACGCCTGCTAGTTATCTTCGACAATGGTACCGAGTCTGACCTGTTGCTTCGTTCGTTGCGACGGGCTCTGAACAAAGACGAAAACAGTCGTAGAATCGTACCGCAACAACCCGAGACTGAAGAAGATTTCAGCGACTTAGGGCCACTCTTCTCGAACACCATAGAAGATGGCGACTGTGACTCAGGCGCGATCTATGTGGCTCGAAGTCTATCGGACAATCCTTTTGTGCAAAGGAACCGCGAACTGCTACACAAGATCGGACTTACAACTGGCGATCCCGAGAAGCGAGTTTCCAATGCCAAGAAGGAAACGACGTATCTCTTCGCCGCCGTCGAGTTGGTAGCGGTCTATCGCTTAGCGAACATCAACTGCAAAGCGTTCGAGTCGCTGCTTCACAAGTTCCTCGCACGCGCTCGCATCGACATGGCGCTAGCCGACCGATTCGGCGGCAAGGTTCAACCCAGAGAATGGTTCCTCGTTCCACTGCCGGTGATTGAAGAAGTTGTCGAGCGGATCAAGGATGGCTCAATCAGCGATTATGTGTTTGATGTGGAAACAGCTAGCATGAAGCGACGAGGCAAATAGATGCAAAACGGAACTTTCGTGCGCATTTTTATCGCTAGCCCAGGTGATGTGTATCAAGAGCGCGACGAAGCGTGTCGGGTGATCCACAACTGGAATGCAGCCCATTCGATGTCTCGGTCAGTTCTAATCGAGCCGGTCCGCGTTGAGACGCATTCCCATGCGGTACAGGGTGGACATCCTCAAGACCTCATCAATAGCCAACTCCTGGACCGATGTGACTTGCTCGTAGCAATCCTTTGGTCGAGGCTTGGAACCCCAACAAACTCAGATTTATCTGGAACAGTCCAAGAGATCAGAGAGTTCTCGGAAACGAAGGGTCCAGAAAGAGTTTTGATCTTCTTTTGTGATCGTGCGTTGCCGAACTCTTCAGACCTATCCCAAGTCCAAGCGGTCCGCGATTTTAAAGACTCGATAAAAAGCAACTGTCTGTATGCTCCGTACACAGAAGTTGCCGAGTTCGGGTCATCGTTTCGCCATCAGTTAGATCTTGCCCTGAATCGGATTCTCGAAGGAGACGAATTTGTTGCGGCATCCGATCAAGTAACCCAAAAGATTGAAGTCGTTTTTGTTCCGGAGGCGAATACGATACTTGCAGTCGCAACAATGTCAGCACGTTCTTCGGTGAGGCTGAACAGCGATTTGAGAATAGGACAAGTCGTCTCGGCCGGTGGACAATGTCTGAATAGTCCTGGCGATGAACGATCCGAAGCTAAGTGGGAAAGCGGACTTGAGCAGTTGGAGAATTGTGATTTCGTGAAAGATGCGGGTTACGAACGCGAAGTGTTCCGGTTAACGAAGGCTGGATTCGAGGCGGCAGATCAACTTTGGTATGTGCTGATACTTCGTCGGATTGAATCGTTGCAATCGCACGAACACACCTACGTCAGTTTTGAGTACATCAACCACGATCCATTTTTTCGGCAAAAGATCAGTGGCGCGTTTTTACGTGAAAAACTAAAGTCGCTGGCCTCCATGGAGCAGCTTGAGATAGTTCCCGTCGATGGTGGTATCGAAGCCGCAAGACTCAATGACCTTAGTCGCAAGACATTGAGGGAACATAGATTCTTGGAGTTTGCTGAGCCAGAAGGCGATGAGGACTAAAGAACCCAAGGATTAAATATGAGTGAGCATGTTTTTGGTGGAGACTGGACTCGCGAAAAGCTTGAACGGGTCAGCAAGTATCTCAAGGCGTACACGACGATTTTCCATGCTAACGAGCGAGCGAGACACTTCACGACTTACTTCGTTGATGCTTTTGCGGGGACCGGGGATCGCATGGACTCAAATATCCCGGGTGTAATCGAATCTCCCTTGCTTGACGTTGAATGTGATCCTGATTTGATCGGACTACAAAAGGGAAGTTCACGAATCGCTCTCGAAGTCGAACCAGCATTCGATCGCTACCTGTTCATTGAACATAGTAAGAAGCGAGTCGCGGAACTAGAAAAGTTAAAGGATCTTTATCCCAGTCGTGCCAAAGATATACAAATCGAATGTGGGGATGCCAACACAGTTCTAAAAAATTGGTGCCAAGAAACAGACTGGCGGAGATTTCGTGCAGTTGTGTTCCTCGATCCGTACGGTATGCAAGTCGATTGGTCAACAATCGAGGCAATTGCGGCAACGAAAGCGATCGATCTTTGGATGCTTTTCCCAATTGGCCAGGCGGTAAATCGATTGCTCATCAATCGACAGCCGCCACCTGAGGGTTGGGCGAATGCACTGACACGAACATTTGGTGAAGATGCGTGGCGGCCGCGGTTCTACAAGAAATCCGTTCAGCAATCTCTATTTGGTGAAGAAGAGTTTGAAACAAAGATCGCGAACTTCGCGGACATTGAGGCTTACTTCCTAGAACGACTGGGCTCGGTTTTTGAGAGTGTAGCCAAGAACCCCTTGCTGCTCTGTAATTCTCGGGGCACGCCGATTTACCTGCTTTGTTTTGCCGTTGGCAACAAGACGGGTGCGCCGACCGCAGTCGGAATGGCGCAGGATATTCTTCGCCCCTAAGCAATCGCTGTGATCGTCGAGCGAACGTCCCGTGGCAGCCTCAAACCTGCTTCTAATTCACGACGAACTGCAAGTGGTGGGATTGGATTACGTATCACAGTCGGATACTCATCGTAGGTCTTGCCATCCAATTCTCGACCATATCGAGACTTCCTTACGCCTCCCCACTGCTTGAAAAAGAACGGTACATTCTGTTTCTCGCACTGCTCTCGGATCGAGGTAACCCAGTCGACTTGCATTGGCCTAGCCCCGTTGCCGCTCTCTCCGCCGACTATTACCCATTGTATGCCTTTCAGGTTCAGTTTGCCCAAGTCCTCAAGGAGCGGCTCAATCGAAAGAAAATTCATCTTGGCTTTTGCATCACGTAATTTCTGGATTCTCGGCACACCTGACTTTTTGTTTTCGACGCTTGTTCCCCACCATATGTGTTCCAAGTTTGCAGCGAAACTCAACTTGGTTTGCAACAGATCACGCATTCGATCGGCCCGCTTGGTTAACACCTGGTAAATGTGCCAGTTCGCCGTTGTCATCACTTGGGCAACTTGAACGATGTAATCGTCTGGGACATCTTCGTGGAACAAGTCGCTCATCGAGTTAACGAAGACCATCTGCGGCTTTGTCCATTGAAACGGCTCAGGTAATTTGTGTGGTACGAGACGAAGGTCGAACCCGAACTCAAACGGATTGCCCGGGACTCCGCGAAACCGTTCTGCAAAGGTCTCCGCATAACAGTGCTTGCAGCCAGCACTGATTTTCGTGCAACCGCGAACTGGGTTCCAAGTCGTGTCCGTCCATTCGATTTTGGAATTAGTGCTCATCTGTCTGGTCCTTCAAAACTACCTCCGCTGGGAATCGCACTGGAGTAGGTACATTATCTGACGACCTGTGACAAGTTTGGTCACATAGCCGCCTTTTTCATGATTTTTGCTGGTATTGGCTCGCGCTGGCGTTCGAAACGCTGGACACTTGGGCTAGGACTTATCATCTGGATAGGCCGAAATTTGGGATTTTCACTCATTCTACTGGCAATCGAGGGGCTGGAGTTTTTCTGTTGTGGAACGTAAAAACGCCGAACCCAGTATTTAAAGAACTTCATGAAACCAGACGTAAAGTCCTCGCGGATCCCGAGAGCAAAAAACCGATCTACGAGGTTTTTCGCAAGGCGGGAACTTCCGATTGGCGCCAAGCTGCCGATCCTTTGTTGCCCATCACTGGGCTCGATTCATGGGATCAAGTGCTTGAGGCGATTATTCGCTAAATGTAATATCGGAGTTGGCCGGTTTACCTAGGCAGATACGAAACCCATCGCGCGAGTCTGAGTAGTTTGGGCCAGCGAGTCCCAGTCGCACAGCGCAGCGAGCGTTGCCGGGCACATCGAAGTAGTTTCCACCACGGCACACAGGTCGGTAGTTCTCTTTGGCTAAGTGGAGTTCCTGATGCCCTCCGTTTGGGTCGAAGTGGTCTAGGACCACCTCCCATACCCCGCCGCACATATCGGCTAGACCAAATCCATTGCGACCGCGAATTCCGAAATGATCGACAGGTGAGACAAAGGCAAAGCCATCGCTCCACGGAGCGCTTGCAAGGGGCCATTTTTGGTCGCGATCCGGAAGGAAATCGATCGCTGAGATATTGAGTCTGCCTTGGCCATCGGCCAGTTCGTTGCCCCACCAGAAGTACAAGCTTTCTTTGCTTCCTCCTCGGCATGCGTATTCCCATTCGGCTTCTCTGGGAAGTCGGTAGACCAGTCCGTCGGGCAGTCTTCCAGCGGCGCGTTCGTGTTCGGTGAGCCAGGATGCGAAGGCTCTTGCGTCGGTCCAACTGACGCATACGACGGGGTCATTGTCTTTGGGCGGAGTGAAGAAATTTGGATCTCGCCAGCTTTTGCCCGGCATCGGCTCCCAGGGATGGGTCACTTGGGTGCTCAGGTTGTAGCGTGTCCAAGCGGGATTGAAGCATTGGGTTTTGCCGTTGGATTTTTCGGCGTCGGTGACATAGCCGGTCTCTTCGACAAAGCGTCGGAACTGTTGGTGGGTAACTTCTGTTCTGCCCATCCAAAAACCTTCTGCGACGCGCATGGGTCTAGGCTCTTTGCCTTCGTAGGATTCGCGTTCGGTGCCCGCCTGCGCGCCCCCTTCGATGCCTGTGGCCCATTTCTTTTCCTCTGGGGTGCTACCCATGAGGAAATCCCCTGCTGGGATGTAGAGCAGTTCGAGCGATAGGTCCTCGGCGAGCTTAGCGATCTGGAGAGATCCTGTTTGGGGTGGGTCGTCCTCGGCGTGCGCGGTGCAAACGAGCTCGCTGCAAAGGGGAGCAGAAAAAAGGGCAAGGGTGGTCCAGGTTGCCAGTTGGATGGGAAGTTTCATCAGGAGTCGTGCTGTGGGTAGTGCGGCGATGGGAATAGAAAAGCAGGTCATCGAGCATCGTAACCGATCCGCTCGGGGCGGTGTTATACTTGGGACGTTCAATTTCTGGGCACTAAACTCTCGAACCTTAAAAAGGGTTAGTTTCATGCGTCACATCAAGCATCCGTCTACGGTTTCGCGACGTCGATTTCTGGGTTGCAGCGGAGTGATCGCCGCGAGCCTCATTGCCGCCCCTGCCGTGGGTTATCGCAGGGTCCTGGGTGCCAACGATCGGCTTGATATCGGAGCGATCGGTGTGGGAGGGCGCGGCGCGGGGGACTTGGACGCGGTCCGTTCCGAAAACATCGTCGCTCTTTGCGATGTCGACGTGAACATACTCGATGGAGCAGCAAGCCGTTTTGCAAACGCCAAGAAGTATTTCGATTACCGGGAGCTACTCGAAGAGAGCAAGCTCGATGCGGTGGTCATTGGAACGCCGGACCATCATCACGCTCCGGCCACGGTCCGGGCGTTGCGTCGAGGGCTTCACGTGTACTGCGAGAAGCCTCTGACCCATACGGTCGAAGAAGCTCGGCTTGTCGCGGCTTTGAGCAAGGAAAAGGGAGTCGCTACACAGATGGGGACTCAGAACCATGAGCATCCAGGTTACTTGAGGCTCGTCGAGTTACTTCAAAGCAATACGATCGGTCCAGTTCGAGCGGTGCACGTGATTACCGACCGGCCTGGCAAGTGGTGGCCGCAGGGAGTCGCCTTGCCGGTCGATCGGCCGAGTGCCCCTGAAAACTTCAAATGGGATTTGTGGCTTGGACCGGCTCCGGCTCGCGACTACCACAGCGCTTTTGCGCCGTTTCGTTGGCGTGGATGGTGGGACTATGGATGTGGGGCTGTCGGTGACATGGCGATCCATTTGATGGACCCAGCGTTTTGGGGATTGAAGCTCGGTGGACCGGTGCGCGTGCGCAGTGAAGGCCCAGCGCCGGATGCTCACAGCGCACCGAAGTGGATGCATACTCAATTTGATTTCGCTCAGCGAGGCACCCTGCCGCCGGTCGAGGTACACTGGTATGAAGGTGAGACGAAACCAGAGGATGATATCGCGAAGGATCTACCGATGAACGGCTCGCTGTTTGTTGGGGAACTCGGGAAAATCGCGATCGCTCACGATGGCATGCCCAAGATCATTCCGGCGGAGAAATCCGGGGCTATCTCTCCTCCTGAGCCTTATTTGCCCGCATCGCCAGGGCATCATCGTCAATGGATCGATGCGGCTAAGGGAGTAGGCAAGACGAGTAGCTCGTTTGATTATGCCGGTGCGTTTACGGAGGTTGTACTGCTTGGCAATGTCGCGTATCGAACCGGATTGGATATCGTCTACGATCCTTCCGAAGGCCGGGTGACCAAAGCCCAAACCACGCAGGCAACGCCTGCGGGTATCGCTGAGAGAGGGCTCGATGCGGCCAACGCATTGCTCGGGAAAACGTATCGCAAGGGTTGGGAGGTCGTTTAGTTGGCTCGGTGGTGCGGGGCGTTGATGCGGGGTTTTGAAAGACAGGGGAAAGAATTTTGAAACAGTAGAGTAAGGAGGGGCGGACTGGCCGCGCCCTCCTCCTCGTCAAACCGTACGTGCAGATTTCCCGCATACGGCTTTCGCAGTGACTTCTCTCAGAGGTGTAATCAACGAAGTTGCGGGCGTTCATAAACGTTTCAGACCTAGGTCGTGGACGTGAGCATAGAACGTTTTACCTTCCGGTGGGCGGTAGGCTCGCTGACTTCGACGCTGTAGGTGGTTCGTCAGACGCTCCACGATGTAACTGTGGATCGCTCGGAACGCTACGCGCGGATATCCGTAACCAAAGTAGTTTACCCAGCCGGTCGACCAGCGATTGATTTCACTGATCATAACCGACGTAGGCTTAAAGCACTGACTTGGACCAGTCAGGTCGCGGATCGCGTCTCTGGCCTTCGCCAAAGCCTTGCGGCTTGGAACGATGTTCAGGTATCGATGCGTGCGTCCCTTCAGGTCTCGATCGTATCGGAAGGTATACCCTAGAAAGTCCAGGGTGCTGCCGATGTCATTGAGCTTCACGATTTTGGTTTTGTCTCGATTGATCGTGAGTCGAAAGCGTCCCTCAAGCGTCTGCTCGATCCAGCGTTGTAGCTGGGTTCCTTGGTACCGTGCCAGGATCACAAAATCATCCGCATAGCGGACGATCTTGGCCTTGGCCCAAGTCGCAGGGCCGTTCGGGCCGTGGAAGGCTCGCTCGAACCAATGTAGGTACACGTTAGACAATAGAGGCGAAATGACGCCTCCTTGAGGTGCACCTTTGTCGGATCGAGACGTGACCTTCTTACCATTCTTGTCCGTGTCCACAACTTCACACTTGAGCCACATCTCGATCAGCGCAAGCACCGAACGATCGGTGATTCGCATCTTGAGGGCAAGCTTCAGTTGATCGTGTGGAATCGTATCGAAATAGCCTTTCAAGTCAGCATCGTATACTTCGCGATATCCTTGATCGAGGTGTCCGCGAATCGCTTTCAAAGCATCCTCAGCTCGTCGTTCCGGACGGAATCCGTACGATGTTTCGAGGAAATCGGCTTCGAAGATGGCTTCCAATACTAGAAGGGTTGCCGTCTGCACAATTCGGTCTCGCATCGTCGGGATACCCAGCGGACGCAATCGTCCGTCTGGCTTCTCGATGTATGCTCGCATGACACGATCCGCTCGGTAGGTTTTCGTCTTGAGTAGCTCATGGAGATCATCCAGATACTTCGCTGCTCCCCCAGGGGCATCCAGGATGTCCCTACAGGTCACACCGTCGATACCCGGTGATTTGTCCTTCGCCAAGACGATCCACCAAGCCGCCGTCAGTACGTCGCGTCGATAGATGCGGTCGTACAGAGCGTAGAATCGAAACTTCGGTTCTTGTTTGGCCTTCTGATATAGCTTCCGCCGCAGTTCGGCAACTTTCTCCGGCAGCTTGACTTTACTCTTGATCGCCAACCACGTTGATGCTTCGATCGGTGCGTTTGGTTCAGGAGTTGTTGAACTGTTCGGGTCTTCCGTAGTGGGTTTTTCAACCAAGCGGGTTCTCCTTGCGTAAGCGGACATGCGTGTCAAAGCTGAGGGGACTTTGCTCAACCGAAGTTACTCGGCTTCCCAGCTCCTATTCCCCTCTCCGACTCCCAGTCAGCCGAATCGAGCGTTATTGATTTCGCTGATTCGTCGTCACTTCGGCATGCTCTGCCGAGGCGACCGCCTTGTGGGGATCCCAGGTACCTAGACTGTTCTATTGACGCCCGCTGTCTCCAGTCACCCCGAGGAGCCAGATTGCAGCAATTGCTCGTTGCTTCGCAATCCGTGTTGGCTTCAGCATCTCTGGCAGCTTGGCCACTCCTACTTGTGTAACGAGGCCGAATCGAGTTCACTTGCGTTACGGCTGACGTCGTCATCTTCCAAGGCTTCAGCTTGCGGATTGCTCCGGCAAACTGCTTGGTTGACTACACGGCGAACGAGCACTTACCATGGTTAGTACCTTTCAACTAACAAGAACAGCCAGGCTTACTGGCGCACCAGAGGGCACAGAGAAGAGGGGAAGGGAGGAGAAGAGAAGAGGAGTGAACCGAATGCTTTTTCGCTGCGGGTCTCGCTCTTGGACTTGGCGAACTTGGCGCCTTTGCGGTGAGTTTAGAACCCACCGGACGACTTGCGCCGTTCCGCTTGCATTTTTCAAAGGGCTGATGGGCGATTGCCTGCGGAGGCTATTGAGCGAGGTAGTTGAGCGTGTAGTACGCGTCGGCATGGAGCAGCGGTCGGGTCCCTTCGGCCGATCGGATACCCTTCGAGGTCAAGTGATGCACATGACCCCGTTGCAAGCCCTCAATGATCAATTCGACGCGCAACCCGTCTTCAGAGACACTCGCCGATCGGACCGTTGGGGTCGTCGCGTCGACCTCCGGGCTCCCATAGGCGCCCTGGTAAATGTAAGTGAACGTCTTGAGTTCGTAGGAGCTTACGTCTTGCGCGGTCTTCTTGTCGACCGGTTTGGTGAACACCAATTCAAAGCCTTGTTTGCGGGCTTTCATTTCCTGGATTTCAAATGGGGTTTGGCCGGTCCAATCCAAGCGTTGCACGCAATAGGATTTGGTCCCTCGCGATCCCCATCCGCGGTTGGTCCCTCCAACGAACATCATTCCGTTGGGTTGCATCTCCAATCCGACAACTCCGCAATCGAGTCCTTCGCGGAACGGGAAACAGGCTCCTTGGTAGTGCCCTTGGACCTTCTCCAAATAGCAGCGCATGACGGTGCTGAAGGTTTGGTCTCCGACGAAGACTTGGTTTTTAAATGGCCCGAATTTTCCATCGGTCGTATCGCAGGTGATCCCGGCTGCCGACTGCCCCATCTTTCCGTAAGGGAAAAGAATCGCGGGTGGCTCGTACTCGGGTATCTTGTCGGCCTCGACGACAAAGCGACTTCCGTCTTTGGGCTCCTGCGGTTTCTTACCCATGAACTCCTGGGCTTGCTCGTACCATTTGAAGCCGCCCGGATGTCCGACGAATTTCTTAGGGCTCAAGTGCTTGAGGGCACAGGTCCCGTTCCAAGGCCCTTGGTTGTCGGTGTAGAAAATATCGCCCGCAGCGTTCGTTCCTATCCCGCCCGTGGAACGGATTCCGCTGGTCGTCGGAATGGTCTTTCCATCGGCAGTCGCACGCACGGCCCAACCGCGATAGAGCGCATCGCTGCCAAAGGATCCAGTCAAGCATAGAACGACCCAGATGTTTCCCTCTTTATCGAACTTGGACCCAAATGCGTACTCGTGGTAATCGCCAGTGATTTGCCAACCGTCGGCGACGACCTCGAACTCATCGGCCTTGCCGTCGGCATCGGTGTCTTTCAATCGCGATACGTCCGGGCGCTGCGTGACATAGAGCCAGCCGTCGCGGTAATCCATCCCGATCGGTTCATGCAATCCGTGCGCGAACCTCTTGAACTGATCGGCGGAGAATTTATCGCCAAGCGGATCTTCGATCATCCATACCTCGCCACGCCTTGAGGCGACGGCCATTCTGCCGTCGGGCATCCGCTGGAACGAGGTCGCTTCGAGCTCGACTCCCGGTGGGATCTCAAAGGATCGAATGGCGTAGTAATCGGATTCCTTAAATTCCTTCGAGCCGTTCGATTCGTTCGATTGGTTCTTCTTGGCCTGTGCTTGAGCCTGAGACTGAGACTGAGACTGAGACGGTTCTTGAGCCTGAGCTTGAGAACAGGCGGTCGAAATCCACACAGTCGGCATTGCCAACAAGGCGAGAAGAAAGGTCGGCTTGGTGATTCGCATGTTCAGTTTTCAGCGGCGATGGGGTTGGTACGAAGCAGGGTTAGAAGTCGCAGGGATCACAATGGCAATCGGTCAGGATCACCATCGAAGGTAGTATTCAAGCTCAGCGTTTGCTGTGCTATTGGAGGTTGCATTAGCCGATGGGAGCAGCACCGGCAGGAGCAATTCCTTCTTGTTGGCCGAATCGCGCACGATGGCGTTCGATGCGACTGCCTCGGGCACGGTGATCTGGTACTTATCGTCGACTGTCCAAGTGTTCTTGCCGTCTAAAACGATCTGGGCTCCTTCGGCCAAGCGTACGTAGAGCTTCGCATTCGTCGCGCTCTTGGGGACTTGGAACGAGAGGGTCCGCTTGAGTCCTGGTGCATCCTTGGGCCCGACACTCAGCTCGGCTCGATCGCCGACGATCGCTTCTGCGCCGGGGTTCGCATTGCTGAGCTTGTAACGGAACGTCGGGTGACCGGATTTGTCGGTTTTGTAGCCGAGGAACTTGTAGTTTTTCGTCACAGCATTCGACTCAGGCCACGCCTCTGCGGGGTCGTTGAGCCAAGCGACAGCGGGGCGCGATTCGTAGTTGAGGACGAGGTCCCCGAGTGGTTTTTGACGTCCGACTCCGCGATCGCGCCAGTGCATCGAGGCATCGATGAATTGACCTTGCCAGAGTTTGGCCAAGTTCATGGATTGGGCATCCCAGGCGATATTCAGTCCGCCTGGGTAACCGACGGCGATCCCGCGTGCGGAAAGACCGTCGAGAAAGTTTCGATAGAGGATGGGTTGGTCCTGAGGTTCCAGGACGATCTGATCGCGTTGGAGCCCTTCGGGAATCGCCGCTTGAGTTCCTTGGGACAAGTACTTCCAAAGGGCGGCGATCTGATGGTCCGCATGTCCCTCGTAGACGGACTTCAGGACGCTTGTCCCATCGGGAAAGCTTGCGGGCATTCGAGTTCCAGGCCGGTACTTGGTCGGTTCGAGCATGTACCTTCGGAACCACTCGGGGCGAAGTCGCTCGGTCATCGTGAGCATATTGATGGCTTGGATCCCAGTGGCGCGTTGGTTGCCGAACGTATGGCACTGCGCGCAGGAGAGGCCTTTGTTTCCGGCCAGGAGTCGCCCTGAGGCGAGCGTTCGAATTTCCGCTTCATCGGGGGCTTGGGCCACGGAGTCTTGTGCGGGTCGATCGGATTGCTTCCAGTGCTCGGCGAGCCCCTGGGTGGCCGAACCGTATTTGGGCATACGCACAAGCATGTAGGGACGATGGCGTGCCCCTTCGGAGAGGACTCGGTTCAAATAGTCGTCCGTGAGTTTGTCACCCACTCCCGTCAAACGCGGGGGGAGTCTTCCTTCGTCTCCCATTTCCGGGATGGTGGAAGTGAATCGATCGAGTTTATCGGATTCTGGGCCTCCCCAATCGTTGCGTTGATGGCAAGCGATGCAATTGAGTTTCGCAAGCGTGTACTTCGAGTGGTCTTCTGGAGAAATCTCTGCTTGGGGGGCGGCCGCAAGGGCCGCGATGATG
>Ga0209229_10000282_pt1 | contig 20348 bp, 30 predicted proteins | sample SanBayMetagenome_FD_187466 | JGI IMG/M metagenome (GOLD analysis project Ga0209229, IMG submission 187466) | Freshwater and sediment microbial communities from dead zone in Sandusky Bay, Ohio, USA (SPAdes) (version 2) | ecosystem: Environmental > Aquatic > Freshwater > Lentic > Sediment... | reverse complement strand
CCCGGCGAGCCGCTGACACGCTCCTAGAGGCGGACACAAAAGCCGCTCGTACACTCGCTCGGCACCGTACACACGCCCGGTGTAGTTTTCCCGCTCGGTGTATATCGGTCGATTCGCGAATCGCGAATTGCGAAACTCACCCGCTCGGGAACTCTCGGTTCCCAAACGAGCGTGGACAGATTTGCATGCCTCGCTAGGCTGGGGGCATGGCAGACACGCTGACCACCGCTCTGCGGATTCTGGCACGCGATATCGACTGCGAGGACGGTGTGGCGACGACCGTCATTCGCCAAGCGGCAGACGAGATCGAACGGCTGCGGCTCACCGACGAGGAGCGGGAGGCGGTTGAATACTACGTTGGCACAGGCGGGCCGGATGCCGTTGACGCCACGCTTCGGGGCCTGCTGGAGCGGTTAAAGTAGGACACAGAACACCGAAGATCAGGAGCATCGCATGAGTGACGACACTACACCGCAGGGCGACGCGGCGATGTCTCCTGCATCGACTGGTTCTGTGGCTGGCGAGCCTGTGGCGTGGGCTGTCATGGTTGACGGCGAGCGGATGTACGTTTCTTGGTGCAAGGAAATGTGCGAAGACGAAGCGTACTACCATCGCCATCCGGGTCCAGTCGGGGTTCCCGTTTTAGTTGTCCCGCTCTACCAACAGCCGCAAAGCCGTGTGGTGCAGTTGCCTCCGCTAGACCCGAACGGCGCGCCGGGCTGGAACGCTGCCATCGGTGCCGTGCGCGAGGCGTTGGCTAACGCTGGAGTCGATTGGGATACTGAGTAGCCACATAACGCGCGAGATCAACAGCCGCGAACACAGGAGGCGGCGCACATGAGCGATACGAATGAGCTGTCTGTTGCATCGACTGGTTCTGCGGACGAGCCAACCATTGAGGTGACGTTGCGACTGACGCGCGGCCAGTGGGTCGCACTGGTGCAACACGTTCGGAACGACGAAGCCCTTATGGAAGTGGGGCTGGCTCCGCAGATTGGCAGGCAGGCGATGAACGAGATTCACAGGACGGCAGACGCAATAGTGGCCGAGGTTGAGCGGGCAACCGGCGTCATGTTGCTTGATGGGTGACGCAGAACAATCTAATTATTCCACGCCCGATGACAGATAATGCCGTTATCGCATTGTCCCGCTCGGCCCTGTTTTCCGGCTCCAGACAATCACCAAAATCAAAATAACGAGGAGCGGCCCAACACGCCGCATGTAGTGCGATGACGAGCGAAGAGCGGACGATGTTCTACTTCATGGCGGTCTACGTCTTCATTGACGGCCTGCCGAAGTGCTTTTCGTTCATCGTTCGCGTGGCTGGCTGGCTCAGTGGCACCACTTAAAGAGTGTCGTGCCCCAATGACCCTAGAGCAGCGATCTGCTGCCCCTGCAAGGGTATGGGCCCGCCCGCCTAGCCTAGACGGGACAGGAGACCCCACATGGCCGACGCCAATCTGGTGCGGAAGTACCGCGACATCGACATCACCCTGCACACGGCCACCTCTCTGGCCACCACGCTTGATATCCGTGATGTGGCAGGTGCCGTGCTGAGCATCGGCACGATCTCCACTGCTGCCACTACTCTGCAGTTCTGGGGCAGCCACCGTGCCAGCGAGACCTTCCGGCAGCTGTACAAGGCGGACGGCTCGGCAGCCACCATCACCCTTGCGCCCAGCACGACCGTGGGCCGCATCTATCCTTTCCCGGATGAGGTGTTCGCCTGTGAGTTCGTGAAGGTTCTGTCGGCCACCACGAACAGCACCGGCACGGTCGGTGTTGTGATGCTGAAGAGCTAGATGCGGGCCGATTGGGATTTGATACCCCCCCCTATGCCGACTCGCATCCCATTATATACCCCCCCCCGTATCAGAAGCTCACGCCAAAAGCGGGATGACAGTACCCGCCCCCATGCCGCAGCAAGGGGCTACTGCGACAAGGCGCACCGGGCCTGGCGTAAGGCCGTGCTGACTCGGGATGCCTGGCAGTGCCGTGTGTGTGGCCGAGTGTGCAGCGATCAAAGAGAAGCCCATGCTGACCACGTCGTGCCGATCAGCAAGGGAGGAGAAAGGTACTCAGTTGCAAACGGCCAGTGCCTTTGCATTCGCTGCCACGGGCACAAAACAAGACGCGAGCAGCGTGAAAATGCCGCACGAAATCAGCCGCAGTCGGTCGCGCTGGCCGGCGAGCCGGCAAAAACAAACGTGCCAGAACGGCAGCCGGAAAAATAGCGGACGGCAGGGTGGTCCAAATCACCCCAGCTTTGCCCTTTAAAAACCCCGGTCGCCTGCTGTGTGAATATTCCGTTGAAATTGGAAGTTGGGGATTTAGCCATATGGGCAGGGGCCGCAAGCCAACACCTAAGCCGATCCTGCAAATGCGTGGCTCCGAGATTAGGGGGCCGCACCGCGCCGGCATCGACGCCCCGGCTGGCATTCCGCCCGCCCCGGCCTGGCTGGCCGACCTTGCCCGCGAAGAGTGGGATCGAATCGTGCCCATGCTCGAAGCCTCGAAGGTGATGAGCCCGAGGCACCAGCAGACGCTGGCGGCCTACTGCGACTCCTTCGCCGACATGGTTGAGGCCGACCGGGAACTGAAGGCCAACGGGGCCACGTTCATGGACGATAAGGGTAGGGTGAGCAATCACCCGGCGTGGAACCGCAAGCGCGACGCCCGGAATCAGATGCTGAAGTTTGCGGCCGAGTTCGGCCTGACGGCATCGGCACTGGCCCGCGTCACAGCAGTGGACAATGGCCCGAAAGAAGACGACGAAGACGCCCGCATGTTCGCCTGAGTACGCTCAGCCTGGCGTGGATGCGGTCACGTTCTTTGCCAAACACCTGCGGCACACGCAGGGCGAGCTCGGCGGCAAGCCGTTCGTGCTCGAGCCGTGGCAGGCCAGCTACATCGGCAGGCTGTTTGGGGTGCTGCGGCCGGATGGCATGCGGCAATATCGCACCTCGCTCCTGGCCATCCCCCGCAAGAACGGCAAGAGCACGCTTTGTGCTGGCATCGCCCTCAAGCTCCTCTTCGACGGGGAGCCGGGTGCCCAAATCTTCTCCTGCGGTGCGGATCGTGAGCAGGCCCGCCTGGTCTTCGAGATGGCAAAGGCGTGCGTGGAAATGTCGCCTTCGCTGCGGTCTCGGCTCAAGGTCTACCGCAATTCAATCGTGCGGGAGGATACGCACTCGTTCTACAAGGCGCTTTCGGCCGAGGCGTTCACGAAGCACGGGCTGAACGCACACGGCGTGATATTCGATGAACTTCATGCCCAGCCTTCGCGTGAGTTGGCCGACGTGATGCAGACGAGCATGGGGGCGAGGCGTCAGCCGCTCATGGTCTACATCACGACCGCCGGCTATGACCGCCGCAGCGTGTGTTGGGAAATCTGGAAGTACGCCGAAAGCGTGGCGAGCGGGGCCGTGCATGACGAAAGCTTCCTGCCCGCCATCTACGCCGCTGATCCGAAGGACGATTGGAAGAACGAAAAGACCTGGGCGAAGGCCAACCCGAACCTGGGCGTGTCGATCAAGCAGGACTTCTTGCGGACTGAGTGTGCCCGTGCCGTCGAAATGCCAGCCTACGAGAACACCTTTCGGCAGCTGTACCTGAACCAGTGGACCGAGCAAGACACACGCTGGCTGCGAATGGATCATTGGGCACAGGGCAACAAGCCCTGCCCTGTGGACCTCACCGGCCGCGATTGCTGGGCAGGGCTCGACCTAGCCACGACCTTTGACACGACTGCGTTCGTGATGCTGTTCCCTCTGGATGACGGCACCTTTTGGGTTGAGCCGCACTTCTGGATTCCAGAAGAGAATGCCCACCAGCGGGAACGGCGCGACAAGGTGCCATATCTGACGTGGCATCGCCAAGGGCACTTACACATCACGCAAGGCAACGTGACTGATTTCGACCAAGTACGGGCCGACATCAACGCCTTGGCAGCCAAGTACCGCATTCGCGGCGTTGGCCTTGATCCATGGAACTCAGCGCAGCTTGGGCAGCAACTGCAAGGCGATGGGCTGCCAATGCAACAATTCCGGCAGGGCTACGGCAGCATGTCGAGCCCGTCGAAGCAACTCGAGTCGGCTTGCGTCAGCGGCCGGCTACTGCACGGCGGGCATCCTGTGCTGACGTGGCAGGCAGGAAACGTAGCGATACAAAGCGATTCGGCGGCCGGAAACATTAAGCCCAGCAAGGCACGCAGCACAGAGCGTATTGACGGCATCGTGTCGCTGGTAATGGCCATTGGGTTGCACTCAACGGCGACGGCCCCAGCCCCCGAACAATCTTGGGACATTATCACGCTATGAGCGAAAACGCCCTTGCCGACTTCCGCATGGTTGACCTTCGGGGCATTGACTGGACCGAGGTGAATAGCAACCGGACGCCATCGGGCGTGCGGGTGACGGCCGACAACAGCATGGCCTGCTCGGCCTACACGGCGTGCATCCGGGTGATCTCGGACGCCGTCTCGTCCCTGCCGCTGCACGTCTACGAGCGGTTGGCCAATGGTGGCAAGACGAAGGCCACGACGCACCCGGTGTACCGGCTCCTGCACACGCAGCCCAACCCGTGGCAGACGGCCCAGGAGTTTCGGGATTGGATGACGGGCATGTACCTGCACTACGGGGCCTCGTATGCCGAGATCCGCCCAGGTGCCCGTGGTGCCGTGTCGGAACTGTGGCCGCTGCATTCCAGCCGTATGGAAGCCGAGCGGCTTGAAGACGGCACGCTGCGGTACAAGTACCGGGAGCCGAGCGGCAAGCAAACGGTCTATTCGCAGGATCAGATCTTTGCCCTGCGGTTCACCACTGAAGACGGCGTGAAGCCGATCCCCACGTACAAGATTTTCCAGAACGCCATCGGCCTGGCCCAGGCCCTCGAAGCCCACGGCAGCACTTACTTCGGCAACGGTGCCCGGCCCGGCATCGTGCTGGAGTCAGACAACCCGATTCCGGTGGAAGCGGCCGAGCGGCTGCGAGAGCAGTGGGAGCGGATGCACCGTGGTGCAGATCGGGCGTTCCGCACTGCGGTCCTGCCCAACGGCGTGAAGGCCCACGAACTGAGCGGCAGCAACGAGGCGGCCCAGTTCCTTGAGACACGGCAGTATCAGGTCATCGAAATCTGCCGTGCGTTTCGTGTGCCGCCGCACATGATCCAAGACCTGACCCGTAGCACCTACTCGAACATCGAGGTACAGGGCACGGAGTTCGTGCAGCATTGCCTGCTGCCGCACCTGAAGCGGTGGGAAGCTGCGATCAGCCGCGACCTCATCGTGGACGATGAGACCTATTTTGCCGAGCACAGCGTTAGCGGCCTGCTGCGCGGCGATCACGCGAGCCGGTCGGCCTATTACGTGTCGGCCCTGCAAAACGGGTGGATGACGGTCAACGAGATCCGCGAGCTTGAGAACCTCAACCCGATTGGGCCAGAAGGTGACAAGCACTTCGTGCAGCTGAACATGACCACGCTGGACAAGGTGGGCGAAGAGCCGCCGGCCCCAGAGCCGATGCCCGAGCCGCCCGTGGTGGTCGAGAGCGAAGACTCGCCCGAGGACGATGCCGAAGACCAGGCCGAACAGGAGGAGCAGACCGATGGAAATTGAACGCCGCGACTTCGCCTTCGAGGAGGAGAACGAACTGATTGTCGAAAGCCGGGCCGATGGCCGGGCTGCGATCATCGGGTATGCCGCCGTATACAACCGGCTTTCGCTCGACCTAGGCGGGTTCCGCGAGGAAATCCTGCCGGGGGCGTTCGACAAGATTCTGAGCCGCCAGCGTGGAAAGAGCGACGTGGTGGCACTGTTCAACCATGACAGCAACATCGTGCTGGGTCGCTCTTCATCGGGCACGCTGGAACTCTCCAGCGACGAGAAGGGGCTGCGGTACGTGGTCACGCCGCCCGTGAGCCGGGCCGACGTGCTCGAGCTCATCCAGCGGCGCGACGTGCGCGGCTCGTCGTTCGCGTTCACTGTGGAATCTAAGAACGAGTCGTTCAGGACCGGCGAGGACGGCAAGGCTATCCGGCAGATCCGCGAGGTGAGCGGGCTGTATGACGTGGGGCCTGTACTTGTGCCTGCGTACCCCGCCACCTCGGCATCTGTCGCCATGCGTTCCTACGAGGCGTGGCTGGCATCGCAGGAGAAGCCGGCTGAGCCCGAGGCTGTGGCCGCAGTTGTGAAGCGGTCCCTTGCCCGTGACGCCGCAGCCGCCTGGTCCCTGAGGCTCCGCAATGTCTGAAGCACGCTGCACCTGCGGCGAGAAACTGCGGACCCGTTCCAGCCGTGCATGCGGCGACGAGCGGCAGCGGTACGTGCGATGCCCAAGGTGCGGTGCCCGTGGTGTTGTGTTTGTGAAAACAACACTTTCGGAAGTGCGGTTCTGCAAGGCTCCCCATAGGTAGCGGCACAGTGGACTCCATCGGCAATACCGCCGGCGGAGACATTCCACGTGGACAACCTCAAGAAGCTGCAGGACGAGGCCGTACTCCTCGCCAACCGGATCGACGCCGTGCGTGCCGTCGAGGGCGATGATGACAAGATCGCGGAGCGCGACCTTGAGCTGGAGACGCTGAACAAGCGTGCCGGCGACCTCGCCAAGAAGATCGACTTTGAGAAGTCGGTGGCCGAGTCGGCGAAGAACCTCCGCACGGTGGTGGAGCGGTGTGCTCCTGCCCCCGAGGTGACCGAGGAGCGGAGCGAGAAGGTTCGCGTTGAGGCGGTGCCGTTCTCGGGCCGGCTTCGTGCGTTCGAGAACGCCCGCGACGCCTACTCGGTCGGCATGTGGTTCAAGGCCAAGGCCGGCGATGCGGAAGCCCGCCGGTGGTGCCAAGATCACGGCGTCGAGGCCCGTGCCCAGGGTTCGACCGGCAGCACCACGGGTGCGGCCTTCGTGCCCGACGTGCTTTCCTCGACCGTCATCCGCCTGGTGGATCAGTACTCGGCCTTTGCTCAGAACGCGACGAATGTCGTGATGCCGAGCGACGTGGTGCTGTTCCCCCGCCGGACGGCCGGTGCGACTGCGTACTGGGTGGACGAGAACACCGCCATCACCCCGAGCGACCCGACCAGCAATCAGGTCACCCTGACTGCCAAGAAGGTCACGGGTGCGGTGACGATTGCTTCCGAGCTTCTGCAGGACTCGGTCGTGTCGATTGCCGACTGGATCGCTGCGGAGCTTGCTCTGTCGCTCTCCAACGCCGTCGAAGCGGCTGCGTGGAGCGGCAACCCGAGCAACGCCCCTGCGGTTGCCGGTCTCGTCACGACCCACACGGGCGGCCTCCTGGCCTCCTCGGCTGCCACCTACGCCGCCTCGCTTGTGACGGCTGCCGGTGACACGCCCGACGAGGTGACGAAGGCCAACCTGCTGGCGATGATGGCTGCGGTGCCGCAGCACAGCCGGCAGGGTGCCAAGTGGTTCTGCTCGCCGTTCTTCTTCGCCAGCTGCATGCAGGCCCTCGACCTCGCCCAGGGCGGGTCGGTCGGCCTCTCGCAGGGCATGGGCCTCACCTTCCTCGGATCGCCGGTGGTGCTCACCGACCGGCTCCCGAGCGGTGCGGACTCGACGGGTGCGATCATGGCCCTCTACGGGAACATGGCGAACTCGTCTTACTACGGCGTCCGCCAGGGCATCGAAATCGCTTCGAGCGATCAGGTGAACTTCCTGTCGGATCAGACCGTGATCCGTGCGGTGGCTCGGGTGGCGATCACCCACGCCAACCTTGGCTCCTCGTCCGTCGCCGGCCCGATCATCGGCCTGGTCGGTGCGTGAGCCTGACGGCTTGACAGATGTGCAACGCTGGGCGGGCCGCTCCATAAGGGGCGGCCCGCTCTCTTTTTAGGGTTGCCCATGCTCGTCAAAGTCGGTGGCACCGAAGTCGAAATCCGGGTTGAGGCCGTGATGAGCGTGCCCCGGCTCGGGTTCATGGACAACTTCTACAGCTGGGCTCAGGCGTTGATGCCGCTTGGCATCCGGCCCACGAAGGTCACCGGGGCATTCTGGGGCCAATGCCTACAGCGGGTTTGCGAGCAGTTCGTGGACAAATGCGAATACCTGCTCACCATCGACTACGACACGTTCTTCACCCGCGAGGACGTGGAGCAACTCTTCGCCATGGCGATGACGTTTCAGTGCGACGCCATCACTGGTCTGCAGACCAAGCGTGAGGACGGCCGCCCCATGCTGACGCTACCGGGCACGCTGGACAATCCGCCCGAGGATGGCAAGACGAGCCTGCCTATGTCGTGGTTCGCCGAGCCGGTGCAGTTGGTGGACACGGCACACTTCGGCTGCACGGTGATTAGCACGGCGGCCCTGAAGCGAACGCCCAAGCCGTGGTTTCAGGGCGTGCCAAACAAATCAGGCGAGTGGGGCGAGGGCCGCACCGACGATGACATCTTCTTTTGGCGGCAGTTCCGGCGGGCCGGGAATCGCGTTTATATCTCGCCACGGATCGTGCTCGGCCATGGGGAATACATGGTGACCTGGCCAGGGCAGCGGCTCGACCAGCCCGTGTTTCAGTATTCCACGGAGTTCGCCAACACGTTGAAGAAGCCGGAATCTGCATGGAGCGTGCCCCAATGACGAAACTGAAGTTCACCCGTTCATGGCGTGGCTACCGCAGCGGGCAGGTTGTCGAGATCGCTGGCGGGCTGGCGACGCAGTTGGTTGCCCAAGGCGTGGCAGTAGAGGACCGGCAGCAGGATCTGATTGAGACGGCGGCCGTCGAGCCCGTGGCCGAGACGGCCGACGCCACCCCGAGGAGAGTAAAGCGTGCACTACCGAAGCCTCGTTCGTCAGACTCAGCCAGCCGTTGAGCCCGTCACGCTTGCCGAGGCCAAGGCCCACCTGCGTGTCGATACGGCCGACGATGACACGTACATCACTGGCCTGGTGCGGGCAGCCCGTGAGTGGGTCGAGCAGTACCTCGACCGCACGCTGGTGCATACGCAGTGGGTGATGCGGTTCGACAAGTTCCCGCCCGATGGGACGCTCGACATTGAGCTACCACGCCCGCCGATGGTGGCCAGCGGGACCGCCACGGCAGTGGCCCTGACGTTCACCTTCGAGAACGGCGACACGTCCACGTACAGCACGGCATCCTTCCGAGTGGACCGGGCGAGCACGCCGGGGGCCGTGAAAACGAACTACGGCCAGACGTGGCCGCCGCATCGGCAGGATGACAACGCCATCAGCGTGACGTGGTGGGCTGGCTACGGGGCCAGTGGCAGCGACGTGCCGGCAGCGATCCGGCATGCAATTCTGATGCTTTGCAGCCATTGGTACGAAACCAGGGGCGCGACGGTGGCTACCGGAGCCGTGCCGCAAGACGTGCCGTTCGGCGTCAGTTCCTTGCTTGACTCCGTTCGCTGGGGCTCATACCGATGATCGACCCCGGCAAGCTGCGTGAGCGGGTGACTGTGCAGGTTGCCAGCGGCAGCACGAACACGCTGGGCGAGACGGTACTGGCCTGGTCGAACTCGACGGCAGTCTGGGCCAGCGTCGAAGGCGTTTCGGCTCGGGAGGCCCTGGCGGCGGGACAGCAGGAGACGACTATTACGCACAGGGTGCGATTGCGTTACCTGCCCGGCCTGAGTCAGCAAATGCGGTTTGCGTGGAGAAGTCGCACGCTGAATATCGTCAGCCTGCTCGAGTACGGCAACAGGTCAGAGCACGTCGCCATCTGCGAAGAGGTGACGTGATGGCTGGCGGCATCGACGTTCGCGTGGAGTTTCCCGAGCTCAAGGAGCTGCAGCAGGCGTTCAGGCAGTTTCGCCCGAACCTGGCCCGCAAGCACATGGGTGCGGCGATTCGTCGCAGCTTGCAACCCGGCCTTACGGCACTGAAGTCGAACGTCACTAAAGGCCCAACGGGCAACCTACGCAGGGCAATCACTTCCAAGGTGAAGACCTACAAGAGCGGCAACGCCGTTGGCCTTGTCGGGTTCGTGGCCGCCGGCAGCGGCAAGAACAAATCAGCAGGCGGCGGGACCGTAAAGAAGGGGAAGGATCGGGCTTTTCACGCTGGCTTCTTGGAGTTCGGCACCAGGGAGCGAACCATCAAGACTTCGTCCAGGCGGGCCGGCGCATCCATTGCATCGAGCTTCAAGGGCCTCGGCCCGTTCAAGATCGCCAAGGTTTCCAAGCGTGGGAAGTTCGCGGGCGTTGCGAGAGTTAGCACCACGCCCAAGTATCCACGGGCGTTTTTTATGAAAGCCCCTCGGGGCGCGGTGCTTCAGTTGCCAGCCATGCCGGTGGGCGGCAAGAAGGGGCAGCCGCCAGTGAAAACAGCCTACCGGGAGTCGCTGGGCTCAATGCGGCAGCAGTTGGGTATTGAAATGACGAAGTCGCTGCTGAAGGCCCAGAAAGACCTGGCCGACAGGTTTCCGCCACGCCGAAACGAAATCGGCCCAACACCATTCTGAACCATGGCACTCAAATCGCCTGAAGCTGTTTTGCGGTCGGCCCTGACTGCAGCGCCAGCCGTTTCGGCACTTGTCGCTTCTCGCATCTATCCGGTGCTCGCTCCGGCCTCTGCGCCGCTGCCTCTTGTGACGTGGCGAAGGACGGCGATTCAGCGAGAGCAGACGCTGGGCGGCCCGATGGGCATGCCTCGGGTGACCGTCGAGTTCAGTATCTACGGCACGACCTACGAAAACGCCCGTGAAATTGCTGATGCCATGCGTGCGGTTCTGGATGGCTACGGGGGGGTAAGCGGTACAACACAAGTGAACCAGACGAGCCTGGAAAACGAGACGGATGACTTTGTAACGCTCGCTGGGGCGGATCTTCCGCCGGTGTACCAGATCACGCAGACCTACGACGTTTGGTGGCAGGAGAGCTAAAGCATGCCTTACACGCCCCACGATTCCAGCGGCACGACCTTCACGTTCAGCGGCAGCGGTTACACCGTCACAAGCATTACTTACTCAATCACTGACCAAGGCGCGACCGATCAGATCGACGTTTCGCACCTTGGCCAGACCACCGGGCAGACCGTGCTCACTATGTCTCGCCCTCTCAAGGGCTCGGCTGGCGACACTGGCAAGGAAGTCAGCATTGAGTACCTGGCTGCTGGCGGGGCGCCCATTGCCCAGGGTGCCACTGGGACGCTTGCGATCACCGGCGGCATCTCGCTCAGCGTCGCCGCTACGTGCAAGTCGTCGAGCGTGACGCTGACCGTTAATGATGCCGTACGTGGCTCTGCCGCTTTCCAAGTGGCATAGCAGCCACGGGAGGCGCCAGTGGCAACCTACAGCACAAACGTCGCAGTGTCGTGGGGCGGCGTGGCGTTTGTGGAAGTGACCGGCCTGGATTGGCAGTATGCCGGCGGGTCGTCGCGCGGACGCTTTGTGCCATGGACCGACCAAGCTGGCACCGTCACGGTCGTGTGCCTAGGCGCGGCCAACACGGCCGCAGCCGAGTACGGGCAGCGTAAGCAGCTTGTGATTACTGGCGGCGGGCAAGCCTTGACGATGTATGCAGTATGGGAGTCGCTGAGTGTCGCCAATGAACTCAACGGCGTTACTCGCTTCACTGTCACGTTCAAGCTACTGGATAACTAGACATGGGACTGAAAGAGCAAATCAAGGCAGCCAGCGTGCGAAAGCCGCTGAAGGTCCACGTCAAGGAATGGAACCTTGATGTGTACGTGCGAGTGATGAGCGTGGGTCAGCGCGATGACTGGGAACTGGCATGGATCGACATTCGCAACAAAGGCATGGAAAAGTTCCACAACTTCCGGGCGTTCTACTTGGTTCGGACGTTGTGCGACGAGCACGGCGTGCGGATCTGGCAAGACAATGAACTTGCCGAGGTGGCTGAGCTCGATGGTGCAGTCATGGGCGAACTGTTCGATGTGGCGCAGAAGCACAACAAGATCACGGAGGCGGACGTAGTTGAACTAGCCGGCGAGCTTTAACGCCAGGCCGTCCAGGCGATTTCTGTTCATGCTCGCCGGTCATCTGAAAATGACCGTTGGCGAGATTGAGCAGCGAATGGATAGCCATGAACTTAGCGAGTGGCTGGCATACGCCAGGTATTTCCAGCCGCTTGATAACTCATGGGCACAGTCTGGGTTGCTGGCCAGCATCACGCTTGCACCACACACCAAGAGAGGGCACTGCCCGTCACCGACCGACTTCATTCCGATAGAAAAAGCACCGCAGCACCGGACCCAGATTCTTTCCGTTCTTGAGCAGATGAAACAAGACCTAGGCAAGTAGAGCAATGAGCACAGCCCTTGGACTCGCCATGCAGATCAGTGCGAACACCGCACAACTGGCGCAGGCTGTCGCCGACGTGAATAAAAAGCTGGACTCAATGGGCGAGGCCGGGAAGAAGGCCGCCTCGGATCTCGGAACACTGAAGACCATCGAGATCGGAAAGCTGGCCCTCGGGGGCATTAACGCCGCCACTGCGGCTTTTACGAGCCTGGCTAGCGCAGTTACTGGTGCCGTTACTGGCGTCACATCGTTTGCCTTGAGCGTTGGCCAAGAACTTGACGCACTGAACGATGTGGCGAACCGCACGGGCGTTGGGGTTGAGGCACTGCAAGCGTATGCAAGAGCAGCGGCCGACACTGGCGTGGATGTCGAATCGTTTGCCAAGCAGATCCAAAAGCTGACTGTAGTCATCGGTGCGGCCACGCTCGACGACAAGGCGCAAAAGAAGTTTGAGGCGTTGGGCATTGTTTTCGAGGAACTCAAGGCATCGACGCCTGAGCAGCAGTTTGAGCAGGTCGTGGATGCCATTTCCCGCATTGCAGATCCTGCAGAGCGTGCCGCAACTGCCGTGAAGTTTTTCGGAAAGGGTGGCATTGAGCTTGGCGAGTTGTTCACGCTCGGCCCTGGCGCGTTGACGCAAATGCGAGAGGAAGCCATCTCGCTCGGGCAGGTTGTCGATTCCGATGCCGTCAAGGCTATCGACAACATGAATGATTCGTTCGCTGCAGTCTGGGCAACAGTGAAGGGACTGACGGGCTCAATTCTTGGTGAACTGGCAGGGCCGATCAGTCAGATTGCCCAAGACTTGCTCGGCGTCATCAAGCAGGCAGGCCCGCAGCAGATCGCGCAGCAGGTTGCTCAGGGCTTGCTGGACTTCATCAAGCTGGCCGGCAACGCCTTCTTCAAGCTGGCTCAGTTCATCGAAGCATTCATCAAAAAGTTTGCCCCTATCCTCGGGCTCGACATTCGTTCCGAAGCAGAAAAAGAACTCGAGAAACTCCGCAACAAAGAGGCCGGCACGTTCACGCAAGGCGTCGGCGGTGTGCCGCAGTTTGTTCCTGGATCGCTGACGCCTGAAGAGCAAAAGCGACTCCAGGAACTGCAGTCGCAGGTTGCAGCCGAAGGCGTCAACGGAGCACTGGCCCAGTTTCAGGCCAACTTCAATGCCGCCCTGGACAATGCTTCCGAGAGCTTGCGGCAAAAAATGGAGACCCAGGCCGCCGAGGCTCAGCCGAACACGGCTGAAAAGAAGCAGGTGGAACTGCTTGAGCAAATTAACCGCAATGGTCAGGTGGGCGTCGTGGAGATCCTCAACTAGCCATGGCCGTTATCAACTTCCGTGAAGTCCTGCCTCGGACGTTCTCGCACAAGTTTGGCGAGTCGCCGAATGCCACCAGAGTGGTCAACGCCACGCTTGATGGGGCAACGAACACGCAAGACGTGCTGAACGCCATCGGCATCTTTCACGGCGCATTCCATCCCGAGTATCCGTACCTGGTCTGCACTAACGGCAGCGTTACGGAGACTGACGCCTTTCATGCGGAAGTCACGTACACGTACGAGGTTCCCCAGGAGGGCACGGACGAGTTTCAGCCGAACCCGCTGTCTCGCCCTGATGTGTGGACGTTTTCCACAGGCGGCGCAGAGGTGCCGTGCCTCTACTACTACGCAGGCAATGGGATTGCGCCGCTTATTAACTCAGCCGGCGACTTCATCGAAGGCGTAAAGTGCCCTGAGTCAGAGGTTAGGGTTACGATCTCGGGCAACCGGCCGACGTTTAACTACGCCTTGGCGGCCCAGGTCACGAACTGCCTGAACGACCAGGCATACCTCGGCGGTGCCCCGTATACGTGGCTGTGTGCCGGAATCAGCGGGCAGCAACAGCTCGAGGTCGTTAACGATGTGCAGGTGAAGTATTGGTCGTTTTCGACTGAACTTATTTACCGTGCCGGCACGCACCTGCTGTTTCTTCCTGACGTTGGTTTTCAATACCTGGCCGCCAGCGAAAGCGACGATTCTGCTCCCGGCGGCGAGGGCACGTACTCCGGCGACCCAGACCCGTACATCCCTGGCGCTACCACGCAAGGCGGCGTGCAGTTAATCAGCGGCCGTACCGCAAGGCAGGCCGGCGGCGTTCGCAAGCGGGCATGGGTGTACGGGCCAGAGGATGGCGAGAAAAAGGACTCTCCTAGTCCAGTCGCCCTCAACACCGATGGCACCATGAAGGCGGCAGGTGCCCCGCCAAACATCCTTGTGCGGCGAGTGCACCGTGCAATCAACTTCGCCCAGTTCTTCGGCGTGCCCCGTTTCTAAGGAACCCCAATGCCAGACATCAACTACACCATCAACGGCCAGGTCTCAAAAGGGCCGTTCTCGCAATCGTTCTCTGCCTCTGGCGTGACGGCCGACATTGCTACGGCTGGCGTCTTGGCGGTGACGCTGAACCTTGGCACGGCCGTCTCGCTGATTTCGACGGCCACGCTTGGCGCGGTCGGTCTTGCCTTCGCCAGGTCGCTCGCCTCGAGCACGACGCACACCGTGAGCTTCGGCCGGTATTCAGGTGGCACGCTTTACGAGACCGCAAGGCTCAAGGCCGGCGAGGCTGCGGTGCTGCGGCTTGCGCCGGGCGATTACGCAGCGAAGGCGGCCGTGGAAGGCACGCGACTTGTGCTGACCGTCTACGAGGACTGACGTGGGTGCTCGCAAGCCAGACGGCAGTTCAGCCAAGACGGAGCGTGTCACATTCACGCGGCCTGCGGCTGAGCGTATAGCCAAGGTGGTGCGTCAGATTGAGCAAGGGGACCGTGGCGCGGATGGCCTTCGGTTTCTGCCTCGCGGCGGCGGTGGGTCCGCGCCCAAAACCTTCCGCATCTGCACCTTCACCGGGTCTTGGTCAATCGGCTCTGACAAGACGGTGACGTTCAAGAATCAGACGGCCACGCCGAACACCGTGAGTGCCACGAACCTGTTCTGGCCGATTCCTGACGGCAGTACGCGCGATTGCTCAATTGCCAAGGACGGCACGGCGTGGTATCTGCTGGTGCCGCAGTTGTTTGCTGCTGAGGCGGCCACGGCCGCGACGCTCACGACGGCATCGCTGGAATTCAATACGCTGCCCGTGTTGGCTCTCGCCACCGCAAGTACAAGTAAGTTCTCGGTCACACCGAAGACAATCGAGCCGATCACCGGAGTGACGCTTGGCAGCGATAGCCTGTCGTTCACGCGGAAGAGTGTCGGTGTGTTCTTTGAGTCAACGGCGGGAACAGTGGCGATCTCTGTCACCACCTGCTCAACGGCGGCCACATGAGCCTGACGGTTCAAGGCGGGAAGCTTGTCCTGCGAAACGGTGCCCTCGGCACCGGGCAGGCGTGTTGCTGCGTGCGGGAGTGCTGCACCTGCGGCTGTCCTGGTGGCTTTCAGGTCAGAGTCAACGGCATGCCGGTCAACGCCTCTGGCTGCACCGCGCCTGTTCCAATGACGGACGCATGGCGATACCCGTCAGCGACTTCTGTTGGCTGGTCGCGGTTTGGGTATGTCACGGTTTCTCGCCCGGATGATTACTGGCCTGGGAATGCGTATCCGCCAGACTACCCCCTCAAGGGATATGGCTTCTACGACAACCTGGGGCGAGACAACTGGAGCCAGTGGGTCGGGTCGGCCTCGTACTGCCTCGCGTGCGTGAACGGCGAGCTTTTATTGGCGTTGAGTGTTCTGGCGCAGGGCGGGTGGGGCTTCGGCGGATGGTCTGTCTATGACATCTATTACCAAATCACTCCGGGCGGCAGTTGCGAAGGTACGCTTTCCGCAACGCAAATCGCCCCTCCAGAGGGGGCAGTTGATAACAACATCGACCCAATAATATGGCCGATTGGCGGAATCATTCGCAATGGCATTGTTTATCGCGGCGGCGATTTCTATGACGAAGACGGGAACTTTGCCATTGCAGGGGAGTTTGATCCGTCGCAGGTGAGCGTGGAGATAGAGTGCAATCCCAGCGGTGTCTGCTACTACGCAGAAAATCAGTGTTACGGGTGGGGCCAGCCATGGAACGGCGACACCGGATCTTTCGGAGGCGGCCCATACGACTATGACGGCCTCTCCGTCCTGCAAAGAAACTGCGAGGCCAGTGGCGGAACGTGGGACGCAGACGCTCGGTGCGAATGGAACCCATGTGGCTGTGCCGCGTGCGACTGCGCGCAGGGGGCATCTGGGTTGGACTGCCCTGCTTGCCAATATAACTCCTACTGCTGCGACTCCTGCTGCGAGTTGGGCTGCTACGGTGCAGAAAACGAGGTTATTGGCGGGATTGCGATTGTTACGCCAAACACAGCGAAGGGCGCTTATCGAAACGGCTTTGCGGCAGGATGCAATAGGGTTGGATCACCCGGTCAGTCTCCGTTCCCGCTGCCATCGAATAGTATTCAGTATTGCACGGTAAGCGAAGAATGCCCCGAAGGGTACGCGGCAGTATCGGCCCAGGTGCGAATATATGACACGGACGGGAACATTCTCGCCGAGAGAGGCGCCATCTGCTGCCCAAGCGAAGTTGCCGCTGACCCGTGCGCAGACAACCCAGCACCATGAGACTGCTGCGACAACACGTTGAAGCGCGGGCTAGAGAACGCGGGTATAACCTTGCGTCCATTGAGCCGTGCTTCGTCTCGCAATACGACGACGGTTGGTGGGAGGTGGATGTTGACCACCCTGCATATCCGCGAACGCCGAAGCCGGGGTTCGTGCCGCCGCCAAAGCCGGCCCCGCAGCCCCCCGCCCTCGCCCGCGAAGCCGATCCTGTCTCCTGGCTCACGAAGGCCCGCAACTTCGCCAGGGCCACTGCCCAGCACATCGCCGCCGGGATGCCGACCGCGAGCGACGAGGTGATTCTGGAGCGGTGGACGATCTGCCAGGGCTGCGAGTTCCTGAAAAACGACGCCTGCTCGAAGTGCGGCTGCCCTGTGGCGAGGGACAGGAAATTCGTGTCGAAGCTCGCGTGGGCCGACCAGTCGTGCCCCGTTGGCAAGTGGGGGCCGGCGGTCACTTGACGCCCATGCCACAGTGACGGGCGAAAGGAAACGCCTGCCGTGGCCGAAGACCACCACATCACCATCGACGGCAAACGGTGGCTGCTGCGGTTCACGCCGCTCAAGGGCGGTGCAGCCGGGTGGACGTTCTTCGACAACTCGGCCCGCCCTCGCATCTTGATCGACTCGCGCGAGCGTGGATGGAGTCGAGTCGAGACGATCCTGCACGAACTGCTACACGCCAGCCTGGGGCCGAACATCAGCGAGGAAGCCGTGACCGAGGCGGCCCGAGTGCAGCGGCGTGTGTTAGCGATGCTCTACACGATGCAGCCGAAGGAGTAGCAATGGCGAAGAAACCTAGCCTGCTCGAAGAAGTGAAGGCTGGACTCTCAGCCCGGCGCGGCTTCGCGTCGTGGTACGAATCGCTCAGCGAAGAGATGCGTGCCGAGCTCGACGGCATCAAAGCCGAGTGGGCCGGCGGCTCACTCGCTGCCACGAAGACAACGCTGGCCCGTCGCTTGTCGGTCGTGCTGAAAGCTCGGGGCGTGGATATCGGCATGCAAGGAGTGCTGCGATGGCTCGAAAAAGCATGAAGCAGGAAGTGGCCGAAGGGATCGCCGACGCTGACCGCCTGGCCTCCGATGCCGAACTGGCACGGCTGCGGGCTGAGTTGGCGTCATACCGAAATAGGTATAAGGCCGCGCTTGCTCAGATCGACACAGAGCGTGAGCGGGCGGATTCGCTCGTCAGCCTCAAGGGCTTGGGCGGCAAGTCGGCCCCCTTGGCCAAAAGCGTCAAGGGCAAAAAGCACGACGCCACGATGGTGGTTCTGCTCAGCGACATTCACTGCGAAGAGACCGTCAGGCCCGAGACCGTGAACGGGCTGAACTCGTTCGACCTATCCGTGTGCGAGGCCCGGCTGGCTGAACTACAGCAGCGGTTCTTCGCCATGCTCGAACACGAACGCCAGTTGGCGAAGATAGACCGTGTGGTGGTGTGGCTGGGAGGGGATCTCATCAGTGGCATGATCCATCCCGAGCTCGCCGAAGAGAACGCACTGCACCCGCTGGCGGCTATCCGCTGGATCGGCGAACGGCTCAGGGGCTTTCTCGACGCCGTGGCTGACAACGTCGGCAGCGTGATCGTGGCCACCAGCTGCGGCAACCACGGCCGCACCACGGAGAAGCTGCGGACGAACGAGGCCGACACCAGCTACGAGCATCATCTCTATCTGACGATGCGGGCCGGCGAGACTCGCAAGAACATCACCTGGCAGATCGGCGAAGGGCACCTCAACTATCTGAACCTCGACGGGTTCCGCATCCGATTCTGCCACGGTCACGCAGTGCGTTACCAGGGTGGCATCGGCGGAATCCATGTTCCGCTGAACAAAGCGATTGCAGCGTGGGATGCCACAGAGCGTGCCGACCTCACATGCCTCGGGCACTGGCACCAGTTCTCATGGGGCCGCTCGGGACGCTACGTGAGCAACGGCAGCGTGATTGGACACAGTGCATACGCTGTCCGAATCAAGGCGAGCTATGAGCCGCCGTGCCAGGCCGCCATCGTGATCGACCACGGGCGGCGTGAGGTGACCAAGGCTTACCCGTTGTTCTGCGACCGTGACCTACGAAAGGAAACCAAGTGACTGCCGCCCTGCTTGAAGCCGCGAACGAAGCCCTGCGATCTGCCGTCCGTGAACGGCTCGACAACACGCCGGCCGATGATCCCAAGGTGCAGGGATATTCCGCCCTCGCCGGCTGCCAGCCCGCCCAGGAGTGTGCAGCCAAGGTGCTCAGCGATGCGTGGAAGCGTGAGTCATGTTGCGAGGGCCAGCGGTTTCGAGGTGACTCGCTCATGCGGGCCGAGGTGCATCCAACGTCGCAGGCTTTCTACGATCTCTGCGACTCGCTCAAGGAGATGCACCGCCGCAAGAGTTCGGACTACGGCTGTCCAAGCGGAACAGATCCACTGGCGAACATTCGCAACGGGGCCAAGTTTGTCGGCATCCCTGCGTGGAAGGCGGCAATGGTGAGGCTGAGCGACAAGGTCACTCGGCTCGCCACGTACAACGCCACGGGCCGGCTGGAGAACGAAAGCCTCGACGACAACTTGGCTGATCTCGCCAGTTACAGCCTGCTGGCTCTTTTGTTGCACCGCGAGGAGCGTGATGCTGACTGACGCCTACCTGCAGCAGGCCGAGTGGGACGCCCGCCAGTTTTCTGGTGCATACACGGGCACGGCCGGAACGCTAGCGGCTCATGTCCTGCGGATGCTTGACGAGATTCGTACCCTGCGGGCCGAGGTTGCCCGAGAGCGTGACGACTCGACGCCGTGGTGGCTTTCTCCGCACGACTGATCCGGGCCGGAAGGTCGAGGCTAGGCACGTCTCCTTTCCGTGCCAAGTCTCCCTTCCGTGCCCGGTCAGGCAGCCGGCCGCTCTGGCTCATCTAGGTCCAGCGGCGGGAGCAGGTCCACCGGATCGGGGCCTGAATCAACGATCCTGGGATCGATGTAGCTCCGTTTTGTCGTTGTGCCGGATTCGTGATCGGCCGCAAGCTGTCCGGCCCCTTTCTGGCGTGCCTCGCAGTAGGAAACGACAGAGCGGCGTATGCCATGAAAGCCCCTGTAGGTGACGCCTGCGGCCTTGCAAATGGCCTTGAGGCGATACCACAAGATGTAGGGATTCCTGTCCCACGGCCATACAAGGCCGTCCTTGTCTGTCCGTTTTGCCAGCAAGTCGGCAAGGTACTTTGAGATTCGCCGGTCGAGGTCGGCCTTTCGGAATTTCCTCGTCTCGGCACGGAAGCAAACGCGCTGGCCGCGCAGATCGACTTGGTCCCACTTTGTTGACCGCGTGGCATTTATCCTTTCCCCAGACTCCCAGAGGCACAGCAAAAGCGAAACCCACCAATCGCCGGCTGGGATTCCGCACACGGTGCCTTCGAGCTTTGCGGCCGCCCGGATGATCGCCCCGATTTCGCCCGACGTGTAAGCCACCGGTGCCCGTCGCGGGGCTCGGATGATCGGCACCTCGGGAAAGTCGAGAAGCTCGCCGCTGGTGCGCTTGTATCGCTTCGTGGCGCAGTACCGCCA
>Ga0209229_10000281_pt1 | contig 20355 bp, 21 predicted proteins | sample SanBayMetagenome_FD_187466 | JGI IMG/M metagenome (GOLD analysis project Ga0209229, IMG submission 187466) | Freshwater and sediment microbial communities from dead zone in Sandusky Bay, Ohio, USA (SPAdes) (version 2) | ecosystem: Environmental > Aquatic > Freshwater > Lentic > Sediment... | reverse complement strand
TTACTGCGTGAACCAACTCCCCGCATCACTGCACGATGCGGTGCGCACATCATACGATGATGTTGTGCATCGAGGTCGACATCTCTCAACGGCATTCGAGCATCTCTTCCGCGAGATCCGACCATCGGCCAACGATGCACGCATCATTCGGTCGGTGTTGATGCAGGCCGTGCGCTACGGCGACGTTGATGCTGCGCTGCGTGGTGATCTCGACGGCGTCATTGATGCCGATCGAGCCGCACTTCCGCAGCTGCTCCGTGATGCAATCGCTTCTGCCTATGGCGACGATGCGCGGCGTGTGACGAGCACGCTCCTTGGCGATGCAGCAACGTTCATCCGCGTGAACACGCTCAAGACATCCGTGAAGGAATGTTGCGCCGCACTCGCGGAGTTTGCACCAACGCCAATCGAATTCGACGCCGTGCGTGTCGACGCACCGTTTGGTCTGTTCGCATCTGATGCATTTCGCAATGGATGGTTTGAGCAGCAAGACATCACCTCGCAGCGCGCTGGACGTGAACTGCCCTGCTTGCCGGGTCAGCGCATTGTAGATGCGTGCGCCGGTGCTGGTGGCAAGACCCTGTTGTTTGCCGCAGCGATGAAGAATCGCGGACGTCTTATCGCGCTTGACACAAGCAGCGAGAAACTCGCGGCGCTCAAGCAGCGCAGCGTGCGCGCTGGCGTTCAGATCGTGGATGTGCGGCACATCACATCAACGAAAACCGTAAAGCGTTTGGCCGACTCTGCCGACGGTGTGTTTATCGATGTACCGTGCAGCGGCACAGGCGTCATCCGACGTAACCCCGACATCTTGTACAACCTCAACGAAGTGATGCTCAACGAGCTCATCGCGTTGCAGACCGATATTCTGCGTCGCAACGCAAAGGTTGTGCATGTTGGTGGAACCGTCGTGTATGCAACCTGCAGCATTCTCCCAGCGGAAGGCAAGCAGCAGATCGAACGCTTCTGCGCAAGCGACGAAGGTTCGGCCTTCACGCTCGAATCGGAGTGGAGCACCTTGCCTGGCGATAACGGCGGCGACGGCTTTTATGTGGCACGTCTTACACGAACACGATGACGAGCGCAGCGCAGCATGACGCGTGAGTACACCATCGTGATCTTCGACGGCGTTTGCACGCTCTGCAATCACACCGTTGACTTCCTCACGCGGCACGATCCATCGGGCGAGTTTCGCTTTGCCTCGTTCCAATCGCCAATCGGCACGCAACTCCTCGCAGAGCAAGGCGTGGTGGGTCCGCCCACAACCGTGTACGTGATCACCCGCACCAACACCCTGCTCGTTGAGAGCGAGGCAATGATTCACCTCGGCACGCTCATCGGCGGACCCTGGGCTATGGCTGCACGCGTCATTCGCGTCGTGCCACGTGGACTGCGTAACAGCATCTACCAGTGGACCTCACGCAACCGCTACCGCTGGTTCGGTAAGCGCAGCACGTGCCGCGTACCCACCCCCAAGGAACGATCACGGTTTTTGTGAGGGACGAGGGCTCTTGTTTCCCCGCAGTTTCCTATCTTTGCGGTCCCTCTTTATGACCCAATCTCCCCCTGGAGTAGTTTATGAGCACGTACATCGTCAATCCTGTCAAGGTCCGCATGGACGAGTCGGCAAAGGGCTCGATCTATAAGTCCATCGTAGCCATGGGGTTGCGCTCACGTCAGATCAACGACCAAATCAAGACGCAGATCTCTGAGCGCCTTGCCGACGTGATCGTTGACACCGACGAAGCAGAGGGTCCAAACGCAGATCAAATCGCGATCTCAAAGGAATTTGACCTTCTCCCGAAGCCAACATTCATGGCGATGAAGGAGATGACAAGCGGTCAGATCCACCTCCGCAACGGCGCTGAAGCGCCTGCTGCCACGGAGTAAGTTCACGCAACCATCGATTCAGAGCCATCCGGGACACCCGCGATGGCTCTTTTTGTCTCCATGAAGATTCTCCTCGGTATCACTGGCAGCGTTTCGGCGTACAAAGCGCCGTGGCTCGTGCGCGACCTTCGTCGTGCAGGACATGACGTGCGCGTGGTGATGACGCCGTCGGCGCGGGCGTTTGTTGCGCCCCTTGCCCTCGAAGCTGTCTCCCAACACCCAGTGATCATCGATCCCTACGATCCGTCAATTCAAGAAGGGGGCTCGTGGCACGTGCACTTGGCGCGTTGGGCCGATGTGATGCTCGTAGCGCCATGCTCGGCCACAACGGTCGCGCGCATCGCCAACGGTCTGTGCGACACCGCACTGATGACGGTCATCGCCTCACGTCCACTCGATACTCCCCTGCTTGTTGCTCCAGCAATGGATACCGACATGTGGGACCAACCGAGTGTGCAACGTAACGTCGCGCAGCTTCGCGCTGATGGCGTTGTTGTGATCGATCCTGCTGAAGGCGAACTCGCATCGGGTCTAGTCGGCAAGGGACGTCTTCCAGAGCTCGACGTACTTGTTGAGGTTGTACAGCAACACATGCGCGCAACACCAACAAGCACGCACGAGATCGACGAGTCCACGCCCGTATCGTTATCATCACTCGCAGGAAAGCGCGTAGTGATCACAGCGGGTCCGACACATGAACGCATCGACGCTGTGCGTGCGATCGTGAACCACGCAACGGGCACAATGGGCTTTGCGCTTGCAGCTGCTGCACAGCAGCGCGGCGCACTCGTTACGCTCGTAACTGGTCCGACACATCTCGATACACCACATGGCGTGCATCGCGTTGATATCACGAGCGCAGCAGAGATGTACGACGCAGTGATGCGCACGACCGATCAGGATGTCTTCATCTTCTCCGCAGCAGTGGCCGACTACACACCTGCACATCCGATTGATGGCAAGATGAAGAAGACAGAGCAGTCGAGCGACACAATGACGCTTGACCTTGTTCGCACACGCGACATTCTTGCAACTGTTGGTGCCGCAAAGCAATCACACCAGCGTGTTGTTGGCTTTGCACTCGAGCACGACAATGTGCTGGAGTATGGCAAAGACAAGCTGGTGCGCAAGAACGCCGACATGATTGTTGCGAATCAAGCTGGTGTCGCAGACAGTGGCTTCGGCACTGGCAACAACACGATCACCCTTATCACGCATTCTCACGAACCACGCACCTACCCGCCAATGTCAAAACGCGCATGCGCTGAACTTATCCTTGATGCACTGGAGACGCTGTGATCACGCTTACGAATATCACGGTCGACTTCGGCACGCGAATTCTCTTTAAGAACGTTTCGTTCCTCATTCAAGCTGGCGATCGCATTGGCTTGGTTGGTCGCAACGGCGCTGGCAAGTCCACGATGATGGGCATCATCGCACGTGAGACCACGGCGACCGGCGGTGATGTGTCGACGCAAACAGGTATCCGCATCGGCTTGCTGTCGCAGGATCTTACGCTCGATCTGAGCAAGACGCTGCGTGAGACGGCAATGCTTGCGTTTGAAGAAGTGCTCAGACTTCAAGCAGAGATCGAGCATCTGCAACATCAGATCGAAACGCGCACTGACTACGAGAGCGATGCCTACATGCAACTCGTGCAGCGTCTCACGGATGCGAACGATATGTATGCACGTCGTGGTGGACTCACCATGCATGCAGATATCGAGCGCGTGCTCACCGGACTCGGCTTTGACCCAGCGGATCTTGATAAGGGTTTGACGGCCTTCTCAGGAGGCTGGCAAATGCGCGCCGAACTCGGACGCCTGCTGTTGTCGCACCCAGACTGTTTGTTGCTTGACGAGCCGACGAACCACCTTGATATCGATTCCGTGCGCTGGCTCGAAGACTTCCTCACGTCGTACGATGGCGCTGTAGTGCTGATCTCGCACGACCGTGCGTTTCTCGACAACGTCACCAATCGCACAATCGAGATCACGAAGTTTAAGGTGTACGACATCCCTGCGTCGTATTCGGATTATGAAGAGATCCGCTCCGAGCGCATGGAGCAACAGCGCGCACTCGCCACGCGACAGAATCGCGAGCGCGAGCGGATGCAGAAGTGGATCGACAAGTTCAAGTATACAGCATCGCTTGCCTCACGTGCACAATCGCGTATCAAGGCACTGCAGCGCATGGAAGTTGTCGAGGTCGATGAGGAAGACACATCATCGATTCATTTCTCCTTCCCTCCTGCCCCACGGTCGGGTCGCACCGTTGTTGACTGCCTTGGCATCGTCAAGAGCTATGGTGAGAAGCGAGTTCTGAAGGGCGTCGACTTTGCACTTGAGCGCGGAGAAAAGATTGCCTTCATCGGAAAGAACGGCGAAGGCAAGACAACACTCGCGAAAGTGATTGCTGGTGTTGAGCCTCTCACGTCAGGCACCGTTACACTCGGACACAACGTGAGCATCGGCTACTATGCGCAGCATCAGGCTGATATGATGGGCGGGCACAACTCTGTGTACGAAGTGATGGAGCAAGCGTCGCCCCCTGAAATGCGTCCGCGTATTCGCTCGCTCCTCGGTGCGTTCCTTTTCCGCGGCGATGACATCAACAAGAAGGTTGGCGTGCTCAGCGGTGGTGAGAAGTCACGTCTTGCGCTCGCACGCTTGCTGCTGCAACCATATAACCTGCTCATCCTTGACGAGCCAACGAACCACCTCGACATGTTGTCGAAGGAAGTGCTGAAGGAAGCACTGCTTTCGTACGACGGCACGATGATCGTGGTATCGCACGACCGTGACTTCTTGGATGGACTGACCGAGAAGATCATTGCGTTTCGTCGTGGCACGCTCAAGGAATACGAGGGCGACGTTGATACGTATCTCAAGCTTCTCGATGATCCACATGTGAAGGATGCTCCTGCACCGCACGAGATCCCGCTGCACGGATCGCATCAACAGCAGCAGCAGCAACCAGCGGCGCCGCAGAAGTCGGCAGCGGAAGTTCGTGAAGAGCAGAAGCAGCGCGACAAGGAAAAGAAGAAGGCCGAGCGTCGCATCGCTGATATTGAGCGACAGATCGCCGTGCAAGAAAAGACGATGAAGAGCCTCGAGCCCGTGCTCGCAGATCCGGAGCTTTACAAGGATCCGGTGAAGCAGCACAAGACTGTTACAAGTTATGAGACCGCGAAGCGTCTGCTCGATGCATTGATGGAAGAATGGACGACACTCTCGGAGATCATCGCATGATGTACCGTATCGCTCTCACATCGCTTGCGCTCGTGCTTGCAACAACGCTGCTCGACGCCCAACCAGTTGATCAACGCCGCACGATTAGCGTGACGGGAGAAGCAACGATGGACGTGCAGCCGGACAAAGCTGAAATTCGCATCGGTGTTGTGACCGAGGGTATGGACATCACGAAGATTAAGGCAGATAACGACCGTCGTGTGCGCGCGATCTTCGATGCTCTGCAGCGTATCGGTATTGCAAAGAAGGATATCGCAACAACGCGACTGCAGATCTCCCCTGTGTACGAGTACACGTCGGGACGCCGCAATCTTGTAAAGTACCAGATGCAGAATGCTGTCACCATCACACTCACCAAGCTCGACAATGTTGAAGCGGTAGTCAACGAGGCCGTAGCGAGTGGAGGCAATACACTCGATCAGCTCACATTCCTGCGATCAAATAGCGAACAGCTTCGCGATTCGTTGCAGATCGAAGCTGCACGTAATGCACGTACGCGCGCCGACGCACTTGCTGGCGCCCTTGGTGCAAAGGTTCTACGTCCAGTCTCGATTAGCAGCAACACCCACGATAATGGAGGCAACTTCATCGTACGCGGTGCACGGAGTCTACATGCTGACGCGATGCAGAGCACACCTGTCAGCGGCGGCACGCTCGATCTTTCTGCAACGGTGGATGTTATCTTCGAAATCGAATGATCAACGGCAAAACCATCGTCGTCGTTCTGCCAGCATACAATGCTGCAAAGACGCTTGAAATGACGTATCGCGAGATCCCCTTCGATATCGTCGACGACGTGGTGCTCGTGGATGACCATTCACGCGACGAGACGTCAACGGTTGGACGTGAGCTCGGCATCAAGCATGTGATTCGACATGACCGTAATCGCGGCTATGGCGGAAATCAGAAGACGTGTTATCGCACAGCGCTTGAGCTTGGAGCTGACATCGTGATCATGCTCCATCCTGACTACCAGTACACACCGCAACTCATTCCGTCGATGGCGTGGCTCATCGCAAACGACGTGTACCACGTGGTTCTCGGCAGTCGCATCCTTGGCAATGGCGCACGCAAGGGTGGCATGCCGCTCTACAAGTACATCGCCAACCGTGGTCTGACCTTCATCCAGAACCTTCTCGTCGGACAGAAGCTATCGGAATATCATACCGGCTATCGCGCCTTCTCGCGCACCGTGCTGGAATCCATCGACATCGAGAAGAACTCCGACGACTTCGTCTTCGACAACCAGATGCTCTCCCAGATCATCATGAAGGACTTCGAAATCGCCGAGGTCACCTGTCCAACGAAGTACTTCGACGACGCTTCATCGATCAACTTCCGTCGCAGCACCATCTACGGCTTCGGCGTCCTCTGGACCAGCCTCCAACACCGCCTGCATACGATGGGGCTGAAGAACGCAAGGTATTGAGCTCCCCCAGCACGTCATCCCGAACCCCGAGCAACGCGAGGGGGAGGGACCTCACCGTCTCAGCCGTCTCAGCCGTCTCATTCGTCTCCCTCCTCTTCGTAACTTCGCTGTATGATTCTGACAGACGCTGAAATCCTTGCCCACATGGAGCGTGGCACGATCAAGATCGAGCCATACGACCGCTCATGTCTTGGTTCCAACTCGTATGATGTTCACCTGGGCCGCATGCTCGGTGAGTATGTGGATCGCGAGCTCGATGCGAAGCGCCACAACAAGATCGAACTGTATCCGATTCCAGACGAGGGTATCGTGCTGGTGCCGGAGAAGTTCTACCTTGGGGTGACCGAAGAGTACACCGAGACGCACGCCCATGTGCCGTTTCTCGAGGGTAAGTCGAGTGTTGGTCGCCTGGGTATCGATATTCATGCGACAGCGGGTAAGGGCGACATTGGCTTCTGCAATTTCTGGACGCTGGAGATTAGCGTGAAGCAGCCGGTGCGCGTGTATGCAGGGATGCCGATCGGACAGCTGATCTATTTCGCTGTCGAGGGTTCGGTGATCAATCCGTACAACGCGAAGAGCTCTGCGAAGTACAACGCTCGCGTGAATGCGCCAGTTGAATCGATGATGTGGAAGAACTTCCCGGCAGACGAGCAGAAGTCATGATCACGCGCGTACTCGTTGCGATACTCTGCTGTGCAATCATCACTGGTTGCGAAGAAGACACTGGCATGGACGCGTCGTCGTTCGATGAGCAAGAGCTGCTCGATATGCGCCGCGAGAAGGACGAGGCATTCCGCACAACAGCGGAGAGTCCAATCCCAGAACACATGCGCGACACCTTCAAGGGTTTGAAGTACTTCGCCCCCTCCGAGGAAGGCGTTGTGGATGCAGCGTTCGTTCCAGCAACATCTGCCGATACGATAACGATGACGACTACGACGTCTGAGCTGCGCCCTGCGTTGCGCGCTGGACGTTTCACGTTTAGCTACGGTACTACAGAGTGCTCGCTTACGGCGTTCCAGTTTCTGGGCGGACCAACGGATTCGTACTTCGTGCCGTTTACCGATCGCACGACAGGCGAAACAACATATCGTGGTGGACGGTATCTCGATATCGAGCGCACGGGCGACTCGGTGTATGTGATCGACTTTAACCGTGCATACAATCCGTTCTGCGCCTACAACGACGCGTTCTCATGTCCGCGCGTACCGCGCGAGAACAACCTCCCCGTTGCGGTTACGGTTGGAGAACAGTCGTGGAAGTAATCCGCCGCAGTTCATTCAACATCGTGTTGGTTGTGATGCTTGCCATCACGCTTCCGTCGTGTCTGTTTGTAAAGGCACCACAGCAAACCGACGATGTACAGCACGTTGCACTGAGTCCGCAACCACAGATCGAGATGAGCGACGAACTCGTTCGCACTCGCGCTGGCGATCTCATCGCACTCCTTCCGCGTGGATGGGTATTTCTTGACACAAAGGGCGAAGCTTCGGCCGACATTGTATCAGTTGCGGTTAACCCTGAGTACACGTTGTCAATGGTGGTCAGCTCGATCACACACGGCGAGTCGACGCGTGAGATGACCGATGGCGAGGGCATGCTTGGCTTGGCTCGCGTTGCCTATCAGAAGCACGTTCGTAAGTCGGCGGGCGCCGTGAAGCTCATCGGCACATACCGCACAGCGGAGCTCGGACCACGTCGGTTCGGACTCTACGACGTCTCGATGGCATCTGGTGGACTGCGTACACGAGCAGCTGTGTGCACATCGACGCTTGGCAATCACTACGAAATCGCACTCGTCCCTCTTACGGTCAGCGGCAAGGACGTGCCAGACAACGCCACCCAAGAAGCAACGTTCCGCTCGATCCTCGCCACTGTTCAATACTGATTCGCATGCAGCTTTCCGACGATACACGTGCCGTGATCGAGTTTCTCGAAGCATCCATCGAGGGCGGCCTTCGCAAAGGCAACGACGTCGGCACGATCCTCGAGCTGGGTGCCTCACTTGGCGAAGCTGATCTGTTCAACCAGATCTCACGCACAGGTACCGCCACCTGGAAGGTCTACTCTACGCTCCGTCGCGTAAAGCCTGGTGACGAAGGTTATCGCCAACTCGAAGAAGAGTTTGCACTGCAAATGAATGCCCTGCGCGAGCAAATCGCCACATTAGTAAACCATGCAGACGACGACACGCTCCGTCGGTTCGACGAAGTGTACTTCGGCATGACGCAAGGTGTGATTCGCAACATCGTTGATCTCGCACACGATCTCGCGAAGATCAAGGCTCTGCAGCGCGACGCGGAGTAGCGAACAATTGTCGTGCGCGTTTGAGTGCACGCTCATGACGCTTGCGAATGCACTCTGGCTTGAGTTCCCACTCACGAGCAATCTCCTCAAATGGCATACCCTCGAGGTAGTGTCTGCGCAAGAGCGCTGCGTCCTGCTCTGGCAGAGCAGACAGCACCGTTGACGCATCAACCACATCCTCATGCACCGGCGTCACAACAAGTGGTGATGATGTGCGCTCATAGGGCATCCAGCCATACTCCTCATCACGATCAGGATGCACCATCGATCGTGTGCGCGCCACAGATCGTGCGAGTGCGCGCGTTGCAACAGTTGTTACGTACGCTTGCGCATTGTTTGGAGCTTCACGCAACACGCTCATCTCATACGTTACCGTCACCGCGTGTTGGATGGCTTCATCCACATCATCTGAACTTGCTGCCGAATAGCGACGAGACAGAAATCGATAGAGCTCTGCACGATTCACCTGCATGACGAACCTCCCTGTTGATTGTGCCGCTGCATTGGTTGCGCGCACAACATGACGTCCGCCGTATGCGAACAAAACGCGGCATTCGCGCATCGTCTCCCTGCGTATGCCAACGGAGGAAATTGATGTAGTTTCGCTCATGGAACAGAACCAGCTTAGCATCCCCGATATGTTTACGTTTTTACCACCCGATCGCGTCCACCGTATGGATATGCCTGCAGGCACGTTTGTGTTTCGCGAGAACGAAGGCTGCGGTCGAATTGGCTTTATCATATCTGGTTCGATCCGTGTATTCAAAGAGCATGATTCCGGCAAGTCCATCACGCTTTATCGCATCGGACCCGGCGACACATGCATTCTGTCGATGTCGTGCGCATTGTCGAATCCAATTCACCAGGCAAGCGCCATCGTTGAAGAGGATGCAACGGTCTTGACGATATCGACGGAGGACTTTCGTGGTCTCATGGACTCGTCAAACGAAGCCCGTGATTACGTCTTCAGCATGTTCGCAACACGTCTAACGGATGTGATGATTCTCATCGAAGAAATCGTGTTCCGTCGCATGGACGAGCGGCTTGCAGGCATTCTCATCGATCATGCGGCTCGACACCACACGTTGACTATCAACGCTACACACGAAAAACTTGCCGAAGAGGCAGGCACAGCGCGCGAAGTCGTCACCCGTATCCTGCGAGATTTCGCGGCAAGGGGCTGGGTAGAGCTCCAACGTGGATCGATTACGATCACCGATCGCAAGGGACTTCTGTCACGCACCTAGCGGTATTGTGCGAAAGTCACCAACGGGATCTCTTCAGATGCCGTAGGTTCGCATACTTCTCAATGAATCAATCTCGAAAGACGTGAAATGTTTTTCAAGCAGATCTACGAACCAGGCCTTGCGCATGCATCCTACATGGTGGGCTGCCAAAAGACAGGTGAGTGTGTTGTGATCGACGCGAAGCGCGACATCGACACCTACATCGAGATTGCCCGTCAGGAACGTCTGCGCATCACGCACCTTGCCGAAACACACATCCACGCCGACTTCCTTAGCGGCACACGCGCGCAGACGTTCCTGAAGGGCGCAATGATGTTCCTCTCCGACGAGGGCGGCGCCGATTGGCAGTACGAGTTCGATCACGTTGGACTCAAGGACGGCGAGACGTTCATGGTTGGCAACATCAAGTTCGAGACGATGCACACGCCGGGTCACACCCCAGAGCACATTTCCTTCTTGGTCACCGATACACCAGCAGCGGCTGATGTGCCGATCATGATCTTTACGGGTGACTTCGTGTTTGTTGGCGATGTGGGACGTCCAGACCTGCTCGAAAAGGCTGCTGGCCTTACGGGCACGATGGAGATTGGTGCACGTCAGATGTGGAAGTCGCTTGCGCGCTTCAAGTCGCTGCCCGATCATATTCAGGTTCACCCTGCGCATGGCGCTGGTTCGGCCTGCGGCAAGGCACTGGGCGCAATCCCATCATCGACCGTTGGCTACGAGAAGCTTGTTAACTGGGCTCTGCGTCACACATCCGAAGATGCATTCGTTGCTGAGTTGTTATCGGGTCAGCCCGAGCCCCCTCGCTATTTCGCGATGATGAAGAAGCTCAACAAGGTCGAGAGGTCACTCCTCACGAGTGTGCCGTCGCCGAAGCGACTCACACTTGGGGAACTGCGCGACGTACTCACGTCACATCGACACGTTATCGACACGCGCTCGAAGGTATCGTTTGCGGGTGGACACATTCCGGGGACGATCAACATTCAGAACAACAAGGCGCTTTCAACGTGGGCTGGCTGGGTGTTGAACTACGATGAACCATTCGCGTTGATCACGAGCGAGGAAGACCTCGACGATGTGATGCGTAAGCTCATTCGCATCGGACTCGATGGCGTTGTAGGCTACTATCCTAATGTCACTGACTGGCAAGATGCAGGCAATGAACTCGCAGAGGTTCCACAGATTCACATCGACGATCTCGTGGCGCATCATGCCGATGGATCGCTGCGCGTGGTAGATGTACGGGCAACAAGCGAGTATGAAGCAGGACATATTCCTGGAGCAATGCATCTGCATGCAGGGTATCTGCAAGGCCGCACAAACGAGGTCCCACGCGACACACCAGTCGTGATATCATGTCAAGCAGGCGATCGCTCCAGTATTGCCATCAGCATCCTTCAGCGCGAAGGATTTACCAACGTCGTCAACTTCCCACAAGGGTTCGCAGGATGGAAGGCATCAGGCGCACCAGTATCAATGGACAAATCAGCATGAATTTCACAACGATCTCATCGACAGAACTCAAGCAACGAATTGAAGCAGGCGACGATCTGATTCTTCTTGATGTGCGTCAGCCAGAAGAACATGCCGAGCAGCACATCCCAAGCTCAATCCTCATTCCACTCGGCGAACTTCCAGCGCGCTTGGACGAACTCGAGCAGTATCGCGACCGCGAACTCATCGTGTACTGTCGCTCAGGCAATCGCAGTGGGCAAGCGTGCATGTTCCTTGGCATGCAAGGATTCACCAACCCCGTGAATCTCGAAGGGGGCATGCTGCAATGGTGACGGGTTCATTCGACGAGCTCCTTGCATCAACGTCGCAGCCCATCCTCGTCGACTTTTGGGCTGAGTGGTGTGGGCCGTGCCATGCGGTAGCGCCAACGATCGAACAGATTGCGCGCGACTACAAGGGTCGAGCTCTCGTCATCAAGGTCAACGTAGACAACAAGCCGCAGCTTGCAGCGCGCTTTAGTGTTCAGAGCATTCCAACGCTCATGATCTTCCAGAATGGCCAGCCTATCTGGCGTCAGGCCGGCGTGCAGCCATACGGCGCGATCGCTGCTGAGTTGGACCGCGCAACAGTGGTGACAGCGTGACGATCATCATGCTCGCAATCGCGCTTGCGATTGGTGTTTCGCTCGGACTCTTGGGTGCGGGCGGAGCAATTGTGGCTGTGCCTGCCTTTGTGTACATCGGCGGTGTTCCATCACACCTTGCCGACGGCTACGCACTCTTCGTCGTCGCAGTCTCTTCGGCGGTTGCGGTTGCCATGCAGTGGCGTGAGCGAATGATCGAATGGCGCACCATCGCTTGGTTTGGACCATCGACAATTCTCTCATTGATCGCCGTGCGCGGCTTTCTTGACGACTTCGTGCCGCAGCGCGTGCAGATGATCTTCTTCGGACTCATCTTGCTTGTTGCCGCCATCGCCATGTTGCGCAAGCGCAAGGCTTCAAGTGCTGACGCAGGTACATTGCAGCCCATTCGACTAAGCGCATTCGGCATTGTAATTGGCGCTATAGGGGGCCTACTCGGCGTCGGCGGAGGGTTTCTTATGACGCCAGCGCTTGCGTTGTGGGCAAAGCTCGACATGAAGCGTGCCGTCGCGTCATCATTGGTCTTGATAAGCGTCAACTCATTCACCGGCGTCGCGGTAGACATGGTAAGTGGCATGAGCTACGACTGGTCGTACGTCCTGACGTTTACTGCTCTCACAACGGCAGGCATCATCACCGGCACATTCCTATCGCGTCGCATCGATAGCACAGTGTTGCGCGCAAGTTTTGGCTGGGTTGTGTTATCGATCGGACTTGTCGTCCTCGGCATCGAGCTCTTCACGTAACCGAACGAGCCGTCTTACTCGCGGTTGTTCTTCTTGCGGAACACGAAGCTAATCGGCACGCCTTCAAGATCGTGCAGCTTACGGAGCTGACGTTCAATGAAGCGCTTGTAGGCTTCTGGCAGCAGCTCAGGGAAGTTCAAAAAGAACGCAAACAACGGTGGTTCAGTCTTCACCTGCGTCACATAGTTGATGCGGAGGTCGCGCGCCTTCACACTTGGCGGCGGTGTACGTTCGAGCATCGCGATCAACTCTTCGTTGAGTTCGTGCGTTGGGATACGCACGCAGCGACGTTCTTGGATCTTCTTCGCCATCTCGATCAGCTTTGTGATACGCTGCTTCGTAAGCGCAGAGATCGTAACGATCGGCACATAGTCGAGGGTTGGAAGATCTTCGTGAATCTTCTGAATGAACGCATCAGCTGTCTTCGTGTCCTTTTCGACGAGGTCCCACTTGTTCAGTGCGATGATGATTCCCTTACGGGCTTCAACGACTTCTGCAATCACGCGCTTGTCTTGCGCTTCCAGACCCTGCACGGCGTCGACGATCACGATTGCCACGTCGCAACGATCAATAGCGCGTGACGTGCGCATCGTGCTGAAGAGTTCAATGCTCTCCTTGATTTGGCTTCGTCGACGCAGACCCGCCGTGTCGATCAGAACGATTTGTTCGCCGTAGTAGGTCAGCACGCTATCGATAGCATCACGCGTAGTTCCCGCAATCGGCGTCACCACCATGCGGTCCTTGCCGAGCAGCGCATTTGTCAGCGAGCTCTTCCCCACGTTCGGACGTCCAACGATGGCAATCTTCAGACGGGAATCTTCCATCTGTTCATCATCGCGCAGATGCGACACAACCAAGTCGAGGAAGTCACCAGTGCTGCGGCCATTCAGTGCTGAGATCGCGAACGGATCGCCCAGTCCCAGCGCATAGAACTCCGACGCATTCAAGTCGCCCGATGCATTGTCGCACTTATTCACAACCAGCACGACCGGCTTCTTCGAGCTGCGGAGCATACCACCGATCTCACTATCGATCGGCGTCAAACCATCGCGTCCATCAACAACGAAGAGGATCACATCAGCTTCATCGATGGCAAGCATAGCCTGCTCGCGAATCGCGCTTTCGAACACATCATCGCTATCGGGCACGATACCGCCCGTGTCGACAAGTTGAAACACGATGCCTGCCCACTCGCCCTTCGCATAGAGACGATCACGCGTAACGCCCGGCACGCCCTCGACGATGGCATGACGTTCTTCAATGATGCGATTGAACAGTGTGGACTTGCCGACGTTTGGTCGGCCAACGATAGCTACGAGACCCATGGCACAAAGGTACGGCTATTTATGGCCACGGCATGGCCACATCACACCGATGCAGTCAGCTCGCGAATAATCGTATCGACACTTACGCCTTCGGCTTCAGCGCTGAAGTTCGTGACGAGGCGGTGGCGCAGCACGCTGAGGGCGACGGCATGGACGTCTTCGATGCTTGGCGTGAAGCGGCCTTGAAGGGCGGCGCGACTCTTCGCACCGAGTACCAAGTACTGCGACGCACGAGGTCCGGCACCATAGCTGACGAAGTCCTTCACAACCTTTACGGTGGACGTGGCAGGACGTGTTGCACGGACAAGTGATACGGCGTGCTCAACGACATTATCAGCCACCGGGATACGACGCACGAGTTCTTGGAATGCAAGAATGTCGGCAGCGTTCATCACCTTGTTTATCGAGGCAGCGGCGCTCGACGTTGTCGATTTCACAACCTGCACTTCTTCGTCGTGCGATGGATAGTCGAGCAACAGATTGAACATGAATCGATCGAGCTGTGCTTCAGGCAATGGGTATGTACCCTCTTGCTCGATTGGGTTCTGCGTTGCGAGCACGAAGAATGGCGCTTCCAGACGATACGTTGTACCTGAGGCCGTCACGGAGTGCTCTTGCATGGCCTCGAGTAGTGCGGCCTGCGTCTTCGGCGGTGTACGGTTGATCTCGTCGGCGAGGACGATGTTGGCGAAGATCGGACCCTTGATGAACCGGAATGACTTCTGTCCGGTCGACATGTTTTCTTCGATCACCTCAGTACCCGTAATGTCGCCAGGCATCAGGTCGGGCGTGAACTGCACACGTGAGAACGTCAGGTCCATCGAATCAGCGACCGTGCGAATCAGCAACGTCTTGGCCAAGCCCGGCACACCAACCAGCAGACAGTGTCCGCGGGCGAAGAGTGCAATCAGGAGTTGTTCAACGACATCTGTTTGTCCAACGATCACCTTGCCGATTTCGGACGTTGCGGTTGCAATGCGATTGGAGAGGTCCTCGACGCGTGCTGTATCAGTCATGTCAACTTCGGATGCTTAGGTGTGTGATTGCAAACCTGCGTAGGTCTGCGTGATTCCAGCTATCAGTCGATCTACGTCTGCTTCTGTTGTATATCGACCAAAGGAAAACCGAGCTGCGTTACCTGCATCGGCTTCGCTGAAGCCCATTGCGAGCAGAGCTGCCGACGGCGAGGTTGACGCGCCATGGCATGCGCTACCGCGGCTGCAACATACGTCAGGGATGCCCGCAAGTACGTCGCCCACGCGGACAGAATGAAAGACAACGTTGGTGATGTTGTAGCCACGTGGCGCACTATCGCCGCAAATCTCAATGCCATCAAGGTTGCGTAGCGCTGCTTCGAAGCGTTCACGCAGGGCACGAATACGTGGCGCGTCGGCGTCGAGATCAGCGCATGCGATCTCCGACGCTGCACCGAGTCCGACGATGCCTGTGACATTCATCGTGCCACTGCGCATCCCACGCTCTTGTCCGCCCCCTACCACCATTGGCTCGAGTGTTACCGCGTGCTCGCCACGTCCGCGCACGTAGAGTGCGCCAACGCCCTTCGGACCATAGATCTTATGTCCGCTCCACGGCATGAGGTCGATGCCGAGTGCATCAACATTCACGGGCATCTTACCATACGCCTGTGTTGCGTCTGACATCATCAATGCACCGCATGCATGAGCAATCGCGGCAATCGCTGCGATGTCTTGTACAACACCAGTCTCATTGTTCACCATCATCACCGACACCAGCAACGTGTCTGGCGTGCAAAGGCGTGCAAGCTCCTGCATGTCAACACGACCCTGATGATCGACTGGCACCCACTGCACATCGTAGCCCAGGTTGGCGCATCGCGCAACCGCGTCGCGCACCGCAGAATGTTCCGACTTCACCGAGATGATACGCTTGCGCGCGTTCGGACGATGCAACTGCGCTGCAGTGGCAACACCTTGGATTGCAAGATTGATCGACTCCGTTGCACCTGACGTGAAGATGATTTCATCGGGGGTGGCTCCAATAGGAGCGGCACACTTCTTCCGTGCCGTTGCCACCATCGCATTAGCCATCATCCCACCAAGGTGGGCGCTGGACGCGTTGTAGTACACATCCGTGAGGGTGGGAGTAATCGCCTCGACAACGCGAGGATCAACCGGGGTCGTAGCGGCATAGTCGGCGTAGATCAACTGCATAGCCACGAAAATACGAGCCCACGGTACACCAGACGCCATGTGTTTTACCGTCTCGCTGCTGTCGCCCGCGACCACCTAGATAGGGTCGCGGGCCACCACAGCGGATGCGCTTCGTGTACTTACATCAATCCTGCTCGTCGCAGGGGCGTCATACCCATGATGCAAGCATCCATATCGAACGCATAACGTCGCACTATACATGAACGTGTATACGGCACACCCGCCGGACAGATGCCATTATCGCTCGCAGTTTATCGATTCGAGGCAGTGCTATACGTCTTGAATTTGCTAGTTTTTCGACGCGTTGTTTTACCACCAGACGCACCATGAAAGAGCTCAACCATCTCCACACATTGATCTCAAGCGCTGCCGACGTATGCGGCACGGAATGGATCTTTGCATGGCTGCGCTCGCACTTTCCAGACAGTAGGATTGGGAGCGATATCGATTCGTTGCAGGCAACCCACTTGTTTGTTGGAATGTCCGATGCAGCGAAACGCAAGGCTGCGCTTCGGTGCTGTGCTGATATCGAACGAGAGATTCTGACTTCAAGCATCACGGCGCGAGCCATTGCACCACGTCTGCGCGATGCGATGGAGATCAATCGACGACTCTATACGGCGGATATGCTTCGGCGCACGGGCGCATCCCAGAGTGCGATGCGACATCTTCGATATGTGCAACGCAATGCGACCTATCCGAATCAACTCTTCCTGCGATTACATGCTGTCCGTGCGGCGATGCTCGAATGTTCGCTTGCTGGTGATCTTGGTGGGATGCAACGATGCGCCATGTTCGTTGAGAAGCTTCAGAACGAGACAGTGCGCTTTCATCGCATCAATACGATCACATGCACATTACGTGCAATTGCCACACGACGATCAAATCGTATTCCCAGGAAGCTCCTTGATACTTCAATTCAAGAAGCATCTGAGATTATAGCACGGCGTTCATCTGCTTATTCAGATACTATCATCATTGAAGTTGCACTCCTCGCGTCGATCTACTGTCAGTTCACGGGAGATTACCAGCATGGACTTCGATGGATGCGTGCTCAGGAACGTGCATATCAACGATTAGGCATCTGGAATGCATCGACGAAGCGTGAGAACTTCATTCTTCGGATGACGGTCGAGGTCCAGCTGCACGACTTCAGAGCTGCGATAGCAACAGCAAACCGCTTGCTTGATCTTGAGCCACTTGGTTCATCGACATGGTACGATATTGTCGATCAGTTGAGTGGATTGCTGATTCGCAGCAAGGGATACGACGAGGCCAGCATGCTGCTTAAGCGAGGCTTTGAGCACCAGAACTTTCGCCGACTCGATCCTGTGCTACGACGCAGATTGCTATACGCATCTGGCTATCTCGCCGTATTCACCAACTCTGCATCGTTATGGTCGACGTATGAACGTCGCAGACGCATGGAGCGCGACACGTCGCTGAAGACAATGCACCATCGTGTGATTGATGTGCTTCGGATGTTGCAGCGACGTGATCCCGACGTTGTAGAGGCAACGGAATACTTAGCATCACAGCTGAGTCGCTTCGCGCCCAATGCACGTCCCGTCGGAGTACAACAACTCATCACGATCGTGCGTGCAGCGCATGCATCGCGTGTGCCGCGCAGATCTCCTGCAAAGACTTCAACGACTGGGGAGCACTTCGACGAGATTGTTCCTTGGTCGTTGGTAGTGGAGTTCGCGACATCATGCACGGCGCCGAATGTTCCTACCCCGCAAGCAACGCGTAGCCGACGAGCGTCAACAAGGCGGCAAGCATCGGCCACATCGTGAGCAGTGCAAGACGTACTGGGTTGATGTTTGTGAGTGCCGCAGTGAACACGGTAACTGCTGCAACGGGCGACATGCTGCGTCCGATGCCGGACGCGATACCAACAACTGCGGCCATGCGCAACGCATAGTCGAGCGGCATCGATGCGGCAAGGCTTGGCAGAACACCTTTGGCGAACATCAGTGTTGGTGCTGTACCAGAACCGCTGATCACCGCGAGTGAGGCACTGCCGAGTGGACTCCCGATCGTGGCTACGATGGGATTCGAGACGAGCGCAGCAGAGATTGCTTCGACAAGCCCCACAGCGGTGAGGCCCTCAATCACACAATCCGCAGCGACAATCAACGAGATTACGGTTGCAAACGCATAGCCCATTCCGTCGAAGAACGTCCGCGTGAGCGTCGATAAGTGCTCGCCGATGGTATCACGCGAGGCAATTGATACGAGCATGACGAGCAATGTGCACACAATCATCACCGAGGACACGTGAATGTGATGCGATGTGATCCACGGTGGAAGCAGTCCGAGCTGTGGCTGCACTGCAAGAAGCGTGATCACAGGGATTGGTGGCAAGAGTCCACGTAGGATGCTACGGCGCGTGAGTGGCTCGAGTTCAGACACATCTTCATGATGTGTCGAGGTTCGGTACGCCGAGCGCGTTACAACCATCACGGTGATCACTGCTGTTGCAACAAGCAGGGACATCACGTTTGGCGTAGCGATCGCCGCAACAACATCACCTGGCGTGAGCGCACTGCCAGCCCCTTGATTGAGTCCGGCCATGAGGTTGATGATCTCGGACTCACCGGGATTGAACAAGTCTCCACCAGCACTGGTGCCGACAACGACCGTGCCTGCGGCAGCCACGGGCGAAAACCCTGCGGCAATCAGCAGTGGAATGAGGATGGGTCCGACGGCCGCAGCAGCGGCGGTCTGACTCGTAATAGCCATGTTAGCGACGTAGCCGATGATGCATCCACCAGGAACAAGCACCCATCGATAGCGTCGTATCGCATGTAACGGACGCGCAAGCAAGCGAACCATGTCGGCGTCGCAGCCGGTGGCCTTTAACACATACGCAAATCCCATTGCAGAACAGATGGGTCCGATAACATCGGCCTTCCCGAGCGACTTCTGGAATGCATCAAGCACAACACCTGGTGTGCCAGCAAGTGATGCAATCAGCACACCCGCGAGGATCAACACCAATCGCACGTCGATGCCCCGTCGGATAAGCTCAATGGCTCCGACGAGAATCACGAGTGCGATGGCGATCTGCACACTCATGCGTAGCCTTCAGGCGTCCAGGTCTCGATTGTCTCAACCATTCCATCTAGTGCTGGACGGATCACATCCTCACGTCCAGCTAATCCAACAACCCATGCATCACGTGTGAAGTATGTGCGCTGTGCCTCGCGCACATCATCGGGTGTGAGCTGCTGGAGTCGCTCGACATAGCTGTTGTAGAACGACATAGGAACTTGATGGTGAATCATGCTCCATACCAAGCCAGCGGTTTGCTGTGGCGTTTCGTTCGATCGTGCGAACGAGCCCAGCAGATGCTGCTGCGCATTCGAGAACTCTTCATCATCAATCCGCTGCGTTCCGATGCGATCGATTTCATTGGCGATCACCTGCATCGTGTCGAGCGTGAATTCATTGCCAACACTCGTTACGACGCCAACCGTGCTTCCGTGTGGACGCACATCGCCGAACGCATAGGCGCCATATGTGTAGCCCTTCTCTTCACGCAGAATCGTGAACAAGCGCGCCAACGTATATCCACCAAGCACGCCTGTGCAGAGCTGCACAGCGGCGTAGTCATCAGCCGCAAACGTCGTCGACGGCAACGCAATGCGAAACGCTGTCTGCACAGCATCTGGACGAAGGGCAATCACGCCACTGCGCTTGCGCATTGTTGCACGATCAATACGATGATAGTCCGTGTGGTTTGGCAAGCCACCGAGCACACTGTTCAGCTTTGCACGCGCCACATCAGGCGCAATGGGTCCAGCCACAATGATGTGTCGCGGAGCGTGCAGCATGCGATTGTGGACCGCTACGAGG
>Ga0209229_10000280_pt1 | contig 20389 bp, 9 predicted proteins | sample SanBayMetagenome_FD_187466 | JGI IMG/M metagenome (GOLD analysis project Ga0209229, IMG submission 187466) | Freshwater and sediment microbial communities from dead zone in Sandusky Bay, Ohio, USA (SPAdes) (version 2) | ecosystem: Environmental > Aquatic > Freshwater > Lentic > Sediment | place... | reverse complement strand
GATCTTGACAAGCTTCATGCATCAGATGTGAACTACGTTGTGAGAAATACCAAGGTTGAGGACTCGGAACAGATGAGTGGCGGGCGGGCCGGAACGCTGCCCAGCCGAGGCGTGATCGACCTGAAGACCATGATGGTCTTTAGCGATAGCGTGCGTGCGAGTCTTGCTTTGCAAGTCCTACCGAGTATCACTCATGACCGAGTGACCGTTGTGATCTCGGGTATTGCCCAGCAGGGTAAGGGTGACATGCTCGAAGTAACCGATCTCACGGGCCGCATCATCGCCTCGTTATCAGTTCCATACTCGCCCGCCACCCTGAGGTCACAGCTTGTTGACTTGTCACAACTACCAACTGGGTACTACCTTCTAAGGCTTGCCGGCACAACCGCAGCAGCATCCGTTATTCGCCGCTAGTGCGTGGGCTCGATGTGCACTGGAGAACACAGCACGTGTAGGATAGCATTCCGTCTTAGTTGCCGAATCTAGGCTCTACAGAATTCCTTCAGACACACGCAAAGCCCCTCAGTACTCAATGGTTCAGAGGGGCTTTTGCAGTTACGACGTTCAAAGTCAAGTGAAACTTATTCCAATCACTAGTCAGTCATCTCTGATAGCCACACGTATCATGCGCGAGTATTGCTCGTTTTCGTGTTGCTCGTTTTCGTACTGTTCCAGATTTGTAGAAATCGATACGGCAGCCACCCCAGCGCGGCATCCTAGACAAGCCGGCCACGACAATGATCTGCAACAAGTTCATCGTGCTACGCGCATCAGCGTCCTCACATTTGTCGTACCAACAGATACAGTGTAGACACCAGACGGTAGCGACGATACGTTGATATCGGTAATGGTATGTGTAGTCATCGTCGTGGCAAGCTGAACGCGCAGAACTTCTCGGCCTGTCAGATCAGTGATCACAAGATCTGTCACAGGCAGTTTTTGTTGAGATGTCTTGCTGTCACTTGGTGAAGAAATCAATACGGTCACAAACTAAGAACGTTAGTTCAGGTTTACTGCGAAACAGCACGCGGCGGCAAGGTTGCGAAACCACACCGCCGTGTGATGATGTTACACCCCTCTACTTGCGAACAATGATGTGCTTCCGCGATGTAGAGCCAACGATGCCCACTGAGTAGACACCAGCAGGAAGATCTCGCACGTTTAAATCGACTGACATTGCGGTTGTCGTTTGCATTTCCTGACGCACTAACACACGTCCGTCGATGGCAGCTATCTCGATTGTCGAAGGAGAAGCGCGATACTCATCGAGAACCACCACGGTAATGACGTCGGAGGCTGGGTTCGGATGAACGATAATCGATCCCACCTCGTGTTCACCTTGCTCGCGATCGATGGTCCGCATCCGTGTCAGGTCAAGGATCATCGCGTCGGACCGCGATGCCTTAGGCATCGGGGTGATCTCGGGGTCCAGCTCGACATCGATAGCCACGTCTGCACTGTTATTAGGACATTCAACGATGAGCCGAAAACGCTCGTTTTCATCAGCAATTGTGAGCCAAGAATAGTCCTTCGACTTCTTCGTCGGCTTACGCTGACCGTTGTCGTTCTCGAAGACGGGCAACGGCAAGTGTGCGCCGTCGCTTTGTCGCTCGATATAGACGAGGGTGTTATCGTAGGCATCACCACTATTCATCGACGAAACCGACAGTGTAAATGCCGTCGGAACCTCCTGCCAATCAGAGACAAGGATGCGGCGTTGGCCTGGTTGCCCTGGTGCGTGGCCCGAGAGCGGATCCTGAAGTGCAAACAAGCGCTGACCATCGATAGAAACGTCTGTTAGCATTGCATCGAATTCGTCATTACGAAAACCGACAAAGAATCTGCTTGAGTTACGAGCAGCATCACTCTCCTCGAAGTCGTTCTTAAAAAACGCCTCAGCACTACGCCATATCGTTGGGGCATAGTTCCACTGTAGATCATTGAGGTGCATAATTTCGAAGATGCGCCGGCCAGCAGTAAGGCCAAATGTCGTCGTGCCGGTAGCAATCGACTGGGAGTATGATGTCGACGAATGTGGGAAGCGTCCGTCGATCGAGTTCCGGTGAACATAGGCAAGAGCGCTCATGTTAGGCATAGGTGCAGCCGGCGGAGCGGGCTGTGTGCCATCGATCGACGCTAGGAGCTGGTTGCTACCCATAAACCGCCAGCCAAAAGCGGCATGCCAAAGTCTGGGCGTTGGATACGCAGGAAGAAGTGCCGGCGGATTGACGGCCGCTTGGTTGAAGTTGATTACATATGTGGTGTCATCGGCAAGCCACGATGATGCCCCAGCGACTCCCGTCACATGGAGAGATGTCTTGCCTTCCCCAGCAGAGATCTCGACGTTGCTCAGATCCGAATTACCAACGATGTAGCCGATCGGACCAGCCCATAATTCAGCAACGTCAGCCACCATGCAGGGCGACATCTCGGAGACGTCAATAGGTCGACGTGCGATGCGCGAGGCTTGCCGGTCAGGGGCCTCGATCCGATTCGTCCAAAACAGTCGATCAGCTTTATGTCGCAATAGACCAATGACCGCCGCGCGCGTGTTCGGTGTTTGATATAGTTCCTGATCAAAATCGGTCAGAGATCGATGGAGCGACGGCTTGACATTCATGAATTCGGCATCGATGCGAGCGCAACTGTGTTGTCGAGGAATGTCGGAAGGTTCTGAGGAACGGTCGTCAAGTTGCCGTATGTGTGAAGTCCTGCGACTGCCTGATTCAACTCGCGCCGTAGCTGTGTATAGTAGATCTTGTCGCCATACGAGCAGTCCTGGCCATCATCCATACTTACATGACCCTCTTGCCAGGCCAACGCACACTCGTCCTCACCTATGTGCAGTCGAGAATATGTGTTCAGTGTTGGGAATTGGGCTTTTGTGCCTGGGCCCTGAGCTACCTTGAGTCCTGCAAGTTGACCAGCAAACACTCGTGCAGCAGGAGGCTTAGACCCGTAGATAATCCCAGCGTCGTAGCTGCTCCATGCGTAGTAATTGCCGAGTAACGATGCGTTGATCACCGGCGTACCCCAATAGCGCAGACGCTGCTCTGTGGCACAGTGCGGACTTGATCGAGCCGCACCAATTTGGAACGAGCGGCCCTGCGCTCCTCGATATGCCGCGCGTTGCTCTACTGAGGGAAGATCAGCATCAAGCTGCGCTTCGAAAATGGCAATGTTCGGCAGCGATGAGTTGTCCACCTCACACGCATATACCACATACACCCGCGAGCGTGGTGGCGTGATACTCGGATCGTATCGCACGACGATGCTTGGGTACCCACATGAGGGACGCGACAGTGAGTCGCTGACTACCGTGTCAGGACCGTTAATGGACTCAACGATGTAGTCGTTGAGCCGAATCGGATCCTCCCAAACCACCGACCCCATGTCCACAGCATTCGCATCCGTGGAAGATCGAATGGGCATAGCCGTACTGCGCTGATAGAATACATCAAGAGGGTTGCCAATCCCAATTGGCTGGTCAGGATTGGCTCTACGGTAATACACCATGTGATACCGCATAGTGCTCCCATTGATCGTGCGGCCGTATTCGCGAGGAATACATGTGCCGCGATTGAATTCGAGGTGAGCTGGTGCTGGCTCAGCGTGCATCTGCCACCCGGTAACCTGCGGAAAGTGCACGAGCTTTCGCTGTGTGCTATGGTCGAGAAAACCGCGTGTTGGGCCTTGCGAATCCGTGTGTGCGACGTCGTCGGCAGCAAGCACGTCTACCTGCAACATTTTCCCCTCGCCCGGCAACATCGTAATGGTGAGCTCTCGGTCTTGGCCGATCACCGTGTCGATGCCTCCACCAAGCTCACGGATACGGAGCAGGCGATAACGATTGTCCGGGTGCTCGAACGCAAACGGCACGGTCACCTGCCGTGTGCCACGTTGAGCGTATCGATCGTTGGTGTTAGCACTGCTGCGATCGACCCAGTCCTGATAGGTAGTGAAGGTCCATGGAGCCGATTCGTGCGTGTTGAAAACGGCATTGGGTGGCAGCATGCGCGGGTCCGTGCGCCGATTCAGGACACCAATCACGAATCGGCTGTTTATGTCAGCGTCTGCGGCAAAGGAGTGGACTGTCAGATCCACAAACGACGAGTCATACGGTTCATAGTCAATGTGTCCGGGATTCGTCGCCGGGTCGCCGAGGTCGCGAATTCTGCGCGGATGCCGTGTGCGCAGGCGCGGCAGAGCGTGATTGGTAACTCCGAAGACACGGCTCAAGCATGCTGGATCGTCGGGATGGGTCTCTTCAATGGTGCTGAACCCCTTGCCAAACCAACCGCGAAGCCGAAGGTTCGTCAGAGGATGAACTTGGGCCACAGTTGAGGTTGTACGGCCGAGGATCGTTCTGATGTTCTCGATCCTGTCGGAATATTCAACGTACGTCTGCCGCATGGAGCGTTGCCCGATGTAGAGTCGCTGGTCCTGCGCTGCGGGCAACTGGCCATCGTTGAGTGTGCGGAGGAGCTCCTGAAAGCCTGTCAGGGGGTCGCTGCTATCATTAACAAAGTAGAGCGGAAGATTGGAGGCGTGATTCTGAACCATCCAATCATCGCCAACGGCCGGGTCGACACTTGATATGATCTCGTCTGGTAAGCGTCCAGAAGTCGCCGCATTGTATGCTGCGAGATCCCGCTCTACCATCCCTGTTTCGAAGTTTCGGTAGTGTAGTTCACCGGTGTTACTGTAAGATCGTTCGGCGGTGAGGGGATTACCCGGCAGCGGTGATCCATCCTCGGTGCTGGATTGCCCTTTGTAGACCATTAGGCCTTTGCAGCCCAGGATGGTCGGCATCCAGTATGCCAAGCGCATCTCGGTATGGCTATACACTCTGTTGTTTTCAAATGTGGCCCGATGATAGTCGTTCTGACCTGTCGATTCCGCACCTGCCAGCGCCCGCACGTAGCTCTGTGGCCACACGTTGGCGATCCATGGTACATGCTTCGTTGGGTCTGTTGCGTCGATTCCGAACAGCATGTTACGCTCGTGCATATAGTGCTTGCGCATCACGGCCTCGAGGTTCGCCGCGATCCCACCAGTTTGATTGAGGTGGTCATCAAGATAGTGCGATAGCGGTGACTCCAGTTGCGGATTAATGGGAAGCGGCTTAGGACCCTGCGACTTATCCCGCCATTCGAGGAAGGTGTCTGGGTCATCGAGGATGGAACTCTTAGTGTTGTCGACCTTGATACGCATATTCTCCATCCCGAACTTCAATGCGGCATGGCGGTGAATGGCGAGGTCACTAACATATTGGCCTCCTGGCAGATCATATCCACGCCGATACTGGTATGATGCGATGTTGGCACTAGCATTGAAGCCTGCGCCCTGCCAGAACACGCTCTGCTGGAGGCAGTGGTTCTGTTTATCGATCATTCCTGCCGCAACCTCGGTCATGAGGGTACCACCGAGCATGATATTGATGCGCCGGAAGGTGAGCCAGTGCATCATCTCAACCTCGTCGCGGCCGTAGAATCTCCAGATGCGTGCACGATCTGCGGGGTTCTGAAAGGGGGTGGTGTAGCCATTGGCGCCCGGGTTGTTGAGTAAGATGTCTACGTTTTGAACATAGGCGTTCACAGATTTCTGTATCTGATCGTCGAATCCACCAAAGAGAACCTTCGTTGCCTGTGGAGTCTCTATGCGAATCGAACGTATCTCAACACCCAGGCCGCGGACGGCATCGTCGTTGTGGCGGACCTCGATGCCGAGGTGGCTGATGTCATCAGCGCCGGCAGTCTTCACGCCATTCTCCCGGAGGGTATAGTTGTTGCGGGAGGTTACGGTGAACTGTTCTGCTACTCGGAGCCTCCGATCACAGAAAAACTCCGCCATAATCGTCACCTCATCGCCATCGGGATCGCCCAACGCGGGCAACATGTTGCGCCGGATCTCGAAGGTGGTGGGGTGAAGGTTCAGGTTGATATCTGGGCCCAACTCCGACAGGCGCCCACTCGGCACGCTGATCGTTGCGCCATTACCCCCGTCGTAAGTGCCGGGGTTGTGCACGGGCGGCAGACCATTCTGGGGAAACTTGTTGAACTCGATGTATCCAACGTTTGGATCTGTGGCACGATCGGCCGGATTAAGGGGCAGCACGTTGATGCCCCGCACATATGGCAACCGAATGGAGAGAATAACGTCGTCACCACAAGTCTGACATCCATCGGCTGCCGTGCGGCGTAAGGTTACGGCCACCCGAAGGGTGCGCGTGTTGAGGTTGGCATTGTCCGTATGCGTGAACGGCCACCAAAGCAGCATGACACTGTCAGTTGACGGGCCATCGAGAATAAGCGTGTTCGCACCCGGATTGGCGCTGGTCGCAGTGGCATCCCATTGCCAGCGATATGGCTGGGGATTCGCACTCGTGGGATCACTACCGTTGCCGGTGCGCGTACCGCCATTGCGTGTCCGAAATCCGAAAACGCAGCCGTTGTGATCCGTCGGATCCAAGACAACGTCGGATGTTGCTGTGTTGTACGTCATCCACGGGCTGTATTCAACTGCGGGAGACTGGGACGGATTAGTTGTCAAGTTACCGCCCAAGATGTTGTCGCTCATTCCCCGCACAACGGAGATGAACCGCATTGAGGGCACGTAGATTTCATGGAAGGACTCTTGCATGTCGTCAGTTGCCGTTGCCGAGTTCTTGACGTTGGTAAGGAAGAAATCGCCCTGGTGTACGCGCCGCGCTCGCATACGTTGTCCGACAGCGCTGAACGGTGCTGCCCAGTTCCAACCGAGTTGAAAATCATCTTCTGCAAAAGCCGTGGTCCCCTCAAGGGCTGGTGAGTGTGCTGCGGTGCCCGGAACCCAGCACAAGTTGGGGAGTTGGATTGGACGGGGCTGGGCAACGGCGGTGATCGACGCTGCCAAGGTGGCTATAACAACGAGGAGTGTTTTCATTGCCGCCCCACGTTCTGCGTGCACAGCGCTGTGCCTTGCTCGCCGTAGAGGGTGAGGAAGTATGTTCCGTGGGGCAGGTCGGTGCCGAGGCGGATAACATATGCTCCGTCGGTGGGCTGTGCGTCCTGTGCCGTCAGTAGTCCGCGTGCGATCTCCTGACCACTAACCGAGGCCAGACCCCAGCGTATGGCGATCTGCGGTGAGGCGCAGCGCATGCGCACCTCGCCGGTGGACGGGTTGGGATAGACTACGGAACTTCCGATGGGAGCATCCTCAACCGACGTTGTGGGAGTCATGCTATATGCCACGAGTCCACCCGATCCGAATGCATTGATGAAAGTGACTCGCAGGTCTGGAGTTCCCACGGTACCGTAGCCATCCGTCAAAACCTGCCCATTAAAGTAGCATGTGTCGCAAGGGCGTGCATAGGGCAGAGAATCTCCTACTCGATAGAACACACCTCGGCTGCCCCAGTCTGGCGGAGCGGACGTTGACGTGCCCCTAGTGAAGAACGTCCCGGCGTCCTTCGACCACTGATGTTGGACAAAGTCGGGCGGCTGGCTGCGGTAGTCCCCACTGACCCTCCAGATCAGCGAGTCCGTTGCCCTGTCATACACACTGGCGCGCGGTCGGGTGATGGGATCCGACCAGTCGGGATTCATACCAATCCCTGCGCCGGAAACCATGATGTACCGTCCGTCGGCCGAGATACTCCCACGGCCGTAGTCGTTGAGATTCCGCACAGCGGGCGGGAACGTGGAAAGGTCGGCTATCGAGATACAGTTGCGGTACACCTGGCCGTCAGAGCCGATCGTACCTATTCTGGTATACACCATATAGCGCTCAGCGTCATCAAAGTCGACCGGTCCGGCATAAATACTGCCATTGCTAATCTCACACGACGTACCCTCCACCAGATCATACAGGCGAATGCCGTTGCGCCAAGAGTAAGTGTAGAAACCGGTATCCGGCACCGCTACATACCGCCCCGTGGGAGATACCGTGATGCGAAAGTGGCGCCAGCTTTGCCTCTTATCGATATACAAGCTGTCGAGCAGGATGCGCTTGGAGGGATACTCCAGCACCACCACCTTGCTATGGTCGTCGTTGCGTACCGTAACGGCAATCACGCGGCCGTCGCGAGAGCAGGAGAGGTCAGAGGGGTTGTCAAGTGGTCTCCCATTTGGGGTGAGCCTCCAATTGTCGATCGAGATTGTGTCAATGGGCACTCCGCTTGTGCCTCGTACGACGTAAATCTCGCCTTGCTGTGCCCCCGCAAAGACGAGATCGGCTGACGGTGCATAGGCGACGGCGCCAGTGGGGTTACCACGCAAGTACGGAATCCTCCACATCACATTGCCAACCACGGAAAGTGGCTGCGCCCGAGCAGCCTCGAACGAGCTCACCATCACGATCAACGAAAGAAACAGCAGGGGAACAATGACGGGACGTCGTCCCCATCCCGCGCTAGCTACAGTGGCGACTCCGCGTTGGCGTAGCGCGTAAAGAACAGTATCCATGGAAACCTCCGATAATGAATTGCACTGCAACGTATGGCAACGCTGAGTTCGAAACACCCATACAAAACCTTGACAGTGGGGCCTCCATGTGGCCTGCACCGGTTATTGGTCCACGTGTACTGATAGTCATCACGCAGCCAACTGAACAATGGTTGGTTGAATAGATTCGCGTGCCGTTACATCACCACAAGCACAAACGACCATGCATGCGAGCCCGATGTAACCCGCAAGGTATATCTGCCGGGCGCTAGGGACGAGTTGTTGGCTGCCATTGGCACCTGCGTGGTCATGTTCCCACCGTCGTCTGTCTGGCCTCTGCCCGCTGCGCTGCGCTCTCCCGACAGGCTAACTAATTCCCACGAGACGTCGCACGCGCTGCAGCCCGCAAGCTGCACAGTGAATGTCCCATTGGTTGGATTGGGATAGATAGGATCTGCGTTGTTATTGATCGCTACGTCAACAACACTCGTCATTAAGCCTCGCAGATCGATTGCGAAGAGTGTTGCATTTCCCGTACAAAACAGGAACCTGCCATCCCTAGACGTGATCGCTTGCTCACTTCCCCATCCAGTAGCCTGGGCGATTGGTCTTGTGTAGTAACCTTCAACTTTAGAACCAATCTTATAAATCCATGTTCCAAGACCGTACTGCTGATCTTGCTTCCGACAGATGACGTGACTTTCATCGACAAAGTCATAGTTCCCACCACCATCCGATTCCGTGAATGCCGTTGCCCAGATCTTTTCCATCGATGGAAGACGATAGACATCGAGAAACCACATGTAGGTATGCGTCAGGATAGCAACAAGATTGCCATGCGCGCGTGACTGAAGACCAAAGCCACCTTTGCCAAGATTTGTGTCCACCTCCATGCTCTGATTCTTGTAGTCAAAGAGGCGGAATTCAAACTCACTATTTGCTAGTCCAGTACATCCGGCAACACGCGAACCGTTGAGCGCAAAGAAATATGACGATCCATTTCGCGATGTGCCTTGGTCACTTAAGTCAAGCGCATCTTGTATGTCGTAGACACTATTTGTTCCTGTCGCAAGGTATCTTCCATCAGGCGATATTTTCGTCCACAGATATCCAGACGGCACCGAATCAACAACAATGCGCTTGCTCGGATATTCAATCACCTGCCCTTTGGCTCTATCAACATAGCCTTTCGCTGCGCTGTCTTGCACATAGACATAGATCCGCGTTCCGTCAGCGCTGACATCCAATCCATGAATACGCTTATGCGCAAGGAGGATCGTATCCTTGAGCACTCCCGTTTCGGCGTCATACAAGGCAATCAGTCCGGATTCTGATCCTGAATACAATGTGTTGGTTGCAGGCGCATATCCTAGGCCGTTGACCTGAAAGTTGAATGGATAGACCTGTTCTCGTGCATTCACCACCCACAGTGTATCATTATACATGGGGATCTCTTGTCCCATCGCGGGAAGTGCGAGGGCTACAACAAGCACAGCTACGAGGCAGGTGATACAACGAATGCTCTTCACTCTTGGTGCATGATACCAGCGCGCAACCTCCGCTTCGTACACAGCCATACATACCTCCATGTAAACTAATATGATGAGCAATGATCGAGAGCAACGACTTCAATATCAGCGAACGATAACATCCACAGCCAAAATAGTTCGTTGCGTGCGGGATTGCAACAGGAATGTGCGCGTTATGTCGCGGCTAGACCTTTAGGTTGTTCTTCTGAAAGCATATTCTTCATTCTGCGCTGATTCACACCCAAACTCCCTGTATCGAATCGCGTTGTGTTACTCCTCACCACTTCTGGTCGCATACCTGCCTCAAGTGCGATGGTTGCACATGTGTGACGTGTGACGTGTGACGTGTGACGTGTGATGTAAGGTGCTGCCACGTAGGCCCAAGGATCTCGATACGCTTGGCTCCTTTGTACCGAATTACGCAGACCTGTTCACACAGCTGCGCTAGCTTTCCGAGTTCCATAAGGTACTGGTTCATGCGCTGAGAGCCGAATTTGGGCAGCCCATCGTTGTGATGGTGCCTCGTGATGATTTCTGCTGCCTTAGTGACAAGATGTACTCGTGGCCTTGTTTCTGGATTTAGCCATGCGTAGTTGCCAGACCGAACCACGGATGTCATCCAAAATTCAAGCTTTGAACGTTGCTGAATCGAGCCCCTGTGTAACAAGCGAACAGGAATAGGCCGTGTCCTGAGTCTCGTCGAGGATGCGCATGTACGAAGCGCTCTATAGCGGCAAAAAATGCTGCCCTATGAGAACATATAGGAGATAGATTCGTCAGGAATACCGTCAGGAATACCGTCAGGACCTATTGCACGGTCCGCTCTAACATGTTGCTATACATATGGTTACACATTGATATTCGAATCCCTACGGGTCCGCACAAACACACATGCTACAACGACCGCTTCGGCGGTCGTTTGTCGTTTTAACACACGCCGATCACGCAAACCCTAGCGTCATCCCCCGAGCAAAGCCAAGGGGGACCTCATGCAAACCGACGCACCATCTCGGCATTCGTGATTATCCGCACGCCGGGCCGCGGGCTGTGCATGGCGTCGATCATTGCGTGCGCAACTTGGTGATCGTGCACGCCGCGCCATGCATTGGGAATGAGTGGACCAAGCGCGCTAAAGAACCATTCGAGCGCAACTTCCTTCGGACGTGATGGTGTTCGTTTGCCGAGGAGCAACGATGGACGGAGAATGGTAACGGATGGATAGCCAAGCGTTGCTAGCTCGCGCTCCATGTCGCCTTTGACCCGACTGTAAAAGATGCGCGATGATGCATCAGCGCCCACAGCGCTGATCACGATGACGTGCTTCGCACCACGTGCACGCATGTCGCGCGCATGACGGATCACAAGGTGATGATCAACGTCACGAAATGCTTGCTGACTCCCCGCTTGCTTGATGGTTGTGCCAAGACAACACATGACGACGTCAGGTACGATCGATGCGTCAAGCTCATGTGCAAGATCATTGCGCGTTGGAAGCACAAGCGTATCGTTGGGGTGCATTGCGCGCAACTGCGCAACGAGAGCTCGGCCGACAAGACCTGTGGAGCCGAGCACGAGAATTGTCATGATGAAGCTCGCGGTGATTCGCCGCGCTTGTGATGAACGATGGCTGCAAACGGTTCGATGTTTTGCGCAATAAAGGAATGCGGATACTGCTCTACACCCTTAAACCCTAACACGATATCACGTCCATCCGATGGAATGTAGGCCTCGCCAAACAACCAGTCCCATACGCTCAACGTGATGCCGTAGTTCACGCCATTCTTCCCTGCTGGAAGATCATGCGCGTGATGCCAGATGTGCATTTGCGGCGAGTTAAGAATGTACTTCAGCGGACCCATCGGGACGTTGATGTTGGCGTGATTGAGATGTCCAATCAACGTAGTGAAAATGTGCAATGCAAAGAAGTCAGTTGCACCGAATCCAAAGAACGCGAGCGGCACATACAGCACCGCGTTGTATACCACGTTCTCCATCCAGTGATACCGCATATGCGCAGCAAATCCCATTTGCTCGACGCTGTGATGGAGTTTGTGAAACTCCCACAAGCGCGGTGATGCATGCAACCATCGATGCACGTTCCACTTGATGAAGTCCACAACCACAAACATGATGGCGAACTGCGCCCACGTTGGTAACTGCGAAACATCAATCCAAGCGAAGTTGGCAATGCCCGTGATGGCCGTTACACCAGAACGCAACGCATACGTAACAACATCACTCACAGCTCCGTAGCCGAGTGCGGTAAACAGGAAAAAGTTGAACATCATCCACCAGGCATCAAGCCAGAAATCCTTGCGGAGTGGTGCTTGCCCCTTGCGCCATGGCGCAATGATCTCGAGCACCCACACTACAAGCGATACACCGATGATCCAGTAGAAGAAGTTGTCCCACCCTGGATGCGTAATCTGATGTCCGAGATACCTGAAGTATCCGGCAAGACTCGATACGAACATGGTCCAGAGATTTTCCATACGGCGAAACTACAATACCCGTTGTATGTTGAAGCGTGACAATGTTCCGCTCACCATCATTGTTCTGCTGGCTCCTGCTTCTACTCCTGCCCGCATGGTCAGCTGCGCAGACAGTCGAACCATTCGCCGTGCGGTTGAGTTCCCCAACACGGATGTCGGCGCGACTCATTGTTGCGCCCCAAAAGGGCTCCCCACTCCGTCCGATTGCTTCCGATGTGACAGTCTGGGAACAAGGCTCGCCTGTGTCCAACCTCGTCGTGTCCTGTCCAACGAGCAACGTGCCACGCACGGCATCCATCGTGTTGAGCTTCGACATCTCGGGATCGATGGATCGCGATATTCCTCCGCAGGTTATGGGGCTCGCACGCGACTTCGGCATTGCGTTTAGTTCACTGGTGGATTTGCCTCCATCATCGATGGCGTTTCATCGGTGCGATGATGTGCCCCAAGTGGTGAGCGACTTCACAACGAATCGCGCACGTCTTCAATCCCTGATCTCGGTGCAACAAGCACGCGGTGGCAACGACTTTGTGGAACACCTGCTCAACCCAACTGCAGGCGCACTCCCACTTGCAGCACGCGGAACAGCCGAGCGCTCATGTGTGCTTGTTACGGATGCATTCTGGGATGCACTCCCCGACGATGCACTCGCGCAAGCGATTGATCTCTGCACACGAGAGCGTATACGCTTCTTTGTGGTGGTCCTCACCGAGCGCGATCGCTCCGAGACGGGCATCGTCCAGTCATTCCGCGCACTTGCGCAAGCAACAGGTGGCGCGGTGTTCGAGGGTGTTGTCACAACCGATCTTGCACGATCTACGGCATCGGCAATTCAGTCGGCAGTCGATGGCTATGAGCCATGTGAACTCAGCTGGGATGCCAATCCAGTATGCGCTCAGCCACTCCAACGTACACTAACGTTTGGTGTTCGCGGGTTTGATACAACGAGCATCGATGTGCCAGCTCAGATGTTCCCACAGCGCGAGCTTCGTGTGGCTCCCACCACTGTGCGCTTTGTATCGCTGGTGGCTGGTGCAACTGCTGCCGACTCGGTGGTTGTCCATGCGGTGCGCGGTAGAGCGGTTGTTCGATCGATTGTCTGTACTGATCCATCGTTTGCTGTACAGCCGCAGTCGTTTTCACTCAACGAAGGCGATTCAATCATCTGTCGCATTACCTATACGTCGGACGGACGTGCGAATGTTGGCGCAACGATGCAGATACGGGAAGATGCATGCATGTGGTCGATGCCAATGTTGCGCGTATCGCGATCGTCGGGCGTTGGTGCCGATGGCATCGTACTTGTCGAACCAAATGGACGTGAAGAGTTCCTCGCGGGATCAGACACATCAATCATCTGGAAGATTGCGGACACGACACGACGCGTGAGTGTCGATGTGTCGCTCGATAGTGGTGCAACGTGGACAACGCTCTCAGATTCAGCAACTGGCACGCAGCAGCGCTGGTCAGTGCCACGCGTGGAGAGCGATCGGTGCATTGCACGTGTACGTATGCAGGCATCGCGCGAAGCTGACTCAACGCTCCTGATTCCCTTCGATGTTTCTGCAGTTGATGTCACAGAGGTTGGATCGCTCGCATTAGGAACGGTGCATGGCTATCTGATGCGTACGTCGTCGATGTATGCAGCGCAGACGTTGGTGAAGGCACACACCGATACGATCACGGATGTGGTCGTCGATCATCGGCGCACGCAGTACATGCTCTCGGGCTCAGTCGATGGACGTGTGCAGATGCACACCAACGAACTCATGACGATGAGTGTTGATCATGGAGCACCAGTGCGTGCCGTTGACTTCAGTACTTCTGCGGGTACCTCGTATTCGGCAGGTGATGATGGACGGATTCACGAATGGACGGGATCAACAACACCGCGCGTGGTAACATCGCTGGGTGTACCTGTTACAGCAATGCGCTGCGGCGGACCGGACACCTTGTATGTATGCACTGCCGATCGAACGATTCGCTGTCTGCGCGCAACAGATGGCTCCGTTCTCTGGGCTCGTAATCCGGCCGTCCTCCCCGTCGCATCACTTGATCTGCTATGGTCAGAACCACAGTACATCGCCGTTGCGTTGCACGGCGGTGGTGTTGCTGTGCTTGATCACACGGGTACAACAGTTGCTGGACCGTTCCTTGATGCATCGTTGCCGACAACGCCGCGTGATGTTGCATTCCTCTCGCTGAGTTTGCCTGAAGCACGCGTGGTAGTGGTTGGTGAAGGTGGTGATGCGTATGAGGTTGCGATCGATGCAGCAACAGTGCAACCAATTGCAACGAATGGAGTGCCCGTGCGGTGCATCGATGCTCGCCAAGGCAGTGCCATGGGTATGCGTGGTGGAGTGAGAACAGGCGCGAATGGTGCTGCGCCGGTTACGTCAACGATGGCTGATGAGCTCAGCAATGCATCTGCTGCAATGCTGACGCGGGACGGCAAGCGTGCAGTAACACTCACTGAGGGCGGCTATCTGTTTCTGTGGGATGTTGCAGCCGTGCGTCCAATCTCGGCTATGAAGCTCGAGCTGCGTCCGCGCGAATCACCAGCGTTAGCGCAGCCAGTGCTGAGTCCACGCGGAATCTTCCTTGCAACAAATCCATCGTCATCAACGATTGCGTGTTACGATCTCTCGGCAATGTCGCCAACACCAGTTACAACGACGATTGCCGACGAGATTACAGTGATGCAGTTCGATCCAAGTAACGATGCGCAGCTCGCTGTTGCCGGAACACTTGGCATCTCGTTGCTTGATGCCCCTACTCTCTTAGCGAATGACTTTCTTCCATCAAACACGTTAACGTATACCAGCATTGCATGGAACCCTACAGGCTCTGCGATCGCCGTTATCGAGGATGAGCAGTTCTTCCGGATCATCGACCTCGTGTCTGGTATGCGAACAGCGAGGTACGCTGCATTAGGTGCTGGTGAACTCAAGAGTTTAGCATGGACGAGTGATGCATCGAAGGTCGTTGTAAGCTGTCCCGTTCTCAATCTGTTGTACGACGGTACATCAGGCAACTTTATCTCACAGGGATTCTCCCGCGGTATCCCCCGCGAAGTCTCGGTTTCGCCGCTCGGTGATCAATTTGCCGTGGTATACGAGAACACCCCAGATCCGTTGGATGTGTTCGACATCACAACAATGGAGTTCATCGCATCCTACGGTCGTGACCTGGGAAATGGCTATGCACCTCGTGATGGACGGTACGCTCAGACAACACAGCAGCACATCACTGGTTCAACTGGTCTAGGATTGGCAATCATTCGCAATCTTTCTTCGGGAGGACAGCGCCCAACGATTGATGTGTCAGATACGCTGTTTTCGATTGTGTGGCCTCGGCTAACAACACGCGATGTGGATATGCAACGCGTGCGTGTCGGAGCACGGCGCGACTCAACGGTGGTAGATGTGATTCGCAATGCAACGCGCTTTGCACTCAACGCCGACTCTCTCGTGATCGTGGGACCGAATGCAGATGAGTTTCGCATCGTTGTGCAGGATGTACCCGGCACTGTACCAGCACAAAGCATCGGTCGAGGCGAAGTGTCGTTTACACCACGTGCACGTGGCATACGCACTGCACAGTGTCGCATCTTCATCGGCAGAGACACAGCAATCATCAATCTCCGTGGCGAAGGCATTGAGCCATCACTTGCAGTTACAACGCCTTCCATCGATATGGGTGTGCGACTCATTGGAAGCTCATATGATTCCTCAGTAGTCGTGGTGCGCAACATCACCGACGCTCCAGTACGTATCTCATCGATGTGTCTTGTCGATAATCCCATCATGCCGTTTCGTCTGCTCGAACCTACCGAGCAGCTCTGCGCAGCACCACGCGTACTTCCCGCCTTCGATAGCATTGTAGTGTCGCTGCGGTTTACACCCAACGCCATTGGTCGCACCTCGACGTATCTGGAAATCACCACGGATGACGGACTTGATCCGTATGTGATCAATGTAACCGGCACGGGATTGGGTCCGACCGTTGCCGTGCGCAGCGATAGCGGCTATCCACGTGATCGCAGACCAATCACACTGGTGATGCGAGGTGCGAGTGGTTTTGTAGGCGGCAGTTCGCTCGGCTATGCTGCACGACTGCGGTATGATCGCTCCGTTGTTGTACCCGATGCGCGTACAACAGAAGCCGATGGAACACTTGCACTGCGTGGCACATGGACTGGCGCTGATAGCATCATCACGCAGGTGCCCGCCACCATCACACTCGGTCGTGCAGATTCTTCAACGATCTCGCTAACGTCCTTTGTCTGGCTTGATGATGGCGGCGACACCCTTGATCGCGACGTATTGCTCGAGCCCGGGAAGTATCGCGTGCTAGGTATATGCACAACGGATCGACAACGGTTGTTTGATCCCAACGCACCGTCACTCACATTGATACGTCGGGCAAGCGGCATTGATGTTGATATTCCGAGCAGCATGCACGATGATCTACAGATTGACGTACTGACACTCGACGGACGTTGTGTTGTCTCACAACGACAACGAGGTCAAGAGCAACGCACACGCGTTACACTTGACCTCGATGGAATTGCTCATGGTGTGTACGTTGTACGCGTGGTAACTCCAACGCGTACACGTTCACAGCTTACTTGGTGGTAGGATAGCCCGCCGAATTCCAGGCGTTGATACCACCTGCCATGTTGATGACGTTCTTGTAGCCCTTCTGTACCATCATGCTTGCGGCACGTGAGCTACGTCCGCCCGCTGCGCAATAGACAACGATCGTTGCGTTCTTATCGATCGATGCAATCTTCTGCTCGAAGTCACTCGACTGAATATCCGCGTGCTTCGCATTCTTGAGGTGTCCGCCATTCCATTCACCCGGCGTGCGCACGTCGAGAACTACAACCTTCGCATTCTTCTCGATCATCGTCTTTGCTTCTTCAACCGTGACCGACTTCGCGGTTTGTCCGCAGGCAGTCGTTGAAAGACTTATGAACGCGAGTGCTACGATCGTAATCATGTTGATGAGTGTGCGCATTACTTGGCTCCTTCCATATCTGCTACTGCACGGTTGACCGATGTCCATGGTCCACCGTTGATTGCCGTAAAACCCTTCGATGTTGCAACGCTCGTTGCCGATCCGCTTCGTGCACCAGATGCACAACAGAACACGAACGATGCCGATTTCGGCTGCTTTGCAAGCCAGCCTTCGATTTCTGGCAACGGAATATTCTTCGAGCCCGCAACGTGTCCGCCACGGTACTCCATTGGTGAACGAACGTCGATAATCACAGCGCCAGCACGAAGTGCTTCGCCGATACCTTCTGATGAGCCGCCACCCATGAGGTTGCGAAGGATGTTGAGCATGGTTGAATTCAATAGGAATGAAACATGTGACACGGAACGTCACAAACCTAGCACTCCACCATGCTGCTCAACAGGACTTTTGTCACACAAGCGTGTGAGTTAGAACGCTACGCGCAGCGTCGCAAACGCATTCCGCGGTTCGGCCGGGATGATGCCGGGTCCAGGATAGCTTCCTGTGCGACGCGTGAAGAAGCTGTTGCCAAACAGGTTGTTGCACGATACATCGATTGAGTACCGGTCGTAGGTATAGCCCAGCGTGAGATCTGCCACCGTGTAGGCAGGAATCTTCCCAGCAGTTGCGTTGGCACTTGAGAGCGTGTTCTTCGCATCGGTGAATTGCTCAGTGGTATGCGACACTAAGAGTGAACCGCGCAGTCCTTTATACGTCGCTTGGAGTCCGGTACGGATGATTGCTGACGGAGCATACTCGACATGCTTGCCATTGATCGAGGTGTCAGATGGTGTATCGTAGCGACTATCGAGCATCGTGCCATTGAAGATCACGTGGACATCGACAGCATTAGCCGACTCCGTGAAGAGTCGCGTCACCGAGAGATCCGCAAGTGCTTCAACACCACGCGAGTATGCATCAGCAACATTTGTGCGCACGCGCAGAGATGTGCCATTGATGTTCTGTACAATCTCACCCGTCTTGCCATTGTATCGAATCATGAAACCCGTCACATCCCATGACAAGATCGAGGTAATTCTTCCGCGCACTCCTGCTTCGAGGGTGTAGCCCGATTCGTCCTTGATGTTTGCATCGACGGCATAGTTCGGAATCGTAACGCGCAGGTCACTGAACCAAATCGCACGATAGTTCTGTGTTGCGTTGAATGTTAGCCGCACGTTGTCGAAATCGTATGCAAGTCCGAGTCCACCGAGCATGACGGTGCGAACGCGCTCCTCACGACTCGAGATTGTTGTATCGATTGCCTGTTGACGGAAGCGGTAGTACCCTTCAGATGATGTGGCGATGCGCTCAACACGCACGCCAGGCGTGATGGAGAGACGCTCGACGGGACGCAGCACGAGCTCCGTGAACCACGCAGCATTCATGGTTGGGAAGGTGAAATCTGAACCCTCAAGACGCTGCGGTGACGTGAACGCGTAGTTCGCATCCGCCCCTGCTGTGCCATTGCCCTGACGACGCTGTGTTTCGCCAGTGTAGAGGCGAATACCCGTCAGGAACGACAACGTCGTTCCAAGAACATTGCCGTCATGCTGAAGCGTGGTTTCATTACCAACGTTGCGGTATGTGTCGATGTTCACCGTGCGCACACCACCGGTATCAGGTGTGGTGATGCTCGTCACAACACCAACGCTACTCCGTGTGCTATACGAACCAAAGAACTGCGATCGCACAGTCGTGGCTTCGTCGATCATCCAATCGGCAGTGACCGATGCAAGATTCCAATCCAGTCGGAACCAGTTGCGATTGCGCAGCGCTACCGAGGCATCGAGCGCAAATTGATCATCAGTCAATCCACCAGGCTGCTTGCCCTCGAAGTACATATGCGTGTAGTCGGCACGGAGTTTCACGCTCTCGCTCAGTCGCTGGGTTACGGCTGCATATCCGGTCAGTTGATTGAGTTGGCTATTCGCACGCCAGCCGTCGGAATGACGTGCGTTGACGAACGCCACGTAGTTGGTGTTCTCAACTGTACCCCCAACACGCGCGAAGAGTCCAGCGAAACCATACCCACCACCGGTGAGTGATACATCACCACCGATTGCACGATCGCGCGAACCATCGGCCATCACAAAGTTGATCGTACCACCGAACTGTGAGCCATACCGAAGGGCCCCAGCACCGCGCACCATGTCGATCCTCGAGACGGCTTCAAGTGGTGGCGTGTAATATGCCTCTGGGTAGCCATATGGATCGGCAGAAACATCATACCCGTTTTGACGTGTTACGATGTGAACGTTGCGATTCGGATTGAGTCCACGTCCACCGATGCTCATGTTCACACCAGTAACATCGTTGTCGAAGATGTTCAACCCGGCAATACCCATCAGCGCTTGACGTGGGTTGTTCGTCGCCGTGTTCCCAATCACCGATGCCATGCGAATGACTTCCGTCTTCTTGCCGGCATTGATCATTCCCATCTGCACGTCTGGCGCATGCGTAATGGCAAAACGCTCTTCGTCAGCTACATCCTTAACCTCCACAACCGGGAGCTGTAGCGTGTCACGACGTGTCTTTGTGCTATCAATCATCCATCGTTGCGCATGCACTTCGGCTGCAACCACACACAGCAGCGTTGCTACGGCGATGCCAAGATGACGCGAACACATTTCGGACTCCATTAACTGCGACTGTAATGGTCCGAATTTAGAACTTATTTGGACTTAGTCCAAATAAAATGCGGTTTTATAACCCAGCGGCGTTTCCGAGCCCTGCTCGTACCGGGAACCAGATTGTCTGCATAATCGCCGCATCGGACGGGAGCGTATAGGCAATTGTGCCATCACGATACGACTCTCCATCGTTATTGGTCCGCAGCACGAAGGTGTTGGCAACAAAGGAGATAAGCGAATTCAGGATGCCCCCTGACTCCTTCGTTTTGGCGTCAAGCTTGTCAATCTTG
>Ga0209229_10000279_pt1 | contig 20536 bp, 26 predicted proteins | sample SanBayMetagenome_FD_187466 | JGI IMG/M metagenome (GOLD analysis project Ga0209229, IMG submission 187466) | Freshwater and sediment microbial communities from dead zone in Sandusky Bay, Ohio, USA (SPAdes) (version 2) | ecosystem: Environmental > Aquatic > Freshwater > Lentic > Sediment... | reverse complement strand
CTCGATGACGAAACGCGCCGACGACGATGGCTGCGTCGTCCATGCGGTGCCGAGCGTGTAGACTGCCGATGGCCCAGCCGTGTGGCTGGCGATGACGCGGCGTTGGCCAACACTGGCCGGCGTCGTCGGGTCGGCCACGATTCGGACCTGAAAATTGCGATACTCGTTGGCCACGACGACGGCGTCACCGCCAGTTGCTTGGCCTGTGATCGTCGCCGCTGCCGATGCCGTCGCGAGCAACGCGACGAGCCCTTGGCCCGCTGGCGAGGCGTCGTAGACCGTGGCGCCCTTGACCATGCCTTCGCCGGGTTTGTGGTCGTAGGGGACGTATGCTTCGTCCATCACAAGCAGAGACGATTCGGTGGCAATTGTCGGAAGGTTGGTCGTGCCAAGGTTGGCAAATGAATTTGTGGAAACCTCAAACGAACGCCACGAGGCCGCTGCGATGGCGCCAGACGACAGCATGATGAACCGCCCGCCGAGGATTTCGTAGCGCGCACCAGTTGCAGGCGTGAACGTAAAGGCCGCGTCAACGTGAATCGTCGGCGTCGTCGAAGCCGTATTGGCCACGATCCAACGTTCCTCGGTTTTGCCCGCTGTCGTGTCGATGATTCGGATCCTGAATCCGAGTTCTCCTGACCCGCCTCGATTGGCCAGCATGTTGAGACCAGGTGCCGTCGCCAGTGCCGTCGAGAGGACAACACTCGTCGTCGTGGCGCCTGCTGCGATCGTGCCGACTGCGCCGAACGACGGGACAAAGCATGACGTCGACGAAGCGGCGACAGCTGCCACGCCTGGAGTGAACGCAAACTGCCATCCTTTAGTGACGATATTGAATCGATTTGCGGCAGACGTCGAAATGAGATTGTAGACGAACGGATTTCGGCTCGCGTCGTTTCGCATGTCCGACGCCATCGACGATCCAGCAGCGTGCGCGTTTGTCGACGGATGGACCTGCGCCCACATCATGCGATCGATGACTTTTTTGAACGTGTTGGCCATGGCGTCCTCTCAGGTGATTCGAGCGCGGTGGATGTTTGCCCACGCCGACAGGTTGGTCTGGTCGATCAGCATTGCGCCGTTTCGTCCGTCGATGTTGGTCAAGCCGGTCACTGTCGTCACTGTCGTCACCGTCGACACCGTCGTCACCGTGCCGCTCTCGAGCACCGCCGTAACGCGCGAGCGGTCGAGCGACATGTCGAATCCGACGGGAGACATGAGCCGCTCGAGGATGCGTCGAAGGAGCGACATCGCGCCCGATGCCTCTTGCACCGGCAGCGGATTGCTGGACGCAACGTCGCCATCGTTGACGCCGTCGATGCCCTGCACGATCTTGACTCGTTGCAAGAGCGCGCCGCCGACGTCGTCGGCAGCAATGGTAGCGCCCGATCCCGGTGTGTATCCGACGTTGTCAGGCATCGCTCACCTCAGTTGTTGCCATCGGTGATGGTCAAGCTCGTCACCTGCACGGGTTGACCAGCGACGATCGACAGCGTCGTCAAGTTGAGGTCAGACCCGCTCGTGCCGCAGTCGCCGTCGCAGACGAACGCGCCCGTCGAGTCGACGAGATAGAAAAACGCGGCGGTGCCCGTGGCGTTTGCGCTCGTGTCGGAGAACGGCACGGTGAACGTCAGCACGCCACCCGTCGACGAGCCGCAAGGATCGGCGCATGTGAGCTCAGCGAGCAAGGTACCCGCTGGCGTCGCTCCCTTGGCGGGCTTGGTGCCGCTGTAGATACGGAGAAGACCAGCGCCCGCGCCAGCGTCGACGGCGGCGCGAATATCGTCAATGCGAGAATTTCTGACGGTGTTTGCGATGCGGACAGCCATGATTGATTACCCCACAGCGAGGATAGCAGGAAGAGCGCCGGTGCCGGTGGCGACGACGCGAGCAACGGTGAGCCCGTCGGCGTGCTGCGTGGTGACCACGCAATCGGCCTCTGGCAGGTAGGCATAGACGACCGCGCCGACTTCGCTGCCGACCTGGAGCGACACTTTGCGCGTCGCCGACGGTTGGCCGCTGAGGATTGCGCCATCGCCGAGAAGGTCATTGAGCGTCGGCGTGCCCGCGCTGTCCTGCAGCTCGCCGGGCAACGTCGCGTCACCGAGATAGACGCTGAACTCCACCGTGAATGTCTTACCGTCGCCGGTCGACGACACGCCACCGACGCGACCATTCGTCCGCGTCGACGCAACACGAGGCGTTGTCGCCGCGGAATAATTGATCGTGATGTCGCGAGCGATGACGTCATTGCCAGCGAACCACACGCGGCACGCGTCGACGACGATGGGGTTTCCCGACGTCGGCTCAGCGTGCGCCGGATTGGCCTCAGTGACGTCGGAGAACGACGTCGGCGAGAAGACAGACGACATCGTCATGAGACCAGCGTTTGGCACCGCGAGGCTCATGCTCATAGGCATGCAGCCGAAATAGTCGCGTCGCCAATCCTCGCCCTCAGCGGCAAAGAATGCGTGCACATGTTGCGTTGCGCTGTCGTTGACGCTGTAGACGCCCATTCGAAACACGGTTGCCGACGTCGTCGGCGTGCCGCTGTAGGGATGGTCGAGCGTCAGCGTCGTCGTGCCGCCACCGCTCGCGATGCGGCCGACCTGCAGGCCGGCCGACGACGAAAACGCGATGACCTGTCCATTGGCCGTCGTGGTGCCGACGACGGCGAGGATGCCCGATGCTGGCGTGTGACCCGATGCCGCAATCGTCGGCGCAACGCCCGTCGTCGCTGGAGCCACCGCGCCGAAGAGCGAGGCGAGCAAGTAGCCCTGCTCCATCTTCGCTTCCCAGTCGGTGACAGCCGCGCCGGTGTTGCTGTTCACGCCGCGCATCTCCGTCGCCACGGTGATGTCGGCGAGGTCTTGGACGCCGCGGATATGCGAGTAGCGGCGCCCCGAGAGCGAGCGCAGCGGGCGCGGAATCGGCGTGCGATTGCGCGGCAAGAACGATGCGCCGTCGTCGGTGATACGAAGCGGGAACAACGTGCCAGGCGTGCCCGTGAACGTCGTGTTGTTCGTGTGCAGCGCATATCGCAGCGTCGAGAGTCTTGAGACGTCAGTCATGTCGTGTACCTCACTTCAAGATTCATCCGCAGGCGACGAGCGCCGCTCACTTGCTCCACCGTGTACGGCGCCACGTTGTCGCCTGACGGCGTCACCGCGACGATGCCGCTATTCGGTCTATCCCAGTTCGAGCCGCTGGCAAATGCCGCCGAGAGCTGTGCCGCATCGGTGGGGATGGCCTCGTCGATGGACGCCGTGTCGCCGATGTTGTCGACGTATTCGACGACGACCTCCCAGGTCAGTCGGTGCCGCGTTTGCTGCACCTGGTAAGGCCCCTCGCCTGCACCTGACAGCACGCGAGCCCACCACCGTCGAGATTGTGAGCCGACTGTCTCGTCGTGGCCAGCGACGTCGTGAGAGAATTTTGCCGGCAACCCACGACCAACCACCGACGGAGTGACACTCGCCGGAATCGCCACAAGGGCGCGGCGAGCATCGCGCCAGGTCACCGCGTCAACCTCATGTAGCGATTGGCCTGGCTACCAGGCGTCGGCACGTCGGGAGTCTCCTCATCCTGCGACCGGGTGATGAGGTCGATTCGGTCCCACGTCGTCTGCTTGATTTGTTCGTAAGCGGATTCCATGCGGGAGACAAACTCACTCGGCGCCGCTGGCCATTGACGGACCAGGTGGAGCACCGTGGCGCACGCATGGAGCGGCACAAGCACGTCGTCGGTGAGGACGTCCTCGTCGAGGATGCCTCGCGCTGCGAGCGCCGGCACGACCACCATCCGCCACGATGCTTGGATGGCTTCCTCGAGCGTCAAGTCAGACGACGACGCCACCTGCCGCACGACCGGGTAGCTCTGCGTCAGTTCCGTCGGCGTCAACGCTACCGACGTGATGCGACGAACGACCCGAAAGGGCTCGTCCCATTCGCGCACTACGCCGTCGACGGTGGCCCTGAAAAGCACATAGCCAGCGCCGGGCTCCGAGGTCTGTATGGCGTCGAGCGCCACAGACACCGCAAAACCGCGCACAGTCGATGCGTTGCCGAGGTCGCAGGGCAGGGGCTCGGCAAGCCACAGCGTAGCCAGGGTGCCGCCACGGCTCGCGACAACCACCACCGGCCGAGCGCTGGCCGAGTCGGTGACGAGATACCGTCGCCCAGCCACGATGGCGACCGACGCTGCGAGCGGGATCCTGTCGTCGCCCTCGCTGCAGGCTCCCTGCGTCGTCGTCGACAGAGAATCAATCGTCGCCGCGACGTAGACACCGTCGGCGTCAGGGTACTGCGACGAGATGCGCCGCGCCGTGGCGACGGAGGGCACGCCAGTCGAGATGCCGACGTCGTCGGAGAGCCGAGGATAGCTCAAGATCGACTCGGTTGACCCGACTAGGACGCGCTGCATGGGCTGCACTCTAATGCAGTTGACAGCGGAACGCCAGTGGGTGCAGACCCGTCACCCGAAGATTTTGGCCTTGGCCAACAGCCGGTAAAGCTCAGCCTCTTGCTCTTTGGTGAGGCCCATGAAGGGCCTTGCCGGCATCCCGATGCCGTGATGAATCCAATAGCCCAAGACGTTATGCGGCGGGCCGCGCTCGCCGGTCTTGATCATGCGTGCGCCAGTCTCGTATTCGAGGTCTTTAGCGAGTTTTTTGGCCTCGCCACGACGAAGGGTCTTGTAGATCTTGGTTTCGCCGAAACGTCCCTCGACGAGCCCCGCTTTTCGCATCGCTCGCGTCTGAGACGGTGCCCTCACTTCCGGCGATGTGCCGTTGTCGGGTGCGATCGTGACCTCGACGAAATCGGCGGCAATGACGGTTTTGGTAACGTCGATGCTGTCCATCATGCCACCCGTCAAGCGAAGGTCGACTTTCTGATCCTCGCCCATCGCCCGCAGCGTCTTACGGTAGCTGTTACTGTAGGCAGCGAAGGCAGCCCCCGTCGTCGACTTGCCTTGAGCTGTGCGCAGCAGAATCGCGCCAGGAACGAACGCGCTGATCACCTTTGCCGCTTTCGCGGCGTCAAACTTCACGGGTGTCCCGCTGCGCTTGGTCGTGATGCCCATGCGTCACCTCATGATGGCCATCGTCTCGACGTCGATGATCAGCTTCGACCCGTCGGGGCGATAAATATCTATCCCCTCTCGAACCGCCGTCTCCACCGTCGTCGGTGCCCAGCTATGTCGGCAGTTGTAGCCGCCGCAGTAATCCTCGACGGGAAGGCCTTGTCCGTTGTCAAGGCGCGCGGGATCGGTGACGGCCTTGCCGACCCAGGCCTTGCAGAAATCGCGGTTCTTGTCGTCGCGGGGGCCGACGTAGACGTAGATGAGGTCAAGCTCCGCCTCGACCTCACGAGCGGCGCTGACAACGGCGCGTCGACCGACGGCCATGATGGCAGAATCGACCGCCGCGCTTGCCCGAAGGTACGTCGTCGCAAGCCGCTGGCGTACTGCCTCGACGACGTCGGCGAGGCTCCCGCCGCTTGCGATGCCGCGCGCCACCGCTTCTCTCATCTCTGGGATTGCCGCCTTGAACGTCTTGACGACGTCGCCGGTCTGACCGTTTACGATCTGGTCAAGCTCTTTGCGCGCGTCGAGCGGTAGCGTCTCAGGCGGCGCGCCGAGCACAGCAGAGACAGCCTCGATCGCGCGTTGCCCGACGACGCCAGTGAGCCGCTCGCCCTCTTGCTCGAGACGGCTCCGTACTTGCGCCAATACAGCGGCTGAAGTCTGTGCTTGCCGACGGACGAGCGAATCCTCGCCGGGGAGCGTGTCGAGCGACAAGAGGATACGCAGAAGATCGCGTTCAAGAGCAGCCTCCAATCGCCGCAGGTCTTCCACTGCAGCATCGGCAACGACCCCGGCGGCGGCGGCACCGCTCATTGCTCAGTCGTCTCCCGTGGCGACGTGAACGGCGACCCTGCCAGCGCGCCGGGCAAGCTCGCAATCGTGGTGCGCGTCTGACCTAGGTAGGCCTCGGCTTCTGCACGGTCGGCCGAGAGACCGAGCATCACGCGTGCGTCGGCGTCGTCGATGATCCCTGCCGCCTTGAGCGCCAAGACACGATCGGTCTTCTCGGTGTCCGCCTCGTATGCCTTGCCTTTGGACAGCTTGCACCTTGGGTCGACGTCGCCGAAGTCGGCGGGGGCGTCAGGGTCGAAGAGCTGCAGCACGTCGACGACGATCGGCAACAGTTGGCGTTCCTCGAAGTCGACGAACACCGGCCGCATCTCAGCGATGCGTTGATCGTGCGGCGCATTGGCGATCATGCGAGACACACCCGATTGTGCTTGACCGGGCTCGACGGCATAGGCGTCGGGGCTGTTGCCACGGCTGACGCCCAGCTCTTGCAGGTCTCGCGTTGCGCTGGCCTCGATTGCGGCATGGTCCGCGCCCGCAGTCTGCGCCTGGAGTGTCTCGCCGGAGCCGATCTGGAGCACGACGCCAGGACCTCCGACGAGTTCCGACGTCTCGCGAATCGTGCCGCTGTAGACCCACGTCGCGTGGGCCTGCATATCGATCACGTGCTGGCGATTGGAGCGCGCCACGTTGAGCGCGTCAACGTTGACTGACACATCCCTATCCGGGTCAGGCCAAAGTCCGCTGGAAGCCGTATCAGTTCGCAAGAACGCTACCGGCAAGCGCCCTTCGTAGGCCTCCGACGCCGTCGCGACTTTGCCGTCCTCACTCACACGTCGATGTGACCATGGCCCAAACGACACGATCGCGCCGAGCTCATCCTCGACGACGGGCCTCGACCAACACCACCAAAGCGGCGACGTGCTGCCCGACGGCGAGGCTTGCCGCAAGGCGACGAACAACACCGCGTCAGGACTGTCAGGCGCCGACGGGTGCACGATCGTGACGACGTCGTGGCCCCAGTAGAGATGTGCCACCGCATGGCCCTCGTCGTCAGAGCCGACGCGCTGCCACCCGCAGACGACGGCGACGGCTCGAGCCCCGGCCGCGCATCGGCGCTCAGCCTCAGGCATGAGCACGTCGAGGCCCATCGTTCGAATTGCCTCGGCAAACTCGACGGCTCGCACGTCGTCGACGTCGAGCGGCTCGCCCGATTCGTCCTCCAGGTATCGTTGCGCGGGGTCGCTGTAGACGCCCGAGTCCTGTCTCGCGAAAAACCGTAGCCAGTTGACCGGGTCAGGGCGCAGAGATTGATGCGTCTTCGGGTAGGCCGCCTTCAAAGCGTCTCTGACGACGCCGATCTGGTCACCGCTGTAGCGTACCGCGATTCCTTTGACGATCCGATCGTAGTCCGCCGCTCGCTGTCGACGTCCAGCATCGAGCAACGCCGTGAGCTGGTCCGGCGTCCAGGCCCCCGCCTGGTCTCGGATCTGGGAGACGATTGCGTCAGATGCGGAGTTGACATTGAGCATGGAGATAGCCTACGCCACCGGCCCCCACTCGTCTACGACCGGCGCATACGTCGACGCAGTCTGTGCCCGTCGATGCACAGGGAATAGCCGATGGCACACGTACCCAAGCGCATCGAGAATGTGCGAGACGTCGAGAGCGCCGGTCTTCTTTTCAGGCTCGCCGTTGGCATCGAGGGCTTGCGTTTCGAGTGCCCTCGCGAGCGTCGGGCATGCGTCGACGTCGACGGAGAGACGACGATCCCTGAAGAGCACGTTGAGGGTGTTGACGCGCTCCATGATCGGCGGGTTTCTCGTCGGTGGGTCCGGGCGAAACCCGGCCTGCAAAAGCAGGTGCACGTCTGACAGCGTCGACGTCGTGTGGAGACTTTGTCCGCTCGCGTCAGGGTATGCACGGATTCGCATCGCGTGCACATCCTCTCGCGAGCGACCGAGTCGACGCATGATCATTTGCGCCGTGCGCTCGGCATGCTCGTCTGTCGTCGTGCCTCCCTGTTTGATTACCTCGCCGACGACGTGGATGCGGCGGTTGACGTCGTCGACTTCGGCGATGACCCACTGCATATTCCTCACGTTGAAATCGCAACCGACGACGAGGCGCCCGCTCTTGACGACAGGAGCGGCGTTGATGCGGCGATCGAATCGGGAGTAGACGCGGCCGCCGCGTGCTGTGCGGATTCCTTCGAGTTTCTCCTTGATGGCCTCGTCGGTACCGAGCCGGCTTGCCGATTCGTCGACGTAGGACGCGGGCAGAAACGGGTTGTCCTGTGTCCTGATTATGTACTGTCTCGTCGTCGGCGAGGGGTTCGCAAGCACCGCCTCCCATGCTGGCCCGTAGCCCTCGGGTGTTCCGGTGAGGAGGATCTCGAGAGCGTCACCGACGCGGACGCGCTGCATGGCAGGGATCAGTGACTCGGGATCGCACAGCTCCCACTCGTCTGCCCACAGACCGATGGCGTTGATGCCCTCGACGGCGCGGGGCTTGTCGAGGCTGCGGCACCAAAGCTCGAATTTCTTCGTCTTGCCGACCTCGAAAATATGATCGGATACCCAACGTCGATAGGGGAGCCCCCACAGATCGCAGTAGCGAACAACCGCCGCTTCCATGACGTCGACGACGCTACGGTAGCTCGGCTCCGTCGCGAGGATGGGCCCGAGGTGTCCAGCGCGCAGACCGAGGTCGATCGCCCACGCGACGCCGACGCTCGTTTTCCCCGAGCCGTACCCGCCCGAGACGACACGGATCCCAGGGGCACGATCGGCAAGCACCTCGAGGTGCTTCCGACCAAACGTCGCGAGGCCCCGCTTCACTTCAGGATCGCTGGCGCAAAGTCGACGGTATCGACGGAGCTGTCGGGCGGCGGCACCGTCTTACCGGGTGGGCCGTAGCGTGCGGGATCGAGGGCGGCGAGGAGCGCCAAGATCGCGCCGCGGTCGCCGCTCTCGGCGAGCTCGCGCAGCTGGCGCTCGAGGTCGGCGACGGTGACGACGGTATCGTCCAGATCTTCCGCCTCCCATTTAGCGTGAGGCGCCAGGGCATGACCGAGAAGGTTCTTTCGGCACGCGTGGCGCAGCTCTGGCGCCGCATCGGCGACGAGGTTGATCACGCTGTCTGGCACGTCAGCACCGCGAGGCACGGCCAGCGACGGATCACCCATGCCGATCGCATATTCGGCACGAAGGATGTCGTCGACGGCGTGGCGCAACCAGCCGGGCAGGTTCTTGCGCCCCGCCTGCTTGCCGCTGTTGGGCTTGCGGGGGTAATTGGTCATACGCGACGACTATGCCACGACCGTGCCAAAAGCAAAAGCCCCCCCGCGAGGGGGCTTGTCGTCAGTTGAGGAACTTGACCGGCGTCCCGTCGCGGTAGCGGAAGCACTCGCCATCCCACTTAGCAATCCTCAAGTCAGCGTTGTAGGCGCGGCAGTACACCCGCCAGAGTGAGCGTGTCTCGCGACAGAGGCCCGGCGGGCTTGCCGGTGCACAGTACCACGCCAGACCACCCGATCGCACCCGACAGATCACCCGGACAGATCACAGATCACCCCAGATCCGGCTTTGCAACGCGGAGATCTGCCCCCACAAGCACAGTGCTTGACAAGTTTTCAAAGCTGTGTAGAATGAACTCACGGCGCCGCAATCAAGCGGACCGGAACGGGAGAGACAATGACCAAGACCATCATCCGCAACTGCGCCATCACCGGTCTCCGCCTCGACGGCTCCGACGTCGCCCGCACCAGCCGCGACGGTCGCCGCGTCACGCTGCGCCACTCCTGGGTCGACGATGATGGCCGCGCCATCCATGCGGTGATGACCGCCGTCCGCGCTCTTGCCGCCGATATCGCGACCGCCAAGGGCCACGACGTCGCCATCATCGACCGTGACGGGTCTACGCTCGACGTCATCTACGCCGCCTGAGCCCACCACACCACCACCACGCCAGCCGGGGCTAGCCCGGCTCGTGGCGTCAGAGGAGACACAAATGAGACTGTGCAAAACGACACAACGCGCCATCGTCCTCCAGGCCCGCCGCGAGGGTCTGCCCGTGTGGGCGTGGATGCTGGCCCACCCCGAGCTCGGGATCGGTGCACCATGACCGACCGCGACTTCGATCCGCCCCTCACCGACGCCGAGCTTGGCTACCTCGTCGACGAAGAAGCCGAGGAAAATTGGTGCGAGGACTGCCACGTCGAGATCCACCACCGCGGCCGATGCCGCTACTGTGCCGAGCGCGCCCGCGTCGATGACGAGTACGACCAGGCCAAGGACGACCGATGACACGCCCCGCCGACCCCGATCGTGATCTGCCCGACCCCGGTGACGAGGCCCCCAGGGTCTGCCCCGACTGTCGGTGCGAGACCCTCGCCGCTTGGGAAGACATCTGCCGCGCATGCGACGCCTACCGAGAAGCCGAGCGCGAGCCCTAGCGCCCGCTAGGCCACGATCTCCACCCGACCCCACCTAACCCCCCGGCCCACTCTGGCAGACGCCAATGTGGGCCTTTTTGCTGCGCCGCAAAAAAAACGACCGCCGATCGCTCGGCGGCCGTGACCTGGAGGGAGAGAGTCGGTCTCGGCCAGCGTAGCGGGGGCCGGTCGCCAGGGCAAGCATGGCCGCATTGATGACGCAATGTGTCAGACTTCTTACTTCTTATAGAAAACCAAAAAATGGTTTTCTTATGGTTTTCTCTTACATTACAGGGGGACGGATGAACTTAGATCCTTTCTTCCCGAGCACGCAAAAGCCCCGGCATGGCCGGGGCTTTTTTTGTCATCGGAAGGAAGGAAGAAAGCGCGTCAGTTTGCCGCAGGTGTCTTCCCGAGCCTCACGATCTGGCGAGGCCGTCCACCTGTCCCCTCCTTTAGCACGATCGCCGTCCCCTCGTCCACCAGCCGATCCACGACGTCTGCGACCTGCCTCGCCGACATCGAGCGACAGGCCCGTAGGAGCTCGCCGCGAGCGATCTGCCCGCCCGCCGCCGTGATCACGCCGATCACGGTGTCGATCTGGCCAGCGTGATCATCCCACGCCGCGCGCCTATTCGCCGCCAGCGACGCCGCAAAGACGCGAGCCGACTCATGGGCCACCCGGACCGCTAAACGCGCAGCGTCGCCCGTCACAGTCGGCACATTGGCCTCGGGCTGAGAGAGCGCCGCGAGCACGAGAGCGACGCGAGCGGCAAACTCTGGCACACGGGCCAGCACCGCCGGGGGCACCGTGCCCTTGCCCTCACGCCGATCGCGATCTGTGTCTGCCTTGCACCGATTCAGCGTATCCCTTGCGTCGTCATCCTCGCCCATCGTCTCGGGTGCATACTCTCTCAGCACGTCGACGGCGCCCTCGTTGACGACGACGAGACCGAGGTGCCATGCGTCATGCCTTTGACGCATGGCCCCGATCGCAGTCTGGACGTCGAGCGGTATCGAATCGTCGCCGCGTCCCTCGATGGGCTGCCACTCGGGGAGCGTGTGCTGTGTCCGCATCCACAGATGCCTGCCGACGAAGCCGTCGGCCACGTCCGTCGACGTCAGCACGCTATGCAGGCTCTCCGGCGTCGTCGACCCAAAGACCGAGACGACTGGCGCAATGAGATCAATCTTGCCGCCGCCCTTGACGAGCGAGAGCGCCGGGCTCCACTTGTCGGTGCCTTTCGTCGCGATCTCGGTGAGACTGTGCTTGATGTCCTGTCGATGACTTGCCGCGCGCGGCCCGATGATCGACTGTAGCTGCATCCCATATTCGTCGAGCACAAGACACGTCGCGACGCCAGCGTTGACGGCTTTTCTCACGCCGTCGACGAAAGCAGGGCCAGAACTGAACGAGTTGGGGCCTCGCAGCTGCGGCCAGCACTGGTCGATCACGCGCCCGAGACAGGACTGCGGCCTGCCCTTGCCCTCGCCGGACCCGCCGAGCGCGACTAGGTACAGACTCGACGTCGACCGCCGATAGACGAGCCGCCTGCCCGCTACAGCAGCGCCAAGCGCCAGGAGAGCCCCGATCGTGAGCCCCGGTTGCGGATGGTCCGCCCCTCGAATGACCCACCCGCAGAACGAGTCACAAAGCCCCCCAAGCGCTCGGATCTCGTTCAGGAGTTGCCATCTGTCGTCGTCGCTTTGCTTGTCCGTTCGTTGCGCCGGTCTCGGGATCTCAGCCTCAACGATCTCGCCCTCGAGCGCGTCATCGTCGACGATGAGATCTGCACCGCCGAAAGGGTCGACCCACATCTCGGGCCTCGTCTCAGCGGGTGACCTCGGCGACTTCGAGCCCGACTCCATGCACCGCTTGATCGTGCGAAGACTTTTGCCGACGCCCTCGCCCCACCCGTGCGCCACGCTCGCAAGCTCGTCGTGGGCGACGCCAAAAGACAGATGCCCGCCTGCACAGATCTGCCCGATCTTGAAAGCCGACCGTGCGAGCGCGTTGTTCCGCCCGCCCTTCTCCGTCGACGACAATGCATCGCACTCTTGCCGCAAAGCACGCTCGCCCCACGTCGACGACGTGAGCTGATACGCGGACCGAGGCACCATGATCGACATCTGCCGAGGTGTGAGCGCGTCGACGATCCACCCTGGCAGCGGTGCGGGGTCGACGTCGTTAATCCACTCGTAGCCCTTGCCGTCGACGATGCTTGGCCAGACCAACACATATCCACCGTCACCTCTCGTGTCGATGTACTTTCCAAGCGCGTTTGGGTTCGCCTTGCCGGTGTTTGGTAGGCGCACACCCTCGGGGATACGGAAAAAATAGTGCCACCCGCCCGAGCGTGTTCTCGCAATGAGTGTCTCTGGAAGTCTCGGCATCATCTCCGACGATGGAGCGTCGATGTCGATCACATACAGCCCCGACTTCGAGCCCGTCGCGATCGCAACGTTGGCGGCTGGCGACTTCTCCCACCATCGCCGGATCGTGTCTGCGTCCGTCGTCGCATCCTTCGAGCCAGACGACCCCGCGAAGGGGATTTTGGTGCCCGGCGAGCAAGCGAATACAGGGTATCCGCGCTCGGCATACCAAAGCGCGGCATCTAGCATCGTCATCGTCTTCATGTCTCTCCCTCTCACCACGGCAGATCGTCCATTTCTGTGTCTTGCGTCAAGTCCATCGTCGTCTGAGGCGCAGCAGCATCGGGGTCATCGTCGCCGGGCTGCCTCGCCTCGCCGTGCGTCCATCCGACGACGCGGAGCCACTTGCCATCTTTCTTTGCCTCGATGGCGACGACGGGTCGCAGATAGCCAGAATCGAGAAGCGCGATCGCATCGTCGACGCTTGCGGGCTCGCGTGCCGTCGTATGGTCGGCCCACCATTGCTGCGCTTTGCGCCATGCAAACCCGCCCGGGTCATGGTCGAAGCAGAGCCACTCTGACGCGATCTTGCGCATCATCCCGAAACCGTCGTCGACAGGGTAGTAGTCGATCCTCAGCGTCGGAGGTGCGGTGTCGTCGCCCATCTTGCGGTGGAGGTGCCACTCGACGGCGCCGACGTCATACCGCGTCGGTGGTTCCTCGACCTTGGGGATAGACAAAACAGGAAGGTTGCTCGCCTTGTCGTTCGCCTTGCGCTCAGGTGCGGGCCACTGATAGCCGCAGTGATCACAGACGCTCGACGACGCCGCGCACGTCGCGGCACATTGCGGACAGACTTTCGTCGGTGCCTTGCCGTCGCCTTTTCCCTTGGGTTTGACTTTGATGTCGTCGATGGGTCCATGCCTCGCAATGTTGCCGCCGTAATCAAGCAGCAAACAGTCGCTCTTTCCGTCGGTGATCCTCATCCCGCGCCCGACCATCTGAACATACAGCGACGGCGACATCGTCGGGCGCACAATCGCGAGCACATCGACGACGGGAGCGTCAAATCCTGTCGTCAGCACGTCGCACGACGACAGCACCTGGAGCGATCGCGACTTGAAGCGCCCGATGATCTCGTCTCGCTCGTCTCGCGGAGTCTCGCCCGTGATCACGGCGCAAGAGAGCCCGCGCATATGGATCTCATTCCGCAGACGCTTCGCGTGTGCCACCGACGTTCCGAAAATCATCGCAGACGTTCGCCCAACGGCAAGCGCCTTCTCGACGTCGTCGGCGACCTTTCCGTTGATGCTGTCGACGTCGCTGGCCATTTCAAGGTCTTTCGCGGCAAACTCACCCATGCGCACGCCGACCTCGGACAAGTCGATCTGCGCAGTCGCGTAGCCGGTGACGACAGGTGAGAGCCACCCATCTTTGATCAAGCGCTTGACGTCGACGTCGTAGGCGATCGACGTGAAAAGAGCATCGTCGCCCTCGGTGAGGTATCCCTGCCCGAGACGGTAGGGCGTCGCGGTGAATCCGACGCACCGCATATCGGGATTGACCTCTCGCAGATGACCGATCACACGCTGGTAGGACGTACCATCATCGGGCGAGATGAGGTGCGCCTCGTCAATGATCATCACGTCGCGAGCACCGAGGATCTCAGGCCGTCTCACGATCGACTGCACACCGCAGATCGTGATCTCTCTGACGTCACGCGCTCCAAGGCCCGCCGAGTAGACCCCGATCGGGGCCTGTGGCCACACCGATCGCACCGCGCGCGCGTCCTGCACGATGAGCTCGGCCCGGTGCGTAGCGATCACCACGCGCGCGCTGTAGTCCTGCACCAGCCGCCGCGTCAGCTCACCTAGCGTCGGGCTCTTGCCGCTTCCCGTCGGCATCACAATAAGCGGGCTGGCGGGCCTCTCTGGCGTCGACGGTGCCCGATCCCAATAGGAAAACACCGCGTCTACCGCCTCTTGCTGGTAGTCCCTGAGCTTCATTTTTTTTTCCTTTCCTACTTGACGCGCTTTGTAGCGCTTGCTACAAGACCATGCAAGGAGAGAAAAATGCAAATCAAGAAGCTTTCGCAAGCTATCCGGCCAGAGTCGCCCAAAATTGTCGTCTACGGAGAGAGCGGCATGGGGAAGACGACGCTGATCGCGTCGCTGCCCGGCCGTGTGCTGATCGTGTCGGCGGAAGCCGGTCTGTTGTCGCTGTCGTTTGCGGCAAGAGACCCGCGCTTTGACGTCGTCGAGATCAACACCGTTGAGGATCTGATCGGTGTGCACAAGCACCTTTCGTCGTCGTCGCACGGGTACGACTGGGTCGCCGTCGACAGCGCGAGCGAGATCGCCGAGGTCATTCTTGCCGCCGAAAAAAAGAAAGCGCCCGATCCACGTCAAGCCTACGGTGCCGTCATCGAGCGCATGACCGCTGCCTTCCGGGCCTTTCGCGACCTTCACACTGTCGGTGTGTACTTTTCCGCGAAGCTCGCCAAGAACAAGGACGACGCCACCGGCCGCATTAGCTACGGGATTTCGATGCCCGGTGCTAAGCTGGGCGACGCGGTCCCGTACTTATTCGACGAGGTCTTTCGCCTCGTCTCCGTCGACGAGGTCGACGCCAACGGGGTCAAGACACCGATTCGCTATCTTCAGACTTCTGGCGACGCTCGCAGTGTCGCCAAAGACCGATCGGGTGCCCTCGACCCGCTCGAGCCCGCAGACCTCGGGGCCATCTTGGCGAAAATGTCTGCACACACTGGCGCGGCAGCCCCCGCGACGACGACGACGACCAACACGACCGAGGAGTGAGCCATGTCTGACTTTGATTCTTTCGACGACCTTTCTCTTGATTTCGATCCGCAGCAGCACGTCGCGTCGAGCCGCTCGTATGACCCGCTGCCAGCCGGTACCTACCGATTCGCTGTGACGTCGATCAAGCCCAAGATGATCTCCGAGAACACGACGCGCCAGATCACGGTTGAACTGACTGTTGTCGACGGCGAGCACAAGGGCCGCAAGGTCTGGGGCCGTCATTCGGACCGGACGACGAGAACCGACGACGGGATGCAGAAATCCGTCGCCATCGGTCGCGATCGCCTTGCCGAGCTCATGCGCGGGACGGGCACGTCGGGCCTTTCACTTGCCGGGTGCGTCGGCGCTGAGGTCGAGGCCAAGATCAAGGTCCGCCCCGCCTCGGGCAATTTCGATGCGAGCAACGAGGTAACCGCCTACGTCGCGCCAAGCGCCCCACAATCGACGCAAGCGGCGCAACCCAAGCCAACCACGGCCAAGCCGTCGTTCATGGCCAGGAAGGGTTGAGCGATGCGGATAGCCTACACACGCGAGGGTCACCGCATCGAGCTCGACGGCGAGCGCCTACGCGCGATCCGTCAGTCTCGGGGCCTGACCCTCGACGAGGTAGGCGCCGCATGCGGAAGGACAGCCGCCGCTATTTGTTCGCTCGAGCACGAGCGGTGGCTGCCTTCTCTGGACACTTGCGACGCGCTGAAAGCGCTCTTCGGCAAAGACCTCATGCGCATCGGTGCGCTGCGTGTCGTCGTGGAAAAGAAATGATCGACATCATCCTACCCATCAAAATCAGCTCACCGGCCAACGGTAGCCACGGTCACTGGGCGGCCGATGCGAAGCGGCGCAAGGACCAGAGAACGATCGTCAAATGGTCGCTGTTGCCGCTGCGCAAGCCCCCGCTTCCCGTCGTCGTGACGCTTGTGCGTATCGGTGTGCGCGACCTCGACAGCGACAATCTCGCGGGCGGATTCAAGAGCGTGCGAGACGAGATTGCCGTTTGGCTTGGGTGCGGTGACAGCACACGCGACCCTGTGACGTGGCGCTACGAGCAAGAGCGCGGTGAGCCTCGACAGTACGCATGTCGCATCAAGGTGGAGAGTGACTTGTGATTTTCCTCGACGTCGAAACCATTCCCGCCCAGCGCCCCGATGTCGTCGCCTGGATGGCCGCGCGCGCCCTCGCCAAAGGCACCGAGCCGGACGCGGCTGACAAAGAATATCGGGCATCGTCGCTGTCGCCGTTGCTCGGTGAGCTGGCCGTCGTCGCGCTCGCCATCGACGACAACGAACCGATTACATTTGTGCGCGACTTCACCGACCAAAACGGCGAGGCCAAACTTTGCGCCGCCGTCGGTGCGGAGTTTCACGCCATGTACGACGACGGTATGCTGACGCAGATCGTGGCCCACAATGCCACGTTCGATCGCACCATGATCCGCACGCGATGCGCGGTTCACGGTGTGAAGCTCCCCTACAAAGTGCACGGAATCCACATCAAGCCTTGGGACGGCGTGTGGGTCTGCACCATGGATCTGCTTCGCATCGACTGGAAATCACACGAGAGCCTCGACGCCGCGTGTGTCGCTTTCGGTGTGCCCTTGCTCAAGGGTGACATCGACGGCGGCAAGGTCTGGGACGCCATCGTGGCCGGTCGTATCGACGACGTCGCCGCCTACTGTGCCGACGACGTGCGCCGTGTGCGAGCGGTCTACCGGAAGATCATGGGGATCACGCGATGATCTCCACCATTCTCCGTATCCTCGGCATCATCGACGACACGATCGCCGTCGTCGTGGTGCCGGTGTCTGTGTGGCGCCGAATGCAAGACGAGCGCGATGCGGCGCTTGCCAAGGTCAAGCTGCTCGAGCGCCAGATGGCTGCGATGGAGCAAGAGCGATGACCGCTGACGGACCATGGGATCACAGTTCACAACAGATCCGGCTTTGCAAAGCGGAAATCACACTTCTGCTTGACACTGTTTTTATTGCGTGTAGACTGAGTCCCATGAACACCACCACTGACACCGCCGCAGAGATCGCCCGAATCAACGCCGAGGCTCGTGCCCTCGGACGCAAGAAGCGCCTCGCCATCAGGGCTTCTCGCTCCGTTGTTCGTGGATGACCGATAGAGGGAGAGAGTATGGACTATCAAGATTTTATTGATCGCAAGAGCTACGCCGATGCATTCCCCGGCATTGACGATGACGACTTCGCCGATCATCTTTTTTCTCACCAGCGCGACCTCGCAAAATGGGCGCTCCGCAAAGGGCGCTCCGCAATCTTCGCCGACACCGGACTCGGAAAGACAGCCATCCAAATTGAGTGGGCTCGCCATGTGTCTCGTCGTGGCCGCGTACTCGTTTTAGCGCCGCTTGCGGTCGCACAGCAGACGGTCGCCGAGGGCGCTCGGTTTGGCGTGCCAATGGCCTACCGTCGCGAGGATGCGGGCGACCTCATCACAGTCACCAATTACGAGATGATGGATCGGTTTGACCTGTCAGCATTTGTTGGCGTCGTGCTTGATGAATCAAGCATCCTAAAGTCGTTTAATGGTGCGACTCGGAATGCGATCATCGGTGGATTCCACTCGACGCCCTATCGGCTTGCAGCAACAGCGACGCCAGCGCCGAACGATTTCACGGAGCTCGGCAACCATTCAGAGTTCCTCGGCATCAAGACCCGCGTCGAGATGCTGGCCGAGTATTTCGTGCATGACATGGACACGACGCAGGAATGGAGACTAAAGGGACATGCGATCAAGAGCTTCTGGCGCTGGCTGGCGACGTGGGGCGCAGTAGTCCGACGGCCGTCTGACCTCGGCCACGAAGACGGCGCCTACAATCTGCCGCCACTGCGATTCCACGAGCACATTATCCGCGTCGACAACAGCGACGCCAATCGAGCGGGGCTCCTTTTCGCAGTCAATGCCACCACACTCTCGGACCAGCGCGCTGTGAGGCGGTCGACCGCTGGCGCCAGAATCGCCAAAGCCGCCGAGCTTGCCCGTGGCGATGGCCCATGCATCGTCTGGTGCGAAATGAACGACGAGAGCGCTGGAGTTGCCGATGCAATTGCCGATGCTGTCGAGGTGACAGGGTCCGACGACGTCGACGAAAAGCAGGCCAAGCTGGCTATGTTTTCGTCTTGCGCAAAACGCGTCATCGTCACAAAGCCGAGCATCGCCGGATTCGGGTTGAATTGGCAGCACTGCGCCCGCATGATTTTTGTCGGCGCAAGCCATAGTTACGAGCAGACATATCAGGCTATCCGTCGATGCTGGCGATTTGGTCAAACGATGCCCGTCGATGTCCACATTATCAGAGCCGATACTGAGCAATTGGTCATCGATAATTATCGACGGAAGGAGGCAGACGCAGCGAGGCTCGGAGCCGAGATGGCCGCGCAAGTGCTCGACTCGGTCCGCGCCGAGGTCCAGGGCGCAAGCGCTCGGGAATGGAATCCATACGAAGCACACACGCCCATGACGATTCCGTCATGGATGACCACGTCCAACGACTGATTGATTGAGGAGAGAGGGAGAACCATGAAAATTATTGACCAGACAATTACGGAAAATTTTGCAGCCTACCACGCCGACTGCATCGACGTGATCCGAGGGATGCCAGACAGCAGCGCGCATTATAGTATCTACTCGCCGCCCTTTGCGAGCCTGTACACATACAGCGCGAGCCCGCGTGACATGGGCAATTGTGCGAGCCACGACGAGTTCTTTGCGCAATTTCGCTACCTCGCGCCCGAACTCTACCGCGTCATCAGGCCGGGCCGTCTCATGTCATTCCATTGCATGCTGCTGCCGACGTCAAAGGCACGCGATGGCGTCATCGGCCTGACAGACTTTCGAGGGCAGCTCATCCGCGCATTCCAAGAAGTCGGCTGGATTTTCCATTCCGAGGTCGTCATCTGGAAGGATCCTGTTACCGCGATGCAGCGCACAAAAGCGCTTGGCCTGCTCCACAAGCAAGTCAAAAAAGACAGCGCGATGAGTCGGCAGGGTATCCCTGACTATCTGGTCACTATGCGCAAGCCGGGCGACAATCCCGAGCCAGTCACCCATACCGGCAAGGAAGATGACATGCCGGTTAGCATGTGGCAGCAGTACGCCTCGCCGGTCTGGATGGATATTGACCAGAGCGATACACTTCAGCACCGCAGCGCACGTGAAAACGACGACGAGAAGCACATCTGTCCGTTGCAGCTTGGCGTCATCCGCCGTGCGGTGAAGCTGTGGACGAATCCCGGCGACACGGTCCTGTCTCCCTTCATGGGTATCGGCAGTGAAGGCTACGTCTCACTGCAGATGGGACGACGATTCGTCGGCGCTGAGCTCAAGCGGTCATATTTTGACCAAGCAGTCCGCAACCTTGCGTCGGTATCGATGGGAAGCGAAGCGCAGCCATCATTATTCTGAGGCCACCATGCACGACACCGAATCCAAAACAGAAAACCTGGAGCGCGAGATCTTTGCTCTCGGCATCCAACTCGCCGCCGCTCGCGAGCGCCTTGCGCTGGCGTTGCGCGTCGTCGAGATGGCGCGACGAATCGGTAGCCCGTGGGGGCGAATCGATAGTGCGTTGACCTTCCGCGATCTACACGATCTACAGGATGCCCTCGCCGCTTTCGATGCGGTGCCGGGTGATGCGGTGAAGCCATGACCGCGATCCTCCTCACAGTCGCGCTCTCCGTCGTCGTCTACGGTGTCGCATTGCTATCCGATGAGATCTCAGCCCGTCGACGCGCTCGACGTCACGCGATGTGGCTGGCGTCGTTCTAGGCACGACCGCCGTTGCCGCGCTCAGCGAGGGTCGCCGATTCATCGGCAGTGAGCAGAAGCCCGAGCACTACGAGATAGCACGCAAGCGCCTCGACAGAGGCTACCAACCCGGTTTGATTTGAGAGGAGCACGACATGCACGACACCGAAGGCGAAACGATTGAAAGTGTGAAGCGCGAGCGCGACGAACTGTCCCGCACCGTGGCGGCGATGGCTGGCGCGTTGGTGGACATCGCCGAGCGAAGA
>Ga0209229_10000277_pt1 | contig 20741 bp, 15 predicted proteins | sample SanBayMetagenome_FD_187466 | JGI IMG/M metagenome (GOLD analysis project Ga0209229, IMG submission 187466) | Freshwater and sediment microbial communities from dead zone in Sandusky Bay, Ohio, USA (SPAdes) (version 2) | ecosystem: Environmental > Aquatic > Freshwater > Lentic > Sediment... | reverse complement strand
CGTCGAGGATCACGAGCGGCGGATCGTGGACGATCGCCGCCGCGAACGCCACCTTCTGCCGCATCCCGACCGAGAGCGTCTCGACCGTGCGATACCGCTCCTGGCCGGCGTCGCACCAGTCGAGCACCTCGTGGGCCCGGCGCAGCGCCTCGGTGCCCGGCAGCCCCGAGAGCCTCGCGGCATATCGCACCATCTCCACGCCGGCGAGCCCCGGCACGGTGCACTCGTCTTCCGGCACCACACCCACGAGCCGGCGCACGGCCCGCGGCTCCCGCGCCGCATCGACGCCGAACACGTGCACACTGCCCGCCGCGAGCCGCACGAGGCCGAGGATCGACCGCACGAGCGTGCTCTTGCCGGCGCCGTTGGGGCCGACGAGCCCGGTGATCCCCGGCGGCACGGTGCAGGCCACGCGATCGAGCACGGTCCGCCGCCCATATCGCTTGACGACGCCCTCGACCCGCACAGGCAGGGAGTCCGCGGGAGTCACACGATCCAGCCGTCGAACCATAGCGGCCTCAAAGAATTGGTGTTCGCACGCATGCGGGGCTGCGTGCGCTTGGCTACGTCGTCCCGCTCGTCCGGCGAAGGTGACGCCTTCGAGCCTCGATCATCGAGTCCAAGAATCGATACTGGATGTGCTCTGTGAGGGTCATTTGCCGCAGGAAGGCATCCATTTGCCGCGCCGCCTCCTGCGGTGGATACCCACTGCCCGGATCATGGCGAATGGCGACGGATCGGTCTCTCACCGCAATGCCGTTGTTCGCATAGGTGTAGCACAGCGCCACCCAGTCGACCCCCCAGCCGAGATTGTTTTCCCGGTAGTCGAGCTTCCTCAGCCGCTGCACGACATCCGGGGCGAGCCCCAGGACGATCGCGTCGGTGTGGGCGACCGCGAGATAGCTTGACGTCGATGATTGCTCGAACTGCACCAATGCCGTGGGCCAGGGAGTGACGTCGATTTCCGGGGCCCACACCTTGATGGGAGGAGAGGACAGGGCTCGCCCGCACGCGGCAGCGACCTCTGGCCAGTCGGCGGCGGAGGTGTCGGCGTGCACGAGGAGCATCGCCTCGTCGCCCCACTCCCTGATGGACTGTGCGAATTTCCCTCCGAAATACGCTTCCGATGGGACACGAATGCCTTCGACACCAGGGATCACGATGTCGCTGCCCCGCGTGGAATAGGTGAGGCGGACACTGTCTGCCTGGTCCCGCAGTTGCATGGCAATCGCGCGGGCCCGCTCTTCCTTGCCCTCCCACCCGAGAACCACGGCTTTGAGTTTCATGAACGTGGTGCCGCAGCGGCACGCCCCGGATGGTCTTTCTTCACCGGTTCGTCTCCCGCAGCACCCCGAGCAGGTAGTCGCCGTAGGTGTTTCCCTGCAGCCGCGCGGCCAGCGTAGCGAGCCTCGCGTCGTCGATCCACCCGTTCCGCCAGGCGATCTCTTCCGGGCAGCAGATCTTCAGACCCTGCCGTTTCTCGAGCGATTGGATGAATTGACCCGCTTCCAACAGGCTGTCGGGTGTGCCGGTGTCGAGCCAGGCGGTGCCGCGACCGAGCAGGTGCACGCTCAGCGCTCCGCGGTCCAGATAGGCCTGATTCACGTCGGTGATCTCGAGCTCGCCACGGGCCGAGGGTCGCACCTCGCGCGCGATGCCTACGACATCTTCATCGTAGAAGTACAGCCCGGTCACTGCGTGCCGGCTGCGCGGTGAGCTCGGCTTCTCCTCGATGCCGACGGCCTTGCCGGCGGCGTCGAACTCCACCACGCCGTAGCGCTCCGGGTCGGAAACCGGGCACGCGAACACCGTCGCCCCCGAGGACTTCCGATCGGCGTCCGCCAGGCTCTGCGACAGGCCGTGGCCATAGAAAATATTGTCGCCCAGGGCGAGCACCGAGGGCGAGCGGCCGAGAAACTCGGCGCCGATGTGGAACGCCTGCGCGATTCCGCGTGGCTCCGGTTGCACGGCATACTCGAGCCGGAGGCCCCAATCGTCGCCCGTCCCCAAGAGATCGCGAAACCGCGGCGTGTCTCGCGGGGTCGAGATGATGAGAACCTCACGCACACCCGCCAGCATCAGCACGCTGAGCGGGTAATAGATCATCGGCTTGTCGTAGACGGGCAGCAGCTGCTTCGAGGTCGCCAGCGTGGCGGGATGCAGCCGGCTGCCGCTGCCACCGGCGAGAATCAGGCCTTTACGTGTCATGCGAAGCTGCGCCGTGGCTCGGGGATGATGTACGCCCGAGCGATGCATCGTGCCCTGTATACTGCCGCCGTGCAACCACACACGCTTGCCCTCGACGCCTCGCTTCGCCACTGCCGCACGGCGTTCGAATTGCTCGACACGATGCACACGGGAAGGTCGGAGTTTCATGTCGAGGCGCCGCAGCGGCTCGAGCGGGGCGGCAGGTTCAAGGCCCGCCTGACGGCGTATTATCTGCCGCAGTTCCATCGGCTGGAGGTTAACGACCGGGCGTGGGGCTCGGGCTTCACCGAGTGGACCAACGTCACCCGCACCCAGCCTTTTTTCCCGGGCCACCTCCAGCCGCACCTCCCGGCAGACCTGGGCTTCTACGACCTCACCAACGCCGACGTGATGCGGCGGCAGATCGACCTGGCCCTGCACTACGGCGTGACGGGCTTCTGCTTCTACCACTATTGGTTCGCCGGCCGCACGATCATGGACGGCCCGGTCCGCTTGTTTCAGCAACTGGCCGACCCCGACATGGAGTTTTGCCTCTGCTGGGCCAATGAAAACTGGTCGCGACGGTGGGAGAACGCCGAGGACGACGTGATCATCCGGCAGGAGCACAGCGTCGAGCGCGACCGGCTCTTCATCCACGACATCCTGCCCTACCTGCGGAATGACCGCTACCGCCGCATCGAGGGTCGCAAGCTTCTGCTCGTCTACATCCCCGAGGCCCTCGGCGCCGGGCTGCACGACACGGTGGCCTACTGGCGGCGGATCGCCCGGGAAGAAGGCGTCGGCGAACTCGCCGTGATGGGCACCAGCTTTCCCTCCCGTCACGCCTTCCGCGATGAGCCCGCCATCGACGGGATCGTGCAATTCCCGCCGCATCGCGGCTTCCGGGGCACCGTCCGCATCCGGCCGGAGCAGATGCTCAACACCAAGTTCAAGGGGCGAATCGACGATTACGGGCAGACAATCGCCCACCTGGAGTCGGTCGATTACGGCCACGACCGCGTGATCCCTGGCGTGTTTCCCGCCTGGGACAACAGTGCCCGCAAACGGGAACGATCCCACATTTTCATCAACACCGATCCTCTCGCATTCGAGCGGTGGCTCCGGCACGCGATCGCCAAGGCCTTGCAGAATCCGCGCACGGACGGGCTCGTGTTCATCAACGCCTGGAACGAGTGGGCGGAAGGCGCCCACCTCGAGCCCTGCCGCTGGTATGGGCATGCCCATCTGGCGGCCTGTCGCCGGGCCCTGCTTGCCTCCGAGCCGACCGCACACGTACCCCCGCAGTGACCGCCGCGGCGGCTCACGATCACGGCTGCCAGCGCTCGTCGAAGAATCCCTCGGCCAGAATCGTGCCCGGCAGCTGCGAATCCCGCCCCTCGACCGTGCTCACGAGCGCCCAGTCGGGCAGCATCGGGATCTGCCGAGCGTTGTTGAGGTAGGCGTATTCACGATACGTGAAGCCGCTGTTCCAGACGACGTATCGCTCGGGGTTGAGCGGGTTGGGGTACACGAGCACCGGCAGGCTCGAGCCGACTGCTGACCGCGCGGTGCCGATGCTCCATGCCTCGCCGCCTTGCTTCACGGGCAGGCCCGGCAGGACCTTCGCGACGAGCGGATTCGACTCGGGCGTGCCGAAGAGCACGAGATGCTTGGTGGCGATGTCGTCGGCCGAGACATTTTCCGGCAGCCGCTCGACCACGTCGCCGCGGAAGTGCCGCCGCCACTCGCGCTTCGCCCGGGCGAACTCCTCGGCCACCCAGCGGTCCGCGGGCGATGCCGCCTCGTGCCCCGGCGCCGGCCCCACGAACATGAAAGCGTCCATGAAGGCATCGTCGATCGGCCCCTGCAGGCCAGGCCGTTTCCGCAGGGCGTGTGCATCCACGGCGGTCTCGAGCCGCCACGCGCCATCCGCTTTCGTGACCGCCGCCCGCCACCGCGGCCCGCTCGCAGGGGGCACGTCGAGCACGGCCCCATCGATCCGCACCGCGACAGTGTCGCTCGCGTCCACGAGCTTGGCGTCGGCGGGGATGTCGAGTGCGAGCGCCGTGACGTTCGTGGTCGTGATCTCGATCAAGCGCGATGATCGTACAGCCGCCCGCACCCGCGCCTCGCGCCAATGCTCGCCGAGGCCGTTGATCGTGAGCCAGGTGTGCGTGGGATAGCAGAGCGTGTAGGTGGTGAAATCGATCTCGCGCGGCGCGGCAGGCCTCCCCTGCTCCGCGGCCCCGGCCACGAACGCCTCGATCTCCGCCTTCGCATCGGGGTGGATCTTGTGCGCCGTCTGCGGCCCGATCACGTGCGGAATCTCGAAGCCCCGGGCCGCTGCGGCCGCCACCATCACGTCGGACGCCTGCTTCTGCCTGTCGAGCTCGCCGCTGTACGCGATCGTCGGCAGGTGCCGGAGATTGTTCGCCCAGTCGGGGCAGTCATACCAGTGGAGCAACCGGGCCTGGGCGGCCGTGGGCTCGAACACCTGCTGCTGAAACGTGCGCAGAAACTCGCGCGTCTCGGCGAACCCGGCCCCCGGCGTGGCGGCGAGCCACCTGCCGGGGAAGTGCACGGCGAACTGCCAGCAGCCGGCGCCTCCCATCGAGAAGCCCCGGATCACGGTCCTCGTGTCATCGATCGGAAACAGCGTCTTTACGTGTTCGATCGCCTCGAGCACGTCGGTCTCGCCGGCGAACTTGAAGGCATTGGAATAGCGGCCGTAGGGATGGAGCACGATCGTGTCGGGCGGCGCGACCTCACCGACCGTCGCCAGCCGCTGGCTGAGAAACGCGACCTCGCTCATCTTCTCGCCGCGGCCGTGGAGCCACACGTCGAGCCGGCGCGGGCGGGCGTCGGCAGGATCGACATCCGCCGGCAGCACGAGACCGTAGGGCTGCACCGAGCCGTCGATCCGTGAGCGAAAGCCGCCGACTGCCAGCCGCGGGCCGTCCGCCTGCGCGCTGCCCGACAGGACGAGCCGCGGGCCGGTCGTGCCGGCCCGAAGCGACCCCAGCCGCTCGCGGCCGCGATCGAGCAGCTGTTCCGCCTGCTCCACATCCTTCTCCGAGTAGAGGAAGCAATCTTCCACGGCCAGCCGGACGGCGCGGGCCAAGACGAGCACCTCCGCGCGATCGGCGTCGCTGTCCCCTGCGATCGCGGCCACGTCATGGGCGAGCGCCGCCGCTCCGTCGAGCAACCGCCGCTGCGTAGCGTCGTCGAGTTCGATCCCTGGCGGTGGAATCGGCCGTACGCTCCCGGGCAGATTGTCGCCCGGTCCGTCGGCGAAGCCCTGCGCCACAGGCAGCAACGCCACCGCCACGATCGCCCCGCCGAGCAGTCGGTTCACCATGGGCAACAGAATACCACCGCCCCCCGGAGGGGCCCGCGTGCTGTCGCTTGGAAACCGGGCGCCACCCGCTGTCAGGGCGTTGGCTTGCCGGGTTCTAAAGGTGTTCCTGCCGAGACAAATGTCGGCACGCCATGCGGTTCCAGTTGGAAAATCTGGACCATCGTGCCGCTGGTAAAGGCGTGCACGATCGCCCCTGTGGCCGGCTCCACGACGACCGCCGCTTCCCGCACCTTGCGGCCGGTCAAACGCTGAATTTCATTCCGTAATTCATCGCACGACACGGCGAATAGTGCCCGGTGGTATTGCTCCACTTTCGCCGCCCCAGCCTCCGTGCGGGCGAGAATTTTTTCGGCGGGCGACAACGCCTCGTGCAGCGTCAGAACGACCGTTTCATCACTGGCGACCACGGTCACGGCCTTGGGCGAGTGCCCGGTGCGCTCCGACTGCATCGCCAGGGCGATTTTGGCGATCTCTTCTGACAGCGTGGATGACAACAATGGCTTACTCATTGAACCGGCCTCTGGGTGGTGGTGCTACCTTACGCGAACGCGATGCTTGCCCCCGCATGATAGGCCCCCTGACGTGTCCGTGACGAAATGTCGGTGATTGCCGGCCAGCGAAAACTGCCTCTGGGCGTCGGCCTCAGCCACTCGTCCGTCGATACAAGCGTCGGAATTGATCTGGCGTGATTCCCGAGAGGCCACTGAACAGGCGCGTAAAATGGCTTTGTGAGGAAAATCCGAGTTCCAGGGCGATTCCTGCGAGGGATAGGCCTCCCGCCCTGAGCATGGCGAACGACGTGGCGACGCGCCGCCGATTGATGAAGCGGCCGAGGCTCTCGCCCGACGACTGGTGAAACTTGCGGGCGAAATGTCCGGGAGAAAGACCCGCGGTTCGCGCCATGCATTCCAATGTCAGCGGGACACCGAGGTGCGCGTCGATGGAGGCGACGACCTGTCGCATCACGACGGGTGTGAAGACACTCGTGTCTTTCTGCCACTCCGGCACGCTTCCGCCGACGAGCACGCACAGGCGTAGGACGATCTGGCGGGCTGCGATTTCGTCGCCGATATCCTCCGAGATCTGCCGCCCTTCGGTTCGGGACGACAGGCGTACGAGACTCGCCTGCATCAATCCGTCCCGAAAACTCGGGATCGCTGGGAGGTTCAGGGCCGGGTTCAGACCTTCCTCCCCGCAGACGCGTTGCATATGCCCAGCCGGAAGCAGCACGTTATACGCAGAGAAGTCGCCCGCTGCCGTGATGGAGAGCGTGTGCTCGCGACGATCGCAGGGAAAGAAGCCGATGTCTCCGCTGGTCGCACGGAATGCTGTTTCCGTGCTGCGGGTTTCCCACAAGATGTCGGCAGCGCCGCTCGTGGTCAGAACCAGCTGGTGCGTGACGTGGTGGCTCTTGTGAACAGCGAACACACGAGGCGGCTCGATGATCAGCCAGTAGGCGAGCCACGAGAAGTGTGGATAGGGTGGTTGGACAGTATCCATGCAGCACGGCCCTCGCCGCCCCAAGAATGGCAATCGCCTGTGCAGTGTACCCGTCGCATCGGCTCGTCGCTGCCGAGATCATAGACGGCTGGGCGACTCGAACCATCATTCTGCCGGCGCGTGGTTCACGCGCGTGTGTCATGCAAGACGGGGATCGAAGACGCGGCTAAGGTGCCATCTTCGCTGACCAGGATGTGTCGGCGAATCCTTGTGCAAGGAGGCACATATGTCTGAGCAAAAACGTCGCACGCCGGCGAGTCTCGCAATTCATGCGCTGGCGGAGATCAAGGCCGCAGCGCACTCATTCGACAGCGGGCAAGCGAACCTGTTCGATGCCCTCGAAGTGATCAGGTTCGCGATCGAAGCCTACCGGCGCTCCCTGGACACGCGCCGACGTGCCGCCTGAGATGGCACACCATGACCACCAGCGCGAAAGCGCCAGGGCCGGAGGCCCGGGTCACAACCAGCCGGCGGAGGCCGGCCAAGGGACGGGCGGCACGATGCCGCGCCGTCCCGTAAACACAGCCGGCCGGGTCAACTCCAGCCGGCGGAGGCCGGCCAAGGGACGGGCGGCACGATGCCGCGCCGTCCCGTAAAGACAGCGGCGGGGGACATCGTGTCCCCCGCCGCGTTCGTAAGCACCGGATTCAGGCGGATGCCTGACCGCTGGCCCGATCAGCCCGCGTTGCAGCAGGGCTCGGCCGAGCAGGCCGGCTCTTCGCAGCAGCTCGCGCAGCCGCTCGTGCTGCCGCCGTGGTGGGCACGCCGGCCGGAGAACAGGCCGCGACGGGCGCGACGGTGGGTCGGCTGGCTCCCGCAGCAGGCCGGCTCGGCACCGCAGGCGGGTTCAGCTGCACAGCAGGCCGGTTCGGCGGCGGCACACGCCGGCTCGGCGGCACAGCAGGCCGGCTCGGCAGCGGCACAGGCGGGCTCGGCACAGGCCGGGGCGCAATCGCAGCTGGCGGCTGCACGGCGGCCGCGACCGGCAGCGGAGGCGGTGTCGGCGACCATCAGGCTGACGGCGACGGCACACAGGACGGTGAAGATCGTGGGAAGACGCATCATGAGATTCTCCTAATAAGAAACGGGACCGCATCGCAGGGCATCCACATTCGGACACACCGCACGCGGCCGCGGCCCGCAGGACGCCCACGGGCCACCAAACTCCGAGCACCCTAACGGGCCACGGGAAATTCTGGGTAGTCGAAAAAATCGGCGGGGCGAAATTGCCGCCACAAAGCCTGTTTTCGGCCGCGCGATGCCGCAGCGAGGCGGCCCTCGGGGGCCGACTTGTGCCTTGACCCATGTGGCTCGCGGCCGTGAGAATCGGGAATTGGCCCACCTTTCGCCCCGCCACGGTCTCCAATGCAACAGCTCGAACGCCTCTGGGATGGTCTCTCCAACGCCGCCGCCGGGGCCGGCACCCGCCTGGAGCGGTTTCTGACCGGGCTCTTCGGCTCGTCGAACGCCCGCTACGTGCGCCGGCTCGAGCCCAAGATCGAGGCGATCAATTCGCTGGAGCCGAAGTACCAGGCCATGACGGAGGCCGAGTTGCGCGGCCAGACGGCCGAGTTCAAACGGCGGCTGGCGGCCGGGGAGACGCTCGACGACATCCTCGTCGAGGCCTTCGCCGTGTGCCGCGAGGGGGGCAAGCGGTTTCTCGGCATGCGGCACTACGACGTGCAGTTGATCGGCGGCATGGTGCTCCACTCCGGGGCGATCGCCGAAATGATCACCGGCGAGGGCAAGACGCTCGTGGCCACGCTCCCGGCCTATCTCAACGCTCTCGAGAGCAAGGGTGTGCACGTGGTCACGGTCAACGACTACCTGGCCCGCCGCGACATGGAATGGATGGGCCCGCTCTACATGGGGCTCGGCCTGACGGTGGGCGCGATCCAGTCGGGCATGGATTCGGGCGAGCGGCAGAAATCCTACGCCTGCGACATCACCTACGGCACCAACAACGAATTCGGCTTCGACTACCTGCGCGACAACATGCGGATGGCCGCCCGCGGCGACGACCGCTTCCCCAAGCACATGCAGCAGGCCCAGGGCCCGCTCAACTTCGCGATCGTCGACGAGGTCGACAACATCCTCATCGACGAGGCCCGCACCCCGCTCATCATTTCGGGCCCCGCCCACGACGACGTGAGCAAGTATTCGCGGGCCGACCAGATCGCCCGCAAGCTCCAGCCCGACGTGCACTTCGAGGTGAAGGAGAAGGAGCACACCGTGGCCCTCACGGAAGAGGGTGTGCGGGTGGCCGAAAAGCTGGCCGACGTCGAGAGCTTCTACACCGCCGGCAACATGGAGTGGCCGCACCTCATCGACAACTCCCTCAAGGCGCACCATCTCTACAAGCGCGACGTGAACTACGTCGTGCAGAACGGCGAGGTGGTGATCGTCGACGAGTTCACCGGCCGCCTCATGCCCGGCCGCCAGTGGTCCGACGGCCTCCACCAAGCCGTCGAGGCGAAGGAGGGCGTGCGGGTGAAGGAGGAGTCGCAGACGCTCGCCACCGTCACGCTGCAAAACTTCTTCAAGCTCTACCGGAAGCTCGCCGGCATGACCGGCACCGCCATGACCGAGGCGAGCGAGTTCTGGAAGATCTACAAGCTCGACGTGATCGCGATCCCGCCCAACCGGGGCATGAAGCGGATCAACCATCCCGACGTGATCTACCGCACCGAGCGTGAAAAATGGATCGCCGTGGCCGACGAGGTGGAGCGGCTCCACCGTTTCGACACGCTGGCGATGACCGACGGCTCGTGGAAGATCGGAAAGCTCCTGGGCGAAACCGCTGCGGCCCTCGAATTCGAGCCCAAGGGCACCCGCGACACAGAGACGATTCCGCGCGAGAAGGTGAAGGAGATCGAGCGGCACGGCTGCCCGGTGCTCGTGGGCACCGTCTCGATAGAAAAGAGCGAGCGGCTCTCCGACCTGCTCGAGAAGCGCGGCGTCGATCACCAGGTGCTGAACGCCAAGCAGCACAAGCGCGAAGCCGAGATCATCGCCCAGGCCGGGCGGCATGGCGCGGTGACGATCGCCACCAACATGGCCGGCCGTGGCACCGACATCATCCTGGGCGGCAATCCCGACACGCTCGTCTGGGCCAAGCTCCAAGACACGTATGCGACGCGGCTCGACGTGCCGCACGCCGAGTGGGAGGCGCTCGTCAAGGAGATCTCGACCCGTGAAAACATGAAGGCCGAGGGAGAGCAGGTCCGTTCGATGGGCGGGCTGCACATCATCGGCACCGAGCGGCACGAGGCCCGCCGCATCGATCTCCAGCTCCGTGGCCGCTGCGGCCGGCAGGGTGACCCGGGGTCGAGCAGATTCTTCCTTTCGCTTGAAGACGATCTGATGCGGATCTTCGCCGGCGAGTGGGTGAAGAACGTGCTCACGCGGCTCGGCATGCAGGATGGCGAAGCGATCGAGAGCCGGATGGTGACGCGGCGGGTGGAGGCGGCCCAGAAGAAGGTCGAGGAGCGCAACTTCGAGGTCCGCAAGAATCTCCTCGAATACGACGAGGTGATGGACGAGCAGCGGAAGCGGGTCTACGGCTTCCGCCAGAAGATCCTCGACCACACCGACGGCGACGCCGACTGCCGCGAGATCGTGCTCGACATGGTCGACCGTCAGATCGATCAAAACATCGGCACGTTTCTCGACAAGGACTACGGAACCCAGACGTTCGCCGCGTGGGCGTCGGAGCGGCTGGCGTGCGAGCTCGAAGCGGCCGACTACCGCGGCATGACGCCCGAAGAGGCGGAGCGGCTGGCCGTGGAAGAGGCGGTGCGGCAGTCGGCGGCCATGATCTACGAGGCGGTCGAAGAAAATCTGCCGGCCAGCGAGGAGGAGGGCGAGTGGAACTGGGCCGCGCTCGCTTCGTTCGCCAACTCGCGCTGGAAGCTCTCGGTCAACGATCGTGATCTGAAGCGGGCCGGCCGCGATGCGGTGGCCGACGTCCTCCAGGAAAAGGCCCGCGAGGCGATCCACCGCGTCGATCTTTCCGACGGCGCCCGGTTCCTGGCCCCCGACTTCGGCGTGCGGAGCGCCTGCGGCTGGACGGAGTGGCGTTTTGGCCACGCCCTCACGGCCACGGAGCTCGCCGAGGCCGAGGCAGCCGGCCACGACGCCGAGGCCTTCAAAAGAATCGTCAAGCGCAAGGCCCGCGAGGTGTATGCCGAGCGCGAGGCGAAGTATGGCGACGACATGCGGCGGATGGAGCGGGCGGTGGTCCTGCAGATTCTCGACAACGCCTGGAAGGATCACCTTCTGGCGATGGATCATCTGCGGTCGAGCGTCGGCCTCCGCGGCTACGCCCAGGTCGACCCCAAAGTGGAGTACAAGCGCGAAGGGATGCGCACCTTCGACCTCATGTGGAAGGCGATCGACGAGCGGGTCGTGGACATCGTCTACCGGATCGAGCAGGTCGCGGACGACGAGGTGAAGAGCACGTTCCGCGAAACGGCTGCGATCCATGCCGAGGCCCCGTCGGCGGCGGCCCTCTCGGCCCAGGAGGAGCCGCAGCAGGCGGCCGCCGCGACCGATTCCCGCGCCGAGGCGGTGAATCTCGAGCCGATCCGCAACCTCGGCGGGAAGGTCGGCCGCAACGATCCGTGCCCCTGCGGCAGTGGCAAGAAGTTCAAGAACTGCTGCGCAAAGTCGAGCGGCGTCACGGCGGGCTGACCGCGTCGTCCGTGACATTGTCGAGAAGCTCGATCGCCTTGCGGGCCGGAGTGCGGTCGTGCGGCAGCCTGCGGCCCCCCGCTGAGGCTCCATAGAGACGGTGCCAAGCGCGTGGCCCACGCCGCGTCAATTGGTCAGTCGATCGGATTGATGAGGTGCTTGAAACCGGCGTCGCGAAAATCCGCGATATTCCGGGTGTAGAACTCGTCCACGCCATTGCTGCGGAGCGTCACCGCCAGCACGAAGTCATAGATGCGCCGCCGAGGAAAGGCCGGGGTTGCGAGGCCGGTGCGGATCGTCGGCCAGGATCGCAGTTCGTAGCAGCAAAACGAAAACCCCGACTCATCCCTGAGAAAAGCTACTCTTTTCGCCGCTTCTGCCGCCGATAAAGGTTTGGCAAAGACTCCCGGATGACGTAGGCCAGCGTACAACTCGAACAACACCTGGTCTGACAGCATCCATTCAGTGGGTGAGCCGAGGGCGGCATTGACCAATCGAATCGCAGCGTCGTGCTCACGACAGTCTTGGTCGGCGGCGTAGAGAAGAATGTTTGTGTCGAGGCTCTTCATGTCAGCGTTTCCGCCGCCGAGCCCTGCGGCACGTATCGCCACCCTTCGTTCCGGCATCATCATCGAAGCCGTGGAGCACGTCCTTCAATCGGCCGGCGTCCACAAGCACGCCGCCGCCGTGAAACGTCGGAAAGGAACGCGGCGGCGACAATGGCTTCTCGGGGACTTGCTCGAGCAGTCGATCGACAGCCCGGCGCACGAGTTCGCTGACCGGTCGATCCTGGTGCCGCGCCACGGCCCGCAGGCGATCCATCACCGGATCGGGAAACAAAATCTGTATCTTTTGCATGTATCCATGCTATAGACATTCCCAGCGGGGCGTCAACACAGGAGTCGTGAGCGAGGCTGACGCTGCCCCCAACTTGGTACCAGCCGGGTTGTTAGCCATGCGCGGCCGGTAGATGGGCATGCCCATCTACCGGCCGCGCGAACTCCGACGGCGTCCGGTTGTCCAGAGCACCATGCGGACGGACGCGATTGTAGTCCTCCCTCCACGCTTCTGTCACGGCTCGGGCTTCGTCGAGCGACAAGAACCAATGCTGGTTCAAGCACTCATCACGAAGCCTGCCGTTGAGTGATTCGATCACTGCGTTATCCGTGGGCTTTCCTGGTCTGCTGAAGTCGAGCTTCACGCCGTTGAAGGAGGCCCACATACCCAAGCTCCTCGAGATGAATTCCGGACCGTTGTCTACCCGGATCGACTGCGGCTTACCGCGATGCGAAGTCACCTGCTCCAAGACGCGAGCGACGTCTCGCCGACGTGGCTTTCGCCGCCGGATTCCCAGGCCTTCTTCACGGTAGAGCCTGTAGACGAGCTTCTTGTTCACGAGCCACCCTTCACGACGCAGGAGCACCCAAAGCCGCGGATATCCATAGTGCACCCGACTGGCCGCCAGGTCTCGAAGTCGAATACGAAGCTCGGCCCGCGGATCGCGTCTGCTGCGGTAACGGTAGGTCGTTCGGGAAAACCCTAGAACACGGCAGGCACGACGCTCGGCTCTCCCGTCGCGACCTGCACTTCCCGCACCAAAACACGCTTGACCGCGGGCCTCAAAGTTTTTTTGAGAGCACGTCCTGCAGCATCTTCTTGTCGAGGCTTAGGTCGGCCACCAACTGCTTCAGCTTCTTGTTCTCCTCCTCCAAGGTCCGAAGCCGTCGCAGCTCGGCGATCCCGAGCCCAGCGAACCGCTTCTTCCACCGATAGAAGGTCTGCTCGCTGATCCCGAGCTTGCGGATAATCTCGGCCACCGAAGTGCCCGACTCAGCCTGCCGTAGCGCGAACGCGATCTGCTCTTCCGAAAAGTGCTTCTTCCCCATCCGAAAAACCAACCCTTCTGGTGATGTCAAAGGTAAAAAACCTAACATCCCGGATGGATCAAGAAACGGGGAGAACGTCACTTCGCCCGCGCCGGCTGTTTGCCACCGTATCAGCCGATGGTGGCGACCACGGTAGCGAGGTGCCGTTCGAGTTCCGGCGGCAGGCCGCCGGCCCGGATGGCCTCGTCCACCTGGGTCCGCAGCGCCTCGACGCATTCATCGGGGGTGGCCTGCTCGGGCAGGCCGATGACCACGTCGAGCGCGACGTGGGAGTCGCCTGTGAGGAAGCGGAACAGTTGCGCAATCGATGCCAACAGCGGGCTCTTGGTGCTGGCGGCGGCATCGTCGAGCAGCGTGCCGAGGAGGGCCGAGTTGATCGCGAGCCGACGCTGCACCTCGGCGGCGGTGGCGGCGCGGAAGCCGGGCTCCTTCTTGAGCGCCGCGAACCGCACCGCATCGATCACGAGCATCTCAAGGCGATTGGGTTCCCGGGTCGTCACGGTCGCCACGGCCGGCTGGCCCCGCCACATCCCGATCTCGCCGAGCACGGTGGGCGCGGCGAGCACGGCCACCTGTCGCGGCTCCGCGTCGTCGCGGGCATGCATGACGACCAGAGGTGCGGTCGTGGAGAGCACGACGTACATCTCGCCCACCTGTTGTCCCTGTCGGATGAGTGCCTCACCGGGGGTGAGCTCGATCGACCGCCGCTCGAGCGGCGGGGTGCAGGAGGGGTCGGCGTCGAGGGCATGGAGCAGGATCGCGCCCACGAGCCGGTCGTCGATCGCGTCGTCGGTGTTGACGTGCACCGCCTCGTGATACGCCAGGTGGAGCGCGGCCACATCTGGTCGCAGGGCCAGCGCCTGCCGGGCCTGCGACTTGCCGCGAATGTCAGCGAGGGTTCGCTGTCGCTTCTGCCGTCGGTGCCATTCCTGCCGCCGCCGCTCCAGTTCCTCCGGAACCTCGCCGTCTGGAAACAGGAACTGCCTCGTCTCGGGGTCGATGTGCCGCGCGACGTGGGCAGCGGCGGTCGAGCCCGACATGAAGGCCGTGAAGGGCACGATGCGGTGGGCGATTTCCTGGGCCATCCGTCGGACACGAGGCGACGGGGGCCGCTCACGAAGCCGCTGGTCGTAGGCGTCGCGAAACCGCTCGTGGGCGGCCAGGTCGCGCGGCACCCGAGTCAGCCCGGTGGAGCCGGCGAGCTGATAGAGGATCGTGCACACCTGGCCGGCCAGCACCCGGCCGGCGGGGCTGTCGGAGGCGAGTCCGCAGAGGCCCAGCCCGCGGCGGATCGACTCGATGAAGGCGGTGGCGACATAGGCGTAGTCGGCCTCGTAGCCTGGCACGACGCAGACGCGGCCGTCGCTGACCGGGGTCACGACGCCGGCGACGTGGTGCCTGAGGTTGACCAGCCGAACGATCTCGTCGAACTCTGCAGATGCCCGGGAGAACGCAAACGCCCCCGAAAAAAAATCGCTGGTACCGCCGATCCGCTCTCCGGCGCGGAAATGGCCTTCGTTGCGAAACGACGTGGTCACGATCGAGCTCACCAGGAGCGTCCGATAGATGCCGCCCCAGGCGAAGCCCATGGCGTCGAAGGCGAATCGCCCTCGGTAGGCGACGAGGTTTCGCGTCGTGCAGAACCGCCAGGCCAGCTGGCTGCCCGCCTTCCGCCGCAGCGCGTCCCAGTCGCGGTCGGAGAGCTTGGGCAGCGGCCCAATCTCGTCAGCTGCCAGGAAGTCGTCGAGGGAGCCGCGGTTCGGCGGGCCTGCGCTAGGGGTGACGGGCGTCATGGGTGCGGGCGGAGGTACGTGATAGACCGTCTGATGATCAAGGTTTCTGAAGCAGTCTAGCTGCCGGACGAGGCCCTGCGCGGGCCGTTGAGCAGGCTGCCAATCGGCGTGGAGCGCACGCCGTAGTGGTAGCTCAGGAGCAGCACCGGCGTCACCAGCGCCATGACCACGAGAAACTTCAGGTCCGCCGGCACGGCCCACCGGCGAACGATCATCTGCGCCACCATCACCACCGGCGGGTGCACGATGTACATCCAGTACGAGGCGTCGGCCAGCCATGACACGAGCGGGCTGGGCCGGGAGCAGAATCGGGAAAACAGCCCGATCAGTCCCAGCGATATCGCCCACGCGTAGGCGGGCTGCAGTACACTCGCGAGCAGCCGGTCGTTCATGGTGGCGATGCCGATCAGAAAGAGCACGATCCCCGTCGGCAGGAGCAGCTTCCAGTGGCGGCCGAGCCGCGTATCGAGGCCCTCCGCGGCGAACGTGGCGACGCCGAAGAAGTAGAAGCAGGCGTAGAAGGCAAGCAGGTGTGGCCGCGGGAGAATCCCGAACGACGTGTCGGGGCCGTAGCCCACCGCCATCGACATCCCCATCACCATCTGCGGCACGCACGAGGCCGCCACCAGCCACCAGCGTCGGCGGCCCGTCGGCACAAGGCCCGTCCAGGCGAGCGCCGCGAATGCGACGATGAGCCAGCACAGGAACCACAGGAACCAGAGGTGGTGGAAGATGTTCGTCTGCACGAGGTGCACCGACCACGAACCAACCCGCAGGCGGAGCCATTCCGCCGACAGGATCTCGGACCAGGCGAGCGTCGCTCGGTCGAGTGGGCCACCGAGGGTGCCCTGTGGATTCGGCCCCGGGGGCAGGCAGTCACGCAGTCGCTCGCGGCCAGCGAGGATCTCCTCGACGCCGACCGGATTCATGTCGATGAGGGGCGCGAATTCGCTGACGAGATCGGCCGGCTGGCTCATCATCGCCGCAGGCAGGCGGCCGACGATGTTTGTGGCGTTCGGGTCCGCGCCCCGCTCCATGAGGAGCATCGCCGCTTCGTCCCGGCCAAAGTAGGTGGCCAGGTGGAGCGGCGTGTTGCCGGTGCGATCGCAGCCATTGGCATCGCCGCCGGCGTCGAGCACGGCTGCCACGATGTCCGGGTCGCCCCGCATCGTGGCCCAGTCGAGTGGCTTGAGGCCCCAGAGGGCGTCCTCGCGATCGGCTGCACCGGGTGCTGCGAGCCGCCGGCGCACAGCCGCTTCGTCGCCTGAGAGCAGGTCGACGACGGCGGGATCGCGCTGGTTCGTCCGCAGCGCATAGCCCTCGATCACCGTGTCGAGCGGCACGATCGTCGCCGTGGCGATGATCAGCGGCAGGAAGATCCGCATGAACCGCTGCTCGAGCAGGCTCGCGAGCCCGCGGCGGCGGAAGACGAGCATCGTGAAATAGCCGCTCAGCAGGAAGAACAGCGGCATCCGGAAGCCGTGCACGGCCGCGATCAACAGGACGAGCACGTCGCTCCGTTCGACGTCTCGCACGGGCCAGGGAAACGGCACAAAGCTCAGCGCCGCGTGCAGGGCGACGCCCAGCAGCATGGCGAAGCTGCGCAGGGCGTCGAGGTCGGTGCGCCGTGTCGTGACGCCAGGTGCGTTCGCCGGAGTGGAAATGAAATCGAACTCCGCTGGGCGACAAGGTGCCTGAGGACCAAAGGATAGGTCGGCCAATGGCACTTCGACCAGCGTCGGCCGAGCGGAGCGGATCATGAGGCGCACCAGCCGGGGCTGGTCGGGTTGGATCGGCCCGATCGTGGAGGTACCGAGGAGCTTCCTCTCCGCGATCAAAGCCGGATTTTTCTCGTCGGCTCGAGCCCGCCTTGAAACCGCTCTTCGCGCAGGCCGTCCGCACCGTGGCATGGGATCCCGTCACAGGCTGTGGATGTCGATCACGGGCAGCTCGTCGGGCGAGGCTTGAAAGACGTCGCGGTCGAAAGTGCACCTGCACGAACTCGGCCCAGTCGGTGGGCGGTCCTCGAGCGGGCGGCAAGGGCGGCGGCTCGAGCGGTTCGCCCAGATGCGCGAGGATCTTCCGGATAGGCAGCGGATCCGTGATGAACGAGAGCAGCCGGATGTCAAACCAGCCGCACATCCCCCGCCTGAAGGCTGGACTCAGAGGCGGGGAGTGTCAAGGAAAAAACCGGCCCGGCCCGCAGTCGCTTGGGCGAGTTTCCGGGCTCAGAAGAGCACCCACGTCGCCGGAACCGACCGCGGCGTCGTCGCATCATGCTGTCATCACCAGTCAAACGCCTGCGGGAGTACCGTTGAACGTCCTCTCCCTTCCTTGATTTTTTGAGGTCACCCGCACCGGCTGGGCTGGGGGGGGAGCCGTCGACTGGTTCACTTCGAGATAGGCCTCGAGCAGGAGCTGAAACGGCCTCTCACCACGTTGGTCCACGCCGCAGCGGCGAGCCAACCAGCGGGCCGCCCGCTCGCCCAGGTCGGAGGAACGTTGGCAGACGGCCGTATAGATCGGATAGGTCATGTGCCGCGTGTCGTCCCCGTCATCGACACCGACGATCGACAGTTCATCCGGCACGCGGACCCCGAGTTCGCCCGCCCGGCGCAGGGCACCCGCGGTCATCAGGGGATCCGTGAAGAAAATTGCCGTCGGCGGGGCCGCATTCGACAGGAATGCATTCAGTGCTGCCGCGCCGCCGGCGACGTCGGCTGGCCGACTGATGTGCAGTTGGTCGTCCAACTCGATCCCCGCGCCCTCCAGCGCGGCTCGGTACCCATCGAACCTGTCCCGGTGGTCCTGATCCATAACATTGTTGCGGCAAAATCCGATCCGTCGATGCCCGAGGCCGATCAGGTGCTGCACTGCATCTTGGGCGGCATTCCGAGAGCAACAGCAGGCGAAGTTGACGTCTTCCTCTTCGTAGCGGTCGGCAATCACCGCGACGTCCACACCGTCTTTCGCGATATCGATCGCGACGTGGTGCGTTTCGTCATCGACCCGGAGAATGAGGCCGTGAACTCCACGGCCCGCAAGGAATGAGCGGTAGGACTCGCCGTGGAGCCGCTGCTGAAGGTCGACAAACATGACGTCGGCCCTCGCTTCGCGCGCGCCCCGCACCATCCCGGCGAGGATGAGAGAATCGTAACCCGTGAACTGCGGCCAGGCGTATTTGTTGAGGAACGCAACTCCGAGGGTGACGGAGCCCACCCGCGGGGCCGACCGGCCGCGGCCGTAGCCGAGGCGGCGGGCCTCCCGCAAGACACGGTCGCGAACCCGCTCGCTGATCCGGGACGATCCGCTGAGGGCACGGGAAACGGTCGACGGCGCAACCCCAAGATTGGTTGCGATCTCTCGGACGGTGGTCATGGTTTCCTCGAGGAAGAAGCGGGGGGCGGGCCCTCGGCGGCAGGATGATCGGCGTCGATCCCTGTAAAGACAGCTTCGGTGAGTCCTTCCCTCCGATGGCTGAGCACGGCGATTCCGACAGGGCATGGCCCCGTGAGTGCCGGCACGGTCAGCGGGGGGCCGACGTGCCGCCAGCCGTCGTCTCCGGCAAGATACTCGCCGACGATCACGTCACCGCGCCGGCTCAGCCGCAATCGTGTGGGGAGCGGCACGGCTTCGACCGACTCTTCGGCCATCCGTTCGCCAGGCCGGTCACGATGCCCGAGCATCACCCGGCCATCCGGAATGACGTGGACCATCACGTGCGCGGCTTCGGGCGAGAGATCGCTGCGAACCATCAGCCCCGCCTTGGCAAAGTCGTCGGTGTCGCCGAGGCTCGTGACGGTGGCCGTGAGCGTGAAATCACCGGTTTCCGGTCGGTACACAAATCGAAACGAGTCGGCCTCGCCCCAGATGTCGGAACCTCCGCCGTACACGGCCAGGACGCCGTCGGCGTCGAGCCGCTGGCCGCCCGGAACGGCGTTACCGATATCGATTGGCGTCCAGCCGGGGATGTCATCTTCGTGGGGCGCCGCGGGCAGAGGGCGCGGCGGGACGGGCAAGGGCACGGCAACAGGTTCGTCCCGCGTCAGCGCCAGCCGCAACGGTTCGTCAATCACATACTCCATCGTGGCAAAGGAGCGAAAGTAGTCCGCGATCGCTTCGCTGCTGGCGCTTCGAAAATCAGGCGGCTCGAGAGGCCGGGCGTTGCTGACCAGGTGCCAGTTGTCGTCGATCACGCCGCCCCGGCGGTCGAGCAACTTGTACGACCACATGATGGCGGCCCAGCCGAGCCGGCCATATTCGTCAAAGTACCGTCGCGTGAGGTTTCCGCCACCGAGCCGCTCAAAGACCGGATTCCATTCGCCGATCAGCATGGGGGTCTGGACGGCTCGGAGTTCCGCCTGCTTCTCGGGGAGCAACCGGTGGATGAAGTTCGCGTGGGTGCGAAGGGTGGGTGGGGAGCCGAAGATCCCCGGGTAGTGATGCTCGGTGAACGCGACGTTCGTCCAGCCGCGCTCGTGAGGGATGCCGTAGAAGCCGTGTCCTCCCCAGAGTGGCGCCGGGGCAAAAATGATGTGCCGAGCATCGACCTTCCGGATGGCGTGATAGATCTCCTCGAAGATCGTCCTGAGTTGCGGCCGCACGTCGGTCTTCATGTCTCCAAACGGCTCGTTGATCACGTCGTAGCCCGCCACCGACGGGTGGTCACGGTACCGCTCTGCGATCGTCCGCCAGAGCGAGACTGTGCGGGCCACGCAGTCGGGATCACTCCAGAGTCGGTTCTGGCCGATCCGACCGGTGGGGTGATCGATGCTCTGGCCACCCGGCACGCCATGCATGTCGAGGATCAGATGGACTCCGGCCGTCTCCGCCATCCCGACGGCGTGGTCCAGCCAGGCGAGACCGTCCTCGCGGCAGGTGCCCGGATGCTCCTGATCCTCCACGAGCCGGTGGTCGAAGGGCACGCGGACAACATTGAAACCGAAGGAGCGGATCACATCAAAGTCACGGGGCGTGATCCAGTTGGCCCGATACAGCTGCATCAACCGGTTCTTCTCGTCCTCGCCGAAACGCTCGACGAGGTTGATCTCGAAGGCGTGCTGATCGGGGAACTCCCGCTCATCGACCGCCAGCATCCACATCTCGAGCAAGAGCCAGTTTCCGAGGTTGCATCCCCGGAGCAGCACCGGTTCACTCGCGGCATCGACGAACCGCTCCTCACTCGTCCGAATCCACGGCAAATCGGCAGCCGGGCCGGCGGCCGGCACCCCACCTGCCCCCACCAACAATGCGACCGTCGTGGCGACCGTCGTGTGCGCAACGCGGCTCAGAAGACCTCGCAGCACGGCAGCCGGTGCACAGTGT
>Ga0209229_10000276_pt1 | contig 20756 bp, 23 predicted proteins | sample SanBayMetagenome_FD_187466 | JGI IMG/M metagenome (GOLD analysis project Ga0209229, IMG submission 187466) | Freshwater and sediment microbial communities from dead zone in Sandusky Bay, Ohio, USA (SPAdes) (version 2) | ecosystem: Environmental > Aquatic > Freshwater > Lentic > Sediment... | reverse complement strand
CAGGGTCTGTAAAAAATTATCCTCGCTCAATCGCAATAAACCCAGGTCGAAGGATTCTTTTCGGACTGCCAGCTGAATGTCTTTGGAAATCACTTCCCGGCGGGCATCCAGGGAACAGATCACTTCCTCCGAACGACTTTCAATCTCAAAGGAGATCACGTTGGTATCCGGCACCACGATCGGACGAACATTTAGATTATGCGGAGCGATCGGGGTAATGACAAAACTTCTCGAATCCGGAAACACGATCGGCCCCTGACAACTCAATGAATATCCCGTAGAACCGGTGGGGGTGGCAACGATCAATCCATCTGCCCAATACGTATTCAAAAACTCTCCATTCAGATAGGTATGGATCTTGATCATCGAGCCCTGATCCTTCTTGTGAATAGTGAATTCATTGAGGGCGTAGGGTACTTCACCAAACAAAAGCCGACTGGCATCGACATGGATCAGTGTACGGCGGTCTTCCACAAAGGATCGCTGCACCATCGCCCGAATGGCGCTGGGAATATCCTCTCTTCCGATACTGGCCAGAAATCCAAGGCGACCGGAATTGATCCCCACAATGTTGATCCGTTTTTCGCGGATTAAGGTCAATGTGTCGAGCAATGTACCATCGCCACCAAAACTGATCAAAAACTCAACCTCCTCACTCAGGTCCTGCGCCGAGCTGAATTGTCCGACGCCTTCCGGTAAACGGATCGAACCGAGTAACTGCTCATAAAAGGAACGGTAGATAACGGGACGAATACCTTGATGCTCCATTTCATCGAACAGCAATTGCCATTCGGCTTGCTGATCCGGATCGTAGACCCGGCTGTATACGGCCGCTTGCATCATCAGAATGGATACTTCCTGTGTAAAAATAGACCGTTTTCGCCGAAACGGTTGACAGAATACTCGAACCGGAACAAGAGATCATAGAAGAGCAGGATATCGATACCCACACCTCCTGCATACATTGGCGTATTCGCCAACCGGCCACGCAAACTCAGCTCGGGATCATGCACATATCCTGCCTGCAAAAAAGAACGAGCCATAAGTCGAATGGGAACCGTTGCCGGGTCCTTCCCTTTTTTATACGGAATCCGAATCGTGTGACGAACCAGTTCGCGCGTGAGAAACAACCGGGTCAACCCCCCTGCCAGTCCATCGACCACATAATATTCATATCCGGATACAAATTGGTTGCCATATCCGAGCATTCGCCGGTTGATGAATGGTTGATCGAAAGGAAACTTGATCCCCGCATACATACCCAAGGCCAGTGACCACTTTTTATCCAGCGGCCAATGCATCATGCCCTTTGCATGCACCTCCCAAAGATCCATCGGTGTTCCTAGTCCCGACCTGGACAATTGCAACTGCGCCAACGGACCTTTTCGGGGATACGGCAAGTGATCAACCCGCTGATAATTCAGCACATAATAAAAACGCGGAAACCGTATGCTGCCTCCACCCCCGGGAAAATAGGATGGATTACGACGGTACACGGTGTCGGATACGCGCTCCGATTTCCACTGAAATCCGAATGTGTGTCGGGTGTTGATACGGGGTCGATATTGCAACTCACCGAATGCCAGCACCTGATGTCGCAAAAAAAGATCAGGATCACGCAAGAAGACCTGCTTGTCGTTACGCGTCTCTACATTGACCTCGCGATTGCGACCCATGCTGAAGCCCACGCGCAAGCCCCATCGCATACGCTTATCGATATAAGGTCGTTCATAAGAAAGAGAGAGTTGTTGTGTATAGCCGCCCAAAACGGTGACATTGGTACGATCACCCCGCCCGGTTGTATTATTCAAAAATAATTGCGCGCCATAATTGACACGGCGCAAACTGGCCCCTTGCTCGAACAACCACTGATTTAGGTTGCGATCGACCGGATCGAAGAATAACGCAGGATAAATATTGAATCGCTCCTTCACCCGCACCATCACCTGCACTCGATTTTGAACGATCGAATCCGCATACACGGTCACCTGCTGAAACAAGGTCGTGTTCATCAATACGCGTTTCGCCTCCTCGAACCAGCTGACCAATTGAGGAAGCTGACAACTGTCGCCAACGGCAAAAGGAAGTTCGCGTATCAGTATGTGCTCCCGTGTATGTCGATTGCCTTCGATACGGATCGAATCGATGTACAAAAGCGGCAAGGCCGGTGAATAGGATGAATACCCGGGTAGACCCGCTGGTTGGGCGGAAAGGGATGACGGAACTGAAAACAGTAAAAGAAAAAACAGCACCCAGTGCCGCCGCATAAAAAACGAACGAGAGACGCTACACATTTAAGTAGGTCATGAGGTTGTCGAAATTGCTGCGCAGCTGATTCGTGTATAATTCCTCTCCGAAAAAGCATACCACGTTGTACTCATAACGCTGAAACGTTGCTACGATATCCGATATCTCGGGTTTATTCAATCGGATGGTGACCGATAACTGTCCGCTCTCCGGCAGTATCCGGGTATTCAATTGCGTGATCTGTGCGTCGTGTGTTTCCACTAGCCGACTCATTTCACTGAATGCATATTGCCGCGGCTCCATTTCCAGTACCAGCAGGCCACCCGGCTCTTCCAATCGCATGAAGGAAGCCAGTGCCCGGATCAGATCGGAAGGCAATAAGGTGCCGATCAATTCCGAATCCGTGGAAACAACCGGGATCAAGGAGAGATGCTGCGCGGAGGCCAATTGTACAGCCATCAACATATGATCGTCTGCCTTAACAGAAAGCGGCTGCCAAAGGGTTTGACAGGCCTCCAAGGTCTGCTGATCATCCTCCACCGACTGAAGCGCCGATTCACTGACCAATCCCACAAAGGCAGGACCCTCCGTTATAGGTAAATGCATGACCTGATGATCGGCCATTACATTCAAGGCCTCGAACGCCGTATCGGCCGGACGTAAAAATGGTAGAGTCTGTGATAGGAGTTGACGACAGAGCATGTAGATCGACTTCCCCCAAAAGTACGGGAGTGGAGCGATGTAACTTGTTAATGCGGAACTACTGGGTTCGGGAATCGTTGCAGGAAGGCAGCGAGAATGCGGTTGAACTCGTCAGGCACTTCCATCATTGGAGCATGACCGCATTTATCGATGAAATAAAGCTCACTATTCGGGATCAAGCTCTTGAACTCCTCTCCCACGAACGGCGGCGTAACAATATCGTTATTCCCCCACACCAGCAAGGTGGGTAAAGAGATCTTGGACAATTCATTCCCCAGGTTGTTCCGGATAGCACTCTTGGCGAGGGCAATGATCTTGATGACCTTCAACCGGTTGTTGGTGATACTGAAAACCTCATCTACCAATTCCTTTGTTGCCGTGGCAGGATCATAAAAAGTCTGCTCGGTCTTCTTCTTGATATACTCGTAATCACCTCGTTTGGGGTAGCTGTCACCCATACCGTTCTCGAATAAACCGGAACTGCCTGCTAGGGTCAGTGACCGAGCCCGGTCTGTATGCTTCAGCAAATAAACCAACGCCACATGTCCGCCTAACGAGTTCCCCATCAGGTGCACCTCTTTCAACTCCAGTGTCTCTAAAAATTTGTGCAGGTATTTAGCCAATCCGCCGACTGAAGTATGCAACAGGTCCATGTCCAGCAGCGGCATCAAGGGCACGATCACCCGGTGCGTATGCTTGAAATGTTCGATCACCCCAGAAAAATTGCTGAGGTTGCCGAAAAGGCCGTGTAGGAGAACCAATGGTTGTCCGACACCCTCATCGATAAAGTGGAACTTCTTGAAATCCTTGATCGCGTAAGACATACTAACTGCAGGGCAAGCCCCTCGTTGCTAAAATAGACTTTTTGGAACAAATGAGACCCAAACAGATAAGAACTGAAAATGAATTCTACAGAACAGATACCGACTCCGGAACAGCTCGGAAATATCGCTCCAAGGAATCATAAACATCTTTCCCACCCGGGATCCATCCACCCATACCTTGAAACAGCTCCATAAAAAACGGTTGGATGGTCTGCAGATAGTACGATTCCTGCAAATCACTCGCAGACACCACACCCGCCCACTGCAATCCCTGAAAAACCGCAGCCGAGAGGCTCAGTAACAATGCCAGATATAAAATAGCACCCGATAATCGATTGATGGTTCCCAGTTGAGCCAATTCCAATACCCCCTCGAGCGCTTTGGCGCCCAAGCGAACCAGGATCACCACGCCGATCAGGATGGCAAGAAAAGCAACCAAAGGCATCCACCTATCCGACACCGAAACCCGTTCACCCAACCAGCCTGCCACCACCGCACTGAACTTGAATGCTAGAAAAATACCGAGCCAGATGGAGACAAACGAAAAGACGGCGAGGATCAGTCCGCGTTGATAACCCAGATACAAAGCCGCCAAGGCCAATAGTGCTATGATCAGATCGATGCCCATTGGAAAAATTCGACGATTAGGACGCCGACAACATCTCTTTTATGAGGGTCGACAACGTTTTGCCATCCACCTTCCCGGAAAAAACCTTGTTGGCTGCACCCATCACCTTGCCCATATCGGCCGGACCACTTGCACCGACCTCCGTGAAGATCTGTTTCAATCCGGCTCGCAATTCTTCTTCTGACATAGGCTTGGGCAGAAACCGTTCGATCACAGCGATCTCTTCCGACTCTTTTGCCGCTAATTCAGGTCGATTCTGTTGTTGAAAGATCTCCAACGCATCTTTACGTTGCTTGACCATTTTTTGCAACAATTTGATCTCAGCTGCTTCGTCCATTTCGGCAGGTGCCCCTTCTGCAGTCTTTGCTACCAAGATCGCCGCCTTGATCGCACGTAAACTTCGAAGCGCCGCTTCATCTTTATTGAGCATGGCCGTCTTTAATTCGGCCATAATGTTTTTCTCGAGTGACATGGTATCAGGCTTTATTGTTGGCTAATTGTTTGGCACGGAATGTTTCGTAAAATTCTTTGGCAAAGGCCTTCATCTGCTCCACCTGATCGGCATACTGCGTAGCTCGACCATAGGTGTCGGCCATCGTCATCAGCGTCTGATAATAGAAATCAGCCATCTCATCCACCATCATCTGCTGCGTCCACAAATCGATGCGCAAAGCGGCTTTATCAGCCCCGTCCCAAAAAGAGACCATCATGGCCTTTGCCTTCTGAAATTGTCCGTCACCGGCATCACTTGCCGCCCATTGAATATCGGTAGGTACCCGCTTCTCGTCCAGTTCCACCTGGATCGTGATCGTTGATTGCTGCATAATAAAAATTGAACCGCAAAGCTAACTCAATCTCGGCGCGCCGCCGCCAGCATCGACCCCCAAACTCCTTGTGCTGTCCGATCCCAACTGAACGACTCCGCAACCGAACGACCTTTTTCGACCAATCGTCGGCGAAGCGATTCATCGATGTACAAGCGGCTCATCTGATCTGCCAAGGCGGCCGGCTCCTTTGGATCAGCATAAAGAGCCGCCTCCCCGGCAATCTCCTGCATCGACGTGCCAACACTGGTGATCACCGGCACATCGGAGCACATGGCTTCCAGCACCGGCACCCCGAATCCTTCATAGAAAGAAGGGTAAACGAGTGCATAGGCCGATGCTGTGAGTCCGACTAACACATCGAGATCCACATAACCCGTCAATACCACATCCGATCGATACTTATAGGTTGCCAGTAACGATTCGAAATCACCCGAATGCCAGGCCATCCGTCCCGCCAGCACCAACTTAAAATTGCTTTGCTGTCTTTTTTTGAAGAGCGAAAACGCCTTCAATAAACCGATCAGATTCTTTCGGGGATGGATCGCACCCGTATATAAAAAAAACTCTTTCCCCTCGGTAAATCTGTCTTTGATGGCGGTACGCTCAGTAATCTCGAACGGATGAAAGACCGGTTTCGCAGCACTGTACACCACATCGATCGCATCGGGCGACATTCCATACACATCAACCAACTGGCGCTTTGAGGTTTCAGAGACGGTAGCGACCCGCTGCACCTTTTTCAAAAACCGCGGGGTGTATTTCCGATAATAACGACCGATCGAGGCCGGCAACCAGTGGCGGTCTTGCAAAAAAGCCAGATCATGAACGACCAAGCATTGCGGAACCTGCGTGCGCAACGAGGCGATGCCATCCGGCGATACAAAAAGATCGGCCTTGAATTGCTTTAATACGGGGGGAATGCGCCAATCATACCACAATTTCCACAACAACGGGTGACGGGCCGGTGGGGGAAGTATCCGCACGGAAACATTATCTGGCAGCGGAAGATCGGCAGGCGGCCGTCGGTCAAACAAAAACAGAAACTGATGATCAGGCTGCGCCAGCGCGATTCGCGAAAACACCTGCTCCGTGAAATACCCGTACCCTTCCCGTAAGCCGGCCGTCCAGAACCGAGTATTGACAACGATGCGCATGGCGGCAAAGGTAGCCACGGCGGAATCCTTATATTTGTCCTTTCACTTGAATTTTATGGATTACAATACTAGTCGCAACCACCTGATGTTGCGTGAATACGGCCGTCATATCCAACGCATGGTAGAGCACATACTGACCATCGAGGACACCGAAAAACGGCAGCGAAATGCACAGGTGATCGTAGAGACCATGGGCATTCTCAACCCCCAGTTGAAAAACGTGGAGGATTACAAACAAAAATTCTGGGATCACCTTTTTGAGATCTCTGATTACTCGCTTGAGATTAAATCACCCTATCCCATCCCCACCCGTGAAGAGGCAAAGGCCCGACCCAAGCCCCTTCCCTACCCCCGACGCTATCCTCGCTATACCCATCTGGGCAAAAACCTGGAACTGGTGATCCAAAAAGCCCTGGAGGCTGAGGATGCGGACAAAAAGCAAGGTTTCGCCAACGCCATCGCTTACTACATGAAACTTGCCTATAACAACTGGCATAAAGAACTGGTGGCTGATGATGTGATCCAAAGCGAGATGAATGCGCTGACAGACGGACAACTCACCTTTACCAATACGCCGTACGTGAAAGCCTATCGCATGCAACCCGAGGGAAGAGGCGGAGGCGGATACGGTAAACGAGGAAAATTCCAGCCCCGTGGCGGCGGCGGCGGAGGCGGTGGTCGCCGTGATATGCGCGGCGGATTCAAAAAGAAGCGCTACTGATCCGCATCAAGTATTGACGTGTCTTTGCCTATGGAACCTTCCCGAAATAAAATCATCATTATAGCCGCTCCCTCCGGCGCCGGCAAAACATCGATCGTACGATGCCTGCTGGAACGTTTGCCCGAACAATTAGCTTTTTCCGTTTCATGTACCACGCGATCACCGCGTCCCGGTGAAACCGACGGAAAAGAATATCACTTCACCACCGTAGAATCATTCGAATCCAAGATCGCGAAGGACGAACTCGCCGAATGGGAAATGGTGTATTTCGGAAAATATTACGGTACGCCCATAAGCGAATTGGAACGGATCTGGCAACTGGGCAAAACCCCACTGCTGGACATTGACGTGAAAGGCGGATTGAATATCAGGAAACGATATCCTGAATCCAGCTTGGCGATTTTTATCGACCCTCCCTCCCTAACCGAACTCTCCCGCCGCTTGCACGCTCGTGGCACGGAGACGCCTGAGTCGCTGGACGCCCGACTCAACAAAGCAACCTATGAAATGAGTTTCAAAGGAGAATTCGATCATGTGATCCTGAATGACGAACTCGATAAAGCTTGCAACGAAACGGAGAAATTGATTCGTAACTTTCTTCAAGCATAATATCCAATCCGATGAGCACCCTGCTTATCTTTTTGTTCACCCTATTGGGCATGGCCCTGCTGGCCGGCATCGAAATGTCATTCTACAGTGCCAACCGAATGGCATTGGAACTGAAGAGACGCAACTTCCCACAGGCGCTGAAACGACTCGAACCCTTTTTGGAATCCCCTGCGCGTCTGCTGGGCACTACCTTGGTCGGCTCCCAATTGTTGTTAGTACTACTTGCCCTGCAGATCAACAACGTGATGCAACCACTATGGAATTACGCACATCTGGGTTCAGCCACTTGGCAACTGCTGATCGAAATCCTGCTGACTACCTTGATCGTACTCATATTGGCCGAATTCATTCCGCGTGCTTTTTATCGGTCCCGCGGGGAAATGGGATTGATCCGATCTGCTGGGATTCTGCGAACTGCGCATCAGCTCTTCTTTCCCATCGCCGCCGCCGCCATCGACGCGGCGGAATGGTTGCTTCGACAGGTATTCGATGTGCGGATCCGGGAAAAAAGAGAGCCATTGAAACGAAGCGACCTCAAACACTTGTTTCAAACACCCATCCCCGAAGAATCGGATGAACTGCAGGCTCAACTGATCGAGAATGCGCAGGAACTGCCTAAGATCAAGATCCGTCAGTGCCTCGTACCTCGTAAAGAGATCATCGGTGTGCCCCACACCCTGAGCACGGAAGAATTGCGTCAACGCTTCATCGAAACACAACTCAGCAAGCTGATCGTGTACGAAAAAGATATCGATCACATCATCGGCTACGTGCACCAACTCGACCTTTTCAAAAACCCGCAATCGATCGATGAGATCATCCTGCCGATACCGGCCATTCCGGAAAGCATGAGCGCCACCCGACTGATCGGACAGTTCACCCGTGAACGGAAAAGTATCGCCTGGGTAGTCGATGAATTCGGTGGCACCGCCGGTATTGTGACCATGGAAGACGTCCTGGAAGAACTTTTCGGAGAGATCCGCGATGAATTCGATACGGAAGATTTCGTGGAAAAACAGATCGGCGAACGGGAATACATTTTTTCAGGCCGACTCGAACTGGATTACCTGGCCGATAAATACGATTTCACCTTCGACCACGAAGAGGCCGAAACCCTTTCCGGATATATCATCAACCACCACGATACCATACCCCGACAAAAAGAACGGATCATCATCGACGAATATGAGTTTGAGGTATTGCAGGTGACGGAAACCCGCATCGAGACCGTTCGCATGAAGCGGCTGCAATAACCCGCTGTATATTTGTGCCCCATGGCGATTACCGATTTCTTCAAGAAACGCACTCCCGATGAACAGGCAGAGATGAGCTTTCTCGATCATCTGGAAGAACTCCGCTGGCACATCATTCGCTCGGTGATCGCCCTGCTGGTCTGCGCCATTTTTGTCTTTTCCTATTCCGATTGGGTAGTGGAAGACGTTCTGTTCGCCCCCACCCGCCCCGATTTCATCTCCGCCCGCTGGCTCTGCACCCTCGGAAATAACATCGGTATCGGAGAAGCACTCTGCTTTCAGCCCATACAAGCACAATTCCTTGAAACGACGATGACGGGCCAATTCATCGCATCCTTCACCCTGGCCTTCATCGGCGGCTTCATACTCGCCTTCCCTTACATCTTCTGGGAATTCTGGCGCTTCATTCGACCCGCCCTCTCCGAAAAAGAATTGAAAAAAACACGCGGCGTCATCTTCTGGGTATCGCTGCTCTTCTTCACCGGCGTTTTATTCGGCTACTTCATCCTCACACCCTTCATGGTGAACTTCTACTTCAACTACAAGCTGAGCGCCCAGATCACCATCATGCCCTCGTTCTCCGATTACCTGGAAAATCTTATTTACACTACAGCCGGTATCGGTATATTATTTCAAATGCCATTGCTGGTGATGCTACTCGCCCGCATCGGCATCGTCACCGCCACCTTTCTTCGGACCTATCGCCGACATGCATTCGTGATCATCCTGATCGCAGCCGCGATCATCACGCCCTCCACCGATCCGTTCAGCTTAACGATCGTGACCATTCCGCTCTACCTGCTGTTTGAAGCCAGTATCATTTTGGCCGGACGGGTGAATAAGGAGCAGAAGAAGGAATGGAGTTGAACCCAGTTCAGCAGTTGTAGAGATTAACAGGAGATCTTATTCACTCGATTTTGATGACGACCGCCTTCAAAAACAGCCGTCATGAATGTCTTCATCATCTGAAGCGCTAGCTCCTGGCTAACGAAGCGGGCCGGAATACATAGGACATTCGCATCATTGTGCGCCCGGGCCAGCCCAGCCAATTCATCCAACCAACAGATGGAAGCGCGAACACCGGCATGCTTGTTGGCGGTTATGGCCACACCATTCGCACTGCCGCAGATCAGAATACCAAATGCCGCCTCCCCTGATTCCACTTGTTCCGCTACGGGATGTGCAAAATCAGGATAATCAACCGAGTCTTTCCCGTGCGTTCCATTATCACGCACCACATATCCTTCACTGCGCAACTGATCGATCAAAAATTGCTTGTATTCGTATCCGGCATGATCACTGCCGATCGAAATAGGCTTCTTCAAATCAAAACTCATACCTGATAATTTAACGCTGAATGGAAATTTTTACCATCTCAAGATCCAGGCGAAGATCAATGGTGCCACGATCGTCGCATCGCTCTCCACGATATACTTTGGTGTTTGAATATCGAGCTTACCCCAAGTGATCTTTTCATTGGGAACCGCTCCTGAATACGAACCATACGAAGTGGTGGAGTCAGAGATCTGACAGAAATAACTCCAGAACGGTACATCATGCCACTCCAGATCCTGATACATCATCGGCACCACACAGATCGGAAAATCACCCGCAATACCACCGCCGATCTGGAAGAAACCGACGCCTTTCCCGCCCGAATTCTCCCGATACCAATCGGCCAGCCAGGTCATATACTCGATCCCGCTCTTCACCGTACTCGCCTTCAATTCATTCTTGATCACATAACTGGCGAAAATGTTACCGGTGGTACTATCCTCCCAACCCGGCACCACGATCGGAATATTCTTTTGTGCAGCAGCCACAATCCAACTATCCTTCGGATCGATCTCGTAGTACTGCTCCAGTTCACCACTCAACACCGTTTTGTATAAAAATTCATGCGGGAAATAGCGCTCCCCTTTCGCTTCAGCATCCTTCCATTGCTTCACGAGATGTTTCTGCAAGCGACGAAACGCTTCCTCCTCCGGAATACAGGTATCCGTCACTCGGTTATAATGGTTCTCCAACAGATCCCACTCTTCTTGTGGGGTCAGATCACGATAATTTGGAATGCGCTTGTACTTCGAATGCGCCACCAGATTCATCACATCCTCTTCCAGGTTGGCACCGGTACAGCTGATGATCTGTACTTTGTCCTGACGGATCATCTCCGCCAATGAAATACCCAGCTCAGCGGTACTCATCGCACCAGCCAGGGTGATCATCATCTTGCCGCCTTCAGCCAAATGCTTTTCATACCCTTTGGCAGCATCAACCAAGGCTGCTGAATTAAAATGACGATAATGGTGTTCGATAAATTGGGAAACAGGTCCGCGTTGCATATTGATCGGTTTAAACCGCCTTCCGATCCCGAATGCCCGGGAGACTTTGCGGACCCCGCAAAAATAAAGGAGCCCCTCTCAAATAAGTTACCTTTAGGCATGCATCTTCCTAAATTCTTATTTGCATCCGCCTTCTTTCTGTCAACACTGACCGGCTATTCGCAATCGACGCCTTTTCGGACGGATACCGCCTCTGTTTCCGTATATGGCGGCAAACTGTTCGGTACGATGTTCATTCCGGATCGGATCGATCCACCGGTTGTTTTGATCATCGCCGGCTCCGGTGCCACCGACCGAAACGGCAACACCGCCGGACTGCCCGGAAAGAACAACTCTCTCCTTCAGCTCGCGGATAGTCTCGCTCGTCACGGCATCGCCTCGCTGCGATACGATAAAAGAGGCATCGGAGAGAGCCAGCGATCGCTGCAACGCGAAGAATCATTGGTATTCGAGCAAAACAGTGCCGACGCCCGAGTCTGGCTGCAATGGCTCTACGAAAAAGGATACAGACGCATCTATGTAGCCGGACACAGTGAAGGATCGATGGTAGCCCTGCAAGCAGCACAAACCTTCCCGTTAAGCGGAATCATCAGCCTGGCCGGCGCGGGAAGACCGATCCAGGAAGTACTGCGCGAACAACTTTCTTCTTTACCAGACCCGATGAAAAGCAATGCCTTTAACTGCCTAGATACCCTTTCCCTCGGCAAACGCATCAAAGAACCACCCATCGCCCTGTTCTCGCTATTCCGACCTGCCATACAGGATTATCTGATCAGCTGGATGAAGCTCGATCCAGCGAAACTGATCCAAACCATCAACTGCCCGGCACTGATCGTTCAAGGGGAACAAGACATACAAGTGCAGGTTTCAGATGCCAAACGCCTGCAGGAGGCAAATCCGAGTAACCAACTACTCATCATCCCTAAAATGAATCATATTTTTAAATCGATCAATGATGCCTCCAGGGCGACAAACATCGCCAGCTACACCGACCCGAATCAATACGTGATGACCGAACTGATACATGCCATGCATCGTTTCATTCGCCCCCTGAATTAATTTCGACACATGAAGACGCTATCCATACTCTCCCTGCTCTCCGTATTCCTTTTCGCCTGCGAAGCACCCACCCCACCACCTACACGAAAAAAAACTGCATCTGCCATTCAAGACCCCGCCAATAAACCGAATCCCTATGCAATAGTAGATCTCAGTCCGCTCGACGTGACCTACTTCCCCGTCAACTTCCCGGCACATTTGAATACAACAGAAAGAAACAAACCCCTCGCTCGCGTGCTGTATGGCCGACCTCACCTGCAAGGCCGACATATTTTTAAAGATGTAGTACCCGCCGGACAACCCTGGCGGCTCGGCGCCAATGAAGCCACCGAACTCGAACTGTTCGAACCCGTGATCATACAGAACAAACGCATTCCCGAAGGTCGATATTCCCTCTACGCCATCCCACAAACCGGCGAATGGACGATCGTGATCAACCGAAAACTGTATACCTGGGGACTCGATATCGATCCCGCTCTCGATGTAGCCCGCTTCACCCTGCCCGTACAAACACCCGACACACAGCTGGAATATTTTACCATCGCTTTCATGGGTACCGGAAACGAAGCCGAACTGCTGATCGGATGGGATAACAGCCTCGTAAAACTGCCCATCCGATTCGATCCCTGATCCATCGGATCCACAACCTCCATTTATGTGCGGCCTCGCCGGAATCCTCCAACCGAATCCACAGCAGTACCAGATCGGTGATCTGCAACGGATGACCGATGCCATCGCACATCGCGGACCCGACGGCAGCGATCACTGGCGATCCAACGACGGTACCGTACTGCTCGGACACCGACGACTCAAGATCCTCGACCTCTCCGAGCAAGCCAAACAACCCCTCCACTACCAAGATCGATACACGATCATACACAACGGCGAGATCTACAACTACCTGGAACTTCGACAAACACTCTCTCAAAAAGGATATACGTTTCGGACCACGGGGGATACGGAAGTGATCACCGCCGCCTACGACCATTGGAAAAAAGATTGCGTAAATCATTTCGATGGCATGTTCGCTTTCGCGATCTGGGACGAAAAAGAACAAACCCTCTTCGCCGCCCGCGACCGGTTTGGAGAAAAACCTTTTTACTACTCCGTACAAGAACAAACCTTTCTATTCGCCTCGGAAATAAAAGCCTTCTGGGCATTGGGTATCGAAAAAGAACCAGACCGACACATGGCCTTTCAATACCTGACCCTTGGCTATGTGGATGATCCCATCCAACCCGATAAAACCTTCTTCCGACACATACAAAAATTGCCTGCTGCACATACCCTCACCTACTCGGCCATTTATCGAAGCGCCCGGATCGAACGGTATTGGGACATCGATCTGCACCAGAAAGCATCAGATCTGTCCGACGCCGCCGCGCAACTCCGTTTCCGAGAATTACTTCAAACCTCCATCACCCGTCGACTAAGAAGTGATGTGCCCGTCGCCTGCAGTCTAAGTGGCGGACTCGATAGCAGCACACTCGCAAGCCTCGTCAGTGAAAAACAAAACGAACCGCTTCACACCTTCACCGCCATTTTCCCCGGCTTCGAAAAAAGTGAAGAGGAAGCAGCCCGCGTGATCGCACAACGCATCAACGCAAAAGCACAAATGATCGAGCTCTCGGATGATGATGTGCTTTCAGTAGCGGTTGAATGCCTTCAACAACAAGATGAACCCGTCGGCTCCTCCAGTGTATTCGCTCAATACGCTGTTTACCGCGCGATCGCCCGTTCTGGAATGAAAGTGGTGATCGACGGACAAGGCGCAGATGAAACACTCGCCGGTTATATCCGCTATTATCCCTGGTATTGGCAGGAATTATATCGTCAACGAAAATTAAAATCCTCTCAAGAGATACTGTTTACAACGGCACTCGACACGCACCCAAGCTTTAGCTGGAAACATAAGCTTGCAGCCTTTTTCCCCGACGCAGCGGCAGGCCAACGAAAACGCGAATACCGTCAAGCCGCCCGAAACGATCAGGAACTGAACGATTCGTTTCGAAAAGAACACCTCAACCAGTTACATCATGTACTGCCCGAACATCCCGGACTGAACGGCGCCCTTTATTTCAATACTTGTACACACGGACTCGAAGAACTGCTCCGTTATGCCGACCGAAATGCCATGCATGTGGGACTGGAAACACGTCTGCCCTTCCTATCACATGAATTGGTTGAATTCATTTTTTCACTCCCCTCCAACATGAAAATCCGCCAAGGCTGGCGCAAATGGATCCTCCGCCAATCGATGGAAAATCGACTGCCCCGTACCATCACCTGGAATCCACAAAAGATCGGATACGAAACCCCACAGGTGAAATGGATGCAACAACCCGACATGCAAGCAGCCATTCAGGCCTCCCGAAAAATTTTGGTCGACCAACAGATCCTTTCCCCGGGCGTGTTAGAACAACCGATCCGGCCGACCGATATCCTGCAAGCACAACAAAAGGATTGGCGATATTTCTCCCTTGCCCAACTCTTTGACTGATTAATACTCATCTTTGCTTTCATAAATCAACCGCATGAAACCTGCTACTCAATTCATTCACGCCGGCGCTCACCCCGATCCCACCACCGGCGCCATCATGACGCCCATCTTCCAAACATCTACCTACGTTCAGGAAGCACCGGCCACCCATAAAGGATATGAATACGCGCGCAGCCAGAACCCGACGCGCACCGCACTAGAGGAAGCACTGGCCATCATAGAGCAAGGAAAATACGGACTCGCATTCAGCAGTGGCGTTGCAGCTACCGATGCCGTCATCAAACTCCTGAACCCCGGAGATGAAGTGATCTGCGCCAATGATATGTATGGTGGTACCTATCGCTTATTCACCAAAATATTCGAACGCTTCGGCATCGTATTCAAACCGGTCGATACCACCAACGCAGAAAATGTAGCGGCTGCCGTAACATCCAATACCAAGTTGGTATGGCTGGAAACACCGACCAATCCGCTGATGAACATCACGGATATCGAAGCCGTAGCCGCCATCACCAAAAAGAATAACCTGATCCTGGTTGTTGACAACACCTTCGCTTCTCCAGCCCTGCAAAATCCGCTGAAGCTCGGTGCCGATATCGTGATGCACTCGGCAACTAAATACCTAGGCGGACACAGCGACGTGATCCAAGGCGCCTTAGTGATGAACAGCGCCGAACTCCGCGAGAAATTATATTTCATTCAAAAAAGTTGCGGCGCGGTGCCTGGTCCGATGGACTGTTTCCTCGTACTACGCGGCATCAAAACACTGGGCGTTCGAATGAAAGCACATTGTGAAAACGGGGCCATCATCGCCCATTGGCTGCGCAATCATCCGAAAGTGGCTAAGGTTTACTGGCCCGGCTTTGAAGACCATCCCGGACATGCCGCTGCCAAAAAACAAATGCGTGACTTTGGCGGCATGATCTCCTTCGAGCTGAAGAACGATAGTCTCGACGAAGTCAAGCGCGTGCTGTCGAAGACACATCTCTTCTCCCTCGCCGAAAGTTTAGGTGGTGTAGAGTCGCTCGTGAATCACCCCGCCAGCATGACACACGCCTCCATTCCGCGCGAAGAACGCATCAAAAACGGTCTGCGTGATTCACTGATCCGTCTCAGTGTGGGCATTGAAGATGCAGAAGATCTCATCAAAGACCTCGACCAGGCCATCGGTTGATATGAATGAAGAAAAGATCCATGCATTGCTAGACCAAAAATGCCGGCAATACAACAAACGATCCTTCATTCCGAACGACCCGATCGCGATTCCGCATCAATTCACTGAACTGGCTGACATTGAGATCGCCGGATTCTTTGCGGCTGTATTTGCCTGGGGGAACCGAACCACCATCCTGAATAAATCGCGCGAATTATTACAGCTGATGGATAATGCCCCGCATCAATTCATCACCCAACATCGAGAGAAGGACCTCAAGAAACTACTTGCCTTCAAGCATCGAACGTTTCAGTCGACCGATCTCTTGTACTTCATACATTTCCTGCGTCATCACTACAAAAAGCAACCCTCACTGGAGTCTGCATTCAACCGGGCATCTTCCAGTATGGAAAATCGACTCAACGCCTTTCAGGACTACTTCTTTTCCCTGCCCGATGCGCCAGAACGAACCCGCAAACACATCGCCAGTCCGCAACGAGGCTCCACCTGTAAACGACTGAATATGTTCTTGCGCTGGATGGTTCGAAAAGACAAACAGGGTGTTGATTTTGGGATCTGGAAAACCATCAAACCATCCGAGTTGATCTGTCCGATCGATGTGCACGTTGCCCGGGTATCGCGTAAGTTGGGACTGATCAAGCGCACACAAACGGACTGGCTAACAGCATTGGAGTTGACAGAAACACTTCGTTCCTTCGATCCGAAAGACCCGGTCAAATACGACTTTGCCCTATTCAGTTTGGGCGTAAATGAAAAATTCTAACATGCAAGATCCCATTCGGGAACAACTGATCGCCAGCATCGGATTCGAACTACCGGAGAACAATTGGAAAATTCGATTGGTGGATGAGATCCGTTACCTGCTGGAAAATGATTTCCATAAACTGATCTCAATCCTTTACCGAATGGATGTGTCAGAAGGAAAATTGCGTGGGTTGTTACAGGACAATCCGGATAAAGATGCCGCTGAACTCATCGCTGCAATCATGCTGGAGCGAGCTGCGAAACGTCATGAAACAAAACAGGCCTACGGAAAAAAGGATACCGGGAATGACACCGAGGAACGGTGGTGATCAGGCTTTCTTTTCGAACATCAACTCTTTTGCCTTATTCGGATCCTCTTTCTCCTTGAGATCGAACATCGTTCCGAATACCAGATCCCACAACGTAGAACTCACGCCAAAACCCTGGTGCTCATTTTTATAATGATGCAAGTGGTGATTTCGCCAAAGTGGCTTCATCCATTTGAATGGCGGATTCCAGGCGTGGATCGCATAATGCATCGTACCATACATCAAATAACCCAGGATAAAACCCGGGAAGAACATGAATACTTGATTGCCCAAGGGACCATACATCAACCCGAACAGTGTCGACGAGATAAGCAGACTGGGTAAAGGTGGCATGAACAGACGCTGCCGATCGCGCGGATAGTGATGGTGATTCCCATGCAACGTATACACAAACTTGGTAGCACGAGGCGTTTTCGGGATCCAATGAAACAGAAAACGGTGGGCGATGTATTCAAAAAAACTCCAGAACAACATCCCGCCGAAAAAAGTGGCGAGAATACGAATGCCAGAAAAACCGAACTCCGCACCGGACAAATAAATCATGTAACCCATGATGGGAATGTACATGCCCCAAATCACCAGCGGATGCGTTTTGGTCAGCATTTCTAGAAGATCGTTCTGAAACAAACGAGCCTGACCTTTATTATGGATTTTTTCGAATTGCATGGCGCAAAGATACCAAAAACACGATTTTTGCGGAAGCAAACAAACTGATTCCGGTTACCTTTAAGTTACCACATGAAACTGATCACATATCATAACGATTCCCATGAACAACTGGGCGTGCTGATCGACGGAGAAGTCTTCGCCATGGATCAACTCCATCCCGAACTCCCGAACAGCATGAACCTGTTTCTGAACTACTGGGACGATTACCTACCCCTAGCACAAGCGGCCGAAAAAGCCATCCTCGAAGGCAATCGCCTGACCGGAACCGGAAAACCCATCGAGTCAACCACTTTGATGGCACCCGTCCCGTTCCCCTCCAGCTGCCGTGATGGTTATGCCTTTCGCCAACACGTGGCCGCCGCCCGTCGCAACCGTAAGGTGGACATGATCCCGGAATTCGATCAATACCCGATCTTCTATTTCACCAATCATCACAGCATCACTGGTCCCGGACCGATCACCTGCATGCCCGATCATTTCGAGAAACTGGACTTTGAACTGGAAGCCTCTATCGTCATCTGCCGTCACGGACGAAACATCCGTGCCGAAGAAGCGGATGCCTATATCGGCGGACTCATGATCATGAACGACTGGAGTGCCCGTCGCCTGCAAATGGAAGAAATGCTGCTGAACCTCGGCCCAGCCAAAGGAAAAGATTTCAGCACTACGCTCGGCCCCTGGCTGGTGACACTGGATGAATTGGAAAATTTTGAGATCCCCGCCAAAGATGGACATGTCGGAAAATCCTGGAACCTGCCCATGAAATGTTGGGTGAATGGAACGCAAGTCAGTGAAGGAAACCTGGGCGATATGGACTGGACCTTCGCCGAAATCATCGAACGCGCCTCCTATGGCGTTGATCTCTATCCCGGTGATGTGATCGGAAGTGGCACCGTCGGTACGGGTTGTTTTCTCGAACTAAACGGCACGGGAAAACTGAACGACCCGAATTACACCGAGCAATGGATTCAACCCAATGATGTCGTAGAGATGGAGATCGGTCAGTTGGGACGACTACACAATACCGTTTTGGCAGAAGAAACAGACTGGAGCATACTCAAACGCAAGAAAAACGGAACGGCATGATCGTCGATCTCGCCCAGCTCAGTGCAGCGGAAAAACAAAACTGGCTGCAACACATCGTGGCACCACGACCCATCGCACTGGCTTCTACCATCGATGCGGCTGGACATGTGAATTTGAGTCCCTTTAGTTTTTTCAACCTGTTCTCCTCAAACCCACCCATCGTGATCTTCTCACCGGCTCGACGAGTACGGGATAATTCCACCAAGCACACACTGGAAAATGTAAAAGAAGTACCGGAAGTCGTGATCCATCTGGTGACGAAAGAAATCGTTCAACAACAATCACTTTCCAGTTGTGAATACGGAAAGGAGGTCAATGAATTCATCAAAGCAGGCTTCACGGAAGAAAAAGCAACCCGAGTAAAGCCGCCGATGATCAAGGAGGCCATGGTAAAGATGGAGTGTCGAGTGAACGAGATCAAACCACTCGGAAATGAAGGAGGTGCCGGCAACCTGGTCATCTGTGAAGTTCTCTGCATCCACATCGACGAGCGCTTACTCGATACAAACGGTAAACCGGATCAACGAAAGATCCTCCCGGTGGCCCGTCTCGGTGGAAACTGGTATACAGCGGTGACGGAAAACAACTTGTTTGAGGTAGAAAAGCCCAATGTGAAACTGGGGATGGGATTCGATGCGTTACCCGGATCGATCCGTAACAGCTCAGTTCTCACCGGCAATCAATTGGCACAACTGGCAAATACAACCGGCATCCCGGATATCGATCCGACTTACGACGACGCGCATGTCAAACAGATCGTTCAGTACTATTCGATCAGCCCGGATGAAATGGAACGAGAACTACACAAACATGCTGCCTCCTTGCTGGATCAACATAAGATCGCTGAAGCCTGGCAAGTGCTGCTGGCAGGCGCCTGATCAATTTCCTCCGAATACTTTTTTAAGCAAGTCGGTTCCTCGAGCAGCCGGATTGCTCCGAATGTTAGTCTCCTCTTTGGCGATCTGATCGAAGAGTGCATCCACTGATCTTCCCACAACATATGAGGTGAGATCGGGATCAGATTTTTTGAATGTGGTTGGAAGTTTGTTGTACGCGTTCACCAGATCCGCATAATACTTGGTTGCCTGTGTACTGTCGAGGGAACTCTTAACCGATGGGGTAAAGGCCTCGATCAGGGATGACTGCGTTTTGTTTCGGAAAAACTGCGTGATGGAATTATTGCCTCCTTTAATCAGGCCGACGGCATCCGTGAGTGTGATCTCTTTTATGGCTTTCCCGAAGATGGGTGCTGCAGACCCTACCGCTTTTTCTGCACCTCGGTTGATCGCAAGAATGGCCTTGTCAACCTGCGGACCCATCCCCACCTTACGCAAGGCGGTTTCGATCTTTTGCGCATCCGGCGGCAACAGCATTTTATAAAGTGCATTACCAAAAAAGCCATCTGTCTTGTTCAGATTCAAAACAGCGGTGGTCAATCCCTTCGACAAGGCCTCCTTGATACCGGAAGCCGCATCGCCTTGCGACAAACCGGACAAATTCAATTGGGCAGAACCCGTCAGAGTCATCAGTGAAAACAGGCAAAATAGTATTCGATTTTTGAGCATATCGTTGACGTTGAAGACACAAATTACAAACTCAAGTAGTAATATAGTCATGAAAATCATAGGGTTATGAAATATTTAAGAAGGGAGAGCGCCCCCACCCGACCCCTTACAACCCTCAAGAAATCAGGCCGTTCGGGAAAAAGAAACACCCAAAAAACTATATCTTAGCGCAAATTCCGACCCGATATGGATGGGACGGCGCCCTAACCGAAAAGCGTTACGAGTAGGTGAACCAAAATGACTGTTATGAAAAGAATGCTCGCGATGGCAGCCCTGTTGTTCAGCTTGCCAGTTTTCGTCTCCGCTCAATCAGCCCAGGTAGG
>Ga0209229_10000275_pt1 | contig 20800 bp, 15 predicted proteins | sample SanBayMetagenome_FD_187466 | JGI IMG/M metagenome (GOLD analysis project Ga0209229, IMG submission 187466) | Freshwater and sediment microbial communities from dead zone in Sandusky Bay, Ohio, USA (SPAdes) (version 2) | ecosystem: Environmental > Aquatic > Freshwater > Lentic > Sediment... | reverse complement strand
ATCTACAAGGACGAGGAGTATGAGTCCGTCTATGACTTCATGGAAGATGTCATTGATGATATGACACCTGTGCCTATCAGCAAAGACCAAGTATTAAGAGAGGGATAATAAATTAAAACCAAAATAAAATGTTAAGAAAACAAAAGACAGACAAGAAGTATGCAGACTTTATCAAGGACTGCGAAAAGAAAAGAACATTCTCTATCAAGGAGATGTTAGCCAAGCACAAGGTAGATGCAGCCATCGTTACCACGATGAGGCAAGAGGAGATTATCGTATCGGTAACCGCCGACGTATGCAATTGGATTGAGAGTGTGCCCAATGCGGTTATGATTAGCCGTATCATCGAGGCACACAGACAGCGCATCGTTAGGTATAGACTCAACCGTGAGAGCAAGGCAAAGGAGAAGCAGATTAAGGAGGTTGCGAACCGACCTGCACCTACCGATACATACAGGTTCAAGTATGTAGAGCCTACACCTATTACTGAGGAGAGTGCGGTAGCGTTTCTTAAATCACTTGGTGGATATGAGATATACAAGGTGGAGAGGAAGCAACTATGAGTATGGTGCACCATACTTTGGAATTTATTATCTTAGCTATAACAACACTACCATTATGGATAACAAACACAAGATAAGCGACAAGGTTGTCGCACTAAACAGCACACCGATTGAGTTTGCTGAACGCTGTCAGCCGAGGGTGAGAGGTCAGATATACACGGTGATTGATGTGATGTTTTGCAACACCTGTGGTTCACAAGTGGTGAATGTATCCAACACAGCTACCGATCGTGAGTTCCTATTGTGCTCATGCCGTAGAGACAAGATGCCTACCAAGGGTGTGCATTGGACTGTCAGTGGAAACTTCGCACCGATAGATGCGATGCTTAACCACGCTGTTGAGGTAGAGGATTATGAATATGCATGTATACTAAGAGATGCCTTATGAAAACAGACAAGCTACACCTACAAGTCCCTTCCAAACTGATGCAATGCGTCAGGTTTTGGGAAGGGCAGACGCTAACACAATGTGGAGATAAGGGTGGTTCGTTTAACATTGAGCTTTACTTCCGATATTTGGAAGCAAAAGCAAGAAAATGGTAACGAAACAAATCTTATTATCCCACGACACAACAACGCTCGAAGAGTTCTTCGAGTTAATCTTCAGCACGATAGACACTGATGTCGACGAGTCAAGAGTTCTATTCAACCTACTATCCGTACCTCAGAAGGCTATGTTCTTCAGGTACATTTCGGAGAACTATTACAACGACGAGTACATGTCTTACCCGATGCGAGACCTTAAAACAATTTTATTACAAGACGATGAAAGCAATCATTGATGAGATACTAAACGAGAAGGGTAAGAGATACCCCGACACATACTACATTCAGCGCCTTTATAAGTTGATGGACAAGAAGCGTATTGAGTTGGACGACTTCATATCCACGGCACGAACCATAGACAGGGCTGACTTCGAGCAGGAGTACTTCCTTGTCAGGCTTCAGAAGGAGTGCGACCACATCATCATGTTTATGTGTGGTCACTACATACAAGTACTCGGCACACCACCAAAGGAAGCATACCACTATGAGACGCTGTTCGATGGCATTGAGGTGGAGGTAACAAGCAAGGACTTCAACGAAGTTGTTAGTCAATTATACAACCTGCATGTCGACGATGTTATTAACGTGTGGAAAAAAGATTACTAATCATTGCACATCTTAACATAAACTAACTTATATTTGCAGACTTAAATTTAATTAAATGAAACAAGATATTTTTAATCAGTACGTCACCAAAGTGTGTGACGCATTCGGTATCAAAGATGAGCAAATGATATTCGAAACCACAAGAAAACAAACCATAGTAGATGCACGACACATGCTGTTTTACCTGTGTGTCACAAGACCTATCACTATGTATGCTCTCATAGAGTACATGGCAGAGCGTGGTCTTCCACTTCAGCATAGTGCTATCATGAACGGAGTGCGTAAGGCAGAGAACCACAAGCACAAGGACAAGGACTATGCACAAGTCCTACTCAACATATCAAGCACAGTTACAATCTAATCATAAATCAAATCACAATGGCAGAATCAAAACAAAACACATCAGTGTTCTCGACGCTATCATCTATCAGCGTCAAAGAAAAAATTGAAAGAAAGGGTAACCTCGACTACTTGTCTTGGGCTAATGCTTGGGCTATGCTCAAGACCGTATACCCTAATGCACAGCGTAAGGTGTATGAGCACGAGCATACAGGGTTCAACTACTTCACCGACGGCAAGAGTGCATACGTTAAGGTGGGTATTATCGTGAACGAGTTAGAGCACATTGACTACCTACCTGTTATGGACTTCCGTAACAATGCTATACCTATCGAGAAGGTCACGGCAATGGACGTGAACAAAACCATTCAGCGTTCAACGGCTAAGGCTATTGCGATGCACGGTCTTGGACTTAGCCTGTGGACAGGTGAGGACATTCCTGAGATGACTACCACCGCTGCACCTACCAAGGTAGAGGCAGGTAAGACTAAGCTCATCGAACTCAAGGTGGGTGATGAGAATTGGGACAAGGTGGTTAAGTATGTTGAGGCTAACAAAGAGACTGGCGTTGCCTCTATCGGGGCGCAGTTGGCTCGTAAGTATTCGATGAGTGCTGCGGTTAAGAAGCAGATTGCTGACATGTTCAAGGAGGTAGACAATGGATAAGATTATCGACCGACTAAGAGACGACAACGAGTATTACAAAGGGGTAGGTAAGATGTACCTATCCAACTCAGACATCGGCACATTACTATCTAACCCACAAGAGTTTGGTAAACCTCGTGAGGACAACAAGAACTTCGCTGAGGGTAGATACTTTCATCAGTTGTTGATAGAGCCTGAGAAGGCAGCAGATGTTCCGTTCGTTGATGCGTCAACACGTAACACCAATATCTACAAGGAGTTCATCGAGAGCAGCGGACTACCGTTCTGTATGCTCAAGAAAGAGGCTGAAGAAATTCGTGCCTTGGCTTCAACGATGAAGGGTAACATACACTTCTACGATGAGATATACAAAGAGGGTAATGAGTACGAAGTCCCTGCCATCGGAGAGATACAAGGCTCGATGTGGAAGGGCAAGGCGGACATCGTTACAGACGAGATGATTATCGACCTCAAGACTACAGGTGATATTCAGAAGTTCAAGTACTCAGCCAAGTCTTACAACTACGACTCTCAATGCTACATCTATCAGCAGTTATTTGGTAAGCCCCTTGTGTTCTATGTCATTGACAAGAGCACATCTCAGCTCGGTGTGTTCAGACCTACCGAGGAGTTCATCAAGGGTGGCGAAGCCAAGGTAGCCAAGGCTATCGAGGTATATAGAACATTCTTCGGTGCGAACCCTACGGACAGCATCGAGAACTATTACATAGACGAGTTACTACATTAAACACCTACCTAAAATTGAGCCTTGTACCGCTGTCTCGCGGTTGGCTAAGACACAGATTGAATGACTTAGATAGGTACGGTGGACATAACATACGTCTATAATTCAATCAGGGACGTTGGTGGCTGACGAGATAGCCACACCCTAACCGGTACGTTTAGCCCTAAAGATTTATCGGTTAGTTACAAATAGATTAGGGCATGTAATACAAAACAAAATGGCAGAAGAAAAAATCTTTGCTGACGGTTTCATCTTCAAGAAGAAGGAGACCGCACCTGACTTCGTAGTAGGAAGTCTATCATTAAAAGCTGATGAGGCTGTTGCCTTCATCAAGAAGCACATCAAGAACGGTTGGGTTAATCTCGACATCAAGCAAGGACGTAGTGGAAACTACTACGTTGAACTTGATACGTTCGAACCCAAGACTAAGGGTGGTGCACCTGCACCTAAGCCTGCAAAGGCAGAGCCTGAGGCAGATGAGGAAGTACCATTCTAATATAGAGTGTAACCTAATAAAGAGGGGAGGCAACTCCCCTTTTTTTACATCAATTACTATGTCACCAATGTCGAAAACATTTCCCACTACTCTACTATATAGCATTTATACTATTCTTATTTTTATTTAATTAAAATTTAGAATAAAAGTTGACATTAATGACACTTTGTAGATAGAGTAAGGCTTTCAGAAAACCAAATCAACACAACAACGACACACTATGATAGGACAAGTCACCATATTCAAGTCAATACGAGAGACGGATACTCCGTTCTTCCGTGACGCATTGAAACTTCTCGACCGAGTAAAGGAAGGGGCGAGCAAGGAGATAGTAAAGAAGATACGTGCAGAGAAAGACAAGTCTGCTCGTAACGAAATCAAGAAACAACTACCCGCAGTATGCTTCAGCGGTACGTTCAGTAAGCGTGCAGACAGCGCACTCATAGAACACAGCGGACTCATCTGCTTGGACTTCGATGGGTACGAGAAGCAGAAGGAACTATTACAGGACAAGGAGAACTTCACCAAGAGTAAGTACGTGTTCAGCGTATTCATATCACCATCGGGTAACGGACTCAAGATGTTGGTCAAGATACCTGCCGATGCAGACAACCACACGAACTACTTCAATAGCCTTGAGAGCCACTTTAATTCGCCTTACTTTGACAAGACGAGTAAGAACATCTCGCGCGTTTGTTATGAGTCCTATGACCCTCTAATCTACATCAACGAGAACTCTTCGGTATGGAATACAATCGAGGAGCATGCATACACCGAGGTAGATAAGGTCAGAGATGCACCCACGATACCAATCACAGACGAGAACAAGATAGTGGAGATACTCGTGAAGTGGTGGACTAAGAAGTACCCAATGGTAGAGGGGCAACGCAATCAGAATACATACATACTTGCTCGTGCATTCAATGACTTTGGTGTGAACAGAAGCCTCGCATCGTATGTACTCAATCATTATGCAACAGACACCTTCCCTATCAGCGAGATAACCGCAGCGATAGACTCAGCGTACAAGCAGACGGCTACCTTCGGGACTAAGTACTACGAGGACGATGACCGCATGAACCAAATCAAGGCGAAGCTCAGACGTGGCGTATCTAAAAAAGAAATCAGACATCAGATGCAAGAGTCACACTTGGACAACGAGGTGATTGAGGCGGTACTCAACAAGGTTGAGGAGGAGAATGAGAAGCAAGTCTTTTGGAGCAAGAACGATAAGGGTATGATAAAGATTACCCACATACTATTCAAGCAGTTCCTTGAGGACAATGGGTTCTACAAGTATTGCCCGGAGGGTAGCAAGAACTATGTGTTCGTGAAGGTAACCAACAACCTCATTGACCACACCTCAGAGAAAGAGATTAAGGACTACGTACTCAGCCACCTCATTGACCTTGACGACTTCTCAATCTACAACTACTTCGCTGACAACACACGCTTCTTCAAGGAAGAGTTCCTCTCTATGCTATCAACGATTGACATCTACTTCATAGCGGATACCAAAGACACAGCCTACCTATACTATAAGAACTGTGCGGTGAAGATAACAAGGGACAGCGTCACACACATTGACTACCTCGACCTCGGTGGGTACGTATGGAAAGACCATATCATAGACAGGACATTCTCATTGTGTAGCGTAACAGATAGATGCGACTTCAGAAAGTTCATCTCCAATATCAATGGCAGTGATGACCACAGGATTAGGTCTATGGAAAGTACCATAGGTTTCTTAATGCACGGACACAAGAACCTATCGTTCTGTCCTGCGGTGATACTCAACGATGAGGTCATCAGCGACAACCCCGAGGGTGGTACAGGCAAGGGACTTATCATGAACGCACTAAGCAACATGAAGAAGCTCGTAGTAATTGACGGCAAGTCGTTCACCTTTGAGCGCAGCTTCGCCTATCAGTTGGTGTCAGCCGACACGCAGATACTATGCTTCGATGACGTGAAGAAACACTTTGAGTTTGAGAGATTGTTCAGCGTGGTTACCGAAGGTCTTACCCTTGAGAAGAAGAACAAGGACGCTATCAAGATACCATTCAGCAAGTCACCTAAGATTGCTATCACTACCAACTATGCCATCAAGGGGGCTGGCAATTCGTTTGCTCGTCGTAAGTGGGAGCTTGAGCTACATCAGTATTATACCAAGGCATTCACTCCCCTTGACGAGTTCGGTAAGTTGATGTTCGGGGATTGGAACGATGACGATTGGTGCGAGTTCGACAACTACATGATCACCTGCCTGAAAAACTACTTGGTTACAGGACTTGTTAAGAGTAAGTTCGTCAACCTCAATGTGCGTCAGCTATCAGCAGAGACGTGTCACGAGTTCATCGAATGGTGCGGTCTTGTTGACGGACAGAAGAACAACTCTAACATAGAGTCAGGGGTTAGGCTGTACAAGAACGACTTGTACTTCGCATTCATTGATGAGTACCCCGACTACTCACCCAAGTCTAAGATGACTATCAGCAGGATGAAGTTCTACAAGTGGCTCGTATCATACGCTATGTTCAAGGAAGGTGTTGCTCCGGAGGAGGGACGTGACCACTTAGGCAGATGGATAATCATCACCAAGAGACAAGCACCCGATGTACAGAACCAATTAAAATTAGACTAAGATGGATGATATTATACCAAGAGATTTATTCTGCGACAACAAGAAGATGTGGGATAAGATGGAGGCACTCAAGGCTGTGGTCTTAGCTACCAAGGAAGTGAAGAGGATAGTAAAGAAGAAGCCTGTCATAGACCACGTACTCAAGTTCAAGACAGACAGAGAAGTAGTAGCCCGCATCATGCGTAGTGCAGACTACTACAAAGACCTGTACCTCAACGAGCAGATAGAGAAAGACAAAGTACAAGAGAACCTTACAATCATACCCAACTCCGTGAAGTTCAGAGACTATCAAACCAAAATCATTTACGATGGTGCTAAGATATTATCTGAGCATGGGTTCTTGTACCTTGCTATGGAAGTACGCACAGGTAAGACGTTGACAAGCCTCGGTATAGCATCAAAGATTTCAATGGACAATGTCTTGTTCTTAACAAAGAAGAAGGCGATGAGTAGCATTGAAGCGGACTACAAGACGCTCTCTCCAATCTATGATTTAACAATCATCAACTATGAGAGTTTACATAAGCTACCCGAGACCAAGTGGGACTTAATCATTTGCGATGAGGCGCACAGTATGGGTGCATTCCCTAAGCCAAGCAAGCGTGCAGCACAGGTGAAAGCGTTACTAAAGAAACACAAGAGCAAGGTCATTTTACTTTCGGGTACACCATCTCCTGAGAGTTACTCTCAGATATACCACCAAGTGTATGGCATACCAAACAATCCATTTAATCATTATGCAAATTTCTATAAATTCTGCGCTGATTATGTAGATGTCAAGGAGAAAAAGATTAATGGTATGTTTATCAAAGACTACACTCGTGGTCGTGATACTATCATCGATGTCATGAAGCCATACACCATCAACTATTCTCAGAAGGAAGCGGGCTTCAAGGTGGAGACACGAGAGCATATCATTGAGGTGGACATGAAGCCATCGACATACAAGATGATCAAGCGCTTGGAGAAAGACTTAGTCATTGAGGGTGCGGTAAATACCATACTCGCTGACACACCTGTGAAACTTATGATGAAGGTGCATCAGATGTACTCAGGTACAATCAAGTTCGAGAGTGGAGACTCGATGGTATTGGATATGTCCAAGGCTCAGTTCATCTACGACAACTTCATCGGTCAGCGTGCAGGTATCTTCTATAAGTTCAAGGAAGAACTCAACGCACTCAAGAGTATCTATGGAGACCAACTGACCACCGACCTTGAGGAGTTCGACAACTCTCATAAGACCATAGCTTTGCAGATAGTATCGGGACGTGAGGGTATCAGCCTACGTAATGCAGACAGTCTCATCTTCTATAACATTGACTTCAGTGCTACGAGTTATTGGCAGGCGAGAGACCGCATGACCACCAAGGACAGACTCGAGAGTGATGTGTATTGGATATTCGCTAAGGGTGGTATCGAGCATGACATATACAAGGCGGTGACCAAGAAGAAAGACTATACATTAAACCACTACAAAAAATTAATTAAAGATGAGAACTAAAACTGTAGAAAGACTTATCAGACAAATAAACAATCGCTCATGGCATGTTAAACTAAAGTTTTTATGTGCATGCAAAATAAAAAGATATATCAAGAGACAGGACATACAAGGGGAGGGTGACGAATGATGTGGACAGCCCTGCTTATAGTGGTAACATACATAGCAGCATGCACTCTATTAGGATTTATCATTCATCTAATAGAAGGGAATGACTGAGCAGCAGATACAATCTAAAAGGATTAAAGACCTTGAGGCGCAAGGATACTACGTCATCAAGCTCATACGCACTAACAAGAATGGTATCCCTGACCTGCTTGCGATACCACCTAACAGCGACGTGCTGTTCAGTGAGGTGAAGCGACCGGGACAGAAGCCTTCTAAGCTACAGGAGTATAGAATGAAAGAGTTAAACAATCACGGAATTAAAACAGAGGTACACACAGGATGAATATGCAAGAGGAGTTTGATGAACTAAAAAAAATCATACAAATAGTATCGGGATTTGATATACACAGACGCTCGAAGAAGACAGAGTTCGTATATGCAAGGATGATATTCTATGCGTTGACACGCAACATAGGATACACATACAAAAACATAGGCGACTATGTATGTAAGGATCATGCAACTGTTCTCGTTGGACAGAGAAAATTCTATGACCTCATTACAAGGGACGCTTACCTAAGGGACACGTACCTCGAGTGTAGCAACGCTTTCAGAGAAAAAAGATATCCAAGAAGAGTAACAGGAAAGATGCCAAGGAATAGTTTTGTAGAAGATTTACAATATCAAATAGATTCACTAATTTTGGAGAACGAAAAACTTCAGAAAACAAAGATGATGAACAACCGATTCAAAGAGATTATCAAAGAGATGGACGAGCGAACACCGGTTGGAATGGAGTCAATACTTTGTGAGAAGATTGTCAATATACTTAACGGCAACACACTCAGATGAGTTTAGAAAACGAAAGGGCACACAGGTTATCGTTAAGAATTAACGAGTACCACATTCTATTGGCTGATACCTATGAGAACTTAGTTGATAGGGACTTCCCTAAGGTTGAGAAAGATGTTAAGTTTCTCATCATGGAGTTAAGGTGTATCTTAAAATCAATTGAAGAAGATGATTTCTGAAACAGAAGTAGACCTACTCAGAGAGAAGAAAGCTATAGAAACTTTCGTTAAAACATTCGGTGGTTCATATCAGAAGCTTGACCCATACGATATCGACTACAAGATATTCGATGAGAACAAGAAGGTCATAGGATATGCAGAGGTGAAGGGCAGGATAAGGACAATGCGTGATGCCTACCCTCTACCTATCTCTGCTCGCAAGATAATCAAACTAATAGACAAGAGATTAAACCCATTGATTATATGGGCATGCGAGGACGGCATCATCTATGGTCGTCCCGAGAATTTAGTAGGGCAGGTAAAGCAGGGAGGTAGACCTCCCCGCGATGGTGCTGCTCATGATGTAGACATTATGGTATACTACGATAAGCAGAAGGCATTGAAGTATGTGAGGTTCTCATAGTCTGCTTCCGCCTAATCTGCCACCTCCTAATCTACCACCTCCCAATCTGCTGCCTCCTAATCTATCTCCTCCTAATCTGCTACCCCCCAATCTATCTCCTCCTAATCTACCTTCTCCCTTCTTACTTTTAGGTCTTCCATAGGCTGCATCTAACATTGCCTTACGCTTAGCACGAGCAAGTTTTTGCTCCTTAGTCTCAGGCTCTTTCTCTTTGTAGTATTCAGAGTCTTCACCGTACTTTTTCTCATAGTCTTCAGGGAAGTATTCTTTAAGTTCAGAGCGAGTGAGTAGGTCTTTAGTAGGCACTGCATTAGGATCGTAGTTAGGAGACTCTTTTATTTTTTCTATTCTCTCACGGTCTTCTCTGTCTACCCTGTCAGTGTATGACTCTTGATATCCGAAGTACTTATCTTTCTCTGCACGCTTTGCATCACCCTTCTCTTCAGCAAGTTTCTTCTTTGCCTGATCGGCATCATAACCCGGAGAGCCTGGACCAAATGTCTTTTCATAAAGCTCAGGATCGTATCTCTTCATGTCAGTACGAGTCTCGTACTTACCCAACTTCTCCTTCTCAATAGCTCTTTCTTTTTCAGACACCTTAGAAGCCTTCATCTCTTGCTCAAGGCTGCTGTATATCTGACTCATAAGAACAGCTCTCACCTCATTGTACATCGGTATCAATCCCATGTGACCTAACATCTCAATAGGAAGTCTCTTGTAAATCTCAGCCTTCTGTCTCTCAATAGCAGCAGGTTCTTTCTTAGGGTCTTCACGCATTTTTCTTATACCCAAATCAATAGTCTTAGCAAGTGGAGTAAATGAACCTGTAAACATAAGAGCGTAATCACCAAGGTCTGTCTGATGCCCCTTTCTATCCTTTGGTATAGCAGAGTAAGAGATGTAATCTTCGTATGGATCGTAGTCTCCGTTTCTTAGGAAATCAAAATACTCCTCATTGATTTTCTCAACACCTATATTAGTAAACAATTTTACGGTATTACCAAAGTCACGTCCAACTAAAAGCGAAGTTGCTGTAGAGGCAAGAGCCTGTTCAAACTTCTGCATGAATGACTTCTCAGTTTCCTTCTCTTCTTCCTCGTCACCGAATGCAGAAAGTAAAAGACTACCCAATACATTTGTTAGCAATGTGTACATAGTCATACGTGTTATCACACCTGCAAGAAGAGCAGCACCCTGCTTGCGTGTAAGAGTGCCGTCACCCATGGCTGCATAGATACCCTGACGTGCAGCAGCAAACTCGTATATAGCAAAGCGAGTCATGAAGTTGTTGAAGTTATTGTAACTTCTTGTCCATCCACTTTGGTCAGCAGTAACAGCACCCTTGAGAATACCCATGAATGGGTTATCAGAAGCACCTGTAAGTGTAGACTTCTCATCAGCTGCATCTCTCGCCTTTGATATAGCCTCTCCGTACTTAGACATGTAAGCCTCATCGTTAGCTGCAATCTTATCAAAGTCTACCTCTGAACCTGTCTGCTTCTTGAACTCATTAGAGAACGCACCAAACCAAACAGGGCGCATCACAAGTTTATCAGGAGTAGATATCAACGAGTCAGCAACAAGTTCAAATCGGTTCTTAAGTTTCTTGAGTGACTTATTGTAAATGATATTGGCTACGTTTTTAGCAGTCCCCTGAACCTTGTTAGTACGAACACCACTTGCCTGTCCCAAGATAGATGTGTCAATAAATTTACCACTTAAACTATCTCCACTGAATAGACGAGATGTTTGTTTACTACCAACATTATCCATCACATTGATAGCAGATGGAGACATGATAATAGACCTTGTCTTTTTGCTAAGACCTTGAGCAAATGCTTTTGGATCTGTGAAAAGAACAAAGCCTACGTTAGAAGAAAGTTCAGCTACAAATCTTTTAGAGCTTGCGAGAATGGCTCGGTATCCCTGCTTAGATACCTCATTAATTACAGCATCACCAAAGCTATCGGCGACAAAGTTATTCGTTAGAACATTTCTAATCACCTCTTCGTTAGCACTCTCGATAGCGTTTAACAAATCTCTCTTGCTTCCTCTCAATGTACCCTTCTCCTCCATCAACGCACGAGTCTCGTTGATAGTCTTTCTCGAAGTTCTAATAGCCTCGGTCAAGTGGAAGTCTAATAGCGTAGCCTTAGCCCCCTTCTGAGCAGAAGCGAACGCGTCGAAGTTGATTGGTGATACATCACCTGTTCTTCCTTCTAACGTCTTGGCTTTAGTAGATGGTCTTCTTGAGTTGTTGTAGGCGGTTGAGTTTTGAATACCTGTTGACCTCTCGTTCGGATCGTAGTCATGCAACACAGGAAGGTGAACGTAGTTATTCAATGGAGTAATACTCTCACCACGAATAATAGATGCGGTATACTGAGCCTTCTCTGTAAGACCATCGTTGATTTCTCTAATGGTTTTCAAAGCATTACGCTCTGCGATATTGAAAGACTTGAACAACTTCTTATTATCTATCTCTCTGATTGGTTTACCATTTGCATCGACTCCAACATCAACACCATACTCTTTAAGTATGTTCTCAAGAAGAACAGCATCACGCTCTTTAAATTTATTCGTCTTGTCATTTAACATTCGTTTTACGGTAGCCTTGATGAAGCTTGACGCAGGATTCACTTGGTCACTACCCAAGTTACTCTCGTACTCAAGCTGAATCATGTAAGCCATCATTCTATATGATGATTCTAAAGTTGCGTTAGCGTCGTATCCAAGGGATTTAGATACCGCATTACGAGCGTCGTCTAACTTCTGATTTACTTTGTTTATATCAGTGTCAAAAGCAGCCTGACCTCTCGCCAACATACCGAACACGGCATCGAAGATACGCTTGGTCTTGAAGTCACCAAAGATTTGATCTATGAATACCAATGGTGAGCGACGTATCATCTCAAGCTCAGCAGTTTTCCCTGTAATCGCAGCCTTTATCTTACCAATAAACCCTGAAACCTTTAAAGCTTTTCCATCAGCAATGGCAGTCTCTAAATCATTAGCAGCCATTTGAACTGAGTTAAGCTTCTCTACTGTAATCATTGCGTAGCGAGGCAAGTAACCCGCGTTGATGTTGTCAATCAACTTACTCACGTTCTCCAATTGGTTAACAGATAGTTTCTTTAGAAGCTCAGGCTTTAACAACGCAACTAATCTTTTAGCCAAGTCTCTCTCAAGTCTTGTAGGCAAACGCGCTACATCTACCGTCACCGATTTGATTGCTTTAATCAAAGCCTTCTTCTCTTCCTCAATCTCAGCAGCCGTCTTCTTCTCAGGCGCTACCTTAGGGAAGATAATCTTCTTGTACTTACGCATGATCTCCAGCTCCTCATCGTCGATAGCTTCTTTGTCAAGCATCTTAGCTATGGTCTTGGCGTAGTCTATCTTACCCTCCTCATCGTATACCTTATCATCAAACTCTTCAAAGCGAAGAGCCAACTCTTCAGCCAATGACACCTCATTATTTACAGCGTCGAGTATTGCTTTTGTATCTTCAGCAACCAAGTCAATATCCTCTAAGTTAAGTACACTATCCGAGCTACCGAACATCTCAACTAACTCAAGGTATGTTTCCAATACGCTATCAGGTATTAAGTTAGGGTTGATGGAGAATAGTTTAACTAAATCAGGAGCGACAGCGTTAGCTATACCAATCTTTTTCTTGAGGTTACTCAATGCACGAGGTAGTTTCTTACGAGCCTTCTCAATCTTCATGTCGTAGTTGGCATCGTTGAATACCTTAGCCATGTAATCGGTGAACTTATCTATCGAGTCTTGGTTGAACATATTCACCATGGCAAGTCTGCTTATCACACTCGCTGCCTGTCTGTTTGATATCTTACCCGCTAACGCCAGCTCTTTAATCTGCTTGGCTACCTGCTTGCTTACAGCCATCCAAGACATCTTAGCGTCCTTAGCACCACGAGCTAAGTCTTTCATTTGTTTGTTCAACAACTGAAGCTCAGTCATTGTAATCATCTTCACGTCTTCAATCTTACCAAACAAATCAGCTACCGTTGGTAGTTCAAATACTTTTGTTGGAGATGGAGCAGCCTTCTCTTTCTTACCATACTCAGCACGCACATTACGAACCAACTGCTCACGCTGTACGTCGCTCGCTAAATTATATACCGGAGACTTCATAACGAACTGCATCACAGCATTCATTATCCTGTTCCAATCAGCGCCGTATCTTCTTGATGTTCTAAGAGCAATGTTCTTAGACTTGCGAATCATATCATTATACCCCGGTATATCCTCTAAATTTTCTTGAAGGACTCCACCACGTTGAGCGCTGACAGTAATGCCTTGAGTCTTTTGAATATCGTCAAGAAACTCTTGAATAGTCTTGAAATTTCTTATAAAATAATTATCTACTATCTCATGCATTAGTGCAGGTCCTGCCTTTTCATTCAGCTTACTAAATACCTCAGAGTAGTTCTTATTCTTAAAAGATTTTAAGCTATTATATATATTATTATCATAAACATTTTTATCTGTAATGTATGGGCTATATCCAAGGAAAGCATACTCAATGTAATCATTATTAGGAAGGAATCCATTTTGCAGTGAAGTAGCACTTGGTAGTTCTAAAAACCTTAGCGAGTTATTGTTTGTTAAGAATCCCCAACCCGGAGTTTTAAGTTCAGGAACGACAAGAGCTATTAAAGATGAGTTGCTTGTCATAAAATTACCTACTATCTTTTTTAGTTTAGGTAATTCTAAATAGAGTATCTGATTATTTAATTTCAAAAAATCAACATCTATTGTTTCTACTGATGGAAGACTAATAGTTTCTATAGAATCATTATTAGCCATAAACATCTTACCTATCTTTTTAACATTAGGTAGTTTTATAGATCGAATTGAATTATCTGAAAGAAGAAATGAGTCTCCTATCTTTTCAACTAAAGGTAGATCAACTAATTTTAATTTTTTATTTAGCGACATAAAATTATCTCCGATAGCTTTTACATCACTTGATATATTAATTATATGATTTGCGTCGTTTAACGTAAGTTCTGTAACACTTTTATTTTTATGTGTAACAACAACTATATTTCTATTTGCAGAATCTACTAAGAACTGAACGTCAACAGCATCATCAAAAAACGAATCATTACCTAAAGATTTTACAGTTTTATTTTTTCTATTAAAAACATATCCTGATGGTGATAGTATTTCTGTGTCGGGATTTAATTCATGGTATTTCTCGTTAAACAATTCTCTTGTCCCTTCATCATAATCTGCCTCTACATATCCATTTTCAGATATGTAAACACGAGTGTACTCGTCAATAACTAACTCTCGCCCAACAAATAATTTATCTCCAACTTTTACTGTATTGAAACCAAGTTCAGTTTCCTTTTGAGGCAAATCAACATAGTCTCTTATAGAGTTCTCTAACCCATCAACTATGTTGTTCAAGTTGTTACCAAACGCGGCATCAGATACACCGTCTCCTCCCTTTGATATGTCAATCTGATGGTTGTATCTGTTAACCATCTTTTGAAATGAAGATGTTGGGTCTTGACTTATCTGAAGAGATATTGAACTTACAGCATACGGATCATAGATACTTGGCTTTGTTGGTATTCTAAAAGTTCCATCTTGATTATCAAGATTTTTGCTATATAAATACTGTCTCCATTCAGCAGCATCTGCAGAGTTACTTTGCAAGTACTCTTGTGTAAGCATGTCGTATGGTAAAATTTCTGACGCATACGGTTTGCGTATCCAAAACACAAATGAATTATCTAATCTTCCTTGAGCTTCTTCTTTGGATTTGAAAGTACAGATTACATACCCCTTGTCATAGTCAGCTCTGAAAGACCATAGATGATTAAAGTCTTTGATAGGTATAAAGTCATATCCTTCTTGAGACAATAGATTAAATGGATCTTCTATAGGCGCTCCCTTTTGAGAACTTCTTCTTCCTATTAAACTTCCAAATAAAGCGTTTACATAGTTCATATTTTTCTCTTCAGAAAAAAATGCTTTTGCCTGTCGAGGATCTAAAAGTATGCTGTCTACTAATTCAATAAACTTATTAGCATATAATGGAGCGTCTATTATGTAACTTGATATTGATTTTGCAAGAGATTCACTTTTAAATTTTTTCTTAAGTATATCTCTACCGTTTTTGGTTATCTCGTTAGGCTGAACACTTAAGTATGTTGAGGTGTTATTCTTTAAAAATAAATCAACGAGCGATTTAAGATCTCTATTAAGATTACCTTCAACCTCATTGACATAGTTCTCAATATCTTTAGAGAGAGCTGTTAAATTGATGGTATCACCCTTACCAAAGTTTGTATTGAAGCCTTTGTTTATAAGCTTGACAATTTCATCGAGTATTTTAGTCAACAACTTCTTCAGCTCTGAGTTGTTTTCTAAACGATTAGATGTCATTAAAGAAATCATCTCAACGATAGCCTCTTCAATCTGCTGCTCCTCGGTGTACTCGCTATAGTCCTCTTTGATTCTTGCTAAGATGCTTGCACCTTGCTTGGAGTTCTTAACCTCATTAACTAACTTATCATAGAACTCTCGATCTGTCTCTTTCAAAGATGCGATTACAGGGTGACCTAATATCTCATGTATAGGAGTGTCTGCTGTAACGTAGGCTAAGTTGACAATAGCAACACGGTCTTCTATCTTACCCTTGAACATTTGTTTTGGGTCGTCAATATACTTAACAGGAATACCGGTTAAGCGAGCAAGTTTATTTGCTAAGACCTTAGCATTGTATACCTGCTTCTCACGAGACATCTTTGTTTTCTTTGGCTCGGTTGCTTTCTTGCTAACCTTTTGGAACTTACCCTTGAATGGATTATAAAATCTACCCTTAGGGTTAAGGATATACACACCACGCTGTCTTCCGTTGGCATCAGGCGCTGCTCTCTTAGCTGAGTAGCCGTAAGGTCTCAACTCTTTATCTAAAGCAAACTCATTGATTTGAGAAGGAGCAAAGCCAGTGTTGCTCACATTGTATCGTTGAGCAATTCTTCTCACTTCCTCAGCAGGATTACCACTACCCGTCTGCTTGGATACGGTAGAAGCTGCACCTTTATTACGGAGTTCCCGAGAAAAGTTTTGTGATATGTCCTCACCTCTTGAGAGGCTATCAGACATGCTTACTATAAAGTCTAATATTTGTTCAGCATCAGCGTAATCAAGAAACGCAGGTACACCAAACATCTCCATGGTTATCTTGTTGAAGATCTCCTTGATTTGATTAAGAAGATTTCTTACCTCAGGCTTTTTAATGTTCTCCATTGTAACGCCTGACGCAGTAAGCAAACCACCAAACTCAACAAGCCACTCTTGTGCCTGCTTGTTAGACGCTTGATACTCCGGGCTTGATGAGAACTGATCAAGTGCATCAACGATATCATTGAAACCATTCTGAACAAGAGTCTTTCTTATCTCATCTCTGAACTCTTTGAACAACGCTTCATTCTCACCGAACGCTTTAACTAATATAGCATGCCATACTTCGTGTGGTAATGTGGTAGCAGTAGAAGTCTTGTCGTTAATTATTATCTCTGAAGGATTTCCTTTTTCATCATAGATAATCATACCACCCTCGTTACCAAAAATTTGTTTTGATACAGGGCTGTCCTTGTATTTTCTATCTACATAAGCCTTCATCTCTTCATTGTTCTTGAAGTTACGAATGCCTACATTGGGGAATATTGAGGCTAATGATTTTGAAACATTAGCAAAGAGTTGTGCTTTAGTCGTGGCTCGTGCAGGTCTTGTTGATTGTTCAGCACCCATTAACCGTATACCCTCAAGAGCTTTGGCATTTGTTTTAGCTTTTAATCCACTAATAGTAAATTGAAAAGTCTTGCCCTTTCTTTTTACAACTTGCTTCTTACCAATAGGTAATCCTAATATGTTTTTTCGTGCAGTTATCTCCTGCGGTCCACGCTCGTAAGCGTCATCTCTAAACTCCTCGGGTATATCTTCTAACGTGTCAGCCTCAAACGTAATCATATCATCATCTGAGTAGTCTTGAAACGCATCTGCCTCTTCTCCGACTTGTTCTTGCTGCTGAGTCTCTTCTTCAATTTGGTCTGATAGAGAAAGAGTCACCGCATCAATAATGTTCTGATGAAAGTCTGTTCTGTCTGCCTCAGGTACTGATTGAGCCTGTTGAAACAAATCAGCTAACATCTTCTCATTCCCCATTACAGGGGTCTCTGTGCCATCTTCTTGCGTGAACTTAATGTTGGAACGCTCGTTCTCAGGAAGTGCCTCTAATGCAGCCGTAGTAGCCTCAGCCGTAGCCAAGATAGTAGGTACTTGTTGTTCTGTTGGTGTGATTTCTTCTATCACCTCAGCAGTTTCCTTTTCATTCAACGCATCTAACTCAGCTTGAGCCTCCTCATAGGTTACGGTGGTAACACCACCCTTGCCATCGGTAACCTCAAATGAAGTAATACCATTCTTCTCATCCTCTGCTCTTGATGCAAGAGTCTCTTCAAGGTCAGCCTTTCTATTTTGTTCTTGCTCAGTAAGACCTTCTGTTGTTGTCTCAGCAGCAGGTCTATTTGCTAATTGATCTAACTCACTGTTGATAGCTTCAATACGACTCTTTTGTTTCTTAACTAACGCTGCGTCTTTGTCACGCGTGTATTGTTCTAAGTCTCTTTTCTCTTTAAGAAGATTCATTGCCTCTTTCTTAGCCTCAGTAGATAATCCCTCAGGCATCTTTCTGTATAAGCCAACCGAATTTCTGTAGTTATTAAGAGCTTCTTTTGCAGCCTTAGGCTTCATCTGTCCCGTTGCAACTTTATTCTTCAAGCCTAATATATAAGCCGTCTGTATATTGTCGTCATTAGCAATGCTTTCAAAAGCCTTAAACTCTTGATCACTCAATGACTTATATCCTGTCTTAGTATATGCTGCACCAATTGCACCGGGTACTCCCATTATAAAACCACCTATCATCTCTTGCGCCCCTGCTGTCGCAACATCTTTAAAGTAATCAGCTGAAAGGAACTCAGGAGTTTGAAACATATCCTTCTCCTTAGCCATATTATATATGTCCTTTATACCATACTCAGCAACTTGTTGAAGCGTACCTGTTTCTGCCTCTGCTAATCCTGCACCGGCTAAAGTTAAAAGACCCTTAGCCCCCATTGATGTGACATCATCTTTAACAATCTGCCCAAATGTTTTAGCTCCAACTGATCCAACGGTTTTACCCATTGCTCTAACGACAAGTTTATTTACAAGACCCTTATTGTTTATAAGATTGCTAAAACCTACCGACTCTAATACACCAACAGCAATTCCAATAGGCGCTACAACCGAAAGCTTCTCACTTTCAGAGATGTTATCAAACGCAGGGTTTTTAGACATCTCCTCATACACTGCATCAGAACCTTGAGCGTATGCCTGAGCCGTTCTCTGTGCCCATCCCGCAGGACCTGATCCGCCTATAACAGCCGGTAATGATTTAGCTACACCCAACAAAGCTCCTCCCCAAAAAGTTTCTTCTTTAGTTCTACTCCAAGCCACGGTAGCTGCATCATCACCAAGGACAGTGCGAAGGCCTTCACGTGCTGCAGGTAGTATATTTTTTTTTAAATCTTTTTTTATATCATCATTAGACTTGTCTACTAACGCTGTTCTTTGGTCATCTGTCAAGCTGTTATACCAATCTCTATAAGACTGCCCTGCCTTAGGCATGGGTATATACTTTTGAAATACATTAAAAGCTTTCATCTCTTCGGGAGTCATGGTCTGCATACCCGGCCCTGCATTAACTGCAATAATTTCGCCTCCCTCTCTTCTAAACATAGACATCATAGCGTCTAATTCTTTTTGATCTGTAGGCGCTCCTATTTGTTCGTTTAATCTACGAGCATTATTTACAGCTACACCACCACTTTTGGCATCTTGCATAATGTCTCCTGTAGCAACTCCATCATCTATTCCTTCTCGAGTAAGTTGATCCTCATCAACACCCATAAAATATTTGCTAAACATCACGTCAAACGTCAAGCTTAATACTCCCGCAGTAATACCACCCTCTCCTTCTAATGCTGCGTTCCAAGAGCCTGCTGCATAGTCACCCTGCTCCGCTTGCATCATTTGATACCGACCCACAGCCTTGTCTAATATGGTTGCGCTAGACAATATCTCATTCTCTTTATCAGTAAGTAATTTATAAGTAGTCTTGAGCTGTTCTTTTCTGTTAAGTAAAAAATCATATCGAGCTTGAGCCTCAGGTAATAAAGGAGCAGTAGCTTTGGCTGAGGATAACGCATTTAATTCTTGATCAATAGTATTCTTCTCAGCTAAAAACGCATTAACATCATTCTTAAATGCTGTTGCCTGTTCATCTATTTTTTTAAATTCATTCTCAACCTCTTTTTGATTAGCGTATCTTTTGTTTTCCTTTTCATATTCTGAATTAAGCTTATCTAAACCACTAATAGGTGTGTTTAATTTTATCCATTCTTTTAATTCAGTAGCTGTATTTTGTGCAGACGATTGAAGAGTAGGGTCTAATGAGAACTCTCTCTCTTCTCCATTAGGAGCAGTAGCAAGCATATAATCACCTGACCATCCTGATATTTTAAACTCAAATCCTAAAGGCCCAAACTGATAATTCATTTGAGGAATGACATACTCCTCTGTTTGATTTATAAGTTTAGCGTCAACGGTATTTAATGATTCATCAAACCACTCAGGACGAGCACCTGCCTCAAGTGGTGTTCCTCTTTTATATTCACCCTTTGCATACGCTTGAGCAGCTTCCTCAGTAGGAAACGTAAGATACTCATTGTTTTTTAAAGCGTAAGCTAATGCCTCATCGGGAGATAGTTCAACAAGCTCGGGACGCTTTGGTTTTTTTTCAGCACCCGGCATGTACGACTCTAACCCTGCAGTAATTCTTTGCGTTGGTGTCTGATTTGGCTGAGCCTTATAGTCAAGTTTATTATATTGATTTCTAATAATTGTTGGGTAGGCAATAAACTTACCATCAACCTCAGCAGATGCCATTTTGTGGGTTGACTTAGAGCCGTCTTCATTTGTGATAGACGGAGCTCCTTTCATATTAGCCCTTGCAACAAACTCTTTTGATATACCTAAGTCACTTATCTTAGGCAAAGCCACCTGTGTAGTCTCAGGTTTTTGTGAT